>Ga0209702_10000207_pt1 | contig 118778 bp, 102 predicted proteins | sample FRY01_FD_187210 | JGI IMG/M metagenome (GOLD analysis project Ga0209702, IMG submission 187210) | Freshwater microbial communities from Lake Fryxell liftoff mats and glacier meltwater in Antarctica - FRY-01 (SPAdes) (version 2) | ecosystem: Environmental > Aquatic > Freshwater > Ice > Glacier...
ATGTCTATGTCGGATCGACGGAGCAGTGCCGTCAACAAAATCTGGGATGGATGAATTCGGCCGGCCCATTCTGAGGGGTATAGAAAACTGGCAACAGGGGCTCGCCGTAGTGCAGTATCAGCCGCCGGGGGTGGGCGAGGAACATTTCAATTACGAGCCAATGTGGATATTTGATGGTCAAGGCTGGTTCAGGGGTAAGCAGTACAAGGTATAAAGACGACATCTGGACAATGTATAAATGCTATACTCTATCTAGATAACCCTTATTCCATTTGGGCGGGATAGCCCCTAGTGACTAAAGTGCGCATGATTCCTCTGCGTTTCATAAGCCCTGCTCTGCTAGAGTCTCCTAAACATAGAGAGAAAAGAACAGGTGAATAGAAATGACAACAATCTTAGGAATTCAGGGGGACGGATTCTGTGTTGTTGGTTGTGATTCCCGGATAGCTGATATTTATGAGGGTGGATCTGTAACTGTATCCGTGATGGGGGATTCAACTAGGAAGATCTTTCCGAATCACCAGTACATTCTAGGAGCAGCTGGAGATGTGAGAGCAGTTAATATCCTCGCTCATACATTTGTTCCTCCTGTTCCGAAGATGAATGTTAAGGGTTTTTCTATTGATGCATTTATCACCACTGAGTTCATTCCGGCTCTTAGGACGTGTTTTGAGCTTACGGGCTATGCAACATCGGAAAAAGAGTCTAGTAGATTGGCTCAGTTTGATTCTGAAATACTCGTAGCTCTTAATGGGCAGATATATGTAATTGGTGGAGATTACTCGTGGTCCAGTGACTCCCATGGGCTTTACGCTATGGGTACTGGTGCGTCCTATGCAATGGGGGCACTATTAGCGACAGTTCCGATCGTACGAACCATGATTAGCGCTCGCAAGGCGATACTTAAAGCTTTATCTATAGCGGCTAGATGTGATCCCTTTACCGGAGCTCCGTACCACACAATGTCCCAGGACAATAAGACGCGTTCGCGCAAGGCGAACTGATTAACCTTAGGAAAACTACCTGAGGAGAACTACATGAATGAAGATACCGTCCTGTCTGAGAAGGAGAAAAAGAGTAGGAGTATAAGTACACGACAAAATTATGATGATGTCGTTTCGTCTGGTGTTATACAAAGGTACAGATGGATGGACATGGCGCGATGCAAGGGGGAGACCGACAAGATGTTCCCCAAAGGCCATAAGGATATTAGCTACATAAAAGACGCAAGAGAGATGTGTGCCAATTGCACCGTAAGACCGCACTGTCTTGAGTACGCAATACAGTTTCCGCCGGCGGACATGCACGGAGTATGGGCCGGATTAACAAGTAGACAGCTGGCGGCTGAACAAAGAAGAAGAGGAACTGGGCCTACGCGACCAACACTGTCGCAGATGTGGGGAGACTGATGAAAATTATAATTCAGGCGCTTATGGTGTGCGTGCTGTTTATGTTGCTGGCGTACAACAGAGGACGGGATAACTGGGAGTAGAACAACTAGGGATAGAACACAACAGAGATGGATAATCATAAAAACAACAAAAGGGGGCGCCCGAGTCTCTTTTTATTAGTTTTGCCCCGATTTTGTAGTTGCTTTTGACGTTTATTCTTTTCCTCTGGTTGTTTTCTTCTTGTAGTTTTTCTCTACGATTTTCGGCCTGTCGTTTTCTTCTTGTAGTTTTTATCCGGCCATAAAGTACACGACAAATTATCTAGTACGAATTCCGCATGTCGTACAAAATTCTAATGAACCAGTTTTTTCAAGTATCATGTTGCATTTCTGTTTGCCGCACGGCATCAGCATTCTTTCTCCGGTGACATAGGCGCGTATTTGCTCTAAGGTCCCGGGCGGCGCTCGTGTTGCTGGGGGGGCTGCCGGCAGTCCCTTGCCGGCTCTTACAGCAGTTTGAATAACTGTCAATGCCCAATCATTCAGCGAACAGTTTTCTCTTAGGCAGAGGTCGATTATAGAATTCTTAAGCTTGCCCGTCATTCTTACGACGAACTGATACTCCCCATCATCGGAGCCGGCCCTAGTCGGTTTGAGCGGCATTATTCTCAACCAGGCTCACGAGGTATTCAGTGAGCGTCATATCGTAACCGTCAGCAACATCTATCACGTGATTTTTAAATTTAGCCGGCACGCGTATTGTGATTAGCGCCCATTCCCCATAAGATTTCGCCGGCGGGCGCCCATTTCTTTTCTGCATATTGAGAAGTCTACTTCACCTTGTATTCCCGGACTTCCCACTTGCTCATCTCGGAGGTGTAAGCCTGGACGAACCACTGGCGATCTCCGTTTGTATTCAGAGAGTAAGCCTGTGCACCTCCCAGGCTCGCTATGGTGGCCCGTAGGACATCGTGTACCTCTGTGTGCGTCACATGACCGCTCATAGTGCCCTCGGAAAGAGTCCTAAGCTGGTTCCAGGCCTCCCAGGCGGTCGGGGGAGCTCCAACTCGGTCTTTCATAGCCCACCGTCGTAATGTCGCGGGCCGAGGCATCCTGTCGCCGTCCATCGCGATTAAGGCTGTCGCGGCTTCAAGGGCTTCTTCGTTCGTTAGGTCTTTGAGGACTGACTCCCATGCGTCTAGTAGCTCCCTATAGCGTCTGTCTACAGAGGGGAGACGTTCATTCCAGCAGTTGTAAACGCGGATGATTATTGCGGCCACTTCATCACGAGTCATAGTGTCCCCTTCTCATCCGCCACCGTCACGCAAAATTAGAACACACGCGCGGCGTCCGGCAGTCCCGCTGGATCGTTTCATTTGCACAGCTTACTTTCCTCCCGGGCGATTGTCAAGCCCTGGGCGCTCATTTAAAGCTAATTGGACGAAGCGCTCGATTCGTTTTGCGTCTCGCAGAATCAGCTCGATATCGTCGTAGCGCTTCCCGTCAGGGTTTTCGCCCATATGCCAAGCCGAGAAGCTGCAGCCTTCTACGGCCAGCAGACAAGACTCTAGGCCGAAGTCGTGAATCCCAACGCCAATTAGAATCTTACGTTCGTCGCTCAGATTCGGCGGCGGGCCCAGATTTGACGTCTTGCACCACCGTCGCCAAGTTTGGAATACTAAATCAATGTCGGCGGGACTGACGCGTTCTGCCTTGGCCTTCTTTGACAGCTTTTTTGCTGAGATGCGCGCCGGCTTAACCGGGCCATCAAAACCGAAAAGGTTATTCTGTGTCATGAGCAAAATATTCCAGCTTTCTCGAGCCTTGGAAACCCAAAACCCTTTATCGAGAGTACGTTCTGTAGTTGTATTCGGAGCCTCTAGGAAGAGTAGATTACTAATCCCGAGGGTAGAGCACGCAGATGTCTAATAAATCAGTGCTTTCTAGGGATATCTACCCATTTACTACTGCAACTTCTTTTTAGCGGTGAACCGTAGCGCGTAATTTGTGCTCGGTCAGGGATGTCTCGGAAATATTTTGAATATTTCCACGAACCTGATATATCTGTGTGTATACTGCATTGTGTTGGAACCCCCTTTCCAGCTGCTGGGTTTGGGCTCCTGGGAATTGCCGCCGTAGGTCGGCTTTTCTGGTTGAGCCCATTCCTAGCGTAATTTCGCGTCGCATCATCCGCCACCGTTAGCGAAATTGGTAGATTGAAAAGCAGCGGATTGGTAGATTCAAATGCGTTCTCCCACATCAACTGGGCGCCCGGGAGCGCGGGTTGGTAAATGAAATGCGATGTTCGCCGGCGTTCGGTACCCAAAACAAGGGATTCGGGACTGTAGAACACTTAAAACGTCTTTACGCTGTTCATTGCAACCCATTTTGATCCAGATCCTTGTGCGGGCTCGATTAAGACATCGCGGCGGCCGTAATTAAAACGTTCGTTTATAATATTCACCGTAAAAGTCAATTCATCACGTGTATATAAAGCCATGGAGCCGATGTGCGATCGTCGCTCAGTAGCCTTGCCCAGGTTGAAACAGCCTTGACACACCCTTTCGCCGTCATCAGGATCGGGGTAATAACCTTCTCCATCAGGGACATCGGCGTTACAGCGGTCACAATATTCTTGGATAAAGTTCATTTAGTTCTCCCTAATTAGATTTATGCCCTATTGGGTCTACCGGTGGGTCGTCGACCCATTTCCCGTTTTCTGGGTGGCGTGTTAATACGCCAGCGATGCCAGTTCCGTATAAACCGGTGCCCTGCCATGCCCATTCGCAACACGGTTTGTCCTCATCGCAATAATGCGAGTTCAATGGGATTTTTTTGGCGAGGAGAGGAAGTGCGCCCAGGAGAATAACGACGCAGTCATGACACAAAACCCATGTTTTAGATGGCAGCGTATTGTAAAGCACCTCAATGTTGTCGCTAAAGCCGTTGTAATAACCAAAATCCTCATATGGCACTATCCAGCCACATGGAAGCAAACCCCCGTTGGAGAAGTCGCCGCGTTGCGTTCGTTCGCATCCGCTACAGGTAACCAAGTCATATTCGGCCGGGTCACCAAAGGTTGTTACTACGGGCATGACCTTACCAACTCGCCTGGTAGTAGATTTCGCAGTCATCCGGTAAATTATTTAGGATGTTGTTCAGCCCATCTACCGTTGCCTCAAGATCGTCGTAATAAAAATCGGTGTACTTTGTTATGTCCTTGTAGATAAGTGCATCCAAGGTCGGCAATAGAGTGTTGGATATATCCGTGTCGCGATTGCGCAGAATAACAGTGCAGGCATCCACGAGCTCGACTAGTTGCTCGCGGGGAATGAAGGTTTTGCGGCAATCGTCCACATTGTCCTGGCAATTCTTGACGAACCAGCTGTGGATAGCGGTTGACTTGCACCATTGGAAGGCGAGGATTGAGATTGTTGCGCTTGGGAACATCGCGCTGCTGCGGAATGCTTGTGCATCAAGAACATCCAATAGCGCATTCCACTCTATGCCCTCTGCAACGCCGCGGATCGGCGAAATGAATTTTTCTATGTATAGGTATTGGTCTAGTCCCATGTCTGCCTCTCGTTTATAGTTGAATTGTCCAGTTGATGCCGATTGCAATGCTCCATAGATACAAAGCGATTATTCCGGCGATCCCGGTGATGAAATATTTGTTATGCACCGAGCGCCGCCCAGAGAAACACGATGACGAAAAATAACGCGAGGTTGTCCATCATGCGTGCGATCCTTTAGACACCCGTAAATCTAATAACACATTGCCGCTATGGCGTCGGCGCGAGCTGTGCCACTCGACAATGGAAAAAGTATCCTCTTCCCCTACATATACCGGTAGTGGATTGGAGATGTGTGCGGCCATGCGGCTTTCATAGACGATTAATTCCGCATCTGTTAAAAGTTTGTCGGTCGTGAATGATACGCGTATTTGGTATTCGTGTCGTTCTGTGCTCATATGGGTTCCCCTTTGGAATTATTGATTAGGCCTGTAGATTATCGGTAGCTACTTTAAAAAACAACCTCACATTATATAAATACCGGAAGACGAAGGTCATCCGCCACCGTCGCTTAATTTTCCAGGTATAAAACGCGGCGGCGGAGGCGGGGCTCCATTGCTCATGCATTGAAATTCGCCGGCGTATTAAATTTGCCGCGCTCGATTAGATCTGTGATGGCCAGGCCGATCGCTAAAAGTAAATTCTCTAGATCCGTCTCGAGCAGGCTCAGCTGTTCTTCGGTAAAGCCCCCGGCATAATAATCGCCAAGCATCGCATCAATAGCCTCACGTCCGGTCGATCCGTTCTGATAGTAATTCTCGGCAAGTATCTTCTTTACCGCAAGCGCGACTTTGTGGTTCTTATTCATGTCGCCCCATCACTTTCGCATGGCCTTTATCGGCGCATTTCTTGCACGACACATTTGCAAAGTAGCCAAATGCATCTTCGTGCCCGCATGGGGCGATGAATGTCTCCCATGGGATAGCGGGGGCCTCGTCGTGGTTCTCGCTCATATCCGTGAGGCCACTTCTAGTAAGGCCAAGGCATATTCGGCTTCACGCTTCCATCGTTCTGGCAGGTTGGCATTTTTGCAAACGTAGTGCCATGCAGTTACCGGATCGGTATTGCGTGGCCTCACCGCGGCGATCCCACAAAGAACGATTGCTTCGGCTTTTGCAACCCGTAAGTGGTTGGCTAATTTCTCGAGCTGTATTGCTTCGCCGTAACAACCGGCGAAATAGGCGGCGTTGGAATATGCATGCATCGGCACGCCGAGATCATCAGATAGATGGACTTTGACCAAGGGCTCCAAGCCGGGGAATGCTTCCAGTATTTCTTCATGGATAGCACCGGCCGAGACATCAGCCCAATGATAATTTTTGCGTTGCTCCTGGACTTGTCCGGTGATGCTGAAATATGGTCGTGGGTTCCCCTCGCGGTGCGTTAGCTCACCAGTGGCCGCAATACGGAACTTAACGTCGCGTTGGAAATATTCCTTATCCCAGTGAGCAGCTGCGAGTACCATCGTCGTCATAATAGAACCACTGTGCTCGTGTAGATCTGGCCATCGGAATGGAATACATCGCCCAGGCTTTCCATGTTGGATATAATCGCGTCATCGCTTACATAGTCATCGATCACGTTGTAACCGTAACGCTCGGTGGCGTTGCAGACATCGCGCAATGCGTCCCACAGTGCGACTGCCTGCACCTCGGCGGCCGGTATCTCTAAATCATCTGCGTAACAGGTGACCTCAAAGCAATTTTGATGCGTGTAATGGATACCCCATGAATTGCGAACTAGTTTGGCTGTAGTTATTTCTCCCCATGGCAGATCTGGTGCATCCTTTGAGTTGATGGTGCCATAGATTGCTACGCCGTCACCCTGGGCATTAGATAGTGACCATTCAGCCTTAAGGCCTACAAGCTCTCCGAGCGTCTTAGCTGAAACTGCTCCGTTAGACTTAGCTAGGTTCAGCTGGGTCAGGATGAAGCCGTTAATCTCATCGCCCAGATCCTGGTTCTCGATCGCTTCGTAAAAAGTATCGCGTGCGATCTCAATTAGCCCCGGCTTAATACGGTCGTTGAGCTCGCCCCAGTTAAATAGCTGGAATGTCTGAGTGATGTTTTTCATGGATCCTTCTTTCGGTAGGTACTCGTAGCCTAACGCCCTACAAGGGATAAGGCAACACATTTAAAAGACTTTTTTGATAAATCAGCTGGATACCGGTATCGCGTGCGGCTTAGATTTATCTGAAGGCTGTCATCCGCCACCGTCGCCGGTAACGCGAAGAGTAAAAAATAAGGATTCGGCAGTCCCGCACGCCCGCACGGGGCAGAAGGCAGAGAAAAAGACCGGGGCGGGACTACAGTCTTTGCCTGGGGGATTTATTCTAAGAACTTTACCGGCGCGTCTTCAGCTTGACGATTCAACCAGATGTAAAAGCATTTCTGAAGGCTGCCGGGGAATATAAAAGCGCCGCCAGACATCCTTTCGGTAGTCTGGCGGCGCTAACCATCTTCTGGTCATAGTGCCCCCTAGGGTTAATGCCAATATATAGAAGCCCACATTAAAAAACAACCCCAAACAAAATAAAGTTTAAGAATCTCACATTTTGTTTTAGCGAAGGATTCGCACGTGTAGACGTGGGCAGCTCATCCGTCACCGTCGCTGTAAATCCGCACGGGAAGCGCTACGCGGTCCCGAGGGGCTCTTTTGGGGGAAAGACTGGGGGCGGGGCTTTAAGGCGAACCAGATGGCCGAGATGTCGGCCTTCAGAGGCGCTGGGAGTCGGGGCGGGACTCCATACTCGGAATTGTATTTACTTTTATCTAGCGGGCCACCAGCGATTGCTAAAACGCCATGTTGTATCTTGGATAACCATTGGTTGAGGGCGCGGGGCAAACCAGAACTCGACCAATGCCACAGTGACAGCGGTTACCTCTTCGTCGGTCATAGAAGACGACCTGAGTCGTCATATTTCTTGTGACGCATCTTATAGGAGCGGCGCAGAGCGTTGGTTGCTAGTTTCCGTGAGCGTTCTGGCTCCCGAAGACGGCTGTATGCCTCAACCCGCTTACGGTTTTTGCGCTCTCGCTCGTAGATTTTCCGCTTTGCAGCTTTCTGCTCTTTAGTATTGACTGGCACCGGTAAGACCTCCTAGTATGTAACAGTGATTTATGTATGCCATTTTTGCAAACACCCCGTGGACATAAGCAATAAATCCACAATGCGACTTGTCCGGGCGTGGATTCCCTGTGGCTCGTCGTCGGGCGTAATACAGGCCGTGGACTTATTCATGTACGGTCATCGGATTTGCGTTCAAGGAAAAGAAGTCGTTGAAATGGACACGTTGTTTTAACTTATCGCCACGAAAAATATGACTACAAAAAATAGCGCAAGATAGTCCATCATAAGGCACTCCAGATTTTGGCTAGGGGTTGTCCCGTGGCTAATGCTTTGGTTATCATCTTTACGCAAAATGCCGGATGTTGCATTACTTCTGGTCGGGATTCGTCCGCACCCAATACGAGCATGTGTTTGTCTGGGCCATACCGCAGACCATTGCTTTTGTCGTACGCGGCGGTGCCGTCACCGAAACCGACAACCAAAACTGACTCAATAGGAATTGAATTGCCGTTAATCGTGTTAACGACATAACCGATTTTAGTACTCATTATTCTCCTTTGTTATAGCGCTGGATGTGACGATCAAGTTCGCCGGAAGTAACCCAATCAGGGAATTCGGTCTCGATCCATTCGCGGCATTCTGCTACCAATTTATCGGCAACTCCTTTATCGGATAATTTGCCAATTCGCGGCACATCCAATGCGTAGTCCCATACATTGATTACCGCAAACGGGATTTTGCAACGTTTGGGGAAAATCTCACAGTATGGTCCGCCGTACCAGGCGAATTCAAGATTGTTTAAAGTAAGAGTGATTGCAGTCGGCGCAAGTTTTGTCTTCATGCATTATCCATTTCAAATATGGCCCTGGCCATTATGATTAGCATCGCCATCTTCAATTGCTCCGCAAGCGCACCAGAGCCACCAAGCATTACTTCTACATCTTTGGTTTCATCTGCAAACTGCATAGCGCTGGCCACTTCAAGATTGTGATCGATTCCAGTGACGAGCCGGACCCGGCGCCTCAGCGGGTGTTCGCTTGGTGACCCATCAAACGGTACATCCGGATGCATTGGCGCTGCCCACCCGCATGTCTCAACACCCAGTAGGTCGTATTTGCCGAGAGGGGTACTGATATGGGAGACTTCATCTATCCCGTCGTACGCGTCGCCGTAAAAGCCGAGTGTTTTGATCTCGTCCCCAGTCATTGTGAATAGCCGGGCTTTGCCAAGGTGAAATGGATCCGGACTCTCTCCAGATAAATTTTCGTAGGCAAATTGTATCTGTTCTGCAAGTTTCATTTCGTGTCTCCTGTTTGTTTTGTTAATAATTCGTCGTAATCCACTTTCAACAGCTTTAACTCGTCATTCAATAAAAAGTTCACAAATGTGGCGTCATTGAGTTGTTCCCGGAGCCGTTCTACTTCAGTAATCCATCGCTGTACCGTTTGTGACATTGCAGGGGCTTCGCCCAAATCGACAAGCCATTTGGCTTCCTCGCGCATTTCAAAAATAATATCCGTGTCGCTCATACCGCTACCGCGAGTCGTTGGCCCAGCGTGGTGGGCAGCCGTCCTGCGAGTAGACCGGCGTCGACCGAGCGTGCGATCGCAGACTCGTAAGGTATTTCGGCGATCACCGGCGCGCCGACAACAGCCTCAACATCAGCTTTATTGAGCGCGCGGCCTTCTTCAAAAATCAAGATGATGCCGGTGGGTGGTTGCTTGAGCGCAGCGGCATGACGCAGCGCCAAGTAACACGGCCGGATTACGAGGTATGAAACATCGGCGTAATCAACGAACGGTGAGCGACATGCGCCGCTGCCGGCATCGACGACGACAGGTACCGACATGTTCGTCAATGCCTTCGCAAGCGATTCGTAACGCGCTAGGTCGTCGAGCTCCTTGCTACCGAGCGGGATCAGCGAGAGTGAGTTGTTGGCGGGGACTAGTAGATCCTCAAGGATGCCGGCATCGTCCTGCGACATCAGCCAGTCCGAAACCCCTGGGCCCTTTGGTTCGCCCATGCCCATCGCGGCCGGTAGGTCGCCGGCTAGGTCGACAATTCGTGCACCGGAATCTGAACGGCCCGCAAGCATCACTCCGAGCGCGGCGGAAACCACGGTGGTACCGCTTCCACCTTTTACCGAAAAGCAAACAATCACAAGAGCTCCTTTTGATTCATTGGGTTACCTCATCTCCTTGCGCCGAAACGTTCGGAATTCTTTGTTTAAAACTTTTTGCCGTTGTATGTCTTCGCGGTTCCGGCCGGCGATTCGCGTTGCCTGCTCGACAAAAGCCGAGTGGTCGATAGCGCTAATCGTTGTTACCTCGCCGCACATCTCCAACACATCCTGATGGCTCTTCAGCAGTTCTTTAAGAATCGCCATGACATCAGTGCCTATCATGGCGGCCGTCATTTGACATCTCCACGGTATGCAGACTTTGTATCCATATGGGCAGACTATGCCAAGTCTGCATGGAAAGCAACATAAAGTTTGTAATATATCACCAAGCCCGCCAAGAGCGACCCCAACGGGGCGATGTCCTGCGGAGGTAGGCCGTTATGCCCGGCAGGACGCCAGCAATGAGCTCAGGGAGTATTACATGAATCATAAGGTCGAGTCGGCGGATAAAGAAACAGGGGCTGTGAAGTCGCCAGCGGCTGATGGGCAAACACTCGTTCGCCCGGGCGTCACGCATCACCGTCGCGATGTTCATACGGGGTGCTCGGCGTTTCGTGCCTCTAGCCGTTCCACTTCCGCCTCTAGCCGCTCATTCTCGCCAAACAAGAAACCGTACCCAGTAACTAGCGCGGCGTTTCGTGCTTGTAGCCGCTTCACTTCGGCCTCAAGAACTTTCGCAGCGGCATATATAGTCATAGTACGGGTGGCCCAATCCTCGCCAATCGCCTTCATCGCCTCAGTAACTTCATTCGTTGGTTCGTTCATACGGACATCCTATGGTCGCCCCCTGTCCCTTACAACCCCTAAGGGAATAAAGTCTGCTTTAGCGGCGCTTTAATTTCCTGGAAGAAGGTCATCCGCCACCGTCGACTTTATTTTGCAAATAGAAAATGTGGTCTGGAGTCCCGCCGTATGGGGGGGAGGGGTATCCCGACGGGTGAGACTGGGGAACGGGTAGAGTTGTGCGAGTCGGGACTCAATTCCAACTATTCCGTCGCTCCCTTTACATACGCCTTCGCTTCCCGACCGCCGTGGTCTAGTGCCCAATGAGAAAACATTAAGTGCATCTGGATGGACAAGGCTGAATGGCTTTTGCGATTATTACAAGTTGCCTCTGCCACAGGTACACCTGTTTCCAATGTCTCTTCGCAGCGTGGACAAATCCATTTCTCATGCTTTTGGCTGACTAGGTGGAATTTACTCATAATCATAATAGTTTGCCCCATAGACGTCCTCTTTTGGCGGATGTTTACTTTTTCGGAATTGTCACACCCTACACGCACACTACAGGTAATAACAACAATCCACTCCAAACCCTTACGGGGAAAGGATAACTGATGCCAAAGAATGAAATTGAGTCACACCGTCGCGACCATCGCCTTTATCAAGCGATATTCGGATTAACGGAACAATACCCGGTACGAACCGAGAAATGCCCAATCTGCAAAGGACTAGAAAACCCTTTTCTGGATACGGAGTAGGCATCGCGGCGTTCGAGCGGCACCGGTAAAAAAGCTGGAGAAAATACAACCCAGGACAATGCAGTCCCGACGCACCGAGTCACCGCTGTTCGTTTCTTGCGACATCGCGCTTGCTTCACCCGCTCGCTCGCCACAATGCCCTGCGGTCATGTGTCTCATACCCACGGGGGGTATGAGTCCCTCACTCACGGAGCTACGCAAGAACCATGTCGCATAAACGAAATAGCTGGGTTGCAGTACTGACCCGGCGACAATTGACTTACTAGTCCCGAACCCAAGTCGCGGCCATTCGTTTGTGTAACCCTTCGGGCAACGCCAGCAGTGGTTCACTTCCTTCGTTTCAGTGGCCTACGGCCATGAAACCGCGCTTGCCGCACCCGGCCGCGCAGCAGGCTTAGTTCGCTCACCACACCCTGGCTCTGCCCCCCGGGTTTCACAAAACGAAATGCCCTACTACATTGCTTGGAGACATCACTTATTAGTCCCGAATGTCAAATGCAAGTCATTCGTTGACTTACCCTCTCGGTACCGCCAGAAACCGCCCCATTCCTTCGTTCCAAGAGCCTGCGGCCCTGGAACCGTGCGCCGAAGCGGCTGCACGGCGGGCTCAGTTCATTCGGCGGAATTCTGGCTACACCAAACGGGTAAAATCAAACGAATGCCCCTTTGCGCCAAAGGTCAACTTATTAGTCCCGATAAACCAGACAGTCGTCCTTGTCTTCACCATCGCTCGGCGACGCTACGCGCCATTTTATCCGCGGCCAACCATCAGCAAAAACCGCTGATGAAACTGACATTCCGCTACGCTTCAGTCAGTTTAGTTAGTTGACCCCAAATAAAATTGATGCTCCGCACGCCAGCTACTGGTGATGCCAAGAGACAGACCATCTGGTTTCTAGTCCCGCTGTTTCAACTTTCCGACGCTCATCTTATACCTATCCCTACCGCCGGTCGGCTCGGCTCTGCTTGCCACGTCCGCTCCTGACAAGTCCATCAGCAAAAAACGCTGATAGAAATCACATTACGTTGTAATGGATTTCTTTCCTTGTCAGAAACTCCCTCGCAAGCAATGCCGAAGCCTCGCTCGCGTGCGGGATCGGCATAAAGAATGAGCATCTCTTCTTTAGAGTCCCGAGTTTTATTACTGGTTCGCGTTGCGCCAAGGCACGGCGTTATCCAGACACATACGCATCCTTTCAGAATGCTACCGCTAGTGGAGCCACTCTCTGCCGCTACGCCGGCTTTCCGCCACGTTCCACTACGTTCCACGTCATCTCCAAGCCTGGCTTGCGTCAGACAGATGTCCCCCCCGCTTGCGTACTGGATAACTTCGCTTCTGGCGCCCCGAAATGACAAAGAACTTCATAGTCCCGAATCACAATCCCCGTTCTTTTAGCCACCTCGTCTACATTCGTGTCGCAACGGTCCGCCTCCCTTTAGTGTAAATGCGCCATAAACCGTGTTCGCTACGCTAGCAAGGCACAACCTTGCTGCGCACGGTCGTGCTCGCCACGCGTTTTCCGCTACACGCTTTTGCCTTTTTACACATCGGTTCGTCGGAACCAGTTGCTCCACGAAAGCCGCTCGCTAACTAAAAAGAACTAGCACTAGTGGGTCCCGATAGTACAAATCACGCATCTGACTCCCGGCCCCACGGCGGCCGGTAGATCAAGATGCTTCGTCTAGCAATCTAGACCGCTTCATAGTCCCGATGAGATTTCTTTCCGATGGTCTGTTTTTATTCCGACAACCGCCACGCCGCTCGCAGTCATTTTGTACGCGGGATCCTTGATGCGCCGTTGGCAATGCCAACCAGCGCATCGGCACATCCCTACCGTAAAAAATGAAATGCTCGCTAGTGGCTTCTGTCCGCATAAAAAACAAAACCATCTGGTTCCTGGTCCCGCAATCTTCCGATGCCCGCCCTTATTCTGACCGAGGTCTCCGCCCTCACCTTTATGTATTCACTACGGGTGCCAGAGCGCAACTTCAGCAAAAACCGCTGAGCCAAACGGCATTTTCGCGTACGCTCCAATGCTTGTTTGGTGTTGCGCCCGGGCTCCTCTCCGTAAATAAATAAAAGGCTCGTTCTCCGACCAAGGTCATCGTAAGAGGCGGAGCATCTAGTTTCTAGTCCCGACTTTTAATGAACAATCGGTGCCGACGCCAAGACGCGAAAACTATCCAGAAGCACACTCCCCTGTTGCACACAACAGCCTCGTGACGCTACCGGATCCATTGTCTGAGCGTAACGCCCTGCTTTCCACTACGTTCCAAGCCCGGCTAACGCCAGAAAAATGGCTCCCCCGCTTGCTTACTGGACGTCTTTCGCTTCTGGCGACCAGCACAACCGACAAAGAACTTCCTGGTCCCGCCCCTAACAACTCACGGTTGCTTAGTCCGTCCCAAATAGGTACCGCTCCCTGCGTGCGTTTCGCTTTCCCGTCAAATCGCCACCAACCGTGTTCGCTACGCTTGCAAGGCACAACTTTGCTTCGCACGTTGTGCTAGCAGCGTTTTTCGCTACACGGTTCTGTCTCTTTGACGACCCGCTCACGCAACGCAGGACGCTTAACCTCATTTGGGAATGGACATAAACAACCTGGTTCCCTAGTCCCGACCATGTGAGCCATGTTGCAGAAAACTTTAACCCGTGTAATTTGGCGCCGTAACGCCAATGCGATGTGCCCATCGCAAGGCGTTAGGACGGGGGGAGCGCCGAAATGACACTACTCAATTTTGTTACAGCCGTATCACCGTTCCCGGCTACTTAGTCCCGTATCGGCATTACTGTAATGTTCGCGGACCCAATAACGCCATCTTCGTCTATGTTGCCACGCCTACACCGTTTGAAGTTACAGCTTCAGTCACGTCGATTTACAGCACCTTCCGAAATGGCTACGCCATTCGGACGCTGATTTAGAAAAATCAGCCCCGGCGCGTAAATCTCGCTCGTTCGCGTAACACCAAACGAGTTCCGGCTGAGCAACACGCCAAATCTGCCGATTATCGTGTCCTGTACTACTGAGTCCCGATCAATAAAACAAATCTTACGGCGCGTTTTCGGCAAGTCCTTCCAGGCTTGGGCTCCCACGCACGTACGCTGCCGCATCACACGCCACTCACACGTTGTATTCGCGGTACGTCTATGTCCTGCGTATGCCTCAGGCTCGATAACTTCGTTAGCGCCCAGTTTGTTCACTACGTTCCAAACCTGGCTTCTCGCTTTCTTCGGCACGCAGGACATAGAACCGTGTGCTGATGCCGCTCCCTCCGCGTGCGAACCCCAAAGCCAATGGAACGACAATTGCCCAACGACGCCTGGTTCCCGCTTACAAGTCCCGTAGCAATATCCCTAACATCATCATTACATCTCGTGTACTTCGCACGTTGCCGGCTCCGTCTCCGAATCCGTGCTTCGCACTAGTTCGGAACCTACGCCCGGCAAGACACGGGTCAGACGCTATGCGTCGCCCCGCTTGCTCCCTACTCTCAATGTAACTCTATAGTCCCGAATCTAATGATTTACAAACTGGGGAATTTCAATTTGGGACTCCGTCAAGTCGGACCCTCTCGTTTGATTAATTGGCTCTACCTCATCGCCTGCGGCTCTTCGGTGCGCCTACGTCTTTCGCTCAATTATTCAAACTGCCGGTTCTCAACTTAACGGAAGTCCCACCCGGGGTCGGCAAGGACCACTACCTAGTCCCGACTTCAATAACAATGACGATTACCTCGCACCAAAGTGTTTGCTGGCTTTTCAAATATTTCTCCTCCAACTATTTTGTTATTTACGCAGAAATACACTGCTCTTCGCTCCTGCGTCGCTAGAAATAACAAACATAGTTTCCCCCGGAATATTTAAAAACCTACCCTTACTCTCTCGCGTTGCTCGTTCGTTTCGGCGAGCACACTTTGATTACTCGATAATCTAGTTTCAACTAGATAGTCCCGTCTATCGCAACCCGTGTCAGCTCGCCCACCGCGCCGCGGCGCTCCCGCTTCGCAGTACGCTGCCACTAAGCGGGCGCATCGCAACAACGGGTTGCTATAGGTCTCGCCCTTCTGAGTCCCGACTATCTTACAAGTTACGGCGTAATCCAAATACCCTGAAGTTTTTCGCACGCTGGCCCCCTTGTCGCTACGCTCCTACGGGCACCGCTGCACGAAAAATCACGAAATCACGCCCTTGCTTCGCCCGGTCGGATTTCTTTACTTCAGCCTATTTGTCTTATGCCTGAATACCCTGGTTACTATAAACTTCCACTACGGGAAACGCGGTGCGTTCCCGTCGCGAACTAGGGGTTCGCGCTGTTATTCCCTAGTCCCGCACTATGTTGAATAACGATCGACCGTATCTTTATGCTTATGCGACCACTACGCAAAAAGTAAATACCGCTTCGCTAGCCCTGCGGGCTTATGTACTTTGTTACTGCGTGTCGCAACGCACAAAAGACACTAGTTCGTGATTGCGGACTTTACTTCAATCGGCACGCCACAAGGGCGTCCCTCACTAACAACTCCCGAGTCCCGAATGTAAACGGCTTCCCGCCCTTTGTGCTCCACCACGGAACCTGCGCACAACATTCGCACCGCTTCGCTAGGCCCTGGGGGCCTTGCTCTGTTGATGCTACGCTGCCGTGCTGTCCGCAAAAAAAGGCTGTCGTGTTGGTGTCAACTACAACTACTATAGAGTCCCGAATGTGAACAACTGACCGTACTTTTTTGCTTATGACTCTACGCTCCGCACATCGCTCGTACCGCTGCGCACTCGGCGATGACGCTTCGCTGCCAGTCATCGCAAGAAAAGATACGAGTTTGTGATCGGATAGTTTCCTTAATCGGCCCGCCACAAGGGCGGCCCTCATCATGAACTACCTAGTCCCGAATACATTGGGATAACAACTAACCGTATCCGTAGTCAACTGTCTCTCGTGACGCTATCTTCTCCATTTCCACCGTGTTGCTTTGACGCTCCTTCGTCGCTCACCTTGTCTCCGACTTCGGTGCGAAAACAACACTCAAAAAATGTCGGCGTTGCGCTACCCGATCAACAGTTGCCATACGGACACTCTTTTATGGCTGGAGTCCCGGCACTCACGAGTCCCGACTACCCGATAGGGCGCGGCCTAATCCGAATATCCCAGAGTTTCCCGGTACTACGCCGTCGGACGCTTCGCTTACCGAAGCCCTAGCACCTGGAACCACGAAATCACGCCTTCGCTACGCTCAATCGGATTTCTTTACTCTGGGCTATTAGTCTTACGCCTAGGTATCCCGGTTACTATAAATGTCCGTTACGGGATGCGCGGTGCGCACCCGTCGCGAGCGGGGGGCTCGCGCCACTATTTCCTAGTCCCGAATGTTTTAGACCACTGACTCCCCGCATTTTTTGCTCCCCGCGTAAGCTACGCACGAAGTAAACACGCTTCGCTGGATCCTGCGGATCCGTGTACTTCAGCGCTACGCAGTACGCGTCCGCAAAGAAAATGCTATCCCCGGAGACGGAGCACTCCAGAGTCCCGATTGTTATATGTCTGCGATTACGGAACCCAAAGCCCTAACCAGGTTATTTCAAAAGTGCTCCCCCGCATTCTGAAATGTTTGCGCAGAAAACCACTGCTTCCCGCTCCTGCGTCGCTCAAAACATTTCCGAAAGCTCCGCCGACTTTTGAAAAAACTACCCTTGCTCTCTCGCTTCGCTCATTCGCTTCAGCTGGCACGCTTTGACTTTCCGCAATCTTCTCTATGGGAAGGCGTAGGCTTATGTTCCCGATATCTTCGCTCATACTTCGCTACGAGCATCGGAACCAACGCCATACGCCCCTGGAGTCGTGTCCGTTGGGGAGTCCCGAATAGTTAGTGGCGAAGCAAACTCGCTATCTCGTATGCGCTCGCTCCCCGACGGCTGTGCTACTCCATTTTCTCACTTTGCGCACTCGCTCCTTCGTCGCTTCACTTCGCCTGCGGCTTCGTTCGTGCACCAAAGTTCAAAAATCGTCGGCGCCCGGCCGTCGGTACACTCTCACAATCCGAGCGCTCGTTTTAGACAACGCCTATCCGTGTTGTACTCAGGAGTCCCGTTACTTTTGTTCAATCTTTAATGTCACACGGATTGTGTCTCCGTCAACATCATTAACCTCCAACCCGAGTTCATCCAGTATTGTGTCGGCCACATCGCTCATCTGGCTATACAGTTTTCTCAGCTCATTATCCGAAAACCCCTCCTCAAAGGAGATGTCAAATAAGGTGTCTGCTATCTGGTTGACTATTGAAAGCCTTGCTTCATGCGGGTTTAAGACCATTGACAAAGGCTACCAGATGACGGTATGCTACTGCAAGGCACATTCACGACAACACAAGGAGAATCCGAACATGTCATCAGCGCCTGTAACAATCACCGGTAATCTTACCGCCGATCCGGAGGTCCGTTTCTTTGATTCGGGAGCCCAAAAGCTCTCGTTCTCAGTCGCGGTCAACAATTTCTGGACCGACGCAAAAGGTGAAAAGCAAGAAAAAACGTCCTTCTTCAACGTCGTTGCCTGGCGCAACCTCGCAGACGATGCCGTCAAAACATTGGAGAAAGGCCTACGCGTAGTAGTGACCGGCCGTCTCGAGCAAGAGTCATGGGACGACAAAGAGACTGGGAAAAAGCGTTCAACCGTTAATATCCTCGCCGACGAAATCGGCATCTCTGTCCGTGGTATCGAGAGCATCCGCCGCAAGCCAAAAACCGAAGCGTCAGCAGATGGATATCCTTCCGCATCACGTGGGGGCGCCAAAACCGCAACACGTACTGCAACGCGCCCAGCCACAACCCGCCAGGAAGCCGATCAGTATGAAGAAGGCGTAGCGCCCTTCTGAGCCTTACATTCGGCTCGCTATTCGCCGGAGTCGGCGGCTTTGATCTTGGGTTTGAAGCCGCCGATTGGCGTTGTCGTTGGCAAGTTGAATGGAATAAGGATTGTCAAAAGGTATTGAATAAAGTTTGGCCCGATATTCCAAAGCACTTAGATGTGCGTGATGTTCGGGGCGACCTGCTGGAGCCCGTGGACTGCATAAATTTTGGATCACCATGTCAGGATCTATCAGTTGCGGGTAAGCGCAAAGGATTGAGCGGAGAACGCTCTGGATTATTCCACGAAGCGATGCGAATCATAAAGGAGATGCGCCATGCAACCAACGGAGAGTTTCCACGCCTCGCTATTTGGGAAAATGTCCCAGGAGCACTCACCTCTAATCGTGGAGCAGACTTCGGGGTCATCCTTGACGAAATGGTCAACGCAGGGAGTGTTTATCTTGAATGGGCAGTCTTGGATGCACAATATTTCGGAGTGCCCCAGCGACGCCGGCGAGTCTTCGTGTGTGCTGTCTTCAATCCTGCTGACGCAGAGCGATGTGGAGCGCCGGTACTATCTTTCAAAGAAGGCGTGCGCCGGCATTCTCAGGCGGGCCGACAGGCGGGGAAAGATTCTTCCAAGTCGTTTGAGGGAAGCACTGGAAGCGGTGACGAACAAGGAATGATGGCCTTTGAGAATAGCGGTTTCGCTAAGTGGCAAGAAACAGATAAAGCCATGACATTACGCGAGCGAGACTACAAGGGCCCTGGGACGATCATGGTTGAACCCCCAATTGTGTTTCACCCGCACCGCCAAGATGGCGTGCGACTGCAAGGAGAAACGATCAATACGTTAACTGCGTTCATGGGAACCGGTGGCCTTAACACGCCAATGGTTGCTCAGCCCTTAGATTTAAATAATAATATGGCCATGACACTACGCAGTGGTGGTGACGGTGGCGTGCCGTCTAGTCGCGGAGAGAACTTAGTAATTGAAGCTATTGCGTACGATGAATACAATGATACTCTTGTACCGGGCAGGGTACACCATTCTTTGCGAGCCGGAACGCGTCAATCAAATGGCGTTCTCCAGGATATGGTTGTCCGCCGTCTGTCACCATTAGAGTGCGAACGTTTAATGGGCTGGCCGGACGGGCACACGAAATGGACTGCTGACGGTACAATACAGGCAGACACCCATCGCTATAAACAGTGTGGTAATGGTGTTGTCGCTCCCGTGGCAAAATGGATTGGTAAAAAATTCGGAGCGGTTTTAACGCAGGCCTAGATGGATGAGGAAACCGAAGATCCCGAGACGGTACACTTCTCAACTGGATTTCATGGGATTTCAATGTACCTAACTGCATGCAATCGTCCTGGTACAAATCATTACTTCAGCGGAAACAAGAGCCTTGTTGATTGTGAGAAATGTATAGCCACATGGCTCAAGAAATAACTAGCGTCAATAGCTCAGCCTGGATAGGATTGATACATGTCTAAGCACATGTCATTAGAAGACAGGTTTTTCCAAAAGGTTCTTAAAACAGATTCTTGCTGGTTGTGGACCGGGGGTATTGCCACACAGGGATACGGTGTATTTAGGGTAGACGGCAAATCGGTTAGTGCCCATAGACATTCTTACAAAATCCACAAAGGAGAGATACCGGATGGGATGCATGTCTGTCACTCGTGTGATGTCAGAAATTGTGTAAATCCAGATCATTTATGGGTTGGAACCGCAACCGACAACATGCAGGATATGATTAAGAAGGGCAGACAGTGCGCAGCTAATAAAAAGCAGGAAAGGTGCAAGCACGGTCACTCCTTTGAAATAGATGGGCATCGTGTATATGTCTATAAGGGCAGGTCGTGGCGCATATGCCTTACGTGTAAAAAAGCTGCTAATAGATCGGCATCTCTTGCATGTTCTTCATCGCGTCCGTAGCTCAGTGGATAGAGCAGCAGGTTTCTACCCTGCGTGTCGGGGGTTCGATTCCCTTCGGGCGCACGATAATGATATAGTTCATATATGGCCTGCGTGTATGCGTTATCCTCGTCTCTCGCTCCAGATATAGTGCGTTATGTCGGTCGTTCTAAATTGGATACCGCCGGAAATAGGTTGGGTAAACATCTATTCCTGGCTCGGAATAGTCAAAATTTAGGTCATAAAAATAATTGGATTAGGAGTGTTCTCAAACAAGGAGGCTCAATAGTGAGTTTGGTTTTAGAATCTGGGCTTTCATGGGGGGAGTCTGGCCAAAGAGAGATTTTCCATATTGCTCATTATAAAAGTGTCGGGTATGATTTAACAAATATGACAGACGGTGGTGATGGCGTCATTGGATTCATTCATTCTGTTGAAGCACGTGCGAAAATGAGTGCCGCAAATTTAGGGAGAGTACATTCGCTTGAACATCGGGCAAAAATTAGAGTCGCACAATTGGGGAATAAGCGCTCGCCAGAAACCAGAGCTAAAATAAGCGCCGCAGGATTGGGGAGAGTACAGTCGCCTGAGCATCGGACAAAAATTGGGGCTGGGCATTTAGGGATAAAGCCCTCGCTGGAAGCTAGGGCCAAAATGAGTGCTGCGGGATTGGGGAAACCAAAGTCACCAGAGCATCGGGCAAAAATAGGCGCAGCGCACAAGGGGAGAGTATTATCTCCTGAACACAGGGCGAAAATAAGTGCCACCCTGCGAAATAGATATAGGATCAGTACGTCTTCTCTGATATAGTTAAAAATGGAACGGTGACCGAGTGGTTTAAGGTACTGCCTTGCTAAGGCAACGGGCTAGCGCCCCGTGGGTTCAAATCCCACTCGTTCCTCCAATTTACTGATATAGTGAATGCATCGGTGTAGTTCAACGGTAGAACGGCAGCTTCCAAAACTGCGCGTCGGGGGTTCGACTCCTCTCATCGGTGCCAGAACGTATAGGTGGCTATCCCTCTCGGGGCACTCGTAGGGGTTGGGTTCGATTCCCATTACATTCACGGACGGGTGGGGGGTGCGGTGCCCGAGGAGGGTGTCGGTCTAGACCCCCCTACCCCACCCCAAGTTGTTATTATCTCCTCTTGGTGTTATGCTGATAGAGCGGAATAGAACATTGGTAGTTCGCCGGGCTCATAACTCGGATGTAGTGGGTCCGATTCCCACTTCCGCCACTAAGTCAGGGTAGTTCAATGGACGAGAATGCTAGTTTACGGAACTAGCGATGGGGGTTCGACTCCCTCTCTTGACACGAAAAATAACGGAGTGTAGCGCAGTTGGCAGCGCGCCTGGTTTGGGACCAGGAGGCCGGTGGTTCGAGACCACCCACCCCGACGTATGTGGCTGTAGTCCAATGGCAGAACGCGGGGTTGTGGTCCCCGTCACGTAGGTTCGATTCCTACTGGTCACCCAAACGGCGTGTAGCTCAAACGGCAGAGCATCTGTGTGAAGTGCAGAGGGTTGGTGGTTCGACTCCATCCGCGTCGGCGTTACAATCTATACGTATACTATTTATGCCCGTGGACCTGGTTGGGACTAGGACCTCACTTGTAATGAGGACACAGGAGGTCCGAATCCTCTCGCGGGCTCAAGGAGGTGCGGCATGCGCGTCGCACCGACTAGGAGTACCAGCCGGTGATTGGTTTTCCCGCTAAAGTCGCCATACTCCCGCGCAAGGGATGCTGTGGATATGCGGGCACTGGCTGGTATTCCAAATTTTGCATCATTAACTCATCGTTGGTAGAGTGTCAGTTTTCCAAACTGAATGCGGTCAGTTCAAGCCTGACATGATGCTCCGGTTAAGCAGTCCACATAAATATAAAACAGATTATAGCCACGCACGAGGCTATTATTAAATATTTAATCATGATTATATATTATCAAGCCCGCGGCGCAATAGACCCAACATGAGTTCTCCTTGTGCGTATTCCTCCTCTTCTTCACCGAAAGATCCCTCAATCGCAACCGTAGTGACGCGACGCTTGCTTTTGATTAGCCGAAGTATGTCTTCATCAATAGTCCCAGAAGCTATCCCGTAGGTCACCATCACTGATCCTTTCTGACCGAGCCTGTGACAACGAGAGTACAGCTGGTCAACATCTGCTGGCGTCCACGGCAGTTCAACAAAGAGCACCTTTTGGGCGGCTGTTAGAGTGTGCCCGGTTTTGGCAGCCTGGATCGACAGAACAATGACTGGAGCATCCTCTATTGATAATTCCTGGAAGTCCTTCTTTGCTTGTTCCACGGCGTCCACCTTCATCCCGCCCTGAATCTTTAAACCGCCAAACGTATTAGCAAGCATGTCAACGATGTCACGATGGTGGGCGGCGATTACAACCTTTTCACCCGCATCTATCTGAGATTGAACCCATTCTTTCACGGACCCCATTTTTGCTTTTGCCGCCAAGCGACGTAGCACAGAAAGACGGACTAAGTGCTCGTTTGATTCAGTCTTGAACCGGGAAACCACGGCAGCCGAATGGGGGGACTTACCTAATTCTAAAGCGATAGCTTTTGCCCGTAGCACCAAGAATTCAACTATGTCATCTTCTGCCTTTTTGTATTCCTCCATTGCTTTATCGGATATTTGAATCATGAAAGTATCGTGCAGTACGTCTGGTAGTTCTTTTAAAACATGTTTCTTTGTGCGCCTGATGTAACAGTTAGAACGCAGGGTTTCGTTTAGCTCCTCTAGGTTTGTCGCTCCAGAGATATTCCAGTGCCCCCACTTGTCTTTGAATGCGCCACAGTACCGGCGATAAAAGCCCCATGTGCCGCCAAGATCATTTAACCGACCGATTACCTCCAATTGGCTTGCGTATTCGGCCGGACGATTTGTGACCGGCGTCCCCGTTAGACACAGAACAAGACCACCCGTGACTGTTTTCGCGATCTTTAGTGCAGCTTTCGTGCGTAATGCGGTTGGAGTCTTAAGAAAATGTGACTCATCACAAATTAGAGACTTGTAACCTTTAATCGCTTTCGCCCAGTGGCCTATGTTGGAGTACCCGATAATCATGAAGTCGTGTGGCGATTCACCCAACAGGGGTAATGTTGAACGATCCAGTGTCACAGCCACGCTCCGATGTGGCGCCCACTTACTCACTTCGTTTTTCCAATTAAGAATAAGATTCGGCGGGCATATGACTATTGCCGGGTATACGGATTGACCCAGTGACGTACAGTATTCAAGGGATGCAATTGCCTGTAATGTCTTGCCAAGACCCATGTCGTCGGCGATGAAGCAACGCCTGGCCTCAGCGACATACGCCACGCCGGCCGCCTGATAAGGCAATAGCTGACCGGAGATTGTCGGTATTGATAGCGATGCACTACTAGCCCGTGATGCATCTGCACGCTCTCTGCCGGTGGAGACAACCACATCAGACTCAATGCGGAGTTCGGGTGGAATTTCCATTTTGAACATTGTGGCCCATCGGATTGCCTCTTGAATCGCCGTTTTGGGTATCCTCCATGCCTTGGATGGTGGATGCCAGGTAGCGCCGGGTATTGTTTTAACGGACCTGACCTTAACTGGGTCGTAGTTAAACCCAAGATATATGAATGATTCGTCGTGGGTCATCCCTGCTGCTTTATTGAGTTTTTTGGGAAGATCAAACGTTAAAACGCTATTGTCTATTACGAAATCGTGTTTTATGGCGAACTCGCGGACTTCACCAATGCTGGTGGCCGGAGCTTTCCATACCTTGTTAACCTTGTCCCACTTGGCGCCCTGTATCTGTTTAATTATGTGCACCTCGTCGCTACTAAACGGAAAATCAAGTATTAATTCATCGTTGTGTAGCCACAGGGTTTTATTGCTCAACGCAGACTCCTCACAATGACTTTGCGCTCGTCTTCTGTCTTCCCGCCCCAAATCCCAAATTGGATTTCATTGTCGATTGCATATTGAAGGCACTCTGTTGATACTGGGCACACCATACAGTACGACAGTGCGGTGCGCTTTTGTTTACCCGTGCGCGGGAAAAAGAGTTTCATGTCTTGGTCGATACATGCACGCAGTTCGCGCCATGCTTGTAATACGTAGTTCATAGCTCCCCAGTGATATTTTGGTGTTCTTTACAATTTATCATTGTCGCACCTAGAACACAACATTCTGCACGGGGTTCTTTGTTAACCGCCCTCGGGGGCATCCAGAAGGTTGCGCAGATCCAAAAGAATGTCAACAACTTCGCTTACCCGCATTGTTAGATGGTGATCGTGCTTGTAACGCTTTGCCAAACCGAGTATAGCCTTGTCAATGATAGCCACTTCGGAATCGGTCATAGATACAAGTATAACATCGTAAAAAAACTACTTATATATATGTCCTATACGCAACCAGATGGGTTTGATGCCGTTTCCCACCATTCAAGAAATGGTTTGGTTGCCTTCTCGTACGAGAAACGTTCCTCTGATATATAACCGGGGAAAAGATCATTTTCAAGTAGCGCCGATATGCCGACGAGAACATCCCTTATATTGGAGATCGTCTCTGCGTCCAGAATAAACCCATTTGAGTTTAGGTCAAGGACATTATTTAACGTGTCGTGGGTCCTAGAGAGTGTCCCCATTAGGGCCCGCTCTTCCAACATCCACGAGGGTGCCCGTTTTTGGGGGTCTGGTAATTTCACGTTGTTGTATATTCCTTTACTTTGGTCGGTGTTTCTCAAATAATGAACTGGGGCTAATCGTTGACCCGGTACGTGCTACTTCTGTTATTACAAGAAACGCTACGATCTGCTTAATTAAGCGTTGTCCCAAAATGTTGTCAAGCGATGTATCAAAAACATTCCCATGATAAGTCGTTTCTATTTCCTGGAACGCCGGCATGCCTTCGTCGTTATACCCGTACAAGGATATCCCGGAACAGTAGTTCCCACGGCTGTCAAAGCAAAGTGCCGTGAAGGCTTCTGATAAACGGGTGTCGTGGGGGAATTGAGCGTGTATTTCCTGAAGGCTCAGACCGGAGTATTCTTTTTGTATTGATTGTTTTTCACCCTTACCCGCATTACAGGCGACGCAATCAAAAACAAAAACAAACCACGTAGGGAGAATTGAAAGACCGTTGTAGGCGTCGGTCAACGCGGCAAATACGAAGTCGCTTTCATTCTCCGATTGGTTGTGTAATTCACAAAATACAACCCGCTCATCAGATGCGTCGTCGTCAATGGGTTCTCCGATTTTTTCGTTAACTTCGTTTGCCGGCATTGCATAAAGCATGATTGAGGGAACATCGTCCGGCCCATGACGCAATTTGCAAGAGAGCATCTTTATCATCTGCAAAGATGTGATTGCCTGGGCGGCCCGTGTGGTGAGAAACTCTGCGGTTTTGGGAGTATGGTTAGGTGTCATCCATGGAATAGTATCTGTAGAATGTCAATAAAGCAATTTTTAGGGTTAATCTTTTTATGTGAGATAATATTCAAGGAGGGTCTATGCCACACGGATTAGATAGAACGAAAACCGGCAGAATCAGGATGGCGTATAACGACCGTCTTATCCCGTGGCATAGGCTTGGAACCCCATTGGCCGGTCTACAGACCATGGAGACAATGCTCCAGGCGGCTGAAGCTGATTACGATGTAATCCTTACCAAGGTCGCTGCGGTTGATGACTTGGGGAACCTAATAAGAAACCCCGACGGCGAACCCGTGTTCGTAAATGACAGTCGGGCCACCCTCCGCCAAAACATAGATGGCACATTTGATGCGTTGGCTACGGTTGGTACACGCTACGAGGTTAGACAGAATCGCGAAGTGCTTGAGCGTGCACTCGCGGTTGTTGGAGCGTCGCGTGGTGATGCCGTTATGGATACGTGTGGATGCCTGAAGGGCGGAGCGCGGTTTTTTGCAACCATTGATTTGGGCCCGTTAGTTCTTGACCCGACAGGCATAAATGACAAACTTGAACGGTACTTAGTTATATCGACAGGACATGATGGCGTCTGGCCGATTAGATATTCCAATACGGAAATAAGAGCGGTGTGCAATAACACCGTTGTCCTGGCTCAGAAATCAGCCCGTCGTGTTTATACGGCTCGGCACACGCGAAATATGGATACGGTCATAGATGACGCCCAAACGGTGTTGGGTATTTCTACGGTTTGGGCAAGTGAATTTCGCAAAAGCGCAGAAGAATTGTTGTCCGTAAAGATGTTGCCGAGCTACCTCCCCGATAAGGTTATAGATGTGCTCGCACCCGTGGATAAAAAGTCATCCAAGCGCTCAAAAGACTATAGGGATTCTCTCGGCGATATGTTGAATGAGATTTACCGGAACAAACGCAACGCCGGCAGTTATGGCAACAATGGCTGGACGGCCTATAACGCAGTGTGCGAGCTCCTGGACCATTATCGGTATACAACGCCAGAGGAGCATGCGCTCGCGAGCATGGATGAAAATTCATCTGTAACAAAAAAGAAACTACAAATACAGCAACTGCTTTTAAACTAATGGATCGGAGTCGTTATGAGTGAGCATTACGCAGATGACAACCCGTGGGACGATGCTGACCAATACCCCGAGAGTGCCGGGTATGGGAGCAACTACGAGTCATACGAATACGAAGGTCAAATTGACGACCCCGTAGCAGTTGCGCAAATCTCAAATTATGCGGATGAGATCGGCGTGTATTGTGCAATGATTTCTGAACGCGAATTTATTGGCGCGATTGATGAATTAAAGACGAGCGAGGGAGAGTCTGGCGTTCTCAAGATGGTTTTCGCAATCGAGCAGGTTACGGGTTGGCATTTAGAAATAATGGGCTCACGATCTCAAGTAGACGATATATTAATGAGTAGATACAATAAGTTCGATCCAAATGCATGGGACCGAATAAGAAATAGCGATCAGTGGCAGGACGCAATTTATCAGGCATCGCACGTCATGGATAAATTTGTTAGTGACGCAACCCGTATATACATAATGGGGTCGATGCCCTCATCCAAGATACGAGCCTCCGTCAGAAAGTTTTTATGGTCTTTTTGGTCTGCGCTTGACGAACGGATGTCACGCAACGTATAGTGATCGACATGACAATTCAGGATCAGGATGTTGCCGTAGCCCGTCGCCAGCGAATGAAGTATCGGCACCTTGATACGGATGGTCCACCAAAGCCCCCATCTGGCGGTGCATGCGTAAACACGCCGACGGATTTATTTTTTCCTGGCCCGAATGGAAACATCGGGGACCGGCTCAAGATAAAGGAAGCTAAAAAGATTTGTGCACAGTGTCGCGTGCAGACGCAATGTTTGGTTTATGCCCTTGAATGGGAACCTTACGGTATCTGGGGTGGTCATACCGAGAGCCAGCGTATTTATTTGCGTCGTAAGTTACAAGTAACATCCCGTCGTTCCGACGAGGCCGTCCGTCTCAATAATCTCATGGAGCTATAATGTCCGGTGTCCCATCCGCAACAGTTAGTGACTTTCTATCGCGGTTACAAGGCGTCCGGCGGTCTGGCGATGAATGGCAGGCTCGTTGCCCGTGTCGCGACGATGACGAAAATCCATCGCTATCTATTGCGGAAGGCGAAGGCGGGAAGGTCATTGTCCATTGCCATCGGGGCAACCCGTGTAATGCAAATCAGATATGCGACGCTCTGAACACCACGGTTCGCGAAGCTTTGTTTCCTAAGCAAGACAAGAATGACTGGGCTAATGGGGACAAGGGCAAAGCCCCTCAAAAGATTTTAACCAACACATATAAATACCACGATGCTGATGGTGTAGTTGTGTATGAGAAGTTGCGGTATAAAACATCAGACGGGAAGAAGACCTTCTCTCAGCGACGACCAGACGAGAATAAGGCTGGGGCATGGATCTATTCATTGGAGGGGATTCAACGGGTACTTTATAATCTCCCGGCAGTTCTCGCGGCCGTTAAGGCTAAGGAACCGGTCTGGGTGGTTGAGGGTGAAAAAGATGCAGATGTATTAATAGCCCGTGGCATCACGGCCACAACTGGCCCCGGCGGTGCTGGTCGTTCTAAATGGGACTCGCAATTTACTGCGGCATTGGCTGGCGCTCATGTTGAAATCATTGCAGACAAAGATGAAGTTGGAATAATGTTTGCAGTTGGCATCCATGAAGAGTTAGTTGAAGCGGGCTGTGTAGCAAATATCTGGCTTGCCGCTTCTGGCAAAGATACCTATGACCACTTTGCGGCCGGTCATGCTGTTGAAGATTTTGTTTTGTATGACCCGGCCGTTCTCGCCCTCCCGATTGAACCCGTGGAGATAAAAGAACAGAGCTCCAAGATTGAAACTGTGTTCCTTAAGATAGAAGAGATTTTTGCAAGCGATAAGCTTTCCGATGAGCAAAAGTTAAACCGTGCATCTATCGCGATAAGTGCATCAGTTGTTACCAAGGTCGCAGATACCGGGCGTCTTGTCAATTGGGAACAGTTTATATCCGAAACAGATGACGATAACTACGATTGGGTAATCCCCGGTTTGCTTGAGCGCAAAGAACGTGTGATTGTTGTGGCTTCGGAGGGGGTCGGCAAGCGTGCTATAATAAGTAGCGTGATACCCACTCCTTCTGGCTGGACGACACTTGGGGATGTGCGTGTTGGGGACCAAGTAATTGATAGGTTTGGTAATCCTTGTTCCGTTACCTACATCAGCCCTATAGAGAATAACCCCGATGCGTACCGGGTGACATTCTCTGATGGTAATCATGTTGATGCCGATGCCGAACACCAGTGGTACACCGAGACACTGGATGAGAGGGAAAAGCGACGACTTGGTAAAGTCCGAACGACTCAGGAGATCAAGGCAACATTGGGTTCGGGTCGTTCCAATAGGGCAGTCACACACGCTATCCCTACAACTAAACCGCTCTGTCTCCCCAGGGCGCAACTATCAATTCCGCCGTATACCCTGGGGGCGTGGCTCGGAGATGGGACAACATTAAACGGTTCTATTTGTAGCGAAGATAATGGGGTACTTGAAAACATTCGCCAAGATGGATATGCCGTTCGCAAGCGCGAATCTACGACGAATATGTACGGCATTCTGGGCTTGCAGGTCCAATTGCGTGAACTCGGCTGCCTAGGACACAAGCACATACCCCTTGTTTACACCCGTGGCTCTTACGAGCAGCGACTTGCATTGGTTCAAGGTCTTATGGACACCGATGGTTATGTCGGCAAAAATGGGACATGTGAGTTTTCTGTTAACAATGAAGTACTTGCCCGTGGTTTTCTTGATCTGATTCAAACATTAGGCATCAAGGTTACAATGAGAACAGGTTTGTCTAAACTTTATGGCAGAATCACGGGGACTAGATACCGGATGTCATTCAAAACCGATCTTCCGGTATTTAGGTTAAAGCGGAAATTGGATCGGTTACCAACTGGTCTCCCTACGTCTCGTTCTCTGTATCGTTACATTATTTCAGTAGAGCCGATACCGCCAGCCCCAATGCGCTGTATCTCTGTTGATAGCCCTGATAACACCTATCTAATCGGAGACGCTTATATCCCAACTCATAACACGATGCTTGCTCGCCAGGTGGCCATACTGTCGGCCGCCGGGATTAATCCATTCACTTATCAGGCGATGAAGCCCGTAGTGACTTTAACGATCGACCTTGAAAACCCAGAACGAATCATCCGTCGTACATCTCGCAACATTATGAATGCCGCGATAGCAAGGACACAGCTTCTATCCGGAAAACGGATTAGTGCAGTCGGTGCTCATCTACTGATAAAACCGGCCGGGATTGACCTAATAGGAACCGCTGATCGCGCCCATATAGAACAGATAGTAGATCAAATACGTCCGGACATACTCCTACTCGGTCCCCTATATAAAGCCTTCGTTGATAGCGGAACCCGTACAAGCGAAGCTGTTGCTGTTGATGTGGCCAAGTATCTTGACTACATTCGCGACACTTATAATTGTGCATTGTGGCTCGAGCATCACGCCCCACTGGGTAACGCCAGCACGCGAGAGCTTCGTCCCTTTGGTTCCGCTGTGTGGTCTCGCTGGCCGGAGTTTGGCATATCTCTCAAGCCTGATCCCAGTGCATTAGGAGAATATGTCTATGATGTTGGCCATTTTCGTGGTGCACGTGATGAGCGTGCCTGGCCGACTAAAATGCGTCGTGGGAAACTGTTTCCTTTTGAAGTGGTAGAATTTAGGAAGGTTGGGTAGTTTGAGTAAGAACGACGGAGCATTATCTAAAGAGTTCCTAACAGAGCGTGATACGAGAATATTCAAACTGAGACAAGCGGGCGTCACGCAGTCAGAGATCGCTAAACGATTCAATATGTCAACCCGTGCCGTTACTAATGCGGTTAGACGGCAGTTAGAGCGTTTCAGTTCGGAAGCCTTAATGGCCTATCCGGAACTACTCCGGATGGAACTAGAAAGACTGGATTCTCTTCAGGCGGCCATTTGGCCAATGACCCAACACAGAAGGGTTACAATGGATGACGGTAACGAAGTACAAGTGGAGCCGGATTTCAAAGCGATTCAACAGGTATTGGCAATAATGGATAGACGGACAAAGCTTCTAGGCATGGAGCAGACTAATGTCAATGTTCAAATGGATGTGAATTCTCGGGTGGACGTGCGATCCACTCTGTCTGGGGCAATTACTGTGTCTAATGTCCATTCATTCTCTCCCGAAGCAGAAGCCAGGAAATTGCTGGAAATCATGGGTCGTACTGGCGTGCTACCGGCGAATATCGTGAATGAAATCATGGGGGTCCCATTGGCTATAAATGGCTCTCCAGATGATGAATTAATACCCGTGTCTGAAAACGCCGACGACCTAGTAGATTGATAGTATGCCGGATGAGCCCCAATGAGTCCCCCTGAAGATGAACTACCTAATAACCTACGTGCCGCTGTTGACAAAGTAATGGAGCAAGAGACATTGGTACGAAAACCAAGCACTGGTTCTGTCCCTGGGATGCCGGCCACGAAACAGGTATTGATTAGGGCTACCGATAAAGATAAAGATCTTTGGCAGAGGGCCGCAGAGCATAAAGGGGTATCGCTATCGGAGTTTGTGCGAACTGCCTGCAATGAAGCTTCATCGTTTCTTGAGTGCCAGCATCCACGAGAGTATCGGCGCACATATTCCTGGTCTGATACATGCACGCTATGCGGAAAGCGCTTAAAGTAACCCGTGACGGATTATCTTTCCTATTCGGATTTCATTGCCGATGTCAGCATTAAGTATGAGAAGCAAAATAGGCTCACCCCGGGGAAGTGGCGATATGGCCAAATGTTTTTCAATATGGCAAGCAATGTACGACCGGATGTGGCAGAAGCCCTGCGCGGAACACTGCATGACCCATTTCACAAGAATGTAATATCCCCAGAGACTCATGTGTTCATTGAGGGATTGTGGTAATCCGAGATAACTGACTACCGGGTTGTTCTATTCCCTAGAGGCGGATAGGGTTTATGTAATGACTATACATAACGAGACTGCCAGTCGACCCCAGGCGATAGGGACTTCCTTAAAATATGGCGGGAAACCGTACACAGTGCTGTGCTACGCAAAGATGAAGAAGACATGGTTCACCCGTGTTGATTACAACGCGATGCAGTTGCATCGGGCGCGAATGTGCAAGGATTCTCAACGCAGTCTAGATACTCTGCATCGGAATGGCTTCTTGGATAAGATGAACGACAATAGTCGTGTCTTCTACCAGATCACGTCATGGGGGGATCATGCTCTTTACGCTCTTGGTAAAAACAAACAAAAGCAACTGTCGCGAATAAATACCGTGCACGGCGCACGCGGTAACGCCATGCGAGCCATCATGAACGATTACTAATGGACACGCCACAATGGATTAGCAATAATCCCAACATCACATCTATCTATTACTTCGGAATAACAAAACGGCAACAGAGGAACAACCTGTTCACTCACGCCGATCTACTCAATCACAATGCACTTAGGTTCGGCGACGAAGAGAAGACCATTCAGTGCCTAAATCAGATGATCAAGCGCAACGTTGTAGAACAGGTTCATGGGGCGATTGATCGCTGGCGCATTACGCCATTCGGAGTGAAGATGGGCCCCAGCGTGGGGAAGTACAGCATGCCTTGGATGGTTACCCAAATAAACGGTTCCACCAGGTTTTCTTCTTTGGTTTAACGACTGGTGCGACCGTGATATTTACGATCGGCGGCGCAACCGGTTTTGCTACGGCAACCTTTGCTGTCGTCTTCTTGGGTGTTGCTTTCTTCTGTGGGGCTTTCTTGTTTGTTGTCATGGGGTAGATACTAGTCGTATAGGTGGTGCCACTAGGGAACGCACCCGTGGCCTAAACTACGAAAATGAACGGACGCTATGAGGACCGGATGTCCAAGCTCACTATCGTTCTCGTCACCGCAGTAGAGGCCAAGTCCGATTTGGTGCTTCAATACGGGATAGGGGAAGACCTGTCCCAGGTGCTGTATGGATGGAAGGGCCCGGATCTCGTCGTTATATGCCGGATGACTGACCGGCTCCGGAAGAAGAGCAACATGGTCCGACTACGGAAGTGCGGAGATGCTGTGGCGGTGATGAGACAGGGCTGGGGTGTTGATGCGCTAAGCATGGTTGCCGAGGGGTATGTGAGTGACTCTCCATCGGATACAGATGGAGTGGACTTTGTTAGGGAGTTTGCAAACGGGAACAAGACGATAAAGGAGTGCATAACAGTCACCCATGTGGCTGGGGACGAAATCTCATTTGTTAGCAAGTCGTATGTCGTTTCTGTGCCACGACAGGTGGTGTGGGACGAGGAGGTGTTCACTCCAGGCACAACATTGGTGAGGGGGCCGCCACGTATGTATCCATTGCTATTCAGCAAGGCATTAGAACTGGATATCGTAGGCTTTGACGAAGAGAAGATGGGCAGCGAACAGAAGGCATTTTATGCAGTACTTGTTGACGGGCTGAAAGACATTGGGTTTGATGCACACTCAATGGTTTAGTGCCGTCGCAGGGCGAAAGGAAAGGAAATTCCCTGCGACGACATACTCACAGTAACACCGAATTATCGCACCCGTGCGAACTCTTTGGCTCTGTCCTCCGACTGATGTAGCGGTGCGACACTCCACCTCTTGCTGTTGTGGCGACCTCATGCAATTAGCAACCTCTCTGCGTCTCTTTAGTCTCATTAGGTATCACGCCACACTTCTCTGTTGTTGGTAGGTAGATGACCTGCCCTACATAGATGCCAGAACCATAGGTATCTACAACGCTGTCAGTTACCTTCTGTGTATCACCCGTGCAGTTTCTACGGACTATGTGATATATCGTGTCGCCAGACTTGACTACTTGCCTATTCGGAGAGCAGGTAAAGCCACTCTCTTGCTGTTGGGACAGAACCATAGCAAAGATGCCGACTATCCCTATCACCACTAACCCTCTAAGTGTCCTGTTCATTGTGTCCTCTCGGTTGATGTTGGTTGATGTTGGTTGATGTTCATCTTGGCAATAAGAGCGTAGCCTACTGATAATGAGATGTCAAGCATTGTTCTAAAAAGCCAACCCGTGTCATTTTATTCCCGTTATGGCTAATCCCCAGATCTTGACCTCTTGACCTCTTGACCTTTCACGCCTCGCCTAGAGCCTCGCTGTGCCTCACGCCTCACCTAGACGCTCACGCCTCGCCTAGACGCTCACGCCTCGCCTAGAGCCTCGCTGTGCCTCACGCCTCACCTAGACGCTCACGCTCACGCTAGACGCACCTAGACGCTCACGCTCACGCTCACGCTAGACGCTCACGCCTAGCCCTATAAATAAGAGAGCCCCAACCGCCTAGACGGTTGGGGCTCTATCGGGGGAACTATTAGGCTAGGATAAGTGATTGCCAACCTGCGAACACTTGTTCGGCTTGCTCATTGCTTAGGCAATGGATAGGGAACAAGTGACTATCTGAACTATCGCCAGTTGGGGAACTGACCCAGAGTGTAACGATATTGCCAGTCTGGACTACCGCTACTGGTAATCCTTTCATTTCTAGTCTTAGTGACATTGTGAGCCTTTCGTTTGGGTAAGCCTTGTGGCTTACGAATACCAAACTAATAGATAGATATTCACTTGTCAAGTGATATTTGGATATACTTATGATATATTACCAAATAGCGATATTGACACTCTCTAAGGCTCTAGGTCGCTCTCACTCTCTCTAGGTCGCTCTCAGGCTCTCAGGCTCTCTCTAGGCTCTCTCAGGCTCGCTCTAGGTCGCTCTAGGGCTCTAGGTCGCTCTAGGTCGCTCTAGGCAAGTATCCGTTCCAACTTTTTACGATATGCGAATATGGGGGGGGAAGCCCGGCGCCAGTATTTGTGATTTCCGGGTGGCAAATAGATTTAGCTGAGATTACAGGAACTTTAATGTGATCGCTTTCATTGCCGGGCTGGATAGTTCTACGCGTGTTTTCTCAATCAGCATGTTCGCCGGTATGGATGATTTCCTCATTATGATGACGGCGCTAAGCAGGCCCCCCATTTCTGCTTCTGCTGGGCCGTGTTCGGCGATCCACTCGTCATCAATGCGGTAGCAAACGGTGTCGGGAAAGACGACAAGACCGGTTATAGTTCGTTTATTGTCACTGTAATCCACGGTCATTCGCTGGCCCCCGAGTACGGCTATCCACAGGGATGCATATTCAGGGTTCTCAGATGTGGTGATTGTGTATCGCATCTCAAATTTTGATAAGTGGAGTTCGGCGATATGTGATGGGGTAGTTAGACCAAAATTATCCACATCGTTTTCTTGGTCTGGGTATACCGCTATCCAGTGTTCAGTCTGTTTACGCATAGATACAAATATACACACGTGATTCCCTAAATCAAATAGATCTAGATGAACTCCTCAGAAAAAAAAAATCGTTAGGGCGTTCCGTTCTTATGGATATATCCCATAATATTGAGCTCACTACCGCAGATTGTTATAAAGGGGGCCGCCGTTTTCAGGTGTTTGGCCCCTATTAGTCGGGCTGGCGGGATTTGAACCCGCGACCTCTTGTCCCCCAGACAAGCGCGCTAACCAAGCTGCGCTACGGCCCGAAATATCAGAATTGCAGGGTTATCAAGTTACCTTGAATATGTTCTGGTGCGACGTATGAATCCCGAACCATCACCCGGCGGAGCCACCGGTCGGTTCCGTCGTACCGGGGAGTAAAGGGAACCCGGCCGTGGATCATGGTCCGGTTATTGATGACGAGAGCGTCGCCATCCTCTAGAACAGTATATTTTAGCGACGCATCAACGGCTGCTTTAAATTTATCCAGCGCCACTTGTGCCCGCTCAGTGGTTGCAATGGTCAGCGCACTGTCGTAACACATCACAATCCCATCCTTTGTCTGCGTTAATGGCCTGATTGGGAATGCGCGATCGGACTCACCATTTGTCATAAAACTTGGGTCTATAGATGTAACGAATTCATCGGCCATCAAAACGCTAATGGACTCTTTATCGATATGGCTCAAAATGTCGTCTATAAACGCATGGCTGGTACTGGCCAGTGGATCTCCGCGAAGACAAAAAAGAATCACCCAGGCCGGCAGATATGGATGGAAAGCCGTTTCGGTGTGTAACGCTAAATTCACCAATGACGATGTCGATATCTGCTCGGTCTCGTTCTGCTTAATCGGGAATATATCCTGGACCAGTTTCCCGTTCTGCTCCTGGATGTATCCAATCGGATACCCTAATCGCGAGCCAATAAGCATGGCGGCCTGCCAGGTCTCGTCGCTTGCATGCAGATGCGCAGTGTCCATACTGGACGGCGTTTGGGCTGTCGCCGGCGGAACCGCGTTTTTTATCACACGGATTGATGCGATGTCCGAACTAGTAAAATCGGGGATCATTACAGTGCCTTAATGGCAGTAACAGTCATAATGCTTCCGCGTTGGAGTAGCATCGTTATCAATTGTTCGGATGTATAGTGGGCCGACATTCCGTCACCTAGGTGCCTATGCATAGATATGACAAAGGTGTCACTCATTTTCGTCATACGGCTAGCGTTTTCGTATTCGTGGATGTTTCGGGCGTCTTTTTCTATATCCCAGGCGGAATCCGACTCAATATCCGCAATCTCATTTGGAGTCATGCCGTACGTCGCCCCTCCAGTTTGAGGTCAAGCAAAATCCCGACTAGCTCGTCAAACGAAATCAACAAAGACGCACTAGCGGAGTAGAAACTTTCCGTTATGTGTTGGTTTTCGTCGCGGGTGGTCTTAATGCTCCACTTGGGGTACGTTTCCGTTAGAATGCATACCGGATCGCCGGTTACCTTAGAAACGATAATGTAGGCAAACGGTTTTTCAATTTTCGCATCGTATCCAGATACCGTATCTACAAAAAGCGACCGCCACGGGAACTCTTTAATATCGGTGGTATGGTCGCCCTTTGTCGATTTAACCTCAAGGCAAAAATCAAAGTCATCAAGAAGAATGTCCTTTTCGTTTAGGGTCATGTTCCGGCGTTCTGCGTTATTTCGGGCAATTTGAACTGCGGGCGCATGACAGCTAACGCCGGCTTGGTTTAATAATAATGCAACATGCTTGGCCCATTCGCCTCCCTCAAGGAAGGCCTTAGTGTAATCAAAATCTGACATTATACACGCTCCGATTTTTTCTTGTGTTTGTGTGTTTTGAGATCAAGATCATACATCTTTTTGAAATCGGAAATCATCGGCTTTAAGCACTGGGGTGTGCCGTGAGTCGAGTAAATCCGTCCAGGGATATGTGCAGGCGGGATGATCTTGAAGCCGCCCCTTGTACTTGTCACGATAAATCCAAGCTGTTCAATCAGCCGGAAAAATTCCGTTATTTCCTTACAGCCATGTTTGCGAGCCATAGTCTCTCCTCTTGGTTGTGGTTAGGTAAGGGGAACGATATAGTCATTTTGGCCGAATGTCAACCCACGGCGATAAGATATGTTAAAACCCTTATGAACAGGCACCTACAGGACGGAGATAATAAAATGAGTGAATACGAAAAATCAGTTCGCGGAACAAATAAGCGAGGGCGCAAGCCTCTTCCGATCAAAGAGAAAGAGCGTAGGATCAAAATCCAACAGTTGGCAAATCGCATGAGGCAAGAAGCGCGACGACGTGCGGCATTGGTTCTACAGCACCGCTATAGTGACGAATTTTTAAAACTGTATTCCGATGAGTTCACCGCACTCAAAAAAAAGACTAATGCCTAATAAAGAAATAGCATTCACCCAGTGGATGGCACTAGGCGTTACTAACGGTTGGTGCTCCGGCCCGGCATGCATCGTTCACGAGGGGCTCCCGCAGTCTTATGCCGAATATGAATCATTTGGAGACGCAGATTTGTGTGTATACGGAGTGCGGTTGTTCCAGGACGGGACAGAGCGCAATGCGGTTTTGGAGCATAACCCGACAATGAAACGGGAAATGGATGCCATTATGGCCGGCAAGACGACTCTTGAATGATGAAAATATTAATCCGGGCCTGTAGCTCAGTGGTCAGTAGCAGGGTGCTCATAACGCTTTGGTCGTCGGTTCGATCCCGACCGGGCCCACTAATTAACGAAATGAAAGAGCGAAAATAAAGCCACGATATAGGCAAATACCGCTTGAACCAGCCACCTTTAATAATCCACAAGAAATAGAAGATTATTTGAGTGAGCGCCAAAAGATTGGGGAAAAAATATTTGCCGCCGAGACAGAAGCCCTCAAACCTTTTGGTTTCTTCGCTATAAGTCACAGCGCGGTAGCGTCTATCAGAACTGAAAGTTTAAAAAAACTACACGACAAAGTGGTCAAGTTTTGTCCCCACTTTGTCACAACAGCCCCAACGATGAGATACTTTATGCTCCCGTCTATAAACACTGGGTGCTGTGTCGAATGTTTCCCAGATTTTCTCCCCCTTTTACAAGATGACGACAGCGGTTGCGATCTATGCGGTATCAAGGGAAAGGAATATGTAGAAATATCGATCCCGCTTGGGTACGGTTCGCTTGCGGCGAACCTGGGGGCGAACTGCTGTGCCGAAATATTCACAAAAACGGAATAGACGCAATCCAAAGGGGCCTATTGGTGTAAAATGCGAGAATGAGCAACACGCCGGGCGGTATCTTTTACAACGACTCCGTGCTTGGCATAGACATTCTTCGTGCTACCCGAGAACCGTGCATAGTATGTGGGCATCCGACTGGGGACTGTAGTTCTTCGGAATCAAAACACGACAATATTGCCTTTGCAACACAAGTTATCCACAGCATGATCGACTCACAGAAAATATTAGTTGAGGAAACGGTTTATGAAAACCGCCAAATTACACCGTACACAGTCACGCGGGTTGTCATTGCGCGGAAGGGGTCATACATCACTGTCGCCCATGCAAAAGAAATTGGGATTATCTGAGAACTTGACACCGAAGTGAATTGAGATCGGTGTATCATCATCCCTCTAGTCACCTAACGTGAGGGGTTATCATGCAAAAACTATCCGACGATTTTATCGCAACATATGCCGATAAGACAATTCCATGGGGTTTTGGTGGGCTCGGAGAGATAGTTTATTTACGCACGTATTCGCGTCGCAAAGAAAATGACGATCTTGAGACATGGCCCGAGACTTTATATAGGGTCATAAACGGAGCCATTGACATCGGAGTGCCGTATACGCAGGATGAGGCCGAGCGCCTGTTTGACCACATGTTCAACTTGCGCTGTTCGTTTGCCGGTCGTTCGTTGTGGCAACTCGGCACGCCGTTGGTGCAACAGATGAACGGCACATCGCTAAATAATTGCTACTGGGTAGACATTGAGGCTATTGAGGATTTTGAATTGCTTTTTGAATACCTAATGCTTGGCGGGGGTGTCGGTTTCTCTGTCGAGCGCTCAAAAATTCACGATTTGCCAAAAGTCATTCCGGGCGTCACCATCACCAACGAACGCAGTAATGACGCCGACATCATTGTTCCAGATTCCCGCCAGGGATGGAAGCGCCTACTCCACGCAGTCCTAAAGTCGTATTTTTACACCGGCGGATCATTCACCTATTCAACAATTCTGATTCGCGAATACGGTGCTCCGCTCAAGACATTCGGCGGCACCGCCTCTGGTCCGGGTGCGCTCATTGACGGAGTCAAGGACATTTGCGCAGTGATGCAAAATCGTGAAGGCAAGAAACTCCGCTCAATCGACGTTCTTGATATTTGTAACATCATCGGACGGATTGTTGTTTCCGGCTCTTCGCGCCGTTCTGCACAGATTGCGATAGGCGACCCAGACGATGTTCTTTTTCTTCGTGCAAAGAATTGGGGCACAGGCTCCGTTCCGGCCTGGCGGGGCAATAGCAATAATAGTATTTTCGCAGACTCATACGACGAGATTCAGTCTGAATTATGGAAAGGCTATGATGGTTCGGGTGAACCATATGGATTAATGAACCGTAAATTGGCCCGGAAATACGGTCGACTCGGCGAGGCCAAAATGGACAACACCATTGAGGGCATGAATCCATGTGGCGAGATTCCGCTAGGAAATGGTGAGAGCTGCAACCTTGCGACGATCTTCCTGCCCAATGTCGATTCGCTAGAACAGATGCATGACATTTCCAAATTATTGTACATGGCCCAGAAACAAATCACGCGGCTCACGTACCCGTACAAGAAGACCACGGAGATAGTCCAGAAAAATGCACGACTCGGTCAATCAATAACCGGGATACTCCAGGTCGGAGGGGAAAAGTTGACATGGCTTGATCCCGTATATAGCGGTCTTGTTGCTTTTGACAAGGAGTATTCCGCAATGCACGGATTCCCCGTGTCCGTGCGCCTGACCACCGTGCAACCCTCTGGGACGCTCTCCCTGCTCCCAGGCGTCACGCCGGGCATCCATCCCGCATACGCACGGTATTACACTCGTAGGGTCCGTTTTGGTTCGGCCGATCCGTTGGTTGATGCTTGTCGCAAACGGGGTTACAGGGTTCAGTGGGATATCGGGCTGGACGGGCGCGAAGAACACTCCAGATATGTGGTGGATTTCCCGTGCATGTCTCCGGAGGGCTCGGTCCTAGCGGCGGACATGTCAGCAATCGAGCAACTGGAGTGGGTTAAGAAAATGCAGATGGATTGGGCCGATAACGCCGTATCCGTAACCGTTTATTACCGAAAAGAAGAACTTGAGGACATTAAAACATGGCTATCCAAGAACTACGATAAGGGCATCAAGTCGGTGTCGTTTTTACTCCACGCAGACCACAATTTCTCACTTCCCCCATATGAAGAAATAACGCAGGCGGAATACGAAAAAGCGATTTCCAAAATTGATACTTCAATTCCGATGGTTCAACGGTTTCATGCGGGCTCTATGGACTTAGAGGATTGTGTTGGGGCATGCCCGATCAAGTAGTAAAATATCATTTAATTATGAAATTAGTTTAGCTACGCATATGGTCTATGCCCCGCAAGGGTTTTATATGCGGCGGGGCTGCGCAAAATTAGCCATAACGGCATATCGTTGGTATAATTAATGGATGGAGTTACAAGGGGTTCTTAGCTAAAAAAGGCAGGCTCTAATGAGTCGCCCTATTTCCAATCCACTCAATCAAGGAGTTTAACTTGAATACGAAACGTTGCGTTATGTTGGTTTTTATTACCCTAATAGCGAGCCTTGGTTTGACAGCAGCAAATGCCGAGGAGACTAAACCGGCCGACGGAGTAAGTGCTTATATTTCATTGGGTGATTTATATAAGGACGGTTTGGGCCGGCGTGTTGAGAATATGGCGCCGCTATCCGCCATCCCATTAGAACCCCTACCGCAATTGCCCCCTGTCAAAAATGACCACACGGGAAAGCGCAAACCAGTACCCCAGGATTTAACCAAGCGATGCCCTCAGTGGGAACCGGTATTTGAACAATACGGACTCCTTCCGGTAGAGACTTGGAGTTATATAGCCTGGCGCGAAAGTCGCTGTCGCATAAAGGCCATCAACATCATATGGGACAAGCACGGGAATATCGTCTGGGCGCTAAACAGCGACAAGTCATACGATTCGGGTCTCCTTCAAATAAATAGCAGCTGGAAAACGGTCACTCGTCAGGTTTGTGGAACCGGTATAGAGGGTCTTATGATTCTTGACTGCAACCTACGGGTAGCTCGACATCTAATGGAAAACACTAAAAGCGGGTTGGGCAATTGGCGGATGTAGGTGGCACCACCACAAAGTACACCGCGTTTATTTTTATGATTCTGGTCGGTCCGGTTTGCGCTGCGGTTATCGGACTCATCCATTGGCTTAACGCTCTGTAGCGGGTAATTGTATTAGACTCGGGGTATGGCAAATTCTAAAAACAGCGGCTCCAGAACACGTTTTAACTATATAACCGGCAAAGAGGAACAGGTTCCCGGCACTAAAGCCGGCAAAAAACGAATGAGACTATCGGTGGGCGACCCATTGCGTACCCATGATTTACGCCGTCTCCCGCCAAAAACAAAAGCCAAAATGTATATCGACAGAACCGACTCAGACTGAAAACCTCTTGAGGGCATCGGGGTCAAGAAATATATATCCGCCGCCGATCGATATCCCGTCCTCGTCTTCGTCCACATGAATTAACACATCGTCAGCGGAAATATCTAGATTTTTTGCTATAGCCGCCCGCATGCGCGCTACGTCTTCAAGTATTGACGACATCTCTACTTCGGTGGGATCAGGCGGCATTTCAATATCGGTGTATTGTTCATAGCCAACGCCGGAACGAACCAGGGATAATTGTTGTTTTGCAAAGGCGTCCGACCGAACGCATAGGCCACATGCTATTTTGGGGGTTGCGGCGGGCCGTTTCCGTTCCTCAATATGGCCACACGATAAACGGTGAAGGTACACAACCGAACCCCAGCGACCCTGCCTGATTATCTCGCCAACATCTCGTTGCGGGGCACTCTTTTTATTTATTTTTTCCATTTATCCGGCCGTTGATTTTTTGTAGAATCTATATATACTTATCCTAACATTCGTAGAAGGGTTCTTGCTGTGCAGACTTTCGTACCATATCCATCGTTCACGGAATCAGCTAAAATTCTAGATTATCGTCGGCTCGGGAAACAACGAGTTGAGGTGTTGCAGATACTAAATTCTCTGGTGTTAAATCGACAGTATGGTTGGCGCTATCACCCAGCAACCAAAATGTGGGCTGGTCACGAACGAGGCCTAGCAGCATACGGCTTAAGTATCTGTTCCGAATGGGTTCAGCGCGGTTACAAAGATACATGTACTCAAAAAATAAGCGACTTGGTTACTCCGGATTGGGAAGATATGCCATCCTGGTGGGGCGACGAACGAATCCACTCTAGCCACAGGGCAAATTTATTGCGAAAAGATCCAATTTATTACGGGCAATACAATTGGACCGAAGATCCAGAAATGCCGTACTTTTGGCCAACAACTGATTTAACCGTAATCACACTTAGCGACAATCTAATTTTTTAATGAGCGCAATAAGTAACTAACTCTTTGCGAGTTTATCTAGTACTGCAATTAGGTAATCGGGGGTTGTTGCCCCAATAACCGTGGAAACATGTAATCCATTTTCAAATAGGAGCATGCTCGGTATACTCATGACCGAAAATCTAGATGCCAAATCGGGGTTTTCGTCAACATTGGATTTTGCAAAACGAATACGCCCCGCAAACATATCGGAAAGTCCTTCTAGTAACGGCGCCATGACCACACACGGCCCGCACCACGGAGCCCAAATATCAAGGAGCAATGGCGTGTTGCCGGATTTAAGAAACGAATCAAACTCGGCCGAGGAAATTTTAACAATAGCCATGCGTGCCTATCTCCTAAGAGATTTGGTAATTTCGCCAAGCGTCGCGCCTAAGACGCTTCCGATTGGGGGCAATCCTAATGCGCCCGAATTGCGATCCAATTTAACATGGACATCCGGCAGCGGCGTTATTTGAAGCTGTTTATTGTTATTGGCCATCGCGGCGGCGGACAAAGCTGATTGGCGTTGAATAATATTCAACTGTTCCTCAATACGGTCTACCCTTTCCCGAAGTTCGTTTAATTCTGGGTCATCGGTTTGGCGGGTCGGTATATTGTTTTGGCGGGTTGACATAGATGAAGTCTATCATCCAGGCCTGAAGCCGGCCCACCATAAAGCAAAACCCCCGCCCTAACCTTGCGGTCGGAGCGGGGGTAGATTGCTACTTACTAATTATGATCCGGCCACCACCGGTGCGTTGTTAAATGTGACAGCAACGAACGACTCTGGACGCTTGACGGCCAGCGCGAGACGCTGTTCGGCAAGAATCACGATTGCATTACGGATGAAGAAGTCAGCATGTTGTTCGCTGATGCGAATGCTGGCCTGCTCACGGTCGTAAATTTGTGCACCGGTACCGAATGCGCCGACCAAAGCCGTGCCTTCTGCAATTGCTGGAGTCTCGACTACTGGCATGCGCCAGATGCGTGGCTCTCCACCCATTGCAACCGAAATGGCGATCAAGTACTGACCGTTTGAGTCTTTTGTCAACTCAATGTCTTCCCAGTCGTTTGGATGCAAGATAACGCCCGTTGGCTCATAGTAGGCCAGGAACGCTAGTGTCGCGGCGCGACGAACGGCATCAGCCTTGGTGTCCGCTACCGGCAATGTTGCGCCACTGCTCCACGAATATTCCTGAACGCCCTGGGTATTCAAAATGCCCAGAAGGTTTTCGCCGGTACCAGAACCACTCAAGATTTGGGCATCTTCCTGCAAACGGAGACCGTACATCAGTTCGTTGTCGATGATTGAGCGCAATTGTGGCTCGTCAGCGAGAACGTTTCTGTGTGCAGCTTCCCAGTGGGCGAGCGTACGAACAGGCGCTTGCTGACCCACAAACTGGAATGACGATTGTGGCTTGCGACCGAATCCGGCGACGCTATCCTCGACACCGCGGTCGGCGACTACCGCTGCGGCGTTTGTGCCGCGCGTTCTGTTATCGCCGACAGCACCAGTAACCGGGGTTGTAAAACCGATGTGCTGGAAGTACTCGATAACGGCTGCGGTTGTGGTGCGACTTGGGAACAAGTCACGAATTCGCTTTGTGCGAGTTGGTGGCAGGACCATTGCGTCTCTTTGGATCGTCCCAAAGCTATTTAGGGTGCCAGATGGCAGTGCGCTGTAAACGTCCTTGACGTTATAGTTCGTCAGGGTTGTGTTCAGGGTGAACGGTGCCGCCATGTTGACGCTATTTCTTCCGCCGCCGAGTGCTTTGAACTCTGGCGAATCAACAAAGTGTTGACCGATGGTCTTGGCTGTAACCGGCATTGACTGGCCGGCAGCTGCGTGGGCCGCAACCGAAGCGGACGCCTGGGTCGTGCCCCAGTCGCTTACTTGCTGCATCTGCTCCATGCCGTCGATGAGACTTTTGATCTCGCGGATGTCTGTCATGTTTTTGTCAAATGCTGACTTCTGTTCAGCCGAAACAACTACGGTGCCATTTTCAACTCTGAATGAGTCGGCAATCGTTTTGTTATCTGACATTTTGCCACGGAGAGCGCTTTGAAGCTCTGTTACGCGGTCTTTGGTTTCTGATGTTGACATTTTTTCTCCTCTTAAGAAAAATTTATTGGATGGTTGAGTTTGCTAGACAATGCTCAGGTAAGCACCCAGCCGTGTATGTCTCTTGTACAAATTTAACACGCCTTAAACGACCGTAGGGAAAGTACGGTTATTAGTTTGAAATGTCGACAATTCCGCCCATTTTGATGATTTTGAGCACGTCTGTTTTTGCTATCTCAAGCATGTCCCTGTTCGCCTGGGTGTCCGCAAGGCCGACCTCTAATAGCGTAAAATCGTTAGCGGCGGCCAGAGACAGCGCCTCTATCGGGGAAAGGCCATGCATGGCTTTGGGTATCGAGAGTGAGCTCATTGGGGTGCGTCCTATCTTTTATCGTAGCTTACATAGCCATAAAGCTTTTTATTCAAAATCTCCAGCGGCTCGCCTTGTCCGCGGCGGGCTAAGGCCACCGGAGATGTTGGGTCTTTTTCCGAATCCCATATATGTAGTTCGTCAAATAATGAGTCCATTTGGGGGACAAGCATAGAAAGGTTCCTGTTAATTACTGGTGGTATCCACTCCGGGACCATTCTGCCAGTTCTTTTGAATCTGTCGTTATTCCGGGTTGCCAAAACATCATCCGGAGCAAAGAAGTAATGGGCGACTACTTTGTAGCCCTTTTTCTTCCACTTTTCAATATCTGAAGTCCCATCATTGAACTGCCCGCTCGTGTCATAGACCAAGTCAATTCCACGCTTAATCGCCTCGGCCGTGAGTTTTGCGGTGATAGCACGGGATTCAATATGGGCCAAATTGGCGGCGTTGGGGTTCATTTCCCCGAACCAATGCCGAACTTCCGGCATAATAATTTTTGCATCGTCGGGATCGGCGACGACAGCATTATCGTAACTCGGGATACCCATAAACCCGTTCATCCTAGCGTATGTTTTACCAGTACCGCTAGATCCGCCAAGGATGTATGCGGTTGGCAAATCTTCCGGATTTCTATCAGCAGAGCCGTCCAGCGCACGTTTTATGCTTCGGTTTATATACGGCATCCATAATCCGTTATATCGCGCGTCGGAAATTTTGCCGCCCATCAGCCCGTATTTTTCTGCGGTTGATACTGGGTTTGATGAATTAAGCTCATCAAGACTGTAATCGGTTTTGTAGTCATCTATTAGACCCAAATCTCGCGCCAAACTTACATCGACAAACGGCCTAATTGGGCCCGACATTGAGCCACTCGGATCGCTTACCGGCCACCGGTCGGATTCAAATGCAACACCCCATGGCATCAGTGGGTGTGGCATCAATCCCTCTGGAAGGAATTCTTCTGCGCCCTTTTCTCGTCTGACGGCATTAATGCGGGAGATGATTCGCTGGTTGCGTAATCTTTGTGCTTTGGCCAATATGTTCAATCGCCTTGCAATAGACACCCTCATGTCATGGAATTTATCAATCGAGCCATCGCCCACCGGCGGATTTTTTAGCTCAGTTACCGCTCGGCGAATCCATTCGGCGTGACCAAATGCTATTGCATGCTTCCCCTCCGCAATTTCAGACAACGAAACCCAATCGGCTTTTTTAGCATCTGAGGCAGCCTGGAATTTGGTGTCCCATGGGATCATGAAAAATCCACCGCCGACACGGGTTCCTTTTACGAATCGCGGATCCCAGTCTGGAGTCGATATTAATCCAAGGGCTTTACCGCTTATCGAGTTATTTAGATCGATACCGACTTCCTCTAGGCCCTCTCGTGTTGCCGTGGTCATGTAGTCTTCGTCCCCGTCACGAAGTCCGCCCACTAATGCCTTGGCGTTTGTAAACGGACCGGATTTTCTGTCAATCATCAGCAATTGGGCGGTGGTGATGTCATTTCCCTGCATACGCATGATGACTGCGTCTGATCCTTCTATGAAACTTGTTTTCGCAATTGACCAGGCGTTTGAAGACCAGGTAACATCGTCATCATCGCCATATGTTAAGTTCAAATCTAGATTAAGTGGACTTGATAGGTTGACGGCAGCCGCGGCTTTTCTAAGCTCTGACTCGGATTCCAGCGCGGGCCCATAAATCGACTGGTAATATTCGTCCTGCGGCATCTGCGGCCGAGAAACGAACATTTTACCAATCGGTTCGTAGACTAGGCCAAAACTGCCGGCGCCGTCCATTGAGCCACTCGGAGCATCCTTTTCGCCATCAAATATTTGGGCGTGGGAATCGGTATCAAAAAATAGTTTGGCCTGTTGTCTTATTGTGGCATAGCGCGCGGCCTGTGTCGCATCAATCCCGGTGAGTACGTCAATAACATTCATGCGGTAAGCGATTGCGCCGACTAAGTCAGTTGGTTCTTGCCCAATATCTCCGAATATCAATGCGGAGTTCGTTTGGAGAATTGCGTTTACCGAGAAAGGAGACATCCCATTCCTATAATCGTTGGCGCTAATTTGCTTACTGGAAATCTTAACTACGTATTCGTCAAGCAGTCTTTCAAATTCGTCAACCTGTTGTTTGTCTGTCGCTATATTAAGAACAATTTCAATAACCCTGTCGACAGTAAACCACTCATCTCCCGCCGCCTTTATCATAAATGCACGCGCACGTTCCCTTTGATCATCTGTCTGCCTGGGGTAAAACTGCATTGAGCCTGACGGACCGGCTTCGTTAGGGAAGGAACCCATATTGAATGCCTCAGTCGCCGCGATCGTTTCAGCGATAAGCTGCTCTTTTGTAATGCCCAACTCGCTTAACACCCCGGACAATGAGTCGTCATATTTATCATTGGCACTTGCTATCGCCAACAGTAAGTGATCGGTACCAACAAAATTCTGCCCCTTATTCATCGCCTGTTTTACTGCCCTAACCATTACGGTCCGAGCGTTTGCGCTAATTGGAACAATTCTGTTCTCCTTGTTACCGTCGGGGGCCCCCGGTGCAATGATCTCATTAATTGCGGTGCGCAATTTATTAATGTCTACATTCAGCCTCTTTAGAACGCGCCCAGCTATGGTCTGGTTGTACGCCCGCTTGCCGATATTTTCTCGTGCGAGGCCCAATAGGAGGTGCGGGACACTTACTTCGTTGTGATCAGATTTCTTCGCCTCTTCGTGACCATGAACAATGGCCAATAGGCCCGGCTTTGTATACCTATGGAGGGCCATTGATCCGCTGACGGCATCGCTTGGCGGTATCTCATCATGTTTGTATTCGTAAGTTAGGTATTCGTAACCATTGCTTCCGAGCCATTCATTAAATGTCGGAATATAAACGTCATCCTTATTTGATGTGGCGCCGTCGTTTGTCACTCGGTCGAGTTGGGCGACATCAAGGACTGTTCGCTTATATTTCCCAAGTAAATTTTTACGTTCCACCCTGGCGTCATGCTCGCGGTCGAATATCGCAATTTTTCTCAACATCTCGCCGACGGAAATAACCGAATCAAGCGATTCCAGCCGTCCGGCGGTAAATTTCACCAATTGCTCAATCGTAGGACCGATGACCGGCTCTAGTGCCTCCTTGAAATCCTGCTGTCTAGCGAGCTGTCTTTCGGCATCCGCAATTCGGCCGAGCATTTCCTCATCTTCGGCAAATTCCGCATTGGATTTCAGTGCGGCAATTAAACCACTATACATTTCAATTAAGTCCTCAGCCTGATGTAGATCTTGCGTCATCTCCATAACGATGCCGTATTGCATTTTGTTATATTCGCGCACCCGGCGCAAATTCTGATTTATAACCGCTCTTTTGGCAACCCATGGCCAACTTCGTTGCTCGCCCGTAATAATGTCATCCATGTTAAGTACCGGATACAGATCGTGGGTTTTATTCCAGTCGATCCACGGGAACATTCTGTTTGCCGTATTCCCGGATGATATTCCGGGGAAGTCATCTCGGGTTTCAATCTCGTATTGCATCATTTCCGAAAGGTCACGTAGCGCTGCCGTCATGCCTTCTGGGATATGGAGCATTTTGGTCGGCTGAATCAGGTCATTAATGATTTTTGCAATTGAACCGATTTCATTGGCATCCCTGTTTCTTGCAATATGCGAAATAAATGCACCGAATTCATCCGATGCGTCCATTTGCATCAATTCAAGGGCCGAAACACCATACTCACCGTCCGCGTCAAAACGCACCTCCCACAGATACTTATCCGGCGAACCACTTAAGTCTTCGTCAAAGTTTACAATTCCGGCATTTAGGCTAGGATCGGCGCTCCACCTAACCGACCTGTTATAAGGTTTTTTGGCGCCATAACCGGCGTACACAATATCTGGTCCATAAATTGTCCATTGACCAGTCCAGTCTTTTCGCGGAAAGATTCCAACCATTGGATCGGAACTGGAATTAGTACCAATATGATACGCCAGTTGGTCTGAAAATAATTGTGCAACCGTCGACGCTATGCCGTTTGCGGCGTCATTAAATTGTTCGCGGGCTGACGCGGACAGCGTAATCGGGGCGTGATCGTCTATATCATCATCTTCGTCCGCCCAGGGTCTATCTATCATGGTCGCGTTTCTCTCATCGTTTGCTTTTCCTATCACCCTGTCAACGAAGTCCAAATCAGCCCCAGGCAAATCGTATATGGACTTGAGTACCCTGTCAAAGAAATGCGCAGCTACCTGGTCGTCGACAACGCCTGGATTATCAAAATTCATAGACGCATTGAAACTCGCCAGGGCGAATTTATCAATTACATGGTTCGCCATGCTCTGAATGGAAACCATAAATCTCGCTTTTTGCATCCACTGCTTAGAATCTTTGGATGAGTTTAACTTGCGGATAAATAAGTTATATAGTCTGTCTGCGTTTTCGGCTGTTGATTCATCAAGTGTGTTTCTTGACGCCGCATACGATCGCGCGAATTCGTTCAACCAGTCTGCGTCCGATCCGGTTATCAAAACTGGGCGCGGATCCAGGGAATTAACAACCATACTTACAAAGTCGCTAAATGACATCCCCGGCCCATCGGTATCATCAATATCTTCGTCCGGCTCAAGCATGTCCCTAAAATCGCCATCCATGTCGGCTCCGTCATATGCGCCCCGAGGTTGATTTTCCAACCGCCATAGTGACAAAATGGCTTGTTCAAAAAGATTATTCATGGCACGCCCGATGCCGGGGAAAGCGCCATACTCATCCATTTGGTCGACGCTAAGCTTCATTCCGTCAATTGCTTCGCCGATAGCAACTTCATCCGGCATCGTAATTGAAAAGTTTGGCTCGTCCACCGCGGAGGTGGCGTCTAGATCAAACTCGTCATCGTCGATGAGATTCTGCGCATCATCATGGTTTTCTAAAACCCCACCGTTCATGACCCAATTCAACATTTTGGCCATAGACGGCCTCCAGCGATTTAATGCATCCTGGTCTTTTGCGGCGCCGTTTGCGCGGAGACGAGCGGATGCCGGGCCGGTTTCTGGGCTATACGGTTCCGCGACAACGGTCGGGGGAAATTCTGGAAGAAATACGCGAACGCTCGGATCGTCCGAGTCCCAAGCCGGGGTCGGGCCGGCTACCTGTTCAACATCTTCACCCACTCTTCTATTTGCCATTGAACCACTCGGACTATCTCCCGAAATCAAATCTGAGGCATTCTGATAGTCTATTGGCGCATTGGATTCCGTTAATATCGAGCGTATTGTTTCTGCTCCGACTCCATACTTTCTCATCGCCTGTCGTTTTGACATACCGCCGGCCATGTCGGCAATAACCTTGTCGGCGTTGGCCATTATCCAAATTTTCTTTCCTACGGCGTCGGGGGCGATTCCGGCCCGCCTAAGGTCGTGCAATATGTTCCTTACCGTATTTGCATTAAACCCGGTTACGCCGATAATGTCCTGTTCTCCGTAGCCTGATTGGGCCAAGGCCAGCACGGCATCTTTTTTGGAAGTTGGCATTACGGACAGCAAGTATTTGCGAACTTCGCTATCTGATGGATTCGTTTTGCCCACGGCCCTACCAAAGGCGTCCATTGTTTTATTTTTTTGTAATTTTTTAAGTTGTGCTAGCTGTAGCACGGCACGTTTCCCAAGTGTTTTTTCAATTGCGGCATCGCTTCGGTGCGCATCACTCATTTCAAGAAGTTTTTGGATAACCGACCAGTTACCGGCGATCCACAAAAAATGCCCATTTGGGGCTTTTATCTTGTCAATCTTTTTATTTTTGGACCAGATGTCGTTTAATTGAACGCCAAGCGCATTGGCCACACGCGAGGCCGCCGCGGTTGATAATCCGAATTTACCAGACCGAAGTTTCTTGATTACACCTGGTTGTGTATTAAAAAATGCCGCGAGCGCAACATCATTCAGAATCCCCAAAGACCCATATTTTTCAAAGATCGATTTTGTGGGAAATTTACCGCTTCGTACGAGGTCTGAATCCTTCAAGCCGACCCATGAGAATATCGGACTTTCTCCGGTCGGGGTAACCGAATTCATCCCAAAAATAGCTTCGGATATATTTGAGCGACGGAGAGCCGAAGCCGTTGCGCCATAGGGCCCATCAAGGGAGCCGTAAGCCTCTGCCATTTCATTTAATTGGAGTTTCTGGAATTGACGCATTTCTTCCGGTATGGCGGTTTTGCCCATATCCGAATCGAGCCAATCAAGTTGCTCCCCATAGGTCATAAATCTCCAATCATCTGGAGTTAGTGCATCAAATCTTAGGCCGCCATACCGCTTCGTCTGTTCAATTTCGGCAGAAAATTTACGTAGTGAATTTATTGACGAAGTTGGAATGCCGGCACTACGGGCAGCCCGTTCTATCTGATCGGATACATAAAGCGTATTGGCGTTGGATTTTGCGATGTGTCTTAATGCCAGTTCTATATTATCCAGGGATGCTAGTGCAATATGTTCTGGCGTATCCAGTATTGCCTCAATCGTAATGCCAAGTTCCCCAAGCTCTGGTATTTTTTCAGATATTATTCCCGCGGCTGCATTTTTTGTATAGCCATCTTTTAGGATGTAGGCCATTTCTTGCGCCCCGGTAATTAAAATTGCAAGTTTCCGTGACTGCAAATCTGCGTCTAGCGCCCGCCGTAGTAAATTCAGGTCCAAGTTTAAGCGCTCGGCGATAGTGGACATCGGTGAGGTTTTTGATTCGTCACGGATTGAGTTCATAATTTCTGATCGCTCGTGCTCTATCAGGGATATGCCTCTATCAAATATCCCATGTTTTAAAATTGTTTTATCTCGGCCAATATTTCGTAGGTCGGAAAGAATTGTTGCGGACACCGCCGGAAGAATGGATTCCGCCAATTCAGAGAATACGGCGTAGTCGGGCGTTAATTCATTTGCGTGGAGGCGGCTTCGCTCTAAAAGAATTGAATTTCTTACAGCGTCTGAAATTGTTGCATCTGGCCCCGATCGCAGATTAGATACTAAATTTCTAGAAAACCTACTTCTTATGGAGCGGGCTGTCCGTTGTAGCCCAAGGACGGATTGTGCAATTCTTGAAACTTGTATATTCCCTGATACCAAAGCGCCAAGCGCCGACTGTCGCGCAATCTTGGAGCTGGCATTTATGTCCGTCAGATCAAGGCCCTTTAATGCATTCAGCTGGCGGAGCACATGCTGCGAAAACTCTTTTTCGGCAGGCGTCATCAGCACGCGTGCATCCCGTCGCTCGGCTTCTTGTGCCTGAACGCCCTGAGCGTAAATTGCGACTCCAGTGGTCGGATGTCTCCCGACCCGCTTCATCGACCCAGATGGCGACGATCCATCGCCCATAATGTTGTTAGGGTCATCGCTTAGTGCCTGTAGCGCATCATCGGTCGCTCTCTGAAGAGCCCTAATCCGAATAAATTCGGCTGCGTTATCTGCTAATTCCCGTATTTCCTTAACTCGTTCCTGAAGTTCCGAAACTGTTTCATCATAGCCACGGAGAGCCCGAAGACTCGCCTCTGCCTGGATGCTGAGATCTTGGATCCCGGCTTCAAGTTGCAAAAGTATCGGGCCGTAATTTGCATCCCACTTTTGTAGATTATACAAATAATCACGCGGAGTGGTTGTGATCGCATCGTAGCGCTCAAGTTGTTTACGTGTATTAAGTAGCGTCCGTTGAGAGCTCACACGTTTTAGTATTTCTGCCCGTATTCGCGCCTGATACTGTTTTGATGTGACGTCTTTGGATAATTCGGCATCCTGTATAAGCGAGTCGATATGAAAAAGCTGACCCGCTATAGACTCGTTTGAGTCTATTATTTCAACAATTTTTGCGAGCGCAAATGAGCGAGCGAGTTCTTGTGCCCTGTCCCTGCCGGCTTGGCGTGCGCGAGAAAGCATTCTGTCAAAATTATCAATTTGACCATTTTCACGAGCGACGGTTTTCAGGCCGGCAATGACCGCTTCTTCCAGGTAGCCAGAGGTCTGCGCAATTTCTATTTCATCAAGCGTGTCTGGTCCGGTGAACAGAGGCCACCAGGAATCCCGAAGGGCCTTACTGGATAGGGCTTTTGAGCGAACAATTTTCTTCTCTTTTTCTAAGCGGGCCGTATCGATAAGACGACTTCTACGTTCCGCCCCGAAACCGGTAGTGCGTCCTATCGGCGATTCGGTTACTAATCCAGATGACAACGGCAGGGTTTCTATGTCCATCCAGTCGCCCTGTGATTCAACATACGCCAGGATCTTGTCCATATCCAATGATGACGGGTCTGATTCAAGTAGCTGTAAGAGCTTATTCGTTTCTGTCCCGTATCGGGTATTTTCGTGTAGCCACTCCGAGCCAAAAGAATGCTTCGCCCCAGTAAAATTATCGTGACGGTCGCGCAGAGCGACGGCTGTTGGGTGGGTGCGGATATCAAAATTTTGTGGGCGCAGCGATAAATCATCATCGGTATTAGCGTCGTATGGTTCAAATTCGGCGATGGCATCAGGCGCCTCGGGGCCGTCCGCAAGAAGACGCGCCGGGACATAGAGCATTAATCCTCTTGAGTCAGCCCTAAACTCGGAGTGCGGAAACTCCGACACGATTATTTTTTCAAGTTCTATATTGATAGCTTTCTGTATAGAAATTAGACGTTTTTCTATATCTGACGCGGTGACAGCGCCCGCATTTGAAAATAAATTCATTGCAGTTCCATCAAAAGTCTGGCTGTCAATTCCCGTATAGTCATTTGGGATATCAATTCCGTTATTGCGCACAATTTCTATTGCGCGTTTTTCGGCTATACTAAACTGGGAACGCGCTTCATCGTCATGCTTTTTACGCGGTGTCCGCTTTGCATCAAGAAGAGCGATATACCGCGGACTAACATTCGGCAGTGCGGACAACATAGATCCGCTTGGATTTTCGTTATCGATTTCAAATACGTCATCGGCTTCCTCCCACTCACTGTCCGCCGGTTGGACATTGTATTTTTTTATTTCTGATCTGTGGCGGCGCTTTTGTTCTTGGAGGCGTGCAAACTCTTCTTCATCCAAGGCCCGTGATACGGCGTCATCGTCATCACGATTAATGAATTGTTTTAGCAGGCTGGCGACATCGCTATCCAGCTGTGCCCCGGCATCGTTTGCCAGTTGTGTCATTTCCACTCGATCAGCAGCGATTGCACTTTGTTTCTTGCCGAGCCGGGTTTGTGCGTATTGCAATTTGCGCGCCGCCTCCGCATACTCGCCGATTGGAAGAATTTCCCTACCGCCACTGAAAAAATAGTCAACGAGCGATACATAGTTTCCGAAGTCGTCGGCATTTGTCCCATCTGGCAATAAATCTCCGAAGGCGCTATTGGCGGCAGTCGTAATTAGATCCGTTATGTCATCCGGTCCATATCCATCGGCATTGGTATACGTGGACACCCCGTGGGGTGACTTGGAAAACTCGGCATTGATCCTGGCGAGCTGTTTTTGCATTTTTATTCTGGCTTGGTTGATGGACCTTTTATTGGCCAGGCCGGGATTACTTTTATGAAGCGCCGGCAGAATGAATTTCTCAAATAGTCGTTCAATTTGTTGAGACGTCAACGCGCCTATTATCCGATTTGCGGATTCTGTCGTACCATCGTATGAACTGATTGTGTCAAATTGAATCGAGCGAATTATATTTTGGTCATCCGCCGAAAGATCGGCAATGTCATTGGTGGTCTCGTTTGACCCAGCAATACGAACCGATCCGACGCCGTCAACGGGGTACTTCTTGACAAAATTATAGAGCGTGTGCCGAAGTTCATTTTTGGCTTTATTCCCGTGAATTGCCAAAACGAACGCGTGTCGTCGCATTCGTGCTGTCGACTCATTTGCAACATCTTGCAGTTCGCGTGCGATGTCGCTATCTACACCCGTTAGCGGTTTGACTACATGGAACCATATTGCACCCATATCGTTATAGTTATCAATTGGGAATAACGCCCGAAGCGCGGCGTCAAAGGAGATCTCATCTTGGCTTGCACTTAAAATGATTTTATCAATTACATCATCGGCGAGCTGAACTTTTGTATTTTCCTTCATCAAAGATGCGATCGTGCGTAATTGGTTTCTACCAGTTTGGGTAGCGGAATAATGCGAAATACCCAAAGCGGACTGCTGTCTGAATTGCTCTGTCCGTTCGGCTTCGTTATCCTCTCTACTTAATGTCCGAGGTTGCCCCTGCCCAGAGCTTACGTGATCGGAAATAACAGACAATTGTTCCCGTGACAAACTGTCGACAAAATCCTCGGCTGAATTAACGGATTCGTCTATACTATTAATCAGGAAATTTTGCATTTGCTGTTGCGGAGTTGGAGCGTACTGGACAGCGGCCGGATCAGCGTCGCCGTCGGCACGATCATTGGTTATCCGAAGTAATTCCGTCCTAATTTCGGGCGACATTTCCGATGATGGGCCGTTCAAAAGTTGTGCCAAAAACGCACGGTCAAAGTCAAAATTTTCACCGAGAATTTCGGCTGCCTCTTTGGGGGTTGTAAACTCAAGTAATTCATTCCGCGTTGGTTCCGGGGCCCAAATGTCCGGCACTATGGCTGGTGCGTCATCTCCACGAACGGATAGCCGACCATTGATATGGTCGACAAATTCCCCACGTCGCTTAATATCGGTCGAGTTTGGGAGCCCAGACGATATTTCATCAAATATTGTGGATATTTGACTATCGGTAAAACCATAAATTTTACCCGAAAAGGTTACATCTGAATCGGTGGCCTCCAGCGCAAGGTTATGTAAATCCCTTAGGGCATTTGTTTTCGGGAATGGGCCGAGCGCGACCCAGTCGGCGTCAATTATTTTCTCTAATTGAGATTTTTTCCATTGCGTTACCCTGAATTGGCGCTCTTCATCGGGCGACATTTCAAGTGCCTTCTTATTGGCCCTAAGAATATGTAGCCGATCAAAGTCTTGCCGTAGTAGCGCCATTTTTTCCGGATCGGGGATCTTCCACCAGTCAATATTTGAACTCTCGTCGTTTCCCGCACCCTGTGTCATTGACCCAGACGGGTTTGCGGTATCTCTAACCTGAAGGTCCGTTACGCCCATTTCCGAAAGCAACGCGCGAATGGCTTCATCATCATAGAGATCAGCGTGGGATCCCTGTGCTAATAGTTCTTTTATTTCATAAAATGACAAATTCTTATAGTCGTCCATAATGATCGACAAAATATCTTTATTCGCATCGAGTTCTTCTATGGGTATTCCGCTCAGCGGATTAACCGGTGCGTCTAGGTCGATTTTGATTTTATTCCAGAGGCTCGGTTCGGTTGCCGCCAAAATATTAACAATATCTTCGGCTGTTGCGAAATCAAAATTATTCCATCGGTTCAATTGCGCGTTCACTCGTTTTGTTAATGAATGTACCGTTTCGGAGTCAGTTTCTAAATTCGCTGAAAGTATTGTTTGCAATGCCGTTGTTTTTAATGACGACGAAATATCCCCGTCGTACCGCCCGGGGATTCTTCGCGGTCTGAAATTATCAAACGTTTGTTGCGGAGCCTTTTCTTCTATGATGTCGTAAAGCCCATCAATTCGTTTGTTGAATTCCATCATCATTTTGATGCGGTCGTTATTGAAAAATTTCCGCACGCCGGTTTCCTTGCCGGTTTTTGCATTCTCCATAACCATATCTGGATCCCGAATCCAGGTTTCAAACCTGTATGCAAACTGGGTTGGATTCAGTTCCTCGGAGTGATACGACAGAATATCGCTTACGGCCTTTGATCCAGCAACACCGCTAGACGGAGTAAGCGAAAATGTAGCCAGGGTGCTAAACATGTCAGCATAATATGGATACCTCCCCCGTATGTACATTCCGACTCCGAGTTCATCGGCAATATACTCACTTATATTTTTTGCCATCTCTGAATTTTTATGTAACGATGATTTCGGGAAAATAGCCCCATCTCTTCCGCCGGGAGTGCGATATATCGGCGGAAACTGTTTGCCCGATGTGAGTAATCGTAAATATGCGTTTCTGGACACTTCGTCGGTCCAGTTGAACGTAATACTAGAAAGCCCTGCCGGTTCCTGCTGCGACTCCAACCGATACTTCCAAAATAATTCATTATTGTCATCCATGCTTTGCCAATGTTTGGCAAACTCTGGCGAATCATGTAACCCCGTGACCAAATTGGACAGTGTTAGCTGATGTGGTGAATAACGACCGGCCATGGAGCCAGAAACGGGGGTTTCATCGTCGCCCTCCCATTCAAACTTCTTCGGCGCCCCCCGGGGAGGAGGCGTTACTTCGTTGATGTTACGGACGGTTACGCTAATCGCCACCCGCAAGTTTTCGGCCCGTGCGGTCTGGTTATTTGTAATTGCATCATCCAATAGGCTATTCTGCATTGTTAGGCGCTCATTAAGTAGCTCTATCGGCTTAAGTCCCCTGCGACGCTTACTACGGCTCCGTACCGAGTATAGATTCACACTGGAAAACGCAGAAGCTAGGAGCGGGTCGTCTTGGTATTTTTTTCGCATGCGGCCGGCGAAGGTATCAAATGATCTAGTAAGTTCCGCAGTTAAGCGCAATGGAAGACCGCCCTGGATCATGTCGTCGACATGGCTTGAAATTATTTCAAGTGCGGTTTTGAGCCCGCTGGCCTGCGCCCACTGCTCGTTAATTAGGTCGTCAAGAAGGGTTTCAAGTTGCAGTAGCTTATTGGATATCGGTACCGATGCGGCGGATTCGTAAATTAGATCACTTGCCGCGGCATCAAATGCGGCCCAGCGCAATTCAAGACTGGCGTATTTGCTATTTTTTAACTTAGCAAATCTTTCTCTGGGACTTCGTATGCCGCCCATTGAGCCGGTCGGGTCCGTTGACGAAATTTTCCGTGGAAGACTCCCAACAAAGGGCCGTTTTGATGAATAGAACGGGAGGAAGTGGTCGGCCCATTGATAAACTTCCTGCGTCAAGCCGTCGATTAAATCTCTATCTTTTGGCGTGCGGGCACCAACTGATGCGGCGGTCATCACCAGGGTGATGGCCCTGAATAGGCTCATTTCTCCTTTGAGTACGGACGCTGGCGTCTTGGGATTAAAGGCATCCAGTTTTAATTTTTCGGTTTTTTGATCATACGATGTCGCATAATCTTCCAATCTAAGCGTTCCGTTTCTCGCCCGTTCGTACATCGTGTCTAGTAGTTCTGCCGCCTCCCGGACAAGCTCCGCCTGTCGGTATCGCGAGCCCAGGGATATCCGCATGGATCCATTTCTTTTTTTCGGGAATTGATACCCCCGCGCGATCTCCGTCCTAATATTGTCGGCCACAGGGCTCCAGGATCCAGATTCCCTTTTGTCACGGGGATAGTTTTGGCCGATATGCCCGACCATGGATCCACTCGGACCGTACCCAAAAGGGGCGGCGTTTAGGTAGTTTTCAACCAGTGGATCAATGTCGTAATTTTCTCGATCAATTAAATCGTCCGTAATAAGCACCATTCGCCGTGACGCCATATTGGCATATTCATCCATGTTCCCGGCAAGCCCGGCAAGTGCGTGTTTTGCGTCCCCCAAAACCCCAAGGGCCGTCATTGTATTGGGGTATACCGAATCATTATTTCTAAATTGACCACGATTGTTGCCCTGAATGTCGTTATCATATTCTCCCAGCGTGTGTAAAAAGTTGGGGATGCTATTCGCGTAGCGGTCAATTAAAAGCGCGGCGGGCGATGGCAGAATCATTAAATCAAAAATTTTGTTTGATTGTTTTGGATTGCCACCGAGAAGGCCGTCGATTAAGGCTCGTATGGAATTTGTATAATCGTTATTGTTGACTCGGTCCAGCTGATACTGGCGAAGGCGCAGGGCGTTAGCTATCAGGACAAGCGGATTAGAGGAGCTATCCGTAATGCGCTGCGGGATTCTGTAATGAACATCCTCGATCGGATAGTTTGTCAGCGTGGCGTTGATATTGTCATCAAGCGGATAATTGTCGGGGCCGAACCCCTCGTTGATCTGTCTGTGGGATAGCCATGATTCCTTGGCCGAGTCAAGAAGGACATCGGCCGTCTCAGGGTCTACGGCCATAAACTCAGCGCGTTTTTTGGGGCTCATTTGTTTCAGGGTGCGGTGTAACATTCGGCGTTTGCCGTATTGCAATAAATTTGCCCATAGTTGGATTTGGTCGTTGTTGTCGACCAAAAATATTGGATTATCAGAATAGAGATATGAGGTAATAGATTCAAATGCTTTTGCGTTTTCCGTGCTGAGCCTGGTAATATTCCTGTCCCTTTGCGGGGGATTTAATTCGGAAGCGAGAGCTATGGCGTCACCGGGAGAAGCTGGGGAATATTTCTCTATCGTGCTCCCGTCTAAATAATTGTTGCGCGCGAAAATGTCCCGCATTACTCTTCGCAACTTATCTTCGCCAATCGGCGCTATAACCGCGGCGACATGCTCATTTCTTGTAGAAAATGCTTGTTTTGAGTTGTCAAGATGCTCTGCGACAGCAAGCGGCACATCGTTATCAAATAAGTCCTCACTTTTCCTCAATAATCCATTTTCTTTCGCAGCGGCAATTATTTCTAAGCGCGCTCTTCTTCTAGCTTCGGTATAATCAACAAGATGCGTATCTAGCAAATCAAATAATTGTCCCATTTTTGCTAGTACGGCAGTTGATTCTTTGTCAGCTAGTAACTGTTCAAGAAGATTGTTCATTATTCCAAATGAGCTATCCATTAAATCTGAATCATGGACCAGAACGCCATGCGCCGCGACATACATTGCGAATGAATTCAGGGCCGACCCAAGGATGGTTTCGCGTATTGGCTCGCTATTAGCGTTACGGACGGAATTTGATACATCGAGCAGGCGTCGCAATAAGACATTTCCATAGTCATGCGGGTAGACGGCGCGGTTTGCGGTAAAACCGGCACGAAGTTTATTCCCCTCCGGAAAGGTTTGCGCATTTTCGCGTTGCACGGGAAACTTTAATTGGCTAACCGCCGCCCTAAAAATATCCGTTATCGCTATAATCCCCTGAGCCCCAAATGACTGAAGTGGAGTGGTATTCGGGGTCATGCTTTCAATCGTTGTTGGCAGCGTCCATCCGGACAGGTTGGAAAATAAAACTTCTTCGTCAATTCCGGGATCAGCCACTGCGTACGTGTCCATGATCCCCCGTGAAAAATCAGGCGCCTGAGAGACGGCTTTTTGGTATAACCTAAAAGCATCCACGTAGTCGGCCTCGTTAAGCGTCCCGGTATCGATTTTGGTGATGACGCGGTCTGCCGAATCCGCAAATTGGCCACCCCAATAGGCAACCGCCGCATCTGCGGTTTCTATATCACCCCATATGAAACTCCGCAGCGTCGACCGCGCGGCGTCGTCTTGGTACATCTGGGCGAAGAAATTGTTGCGCCCACTTCTGTCATTCCGCTGAAGCAAATTACTGCGTTCGCGCTCCGGGGTTCCATCAAGCCATTTGGCAATTGCGCCTTTTACGCGACGAACAAGTTCGTCATTCTCCGGTAATATGAATCTAGCCGGAGTGACCTTGTCGCCACGCATTGCTCCCGTAGCGGCAGGTACAGTATCTCTAGCTGTGTTCCTTCTGGGTTCGGTGTCAATTTTGGGAGCCAGGGAGTCTGTCGGAGCGATTGACGCTCGGCGCGTTGATGGCTTTTTAGGAGAACGCGCTATGGACGGTTTATCACTAGGGGCAGCGCCCGGATCTGGGCGTGTCGGTAGATCGGGGCCATCAATATCGCTTGCTCGATTAGCGGTATCGCTTAATTCTGGCGCGTCAGGCGTTGACGGAGCGGGGATGGCGACGTCCGAGCCGGGGGTCGGGTCGATAACGCCGCGACCCCTATTTATCGTTGGAATTCCCTCTAGGACAAATGGGTCATTATCGGCATTTCGCGCCGTAGCTGGATTCATATCCCGTTGAGGTCCGCCGATCGGTGGACCAAGTGCCTTAACTTCGTCGGTTTTTTTCTTTAGTATTCTGGCAATACGTCTAGACAAATCCCGCTCTGATCTTCGTCCGGCTAAAACTCCCACTCCGGTTACCCGTCGGTAATCTGATTCATTAGAGCACGGCATCCAAACAAATCCCCCAGAAACAGAATTATACTGACGAATCCCGATGCAGCCGAGCTGGCGAGATCTTTCCCGGGCGGACTCTTTATCGACAAAGACATCGTGGCCGTCGGACCGAACTCGGCGAGGCCCGAATCCTACTGATTTTTGATTTATCTGGTCGGCGCCATCATCTGGGGCGATGGGACAGCAGTCACCAGTGTCTGTATTTTCGGCCATATTATCCCTGCGTCAGAATACTTCGTGTGCGTTTATCGTACCAATAATATTGGTGAACGCGGGAAGGTAGCGTGAGATTACGCTGTGGGGAATTGATTTAAGTATTTTCTTTTGCCGTCAGAAACGCTAAACATTTTTGAAAGTGCACTCGCGGAAACTATTCCGCCGCCGTCCAGGGACGACAAGCCAATTACCCCGCGTTCGGTTAAACGCTCCCATTTGGCACCCCGCGCCTTGCGTTTTGATCTTCGTGGGGAACCGTTGTCCAAACTGCCAAGACGTTGAATTATCGCCGATCGGGGGAGCACAATTGGCTTATTTCTTTTTATGGCCAAATATTTCCTGGTTCCCCCTATTTTGCCAATTTGATTTTCGGATGTTGGGCTACGTCCTCCCCCTTTCGCACTACGTTTTTGGACGGTTCCGGCGGTACCGTACTGCCCAGATTTTGCCGATTGTTTTTTCAGCCATGAGTCGCTCTCCGCGGCTTGCGAAAGTCTCTGTAGGGTATCATGATCGGCGCACGGCATCCACTCACCCTTGTTGCCCTTGTGGACGCCGGAGCACCCCATATACCTGGCGATTTTTAACGCCTGTCTTTTTTGATTCCCGTCATTCATCGCGGTATCTCTGCGTCGCCGACCCAAATTGTGAATCCTTGAAGTTCCTGTTTTGATGGCTTAATGCCGATATGGCGCATATAGCTCATCGCCGCCGCCTCTGGGGTGTCGTATAATTTACGGTACGAATTGGCTTCCTCTATATCTATTTCGTATTCGGCGTCTATGGCGGCAAATGAATCATATTCCTTTATCCCGCGTGTGAAAGCAGCCAATTCGCCTAAGAGCAACTCCCTGTAGCGTCGCCCTACACCCAGCGCTCTATAGGAGAATGGCGGATATTTGGCCAGATTGTCATAGGCGTAATAATCTTCCTTAATTTCATTTGTGGCATTGTCGAGTACGGCCGTATCGTCGTCTGATAAAGCCTCTGCGCGGAGCGTTGCTTTTTTGAAAAGTTCAGCAATTGATTGCGTATCCATAATCTAAGTCTACCTGCTCTTGTAGATATGCATTGTCTCGCCGTTTGGCATAATAACCCCGAAGGAGTCCATAAATTCCATGGCAGACGCCAAGGAAATGGGCGAATCCAGCACGATTAAGGCCGACCTATTGACCACCATGACGTGGTTGTACATTCCGTATTTGCCTGGGAACATTGAAAGGAATAGCCGTCGTGGATCTTTGTCTATGGAGAAACTATTACCTCCGCCCGACAGATATGCGTCGTATCCGAGAATTGGGCTCATTGTCACTTCGTCGGTAAGGAAATTGAGATATGTCTGCGCGTTAACGAGGCGACTTATTGCCTGCTGCTGTTCTGATGTCTCTGCGCCGGAAGCCAACAGCGCATTCCTTTTAATTTCCAGCTGTATATACCATCCGACAATTTCTGCCCGAGTGTTCTTAAACCACTCTAGACCACCGATCGGCTCGGAGGCGCTAGGGAAATCATCGCGTGGGTTGTCGTAGACTGAGAATGAAAATTCCGAAGAGTCAGCTAAGTGCATGCCGTCGGACAGAATGGCGACCATGACTGCTTTTTGAAGGGCGTGCAAACCATCAAAATCATCCCACTCAACGATCGCCGGCATATTCGGTCGTGCGGTTTCATTCGGATACAGGTTCTCCCAGGCGGTCCGCCTTCCCGCAGATGGATCCGTCTCATAGCGCTCACTTACACCAGAAGGTTGAACATGTTCGCTTGGGTGGTTGATGGATCTATTAATGAATTTATGGATATCCCGAACATGCGTGGCAATCTTTTCTACTTCTTGCGTGGTGCTCAGACGCGATGAACGCGGTATCAATGCCAGGATTGAACCGCGCGCTTCGTCGCCTGGGTCGTATCCGCCAATTGGGTTTGATGCGGTGGAAAAATTGTCCCCTTCTCCGCCGGCGGATCCCCCTTGGCCGGCAGTAATAAATCTATCCCCGGAAATATATTCTTGCGCCATTTCGCGTGGCGACCTATCGTCGTTGCCCCTTCTGCTGATTCCGCGGACAATAGGTATGTACATCGGCTGCCCTTCACTGTCCAGTGTTTTAAGCAATAATTCCATTTCTTCAAGGGTGACCTGTACTGGTAAATCATTAAATCCACTTTGGCCGAGAGTCGCCAGATGCTGAGCTCGTTGTTGATGGGCGTCTTCCAGTGCGAGTCCGGTACGGTAATCGTGTGAGGCGTCACGGGCTTTTTGTACGGTATCCATAAAATCTATTTGGGAATCGTTTAGTTCCGTCGCCACATAGGATTCGCCGGGGTTTAGGACAAGGGGCAGTTGCTCAAAATACCCAAAAGCTCTATTTTTTTCATATAACGCATCAATTTCGGCTGGGGTACGATTTATGTAAACTCCATCGGCAGATTTTGGCGGGAATAATATAGCCGGATCGACTCCGCCGACGATTCTCAGCCCTTCGGATTGCGCCCTAGTCCGGCGAACGGCAAGTTTATTTCTGAGCTTTGCGCTCTCTTCCATTTCGCTCCGTGCGCCACTAATGATTATCGGAAAAACCGAAGGCATAACTCGTTCTATAATTGCCTCAACGGTCTCCGCTAGGTCTCCGGCAAGCACGAACTCGCGACGCTGGCGGGAATTATTTTTATTGTCCGGCCTTCTCCACTCGGTGAGGGAAGCTTCCAGCTTTCTAGTCGCATCGGCGTGCACGCTTTTAAGTTTCGCCCAGGCCTTCATCCAGTCTTGTGGTTGATTGCTGACAAGGGCCGTGTTTACGGAAGAGATCACCATAGCGACATCGGTGTGGCCAAAATTCCACGAGCTTGTTCGCGTTCTAAGAAATACATCTTGGGTTGAAATATCGGTTCCCGCCATTTCCGTGCTATTGCGGTAGCTTGAGCGCCGAGAGCTATTAAATGAACTAACGGTGTCGGCTGTTTGCTGTACTCCGTTTATTCTGGGTATTTCTACGATTTCTATTCCTGGATTTTCGCGTTTAACGCTTTCCGGCAAATCATTCCAGATAGCCCCTCTTGCTTCGGCCCATGTTGAAACGCTGTGACCCTCTCCGGGCCTTGTTGTGTTTGGAGCGAGTGACAGCTGCACTATGACGGCCTTGCCACCAACAAACCCTTGGTGATTACGAATTTTCGGATACGAGACGATGGCCCCATTTTTCTTTTTCCGCTGCATCAGGGGCAACGGCTGCATTGTGTTCACTTCCGTATCTATTGTTATCGGCAAGTCTTTATAGTCTTCTTTATACATGCCGGAAATCGGGTCTCTGTATAGTTTCGTATTTTCTTCATATATGAACAAGGCGTTTTCTGCAGCGTCAATTGTCCCGTGTTCATTTGTGCTTGTAACTACATCGACCCCGACTGGTGCAAGTTCGTTGTTTGGCTCCGGCTGAGTATCAAATACCAATTCGTCATCCACCACGTCGGCGTCCGGAACAAGATTGCCCTGTGTCGGCGCTGGCCCTGGCGGCAATGCAAGCTGACCGCCAGACCGTACTAGCCGAGGTCGCTGCGGAGGCTTATTCGGTACGGGCGTTTTACGTGATTTTGGGGATACACGCGCTGGGGCCGTTAAACCGGCATCAGCGATGATCCACTCTCTCATGGCCGGCTTGATTGCGGCCCAATTTTCAGTTTTTAATTTGGATGTATTAGATGTTATTGGGTCAAGGAAATCATCAAGGATAACGGCGTTGTGAGCCTGGTTCTGGAGTACGGCGGCTTTTCGGGGCTGGCGTACCGTTAATGCCTTCATCCATGTGTCAATTGCGTCTTCGTCCAAATTGTCGGCCGGAGACAGCCCCAACCGCGTCCTCCAGCCGTCAGTGAGGCGCTTTTGCGCTTTCGTAGCTGACGCCTCCAATGATTGTTGCTCGATAGCGGTATATGCTTCCCACCCCTTTAGATTCCGCGCTGTGCGTTGCGACGGAATGATATTGCCGTACAGTACCCGCCGTGGACTATCCTTACTTAGCACTACCTGCCTCATCCGCGCCCGTTGCCCTAATTGGCTATTGACCGCCGGTTCCGGACTTTGGATAGTTGTGTTCGGCGTAACCGTACGGTTATTTCTGGCCGTTAATCTTTGGGCCAGTCTTTCAAGCCGTAAGGCGGCTCGTTCGCGCATTGTCTCTCGCGGCCCGATATTATCTGGGCCGCGGGTTTCCCTGACCCTGGGGCGCACATCGGAAATCCGCAATCTGCCGTCTTGGCGACGCTTACTGATTCTGTCAATTATGTGTGGGCGTACTGGAGTTTTGCTTCGCCTTTTTCTACGGAGTTTATTATCATCTAAACTTTGTTCAATCTCATCTAAACTTCGCTCAATCTCGGCGAAACCCTGGTCGAGTAATAGTTGATCGGTGGTGTTTCTTTCATCGGTTAATACCGTGCCCGGTTCAAGCTCTAATGGCTTGGCGCTATTGTTAATTCTCCGATTCATGCGCGCCGTGGAAACAGTTACAGGGGATTCATCTGCGAGATTATCTGGTTGGTTCGCTTGATTGTTTCTTGGGGTTACCCGCTCTCCTGTCAGCCGATCAGCAAACGCGGCGAGTCTGTTGCCTCGTTTTTTGCGTCGTTCTGACCGATTTGCGGCTGGGCGCTGAGGATTTGGATTATTTAAATCATCGGTATCTTTGGCCAATCCCGCAATGCGCCTTTCGGTGCGACGCCCCTGTCTTTCAATCCGGTTGGCCGAACGTCTCCCAGCGGCGGCCAGTCCACGCTCGTCCCTTAAAAATCCCCTGGCCTCAAGTATCCCGCCACGGTCTCCTAGGGTCCGCTTTAGTACGCCGGCATCAGCAAGGGACAGCATTCTTCGGCCTATTCTGCGAGCTGCGCCGGGCAAACACCCCCGCCCAAATCTATTGGTAAATTGGCCGGCGGTGTATCCACTTTCTGGAGGGCAGCGCCATCTGCCACCACCAGGAAAATTAGGGTCCCACATTGCTCGCACGCCCTTTGTGCTAAGTGAAAAAGAAGATGCCGATGAGTCCGAAATGAACGACTTCGCCTTGTAGTGAACGGCGTTCATCTTAAACTGAACCTCGATCAGACTTAGGGCGATATCGGTAATTGGCCAATCGGCAACAAGTTCGTATTCTGGCTCGTCGTCCTCAATCAGATTTTCTGGCTCTGGATTATTTTTGGTTAATAATAGATTCTGTTCGACAAAGTTACTCAGTGCCCCAAACGCGCTATCGCTAAGCAGGCTTTTTAATTTCAAAACTTCATCACTAGATAACGGGATGACATCGCCAAGGGACAAGTGCATGTCAAGTGATTCGATTATCTCCAGCTTCCTAAAACCCGATTTTCCAGCCCACTTAGCCCAATCTGCACCGTGTGACATATTGCCGATGTATTTATCTGCGTTGGCGATCGTGGCAATCACCCCATACGCGGAATTATTTGACCCATCTATTACGAGCTGGAACTTATTCATTTGCGCCACCGATAAAATTCTTAATTGCGCCGACGGACCCTAACAGCCGGCGAACACGCGTTTCGTATAGTTGTTTAAGTATCGTGAGGTGGTTCCGTTCGGCGTCTGTAAGTTCTCCGTCAATTGTGAGTCTTTGGGCGAAATCTGCGAAATTGAAATTGTTGGCTTTGCTCAGTAGGCGCTCCAGCATTTCAAGCACTATCTTCTTCTGTCTTGCGTTGATTTCGGCGAAGTAATAACGATATGTTAATTTATCATTTTCTAAAAGTAATTTATTTATCGGCATGCCGATACGTGCGGTTTTTTCTTTTATCGATAGTCCGGCGAGTCCTGCGGATATGACCGGAGAACCGAAGCTTCGTACGGCCGCCCCCGTGTCGATCGTGAATATGGATGACGGATTACGCATTCTGGTGTCGGTTAAAAGGTCCGCAATAAACAGGGTCGCAATATCCGATGGATTTGCCGATTTCAAACCAGATCCCCTTGCCGAACGGCCACCGGAAATCGCATCTTCCGGAAGAGAAACCAAATACGGCCTTCGGGTTCCGGTCCCGGCGAACCAAATGTCTGTTGATGCTAGTCCTAAATGTGCCTGGACCTCGGATGAAAACATTGCCCCGAGATGTTCAAATTCCGTGGTCGGCGAAACTTCAAGAATTTTTTGGCGATCGAGACTGTGCTCGGTAATTTTAGAATTTATTTTTTTGGAGTCGACAATTGAGCTTTTTGCCAAAGCCGTTGCGCGGATATGTGGCCGGATATTCCCTATTTGCCCACCATTTGAAATTAGATTAAGCGCTTCGTCAAGACTTTCAACAAACCCCGCCTCGTCTTCAATTTGCGTTTTTCTCACCTTTTTAATTTTAGCGACATTTGTTTTTTTGAAGGCCTCCGCATACCAGCGACGCATTTGCTTTGGCGTTTTTGATCCAGGTACATTAACTTCAATTATGTCATTCGCGCCAGATGCATTCACAAATTGCTGTTCATACGCCATGGCCCCATTCATTTCTGCGGCAATCATTTCAAGACGACCTGCCGGGTTTGAACTAGCTCGCATTGATTCTGCGCTTGCGATGGTTTTCCCGAGTTTGCGACTTTCCCCAGGGGATAGGTTTCGTTTTTTGCGCAATGAAATAGATGATCCGTCTGGCAGGACGTAGAGAAGCTGGGTAACTCCGGTATTCGACAGCATTCCAAGTTCGGAACGACCGATGTCTGACGGGGTGACGGCATTGATAATATATGAGGCCCCCTCCATATCCCGCGAGTCCGGAACGGTGCGTAACACACTTGCGGAAACAACCGGTGTCAAAACAACGCCATCCCGCCTTACCATTCGTGCCAGTCGACGATTAACGGTAGACATTTCGGCAACGACATTACCGATTGCTTGTTTGTAAAGAGCGAAATTCATTCGCCCCACTTTTGGTATTAAAATATTCGGGCGCCGTATTGATGACGTTTGACCATTGGGCTTTAAGGCTTGCACCGGTCTGCCATTTATTGAAATTTCCCGTGGTGAATTATCCGCCGCGATGGTGCCTACATTCAGTAATTGATTGGCGATAGATAGCGCTAACTGGAAAAGCTGTTTGCCGCATGTGCTGTAATATTTGTCCGTAAACCTGCCCCCAAATTGAAATCCTTCCGGGCACCGAAAGCCGCGTGTCGGCTTAACCTGTCCGGGAAGCGTGCGTGCAAGTACGTTTGGGGCTCCACCGCGGCCACCCGGGATGGCAAGAGACCATGCCGTTGAGCGTATTGGATTTGCCCTCCCACCAGGAACGATCGGAGCAACAACTGACTTTAGTTCCTGAGTTGAGGGAAGGTTTATATTGATTATGTCGGCCTTAAAACGCACGCTCTGATCGTAGGCCGATATGTTTTTCCCTGCTGCCGTCATTTGGGCGCATTTAAATTCAATTGCCTTTTGTTTATCGTTAAGAATCAGAAGGGGCAATAAATAAATGTTTGGTCGAGAAATTGCCATCGCCGGCATGAGCTTGCGAGTCCGGGATTCCCCGGACTTGATACAGCCAACGCACTCCGCTGCTTCATGTCGTTTACTCAAACTCGAGCTCCCAATTATTGTCATCACAAACGTAATTTACAAAATCTGGTTCCATTTCAGAAAAATCTTGAAGGACCTTAATGGCGTGGCCCCAGTCGGCTTCGGTCAAAACCGGGACAAATGGATCATCCGTCCCTGCAAATCCCGCCTGAGCACTTTTTCGCCCGGAACGGGATGTAATCTTTTTTATCCTGTCGTCAAATTCGCTATCGTTCCAAATTGAACCCCGCACCGCTCCCTTCAGTTTCTTGCGACAATTTTTCATCCCTGGGTGATGGCATCCCTCGTTTGGCCATAATCCGGTTGTTTCGTGGTGTAGCCAGGCACAGATGTTATCCAGTGGATATAGTTCTGGATGGTCGGCCAGTATCACCCGGCATCTACGGAAACCACCCGGCTTCTTCATTATTGGTCGCCAGTACCTGAGCAATCTCTCTAAATTCCCTCGTCGTGGTCCGTATCCGCGGAGAACATCACCGGTAACGCGTTCCTGGGGAATGGCGTCAATAGCGACCTTGCTCTCGGTTGAGACATAGTCCCCCATCGCATCAAGGATATCTAGAACTCCGTTGCTGGCTTCGGCGTTCGGCTGTTCATGTATGTTAATGGCCATAAATCCGCCCAATGGCCCTTGTTCGCTTGTCATTTCAGATCCTTCGCTGCCTTGTCGGCACCAAGGGCTAAATCGCCATTTTTTAGTGATTCAGATATGTCTATTGGGGACCCGAGTGCCGTACGGGTCTTCGCTTCCAATCCGTTAACTTTCTCCATTAAGTCTCGCACAGTCCACGCCTTTACGGCGGGAGTCATTTTTTGGAAATTCTGGTCACCGATCATCCGCTTAAACAGATCGCCCGCCCACTGCATTTTTGGTGGACTTGGCGAAAAGTTGTCGACAATCCCGGCCATATTGCCGGTGGGGCTATATGACACTGGTCCGCCCGGTTGGGCCATATCGGCCAATTCCGAAACGGGCGTTTTGGCAATCCGTTCCAGCAATTCAATAAATTGCTTCTCGGTCTTATTTGTATTAATTTCCACTATCTACCATCCCGTCTTCTATTAAATTCCGCGCCCAATCAATCATGCGTTTATATATTTTCTCAATACGCGCTCGCTCTATTTCGTCAAAATGGTCAAGCGTGCCAGTTGCCGCTAGCACTTGCGCGAGATGCATTTCAGCATAGGCCTCAGAGTTGGATCCTGGATAATTTTCCGGGTTTGCGATTTGGTCTGGATAAAATGCGGGCCCTGCATACGTAGACAGATACGGGATCAATTTTACGAGTGCCTCTATGTCGTCATCGCCAAGGTTTTTCCAACCGTTGTTGCCCTGCATGATCAGTCCGTCATTGACACGGCTGAGCATCCGGTGATAATTATCAGGATCTGCCATTTTATTTAACGCGGATATAATATATTTCCGCTCATTGAACTGACCGTCATCATCAAACCACGCTGATTTTCCGTAAACGTCATTACCAAAATTTTGCATAAATTCAGCAATCGCATTTGGATTAGTGGTCCGTATGTCGGTCATTTGTCGCCCTATGTTATTCACATCAAATGACTGTTTATTTATCCAATGATATACCGGCACTAGTGCTGTAACTTTTTCATATAGTTCACGCAGTCTTTCAGCGGCCACATCATATTGGCTTCTCATGACCCTGTCCATGAGGCGCATTTGGTCTAGCGCCGACTCCTGAGATGACACGGATAAATTGAAAATTGCCAATAGGTCCATCGGCGTTTGCCCCATAATAGAAGCAAGTCCGCTATTCTCAAACATGGCACTGGTGTCAGCGCCGTTATTTCTGGCGTCCGTGGCCATTGAATCAAAGAGGGACAACACGGATCCAAACTCATCCAATTGCTGTCTCATTTGTTGGAGGATTCCCGTCATCTCCTTGAATGCGGAGTGTGACGCTAGCGCGTCATTGACATGCTCAAAAACAAATGTCGACGCTAGGGAATTATACAATGGTTTGGCGAGCGGTGAATCAAGACCGTCCTCAATCGCCGAAAGTTCAGTGATTGTTCTTCTGAACTCCCCTACGGTATTTAGCCCACGAGAACTGTGTTGATTTGCTGCCAGCGGGGAGCGTCTCCAGTTTCCGACCGAATCAAGAACGTGTCCGAACTCGTGGGTCGCAATTAAAAATGAAGCCGCCTGGGCTATTTCATCTAGGTCGGCATCCGCCCGTGCGGTTGCGGCGGAAACGATCTGTCCCCTCATTGACGGATTTGATTCTGCGGAACGCATAGCATTGTCAAATTTATCCGCAGCATCTTTGATAAGTTGCGTTAGAACAACGGAGCCGACATTGTCTATTAGTTGGCCTCCCTCGCTATTATTTTCTAGCAATCTGTACATTTCGTCTATGAAAACGCCGATGTTTCGGTCTCCGATTTGATCAAGCTGTATTTCAAACGAGTTACCATCTTTCATGTTCTGGAACGATGGGTATTTGCCGTGGCCAGATGTGGTGCTTGGTATTTGAACAATGACGGTTTTCACGCCACGCCTCAGTCGCGGCTGAATTGTGGACTCCCATTTGGTTAAATCGCCCGCCCCGGACTCGGAGACGACAGGGGAATTTTCCATATCCGGATACGGTAACCCCTCCCTCAGGCCCGGCAGCATCCTGTGAAATTCTGGTCGGAAATTTGACCCATCGGACATTGCTGCCGTTTCGTATGTCGGGCGAACCGATGTTGCGCCGACTGGTCCGTCAAATGACGGAGCGTCGGGCATGCTTGACGGAGAGAATATTAGACTAATATCCTGAAAGGCTTCAGGGTATTGATCTAGGTGATGCATCAATGAATAATACGCTCCGAGCTCGGTTGGGGAAACCACGGTGTCGTTTCCGCTATAGCGACCTCCGAGGGCCGATTTCATGGCGCTCATTGCGGGTATTAACCAATACGCCGGGACGAGATCTAAATTAATATTTCGCTTGCCGAGACCGTCTTTGGCGGTGGCAAGTTTGTCGAGTACGTCGCCGATAGTTCGCGGCCTGCCGTTGAATTTTTGATCAATATTGTCTTCAATTCTAAGCATTAAACTTTTATATGCGTCAAGATCTACAAGCCAATCATTGTCGGTGCTTCTGGCAAGCGGATTGCCGGGGCCGAGTGCCATACTTCCGGTGGGCGCACTGTCATAATTCCGCCGAGAGGCGACTGATGCGAAACTTGGCGTAGTGTTCACGCGTCTTCCTCGGATTTTAGATGCACCACGCCTGCGCCTATTTTTTCGGTTCTCGTTCAACGCGCCAATATGCACCAATTCTGGCGCACGAGGGCCAACCGGACGTTCCCATCGCGTGCGATCCTGTCGGATGCCGTCCCCGTCGCCGTCTCGGGCGTTCGGGTCATAGACGATTCCCGAACGCATTCTATTCCCGGTTAGGCCACGACCAAGAACCTTACTAGAGACAATATCTGTAACTTTTGTAAAATATAATACTTTCGCATTTGTGTAATTATATGGAGTTGATCCGCCGGCTGTTTGTATTTTGGTCTGCCTTGTAGTCGGGAGCGCTGATTTATATGTCAATCCGCCCGTTGACAATCCCTCATCCAAACTCGGCATCCTAGCTTTACCAAAAATTGCCTCTATGACATCAAGAAATTCAGCCATCGATATGCCGTCCGTATTTTCCGGCCCGTTTACGAAATCCCTAATTAATTTCATTCCATTTCCGCCCTGAAATAACAGTGCGCCCAACTCCGCTACCATCTCGGTAGTATTACTTTGACCGTAGATGGAACCAAGAAAGTCCATCATAATACCAATATCGTCTTCGCTCACGAGGTGGCCCGAGGCATTTTGTGTCCCCGTGGATTTATTTGGAGAGTTTATATCCCCAGGCATTGCGTCGGCATAGATTTTTTTCCACCAATCGTGTTCGCCAATAATGCCGATTCGCTCCATTGCGTCATTGACTCTCTCAAACATTTCGGCGATTTGTTTTTTGGTTGCACCGCTATCCCTCATTATTTGTTCTGCGCTTCTTGGGCTATTACCACTGGTGCTAATGAAAATCATATAAAATTCAAGTAATGCGCTTATTCTCTCTGTCGCTGGCGCCATACTGCGCCATTGCGTTTTCAATCTGTCTATCGCCTGTCGCATTATTGAGCCATCAGCGGCATCGTCTAGATTAATCGGCCGTTGTCCCCTGACCCAATCCGACCACTTCGTGTCGTCAATGCCCATCAGAGTTTGCACTTTGCGAGCGAAATCAGCGAGATGTTCCATTTCGTGGGCGGCCGTATAGTGCAAAAGATCCGAATTGTTATTTGGCCGTCCGCTCGCCAAATAATGTTCGCCCGCGGTTAGTCGCCAGCGATTAAGGGCAGCGTCCGTAAGCGCGTTTGGGTTAATAACAATCTGACCGGCCATTGGCGCGTCAGCACGTGCCATAATCTTCTTACGCTGATCGGGATCTTGCCAAAGTTTGCTTGCCCCAATATCCACTTCGTCGTCGGTGGCGCCCGCCCCAAGTCGGCCTCTCGCATCGGCCTGAAAGGCCGGCCAAATCGCGGCAAGGTCATCGGCGGTTAGGAATGGGCTTGCGTCGCGCTGGGACCATCGTGTCTGTATCCCCAATTGGTTGAGCATATTTTCGGCGTTGCCCCGTCGCTCTACGGGCTTCATCCCGCGCACTTGCGCTCTTAGCATCTCCGTATCGGACCATCCTCCTCCGAGTACGTCGCCAATAGAAACGCCCGTGAGCATCATTGCTGGGATGGAGCCATTTTCTCCCGCTGTCCTTTCTATTGCGACAGAAAAGCCATCGAGAATGGTGCCGATATTAGATATAATTTGATCGTATTCCCTTAACGAAAAAGGGTGATCGCCAGATTGTAGCGACATTGAATTTCTTAATTTTTCACGAAGCTGTTTTGCAATTTTTGGGTCAGAGGCATTATTCGTACTCCATTTTGCTATATCCGGGTCCCATCCCTCAATCAAGTCCTGTTGATTCATGAACCGGTACGTTCCGGTGCGCGGATCAAAAAGCTCAACCTCTCCGTATACGTCCGTTTTCGTATTTAAAATTGATACCGGTGCATGCATTAAATTTGGATTTCCGCCGTGTCTTCCTAGAGTCTCATGATATAAGGCGATACTCGCATCAAACGGTCTTCCGTCTGGGTTCGATTTCAACCATTCCTTCTTTCGGTCCGTAACGCGGCTTACGGGCCGCACGAGACGGGCGGCGTAGTCAAACATACGTTGTCTCATGGTCGCACGGGGTAATATTCGGACTGCCCGCGCGTCGCCGTCATCGGCGCCCATTGACCCAGATACCTCTTCTCCCGTGCGGCTAACGCGTAATGGTCTAACTCTGTTACCCGTTCTCCCTAATATTTCGCGCATTGTTTCTACGGCTTGCTTGGGTGTTTTGGGTGATTTCGGACCCGGCGCATTGGGTTTCGGCGCATTCAAATTTGGAATGGCCGCAGCAATATTATCTAGGGGGCCGTCGCCGCCGCCGGGGATATCGCATCCGAGACCAAAAATATTTGTAAACCTATTCGCGGCCGGGCTTCCTGGGCCGCAACGGAGTTTATTCAAACCATCGCGCCAAATTCCAAAACCGGTCTGCAAATTTCGCCTAGCCAGATCAAAGTCGAGAAGGTTTCTTCTGCCCATACCTAATCCCGCCCCTAAAATCCCTTTTTCCGATAACCCCTGTCTCGGTTCGGCGACGCGAACGTACCTCTCATCGGGAAGCCACATTCGGTTGAGTACTTCGTCAACGGTTGGATTACGGAAACTCTCTAATGGCGAACCCCCGCCCGAGTGTTGACACAAATTGAGCGACATGCCTGGCGGGGACAGCGGAAGCGAGTCCCCTGGTTTCCATTTTGAAGCCCATGCCTCAAAGGTGGTTGTTGGGATATATTTATACTCCTCTTCCGGCTTTGTTTTTGGCTTTTGTCGCTTGGGAGACTGGGAGACGGATTTGGTTTTCCACCAATCATCTAGACTTTTCCCGGCCATATCCACAATTCTTTTATTGGCCCAGTCCATATTTGAATTATCAACGATACTCGCTGTTGATGTGCGTAATATGTCGGTATCAAATGCGGTTAAATCACTCAATTCGCCAGTTATTCCGTTTTGTAAAAATCTTGACCCATCCGGCATTTGGTAGATGGTTTTAGAGTCGCTAGATGCAATAATCTTGGCGTTTAGGGGAATTGAGGATCGTGGGAAGCCCATTTTATATAGCAGCTTTCTGGTTAATGGCATCACTGCATCTCTGCGTGATCCAATTATAGACCCGATAACAAATTAGCATAGGAATACCGTATGACAATTGGAACAGGGTGCCGATGGGTATTATTCGGTTATTGTTCATTGTTTTTCTTGTCCCTCTGATACCGTTCGTCAAAGTAGCGTCGGCGGCGTTCCTTTATTGCCTCAGGGCTAATAAATCTGCGCGATTTTGGGGAAAACCGCTTTCTCCGAGATGTTAGAAATTTGGCCAGAGCTTCCAGATCAAGTGTCCCATCAGATCTTAGCATCTTTCCTATTTCGTCCATCAATGCGGTCCGCTCATTTTCGTCAATCCGCCAATTCCTGGACTCCCTAATTCCCCCATAGTTTTTAGGAATCAAGAAGCCGCGGCGGGTACTGCGCATCCCGCCGTCCTTATTGAGCCCAATCATTTGCGCGAGTGCGATATTGGTGTTTCTGACAAGATTTATCGCAGCTGGCGAATCCGCATCCCCAGCAACTTGGTCGGAGTTGCGGGCCATTGCCCCAATCATTTCATAGACGGTCTGCATCAAAATGCTTGGCGAACGGCCCAATGCATTGGCTGCGGTTGGCGTCAGGGTGTCATTGAGCATTATCAAAAAATCAAAATTTCCGTTACGCTCATCTTTATCCATCGGGCCGATAATTTGATTGAGATTTTCAGCCAATCGGCCGTTTTTAATCCCGATTTGGCTAAGCGTTATTGGGTTGGCCCCTGCATTATATTGATCTGGGAAGTCAGGCTGATCGTCACCATATAGGGTTACCCTGCCATCGGCCAAAATTGTCTCATAGTCATTTAGGTCGCTAGTGTCCCATTCCCTGGAGTGGGGCCTGGTGGGCCTTGTTGTATGCGGTAAGCGAACATCGACATAGTCGCCTGCCTGGTCGGAGTCTGTATATGACAACATTCTAGAACGTGCGCTGGGGGCATCGTCATCGTCGCCGAATCGATTTGAGTATTTAAAAGTCGGTTCGTCGGATTTGAAAAATTGTGCTCGGTTTTCCAGAAACATGCCCAGATCTAATTCGGAGTCTCCGGTGGCATTATCGACACCAAGCGGAGAATTCTCTTCGCCCGTATTTAATATGGCCCCGATCATGTCGTATAGGGAATCTCTTTCGGAATCAGAAATGCGCCAAGCACGGGGTTTCATTTCTCCATCTGCGTGTTTTGTATTTACAATCCATCCGTCTGGTGTCGCAGTGGCAAAATTACCCAGTTGCCCAAATTTAATTACATCTTTGTTCAATTTTTCCGGAGCGACATATTCCCTAAATGGCCAATCCCTGCCTTGCATTTCCGCAAGATTTATTTCGGCATTTATTTGTGCGTCAATCCCCCATCGTTGATTAATCGACTGGCCGGCGTTGCGCATGTCTTCCCAAACCACATCGTTATTATCATTTTCGTCAGGCCGCGCAAGCGCAGAGAGATATTTGAGTGCTTCGGCCATTACAAATTTAACCTTGTCATGGCGCCGTTGGGTTTCGTTAATCAGTTTGTTTTCATTCCACTGTTCGTCATCCTGGGGTAGCCATTCATTCGGGCTAGTTCTAATATGCGGCCCAGCTTCTCTTAGCACCTCAAAATCTCGTGCGGTTATTTCCGGCAATGAGTCAGACAGCATCAGCCAATAGTCAAACCAATCGCGGGTCTCTAATTCGTCCATCGGCCATCGGGTCGACGGGATAGGCCTGCGGCCACTCAGCAGTGCGTCCCCGCGGGAAACATTATCTAACCAAGTATCAACCGGATTGGCATGATTGTTGAAATTGCCGTTATTCCGCAGAGCTGCAATTTTGTCCCTATTAGCAAATCGCCCAGGCGGTAAAGTAATTTTACTTAGTTCCATTCGTTTCGGAGTCGAGCCGCCTAGCGGGCCGATTATCGGCGATTGCTTGCTCGCTCGATTTTTGAAAAATGCCTTAACGCCTGATCCGTCTAGCCATTGCGCTGGATCGGCTAATTTGTTTTTCTGTCTATCTTTAGTTATTGCGCGGCCGAGGTCCGCCAGCGCCTGTTCCCTTTCGTCCCTAAACCAAAACCACAGCTTCCTGGCGTCATCATGGCGTGTAACTAACCAGCCGTTCGGGGTAGATTCAACTTTCTTAATAAACGGGTTTGCAATATCTCCAGCAAGAATAGGGAAATCGGCTCCGTCTATATTATTTTCCGCCATCATCTTTCTTCCTGCGCGTCGCAGATTTGCAACTGTATTCATTTCGGAATCGTCGCGTCCCATCTGGCCCATCAATAGTTTTGCCAAAGCCATCCGCGGGAAAGAATTCTGGAAAAATAAACCATCATTTATTTGCTCCCCATTGTTGGCGTTTTCCAGCACCCACGATTGCGTGTCATTTAGCATGATCGCAAAATCAAACCAATCGCGCGCTTCGGCGGCGCCGATTATGTTTTCCCCAGCATAGGGATTTATCACTAGGTCGCTGGGTCGCCGACCGGTGGTCGGGTTGTCACCCATGGATGTGGTCCGTTGTAAAAAATACTCATGGAGTGGATTGGCAATTAATGAGTCGCTTTTCATGCGTTTGCGCAGTCCGGCCATACCGCCAACAAATCCGGATGCCAACTGCTCGGAAAAATCGCCTCTCCAATTGCTGTCGGTGTTTTTTTTATTGCCGGCCATCGACCCAGAAACCGTTCCGTCGCCATATTCATATTTCCGTTTTTTGAGCGGCGTGCTATCCCCTGGGGGCCCCGGGTTATCCCAGTACTCGCGTCTACCAAATCTGATTCCGCCCTCGCTTAACGAAGCCTGCAATAACAAGAGCGAGTTAAATTCCTTATCTAGACCTAGTATTTGAGCAGAGCGAGTCATTTTCCAAAATCGTGTTGGGTATGCGAGCCATGGGTCCTGTCCTGTATCCCAATCAATATCGGCGATGTAGTCATCTGTGTCAATATCCCAACCAAGGGCTAGTGCTTGGATATGAATTGCCTCAGCCACATTGTTCAGAAATCGTTTATTTCTTTTCAGCCTAGAAAGCGGTTTGCCGGCGATATTATATTTATTTCCATACCCTCCACTGCCCCTGTCAATCGGAAATGCCCACCAGTCGTAGTGTGCATTGTGGATTGTGTCCCATCGTGATTTGGCGACTAAATCCCGGTGTCTAGCCAGCGTTAAGGCCTGTTGCGTGATTACATATCTATCCCCAGCGTATTTCGTTTTATTATGGTAATCGTCAAATTTCTTGGGACCCGATGAGGGCTTCGCTACGCTCGTTCCCGGATACGTTCTGCCGAGTATGTCACTTTGGGGCTTATAAAATGGCAGTGCCGCTAGGTCTGATTCGTCTATGTCAAAATCATTCGGATCGATCGTGTCATCCAGGCCGGAATTTCTTAAATATTCCCGCCAGGCGCTAGCGTAATCAACGGAATCATCCCAAGGTTCATCCTCAAAAATCTCTGGCACCCCAGAACGCCGTACGATGAAATCGTCTTCTGGGAACAAACTATCCTGTTCGTAATCCAATAGCGATAGCGGGGTATCCTCGTCAATATCCGCAGAGTCAAATTCTGGATCAGTAACATCGCTGTCGCCGATTAGATCGTTGACAAACTTGCGAGCCTTGCGGCGCTTAGAGCGCTTGCTACCAGCCATTGAGCCAGTCGGGGTCGGATCGATAACCCCGCGACCCCTATTAATTGTCGGGATTCCCTCTAGGACGAATAGATCATTATCTGCATTCCGCGCCGTGGCGGGGTTCATGTCCCTCTGGGGGCCGCCGATTGGCGAACCGATGCCCTTTTGCGAAGTCAGAAAATTTGATTTACGGTGTGTTCGTCGGTTTTGACGAACGTCGTTATGGGATTTTGTGTTTTCGGCGTCGGCCATGCCGCACCGCCGATCTATTCTGACTCGTTGTAAATACTTGAAGAATTATCGGCTTCCTGGGCGAGCATTTCAAATTCAAGAAGCGTTGATAGGAAGTTGTCTTCTCCTGATTTCCCCGAAGAGGCAAACTTCTTTTTTGTTTCTTCGTCAATCCAGTTCTCGGGAATTAAATTCTCGAGCTTGAGGGACATGGCGCGCTCCATGATGTGCAGTTTCGCAACGTCTGCGTTCTTGGCGCGACCATGGGCCGTAATTGCATTACGGAGATCGGTTTCATCAACAATTGGGAAAGAGCCATCCGGAAGTGCATTCCCCTTGGATGCGTGTCCTGCGCGTTGCTCGTCTGAATAGGCACGCTTAAGGGCTATCTCTGCGGCTTCGGCCTCAATAGACGAAGCCTCTTCTTGGGTGTACTCATCATAGCCAAGCACATCGCCGTCAAGAGACACGAACACATCGTATGATTTTCCATCAATGCCCTCTATCTCAACGGCGTACGCATCAAAGCCCTCAAAGATATCGGCCTCAACCGCCATGACATCACCCTGAATGCTCTTGGTTGCAATAGACGCCGCTTCCGAAAAACTAATCAATTCGGTTGGCTGGAATCCGGATTTGACTTCAAGAACTTCCTGATTTAGCATATGCCAACCAAGAACCTCGCCCGTTGAGCCGTCAAAGAAGGCCTCAATTGGTTTCCCGTCCTTGCGCTCAACATCAACAACAAAGATATCCGCGATGTCCGAGTATCCGGAATCAAGAACCTTGCCGCTGAACATGTCTTCGGCGCGACCTTCAATCTCCAAAAGCGCAGGCATTGATCCTTCTTTTACGCAACCGCCTGGGCAACCTTCACAAACACCAGCGCCGCTTGAGTAGACCTTGCGCTCCAGTGAACACACGAAGGCATCGGCACCAAACTCTCCCGATTTGTATCCCATTGATCGGAGTCTTCTTTGCTCCATTATTTGTCTGCCAGGGACTTCGTCGTCGGTTTCGTCAACCAGTGCGTCATCTTCTGCTTCCGGCGCAACTGGAGCGGCCGGCTTCTTTCTTCTTGGCGCCGAACGCATCGCAAGAATTTCATCCATTTGCGGTTCCTCTTCAGCCGGTATGCGGCTGGTCTCGTAGGCCTCGTCTGCCACGTCGCCAGTTATGTCGGCGGTGTCTGTTGCCGGATCCGGCAACGCCACATCGGCGATTTCAGCAACACCTTCGGTCTCAGCAACACCTTCGGCTTCGGCCGCATCTTCGGCTTCGGCCGCATCTTCGGCTTCGGTGGCCAGATCTCTTAGCTTTTGCTTCTTCTTCTCTTCTTCGGCAAGAAGAGCTTCGTCCTCTTCGGTAAGAGTATCTCCGTATGCGCGCACTGCCGCCTTTTCCTCAAGGGCAATGCGTGAGCCGCGCTTACGCGTAGGAGTTTGTGTTGCGTTATCTGGCGTATTTTTCATAATTTCATCATCCTCGGCTATTTCAAGCGCTTCATCTTCCTCAACTACGTCTACTTTCACTGACACCGCAACAGCACCACATTTTCCACAAGCTAACTGACCCTTAACGTAACCACACTCACTTACGTCTAATCCTTTTGCACATTCAATTAAGTCACCGTCTGCACCGATTTTTACGACTGACTTTTCGTCCGTTGCCATTGTTTGCTCCTTGAACTGCATGGTTGTTGAAAGACAACCTTTCGGATTGGAGCAACCGCCGCAGGGAAACTGTTTTTTCTCTCCAGTTACCATGCAGTTGTATTTCGCTTTACCTCCGTTTTGTTGTGCAGGTTTAGCATAACCCATAACAGCGCCTTTTGGGGTGTGATCGCTATCGCTGGTCATTTTTGTGTATCTATTTACTGCTATTACTTGAACTCTGTAATTGTTGTGAAAATTTTATGCATTTATCAATCAAGTTTATCTCTTTTCTCACTGCCGCGGCAGCGGATGGCATTATTGGACCACGGGATAGGGCTGTCATGATTTTTGCGCAACCATGCTGACGATAGACGGCAATATATACCGTGGGAATTTACCCGATACCAAAGAGTCTTTCTCCTCTCGGCCTATCCCGCTTCGGCTGTCATTCATTGAATCAAATTGGTCGGCCATAAGGTAGTTATTGGTCTTTTCCATTCTCCGTTTTAGGTTCATATGGAACCAATTACGCCTTCGTTGTAGTTTGAGAAGATATGCCAGAACATGCCCAATTTCGGTTACGATGGCGGAAGTCATATCCACCAGTGGTGTATCGGGGTAACTTTCCCTGATTTCCGGCGTGCTAAATGGCTCCCCGGGAATACCCATACGGGTTCTGTCTAGGCCCCCCGTGCGGCCCCTATCCAAACCTCCCGTATGGACTTTATCCAAATATTCAAGTCTTCCTAAAAGGGTGTCTAGGGACGAGTCCGCCACCACCCACCCCTTGAATAGCATTTCATTACTCGCATCCTCGGCACCCCCGAATGGCATTGAAGCTGGGCCACGATGATAATTCTGTATCGCTATTTCGGCATGGCGCTTCGTAACTTCTTCTCCGTGGCGGCGGAGAGGGTCATTTGAAATCCATTTACTTCCAGGCAATCTCCCCATCATTGACCCAGATGGGCCGTCATCAAACGACAGCTGTTCTTGGGTCAAATCTTGAGTCTGCGCCGGCGGGCTTTGTGACGGCCCCTGATCGGGCGTGGCTTGTGGGTTTGGAGAATTTCTCGCACGCAAACTGCCCCGTTGCGTACTCGGCCCCCTATCCATGCGTCTGGCCGCACTTAGCGCATCCTCGCGTCTTCCGTATGCCTCTCCGGTCGGCGAATTATTATTATGCGTATCAATTATGGACCACGAACCATCTGGATTCGGCCTAATGTCGTAACGTTGCTCGATATAGGCCATTGACCCGCTAGGACCGCCGGGGGGCTGATATGACGGGGCGTTATACAGATCTTCAAGGAAAGTTCCGAGCGTGTCTTTTAATTTAGAATCGGCCGGCTCGCCGGTTTCGGGCGATACGAAAAACCCGCCATACGGCCCACCGCGTGATTCTATGTAATCCCGGTCTCTCGGATTGCCGTTCTCATCAAATGAAATTCCGTTATTTATTTCTACCGCGCTATCGAGCCAGCTGTCGTAGCCATCGCCGAGCTCTTGTTTTTTCAAATCAAGCATGTTTTCAAATTTCTTACGCCTATCAATCAGGATCATTTTTTCTGCTCGCTCAAATGGGGACATCCCGGCCATCTGCTTGATTTCGGCCAAATCGCGACCCCGCGACGCATAACCAACAACATTCTCTGGCGTTATATCTAGGTCGCCGGCGATAGAAAGGACATCATAGGTAAATCCATCAAAAACCTCCGGGAGGCCGTCGACTATGATTGTTTCACTGGCCCTCATGTCTAGTAGGTGGTGAAGATCCATCAGGTCATCCATGGATGGGTTTTCCCAGTCCCTATTTTCCATGTTGGTGAATCTTGCGCCTATTTGCAAAGCGACAGATTCCCAATCATCTGGACCGTACACATTTTGAAGCCGTCTATCGATTAGGCGGCTACCGCTTAATGGTATTTTGGGTTGACCTCCACTTGGATGCAGGGACATGCTCCCGCTTGGGTCATCCCCGTTAATATTATTTCTAATTGCTACGGCTTCTGGACTGGCCAAGAATCTAGATTGAATTTCTGACCCGATATTTTCAATGTCCCGCAAAAACCTTGATCTTGTTGCGTTATCCTTGGGATGAGGCCTCTCGGATCCAAAGAGTTGTTCAATTGATTCATTAAATAACTCTCGCAGTTCGTCCGTTGTTTTGCTTGACAGGTCCTCGCCGCGTCGCAATGCCATGCTCCCGCTGGGGCTATTACTGCTGTATCTGAGATCGAGCTCGCCTAATACGTAGTCGATATTCCTAACTGTGTCAAAATCCGATGAGCTTAAATCAAGGGTCATTTCTAGGTCGTCAAATAATATATCCCCACGATCGATATCATCCTGAATATCGCCGACCCTGTCAAGGGCGGAAATTTCACGTGCGCGTTCCCTGTCGACCACATTGAGTCGCCTGCGTATATTATGCTCACTCGTTCCATGGCGACGAGCAAGTTGCCTTATTGCGTCCGCATCGGAAGTTGACGACATTAAATCATTCAGCTCATTGTATATTTGCGCATTATAGGAATCATCCATTGCGCGATCTGACGAATTAGTTGGCCTTGCGTAACGCCCCATTGAACCCGACGGATTTGCCATTTCAAAGACGCTTATATCCACGTTGCCGGTAAGCAAATACTCCCCATTTGGGGCTCTCTCAATTTCTATGCCGAATTCATCGACGTAAGATTTGCCATCCGTGCGCATAACTCGATCGATAGCCGCGAATCTATCCAGGAGGTCATTGGTCTGCGCCGCGTCAATGGGGGCATCCGAATGGAGTCTGGATATAATCGTTTGCAATTCTTGGTCTTGTTCTTCGCGGGGCATTGCTGCGTATCTCGCATCATGCTTATTCGGTGTCCAGTATGACGGAGGAAAATAATTATTGACTCGTGTCGGAGTGAGGTCCATGGAGCCGCTTATTGAATTGTCGGTGGAATCGGTAGATTTTTTGTGCGATATCCGCGCTTGTTCCCTCTGTCTGTTATGGTCGGCGACCATAACCCCCAGCGGAATATTGACAAAATTCCGCCTACCCGGTGTTCGCTCTGCGCCGGTGAGTATTGATCCGATCGCCCTACCCGACGCCACCGGATCATTGGGTCTATCCATATTTATCTCAGAGACATCAAATTTTTTCCGTATATTGTCGTCGCTATCAGTAGCGTGGAGAAACCACAGATCCGAGAACTCCGATAATGAGGCGCCCGCCTCGACATCAAGAAACGAAACGGTATACGGTTTGTTGCCGTACATAAACGAGACTCTATTATTAGAACGAGCCGCATCCAATAACTGACCAATTTTTTCCTTATTATTAACCGAGCCACTAATGGCAATAGTTTTTCCAATCACCCCGCGTGTTCCGACTCTTATCATTTCCCGTTCGCGGGGCGCAGTATTTCCGGAGCGCTCCTTTTTGGGCGCTTCTCTCTCTTCACGAGGCGCTCTCTCTTCGCGAGGCGCCCTTTCCCTGGATCGTCTGTCGTTTTCATTATCCACATTGTCGCCCCAGGCGCCGGGGTCTGCCTCATCTTCCCGTATTCGCCGTGCTTCTTCGCCTGAATCGGCTGGCTTATCGCGCGGGCGACGTTCGCCGCTTCCGCCACCGGTCTGCCGTTCTCCACTAAATCGCGTATTCGGCGGATCAGTTTTAGGCTTACTTGCGTTCTTATCTAAATTTTTATCGTAGCCGACTATCCGATCTACTCGGTAATTTTTTTCGTCTATGCCGTCTCCGCCAATGACATAGTGGACTCCGGTATGCGGATTTTTCCCCATCCGCGCCGAACGCAGAACTCTCGTCGTCGTTGGTGTGCCGTCGTTTTTATTGTAGCCAAATTGCAACGGTTTTCCGGTTTTAATATGGGCGCTCACGGCATCAACAATGCTCTCGGTGGTATTATTTCTGCCTATCGTAATATGGGTATCGCTTTCATCCCATCCGTCCGGTCGCGTCATGTCCATCCCGTAAAGTCCAAGCTCCCGATATTCAGCTTCAACATCTTCGGCATCTATATCTTCACCGGACGCCCTGCGCAATCTTGCTTCCTCTACCCACGGCTTACTACTTATCATCACGGCTTCTTCGTTTGGAACCCGACCGCGCTGGAAGTTAACACGCTCTACCAGTTCATCGTATTCATCACCGACCTCATTTGCCGGCCAATGTAATCCTCCGCCTCTTTCCCAGCCCTGCTGATCTGCGCCGCGTGGATGATTCCATTTACGAAGAACGCCGTTTTCGTCCGCGACAACATACCGGTTTGACTGGCGACTGGTATCACCGATATTTACCGTTGCATAACGCGTTATTTCGCCGGTGTCCATATCTACATGACTACGCGTCATATCGGAAAGATCAACGGAATCCACTTTTGCCAGTTTCTCCGCCCATGTGTCGTCCTCGGGGGCTTCTGGCGACACGTCCGATGGCCCTGGTAGGTTTTCCGGTCCGTCAACCCTGAGGATTGGGATATCTGTTGCGCCCTGCCGACTTGGCGCAACACCGCTGTCATCAAAACCTTTAAGTAGGCTTCGTAAATAGGCCCACTGTTTTTCTGATAATGTCCCACTCATGCTGTATCGGTTCGCGATGCTTGTGACAACGGTAAGTTTTTTGCCCTGATCCGATTTTGGATCAATGCCCATGTCCACGGCTGGGTTAAAAACACCGAGCCTGTCGGCTTTGGCTATTAGGTCATCGGCGTCTGGGGCAATAATATCCGTCTGTGGATCTTTTGTGATGGTCTTTGAGGCACTGTCTTTACCTCCATAACGGAATTGCCATGTTGATTGCTTCCACCATTGATGAGTTAATCCGCGCCCGGCCGTAGCCAGCCTTTTTCCAGTACCGGTCTGGAGAAGTGCGTCCAATTTTTCCTTATCGGACATCGCCACTTCAATGACATTGGGGACGACGTTTTCAACCTTCCCGGCGTTGTGGAACTGAATACCGAATTCGCTTTCGCTGGAATTAAATAAAACAAGATTCCGGCCGCTATCCCGACCTGTAGTAAGAGACGGCGTAATCGAGAAATTAATTTCCTTTCCATTACCGTCGACATAATGACCGGAGATTATGCCGTCCTTAAATTTTATTGGTCCTGTTTTTGATGCGATTTCCAGAATATCAGCTTCTGCCGACGAAACAAATGCGTGATGATCCTGGTGGCGTGTCCAGTAAGTGTTCTGACCGTCATCAAATTCTGGACCGTTTGGCATACGCTCGCCAATTAATTCATGAATTGGTTTTTGTCCAATTTCCGGATACGACGCGCGCCGAGCGCGAATAAACGGTTTATCCGGATTCGTTCTATCAATTTGTATGTCGTAGTTCTCGTATTCTCCGTCTTTATTAAGAGTTGCCACCGAGTCGCCGGCCCTGTGTTTTTTGGTGCCGAATTTCATTGATCCGCTTGGACTGCTGTTGAAATTATCATCCTCTAATATTCGTGCGAATTCATCAAAGGAAGATGTTGCGGATGCATAATTAAACTGTTTGTCAAATTCCGTTGGCCCGATTGTGCGGGTTGATTCCGTTCCGTCCGACAGTGCTTGAACAATATAAGGTCCATTTTCGTCGGCTCCGAATGTCGACCGGATCACCGTTGGCTGATCATCCGCCAACCCAGATAGTTTCCTAAGCTTAGAAATAGCCTTTTGTTCTCGTTGCCGTACTTCCTCCCGCGATAAACCGGTTTCGTCGGCTGTGTCGACCAGGGATGCGCCGTTGAGGCGTAATTTTAATATTCTTCTATCGGATTCCGTTACAGAATCCCGGTGTCTATTTACAAGGGAGCGCATCTCGGCGCGTCGCGGGCTCTCGGATGCTGAGAGATTTATTGCATGGCCACGAATTCGCGCAATAGTTTCATTCTTGGAAAGATCGTTATCTTTTGCAAGTTTATCAATCGAGTCATCGCCGTATTTGTCGTAAAGGCGTCTATTTAATTTTTCGTCTGGCCCGCTCCGCTCATTGTCATTATCTGATGACATCCGCAAGATTGACGCCATCGACCCAGTTGGGGCATCGGTACCAAAATTCCCCGATACAACATCGGGTACCGCATCCGTTAAATCCTGATTGGCGTTATCGTCTTTTAAATCGCTGACGTCCTCCGCCATTGCCAGCGCGTCAATTGCTAATTGCATTCCGACTGGCAGATCTATATCGTCATTTAATTCTAAAAAATTTCGCAATTTTGATAAGGCTAGTTGTTCTGATCTACGAACGGAATATCTGTCAGTCCCAAGTCTCTGTGCTGCTTCGTCGAGTGTCTCCCCATCAAGTCTGCGCTTCAACAAATCGATAGAATCGCTAGAAAGCGGGATGGACGGATTGTCCAGCGCTCTGCGCGACAATCTATTTGGATGAGTTTCGCCGAGATTCCGCAGCGAGCTTATGTGGCGTACTTCCAACTGTCTAATTTCTTCTCTGGTTTTTCCAAATTCGTGTGATGCTTGATCGAGAGACATCCCACCGTGCTGGCGAGCTAGGTATATATTTCTCGCCAATTCCGCTTGGGCCTGCCTAGAGCCGCCAATGTTTCCGCGCGCGGAAACAGCGTCCGGCAGTTTTTCCCCAGTGAATGAGCTTGCATCGTTTCCTCTACTCCGCTCAATTGCGTACCGCTGCTGGATCAGCTGCTGTAGTCTTCGTCTGTCCCGGATCAATTCCGGAGCTGAACGGTTCGTATTTTCAAAGGTGTTAGTTAGCGAGGCGGTAGCTAATCGTCGGTTAATGGCATCCATCTCGGTGTCTATGCTCTCAAGAGAAGAGCTCATGCTCCCGCTCGGATTAGCCGTGCTTGCCCGGCCGACAGGGACTAGTGGCCGTACTGGCACTGGTGGTGCATCTGGGACCCTTGGTCGCTCTGGAATCGGAGGCGTTACTGGTCTTGGTGGCGGCGTCGGCGCTGGTTCCGGTTTTGGCACGGGGCGCGGCGGGGTCTTCCATGGTTCGCGTTCTGGTGGAACGGTTATCGGTGGTGGACGCCCTGGTTCCTTTTGAGGTTCTTTTTCTGGAACTTTTTCTGGAACTTTTTCGGGTTCTTCGTCTGGCTTCCTACGCGGTATCGCTGGCGCAACTTCAGGAATTTCTTCGGGGACCTCGCGCGGCTGTGGCACCGATGGCATCATTTCGGCCCCGCGACGATTTCGGTTCAAATTGGGGACATTTGCATCGCTCCCCGGCGTTGGATCGATAACCCCGCGACCCCTATTAATTGTCGGGATTCCCTCTAAGACAAATTCATCATTGTCGGCGTTGCGGGCCGTCATCGGGTTCATGTTTGTACGCCGTCTATTGAGACTTGGTCGTAGCCCCTTTGCCTCAATGCCGCTGAGTACGGTCGTGATTGCGGTTATGGCATCTGGTTGCAGGGTGTCGTAGTTTTGAACAACAATCCCCTCGGTCAAAATTTTTATTGAGAAGCCGTGATATTCGCTAACCGTTCTAACTGTGTCAAAAATATCCGCCGATTCCACCGGATCGGTTGGACTAATAATTACATGGGTGCCAGGGTTCGCTAATTTGAACTCGGACAGGGTCATCGCCGATTTTGAATCCCCGCAAGAGCCGCCGTGGATAGCGCACTCATCACAGCAACTATCCTTTTTATCGGCCGAGAATGTCAGCACATCCAGAATATTTTGGCCGATTGCCGGTAGCATCGCCAATGTGATGCCGGGCGCGATTGTTTCCCCATTTTCCCTGCTACCCAGCGAAGAATGAATAGGAATATAAATTGTTTCTGGTCGCACCTGTTGCGCTGTTCCAAACATGAATTCATCACCGTCGTAATGGTATGTGGCCCGCATCGTTTCCGTAGATTGTCCGGCTCCCATTTCAAAGATGGCAATATCGTGGTCGGCACTAACCAGGCGAACGGGGCCGCCAAAGTGCGCAGACAGCGCCCGCGTTAAATCCGCCGCTCTTCCAACCACGGTATTAATAGGGTTGGTAACCGCTTCGTAAATCGCAGTTACTTGGTTTTTCATCTCAGCACCATTGGGGCCGGCGAGTGCTGAATTATTAGCAGGATCCGCGGCGGGCTCATCAGACTTGATGGATATCGTCCCTGTCAACTGATTCGCCCCATGGAGAACAGGGCTGACTTCGTACAGCTCTACTTCTTTTAATAGGTTGGCCTGCTGGGTGCTATCAAATACCGCATCTAACGTTTTGTAGCCGATTGACCACTCTTGGTCAAACCCAAAAAACCCGACGTTAGCAAATGCCTCGCGTCCCTTTTCTGCTTTTAGATTAAATTGGACCTTTGCATAAAGTCCGCCAATGCCGGCCTTTTTCATTTTTGTCGGTAGCCGCGGATCGTTTGGGCCGACCTCGTATATTTCAAGGACCTTCCCAATGGGCTCGTTCCAATTGTGGCCCCAAACAACCCGTGGCTTTCTTCTTTTTAGCGAGTTCGTAAAACAGCCCGGAAGGCATACATCCCCGACGGAATCCTTATTGCCAATGCCCGCCACGAAGCATTCAATGATCCCAAGCGCTTCATCTATATTGAATTGACCGGTTAACGACTTGTACTCGTAATCGCGAATGGGGGAGAGCGTGTCAGTCATGGGGTCCTTAATAGACAATATTAAACTAATAAACCGCTTTTGACGGGAACGGTTTTAATAAACTACGGAATTTGTGGAACGCTCTATCCAATGTCAAATCGCAAGCGGCATCTGCAATTAATTGTTAAATGTGGCGGTGCAAATGGATCGCCCGGGAATCTGATTAGATCATCACCGACCCTAAATGGCTCAAGCATCCCAACCGATTTGCCACTGAGCGCTACGTGTTCTGGTCGCACCAATGGGTCTCTCTCCGAAATCCAAGTTTTATTTATTGCGCCGATGGACCTGCCAGTGTAATAGGTGCCAGCGTTAAATGCCGTTTGGGACTCATGTTCAGCTATTGTGCGACGGCGTTTTGTCAGCAGGTTTACAAAAATCGCCGCCACTGCGGCCTGCAGCATCCCCGCTCTGTCCTCGTCGTCGTCCAGCGATGTTGCGATAAGAACGGCTGCGGCTATTTCGGCCGCTGTTGTTGAGTTAACTTTTTCAAACCGCTCCATTTGGGAGTCAAGATGTTCCTTGGCGTCTTGCTCATCTATTTCGCCTTGCATGTTTGCCTCTTGGGAAACGATTACGGCCGCATCATTCATTATTCCCGAAAGAATCGGACGCATATCTTGATTCATTTGTTTATTCCAGACTGCAATATCAAAAATAGCCTCTGGATCTAAGGATTTTGCCTCAAGTCCCTTTTTGGATTTATTACCCGACGCTTTCTCTAGAATCACACGTTGCTGTCTTTCAAAATATCTTTCTAAGCTGCTGTCCAGAATTTCCGTCCATCGGTCGGATGACTCTTCCGCTTTTGTTGCCCACTCATCCATGGGCGTGTCTTTTGTTGTAATGTCATCGTCTGATTTTCCCGATATTCCGCCCATTGACGCTGCCTGTTGGGCGGCGATGGCTTCGGCATTTAGTGTTGCCGTCATTCCCTCCGCCGGTTGTGGTACGACTTCCGGTCCGAATCCCGTTGCGGGCGGCAACATTGGTGGAACCCCGGGAGCTTGTGGCGCGCCCGGCGCACCCTGGAGGGGCGCGTCCACCTGTTGCTGAACGGTCGGATCAAACTTTTTATTGGTATAGCCAATCGGCGTTAGGTTGGGATTCGCCAGCATCGCATCCATTAATTCTGAATCAATATTCTTCCTGCCGGCTCCCTCCCTGTATTCGTTGCCACTGATTAGCCCCTGTTGGAATTCGTTAAGCAGATATCTGTCTCGTTCTTGTTTGTAAAGAACAAGCACCGGCACGTCGGTCACGTCAAAATCGACATAGTACTTTGGGTGTAGTTCGTCCAGGCCACGCGCAAGCAACTCTAGGTGTGGGAGCATTGTTTCATTCCAGAAAACCTTGTGCTCTTCTGCGGCGTTTGAGAATGTTCGCCCAGCGGCGTTTCCGATTACCGATTCAGGGACCCCGAATGCCGCCAGAATCTCCTCTTTTTGCAACTGGCGCATTTGTACATAGTTAGCATCGCGCGGGCTCTGTCCGGTATCGACAAAATCCACCCCTTCATCCGACGAGACGACCGTAACCGCCCCGGCTCTATTTATATTGCCCCTAAACCGGTTTCTTAGCTCATCTTTGTCGTCGTCATCAATTTCTCCACGCACGACCAAGAGGCCACCAGGTCGACCATCATTCAACAAAAAGTTCCTATTGTAGATTTTTGCTAAATTCTCTATTTCAATAGCTATTCCCGCGGCCTCCATTGGAGTTAACGATAGATAGGGATCGAGCGGGTGCGGCTTTCTTATCCAAACGACATCGTCTGGATTAAGGATTATCTTTGTGCCGTTACGCATGTCAACCTCAAAGCCGGAAACAAATGTTCTCGGATCGGGGATGGGCGCAGTATGTTGCGGTGGCAGTAATTGTAAGGCGATTAGTTCGCCATTACGACCGCGGACCTTTTCAATAAAAGCCCCACGAGAAGACATAAGCAATTGTGACGATAGACGATATCTAAAAACAAAGGAATTTTCCCCTACGTTCGCTTTTGTATTTAACAGACTTAAGATTGATTCGTCCTTATCGCGCAGAATGCGCCCCTGAGGGCTATTGTCCGCTCTTAATATCGCCGGCAAGCGAGATTGATTTCCCGCAATTGCGTCTATGCATCTACTTACCCAGGTGACTTTCTGGAACCCCTCTTTATAGGCTCTTTCAATATCCCAAGAGTCGCGGTACGGCCTACCCACATTGGCTGGGTTATATGAAACCGGTGCGCCCAGCCCGACATGGGCATTTTTGGATTGCGATGAACGCAAACCCTTGTTCTGTGATGAATTCCACGCCATTGTTTACGCCTACTCCATCCCAAGCAAAAAGCCGACTACGCCACAAGCAACACCAAGGGAGATAAATCCTGCGGGGACGTTAATTAAAAATGCACCTATACCACCTAACAGTATAAAGCAAAATATCAGAATATTGGCAACCATTGCACGATTCAGTATCTTTGCCTGTGCTGTTCTAACCCAATTGGGGATATTCATTATCCTCTTTCACTTCCGCGACCTTTTGGCACGGTAGTCTAAATCTATCACTAAAGATGGACGCGGAGACAAATGACTGATTGGGAGAAAGTTTACGAGTACCTACAGCCGCGCCCGTCGCTGTTTTGCCTAGAGGAACCGTCGCTCACGCAGAAGGTTTTTCTTCGGACCTATGCGCTTGAAGCCCTATTTGGTGGAGCAGCTGGTGGCGGGAAAAGTTCCGCACTGCTCATGAGTGCTCTACAGTACGTGGACGTGCCGAATTATTCGGCCATTTTGTTCCGGCGGACATTCTCGGACCTATCTCTCCCCGGCGCACTTATGGACAGATTCAAATTCTGGGTCGCCGAAAATGACCAAATACACTGGAACAACAATAGCTTTATCGCCACCTTCCCATCGGGGGCGCGAATAACCTTTGGTTACCTTAATAACAAGGACGACTTTCAGCGGTATAAGGGCCCGTGCATTAAGGGAACAGAGGTTTTAACTACTTCCGGATGGAGGAAAATAGAAGATATTCAGGTTGGCGAATTGGTCGCTTCAATGAATCCGGAAACACGAGAATGGGATTATCAATCGGTAACCCATACGTGGGTCTATGACCACGACGGACTAATCTATAGTCCGAGAGAGGGCTCGGATGTTTCGTTCGCCGTGACCGCAGACCACACATGGTGGGTTTCAACGCAGAGGGTAAAGAAACTTCGCAAATACAGAACGGATGAATTGCCAATAGCGGCAAGATTCCCACAGGCGGGTCATTTTATTGGCGGTATTGACACGGGGGCATCCGTGTTCCCGAGTTCGGCGCGAGGCAGACAGCATAGTTCTGACATCATTTTCGGCGCAGAGAATTGGGCAACTTTCCTTGGTTGGCATATTGCGGAGGGGTGTACTAATAAAGGAACCATACAAATTTCGCTCCACGACGGACACAGCAGGACATACAAGGATGTCCTGGTGAGTCTGCTTGAACATTCCGGTGCTTATGTCAGGGATAGCCCCAGGAATCTTGTATTCACAAATACAAAACTCGCCGACTGGCTGGATGAACATACCGGCAAGGGCGCTTATCACAAACGGATTCCCGACGAGGTCTTTACCTGGAAAACAAAATACGCTCGGCTTCTTTTGCAATCCTTGGTTGAAGGGGACGGAACATGGCGCACCGAAAAAAGTGGTCACTATGTAACTGTTTCGCGCGAGTTGGCCGATGGCGTGATGAGGCTTGCACAGCATTGTGGCTTTAGGGCCACCCTTAATGAGCGCCAGGACCACACCACTACGCCCGATGGAAAAGAACACGATGTTTTGGCGTTCCATGTGTTTTTACTTGAAACAGCCGACCAAGATAGAATGATTTCTTTTGGCGATGGACAACCAATAGTTGCCAAGCATTACGTCGGCACCGTTCACTGCTTAACTGTTCCCCCTCATCACACCTTTTTAACTAGACACAATGGACGCGTTGTCTGGACTGGAAACTCGGAGTTTCAATTCATTGGGATGGACGAAGTAACGGAAATCCGGGAATCGGATTACAGATATCTATTTTCCCGTTTGCGTCGACCGGCTAGCGGCGAACTGTCAAAGGTCCCATTGAGGATGCGCGCTGCATCAAACCCTGCGCCGAATTGGGTCAGGCAGCGATTTATCGTTGAGGGCGACACTACAAATCGGATATTTGTACCATCGCTTTTGACGGATAACCCCGGCATTGACGTTGAGTCGTATCGCATGGCCCTAGCGGCCCTAGATCCAATTGAGCGACGCCGCCTAGAAGAGGGCGACTGGTGGGCAACAACATTGGGGACCCTATTTGACCGAGAATCCTTTGTTATTATTGACCCCTCAGAGGTCCCAGCTGCTGGGATGGGTGCTAGGGCTTGTAGGTTTTGGGATTTAGCCGCCACCGAACCCCATCCCGGGAACACGGATCCAGACTGGACCGTTGGCACGCTCGGCCTATTTGAATCCGGCATTTTTTACATATTGGATATTAAGCGAGTTAGAGTAAAGGGCGAAAAGGTTGAACGTCTGGTCGCCCAGACGGCCGCCGAAGATGGACCGAGTGTGGCGGTGCGTATGGAGCAGGAGCCCGGATCGTCTGGGAAGGCCCTTATCGACCAATATGCCAGATATATTCTTCCAGGGCATGATTTTTTAGGAATTCGCTCGACTGGGGATAAATTAACCCGAGCCAGGCCATTTGCCGCGGCTGCCGCCAACGGCAATGTGAGGCTTGTCCGTGGCCCGTGGCTTAGCGATTGGCTTGACGAGGCGTCGTCCTTTCCTGAGGCCTGTAGCCATGATGACCAGGTTGACTCCGCCGTTGGAGCTTTTACACATTTAGCTGGTTTGGGGTTGCCTTTTAGGCGGCCAACGGTTATCATCATCTGATATAACCACGAAGCCTTAGGGGCGCCATGATTCCAGATGTAACTGTTGAGACAATCAGTAGAAAAATTAAATCCGTTGCGGACGACCTGCTGATTCTTTCTAGAATGCTGGCGCAGATGACGGATGATAAGACCGCGACCATGGACGATGTTTATCCGATCATCCTTGAGATGAACGACCTAAAGAGCGATATGGCCATAGTTTACGACACTGCCACATTCCTTATTTCCACAAAAATGGGGACAATCCCAGAGTACATAACGCCCAACGGAATAAAAATTGAAAAGCGGGCCGGTAGCGACCGAAAAACGTGGGACCACATCGGGATTGCAAAAAATGTAGCAAGTCGCTTGGGCGACATGGCTATTGACATGCAGACCGGAGAGGTGATAATGTCGCCGCAGGACATGGTTGTAAAGCTTCTAGATTACTGCAATCCATCGTATTGGCGCGTAAAGGAACTTTCCAAAATCGGAATTAACGCCGATAGATACTGCGAAGTAAGCGAAGCGAAGACAAGCATTATTGTTCGGCGAGTAAAGTAACTACAGACTGTTTATTAACATATAACACCAACAAGTAAGTAGGAGAGATTATGACATTGACATATTCGCAGTTAACCGAGGTGTTCCCGCCGGAAATGGAACGGACCCTAAACAAGGGGGGAACGAATTTTACCTACATCCCCGTAAGCGAAATAATTACCCGTTTGAATAAAGTTCTCGGCGTCGAGCAATGGTCCTTCACGGTGGAGAGGTGCGAGCGCGATGCGATTGATCCCGATTTCGTGATTGCTCATGTTCGTCTCGTGTGGAACGTCGCCGGGGCCGCGGAGGTAATACGCGACGGAATTGGTGGGCAAAAAATTAAGCGCACTAAAGCCGGCATCATTGTCGATTTGGGTGATGAATTCAAGGGCGCAATTTCGGATGCTTTGAAAAAGGCGGCGCAGACACTTGGCGTTGGTTTATACTTGGCCCGCTCCGATGACGCGATAGAGATCGAGCAAGTGATAGACGATCAATACTCTCGCCCAGAACAACCACCCGTCGATCCGGAGCATTTAATTCTGTGGAGCAATTTCACTGGTATGACCCAGAAACTCACGGATGACGGAAAAAAGAAATTGCGTCAGAAATGGGAAACATTTAGCAATAATGCGCCGGCTCCGTCTGGTCCGTCCGTGGTTACAAGTGCAGAACTCGTGTTTTTGATTGAGGAAGCCGCCATAATATCCCTCGGGGGAGTTCCGGTAGCCGTTTCATGACGGGCGTAGTCGGCGATCTGCCATACGAATTGCCGGAATATTTTTCTCCGTCGTCTCTGTCTACATTTGTGCAATGCCCGTTGAAGTATAAGTATTCGCGGGTGAACAAGATGAGTGAGCCACCGACGATGCAGACATTGATGGGCAACTTTGTCCACGATGTGCTTGAGAATTTTTATTTAACCATCCCGGGTCCAGAGCGTAATCAGGCTTCAGCAAAAGCTGTATCATCTCAGATATGGGCAGAGGGTGGCTGGGCCGAAAGGGTTAGTCCGTATCTCGGCAAAACAAAGCTAAATGACTTTCTGTGGAATTCGTGGTGGTGTATCGAGAATGTATTTAAGCTTGAATCGCCCGAATCAATAGTGCCAAGTGGTGTTGAAACAGAACTGAACGGACACATACGCGGAATCCGGATCAAGGGATTTATCGACCGCTGGGGCCCAATTAATGGTCAACTGACTGTATCTGATTATAAAACCGGGAAAACCCCAAAGCCTCGTTATTTGGATGATAAGTTTCCTCAGTTGCTTATTTATGCAATCGTTTTGGCAGAAACCGAAGACGTCAAGGTCGACTTAGTTGAGCTACTGTACCTAAAAGACGCGACTCGTTTTTCTAAAGAGGTAACGCAGACGGATGTAGATTCCGTTTCCACAATGGTCGAGTCGGTGAGCGAACGCGTACATACCGCGTTTGACACGAATAAGTGGCCGGCTAATCCAACGATACTTTGCAACTGGTGTCACTTTAAGACTACGGTCTGTGAATATTGGAACAAGCAATAGATTAAATACCCATGGTGGGGGATATATGAATACGGTTAAACGCGAAATGTCGGACGATGCGTTTGCATATCTTGTTGCGCAGGATGTCAAAAACAAAACCAGTGGCGAGCAAAAAGCCCTGCTGCGGTTACATGATAATTGTGACCGGTGGGTATTGTGCCTAAATGAATTGCTGAATAACATCAATGACCAAATTGACGACATCCAATCTGACTACGACGCAGACACGGACCTTTATAGTTCAATGAGCGTGGACGGCGTTTTGTTGTTGGCCGAGACGCACATATATTACAAGGCCAAGTTGCGAAAGATTCAAAGTTTTAGGCGTCATATTGATAGAAGTATCACCGAAGCTACAAATCTATTAGAAGTTTATATTCAGACGAATGATCAGGCCGACGCTCATGCGTTAACGGAAATTTGTCGTGCGGCCATTATCGAGCATCAAAAATGTCTTGATAAACATGATGTTGAACCGACGCAATGGGATACCGCCCTGTGGGCGTCGCTGGACGGAGAGTGGTTATTTGATGAGATACTAGATGGGGAGGTCAATTGAAACAGAGATCTGAAAAAACTCAGAAAAAATATATAGAGCGCCGGAAATTGGTGGTGGAAATGCTCGCCGCTATCCCATGGTGCCAGGCGTGCCCGATTTTTGCACAGCATGACGAAAAGAAGATGTACAGGCGCAATCCGTCTACTGATCTGCACGAGATAAAGCGCCGGTCGCAGGGCGGATCGATTTTGGATAAGGAAAATATAATGTGCGTATGTAGACCGTGTCATTCCAGAATTGGGGACCAACCCCAATTAGCTTTTGACTTGGGTCTAGCTAAACACGGCTGGGAAGAATAATAGGCGCAGATAAACAAGTATACATCTCATATTTTTTAAAATGAATAACTTTGTTTATCGGTTCATATTTTTGGGGGTGTAAACTAGAGAGCCTTAGGACCGTTATAGGCGCAAAGACCGGGTGGGGGAGCTCACTCGGTTTTTGCGTCCTATTTATTTCGTGAATATTTAGATTATTATTTACGGCATCGTCTATTTTCAAATGCTACGCTTTACCTATCTAGCCAAATTGTATCCGAACCGAAACGAGGGGCAGGTGGTCAAAGATCTGGTAGGCAAACTACGGCAAATCGCATAAGTAAATTTATTTACATGCAACCCGCCGGGCCGGCTAGATGTTCGGCGGGTTTTTGCCAATGCGGCTAGTATCCCATTATGCGAAATATAAGGTTGCTGGGCCTAGATTTATCATTACGATCCACGGGTCATTCGCACGCCGGGGTTACCGGAGTTATAACGCCCAGCACGAATGGCGTTGAGCGCCTAGACGAAGTCTCCGAATCAATTATTAAAATTATTTCCCTAAACGCTATTGACGTTGCGCTGATTGAGGGCTATTCTTTTGCTTCACGAAGCGGTCAGGCTTTTTCAATTGGTGAGCTCGGCGGCGTTGTGAGATTAAGCCTATTTAGAGCCGGGATACCATTTGTAGAAATACCGCCAACCTGCCGTGCGAAATTTGCCACAGGACGGGGGAACGCTTCAAAGACCGAAGTGGTTTCATCGGTATCGGCGCGAACGGGAATTATTTGGAGTGGCAAAGGTGGAGATGACCGATGCGATGCCTGGATCCTGGAAGAAATGGCACAAACGCACTTAGGTGTAAATAATTACAGCTGGCCCAGCATCAACAAAGAGGGACTTAAGGCTGTAGATTGGAAGCAATTAGACGTGGTTTACGAAAGGATACGCAGTGAGGAATAGCCCGATTAGTCAGGTCGATGTTGAGGAAGAAATTCTTAGACTGCTCCAGTCGCTTGAAGACGAAACGGAAGCGTTTGAAACGCTTGCGGTCGATTCGGCAAAAAAAGAAGCAACATACAAGTCCAATTGGGCCAAATCATACCTCAGCGCAAAGGGTTCAATCCGAGAGCGAGAGGCATGGGCCGACTATCAGATGGGTGACGAGAACTACGATTACAAAATATCGGAGGGTCTTGTTCGGGCCAAACGCGAAAAGCTGTTATCTCTACGTACCGGCATAGACGCCCTTCGGACTCTCAATGCGAACGTGAGGCATCAGGTATGACGACCGTGAACGGCATACACCCGTCGCTGGCGGAAATGGCCATTGACATTAACAAACTAATACCATTAGAAAAAAATCCACGGCATGGAAATGTCACTGCGATTGCGGCGTCGTACGAGGAGTTTGGACAGCTGAAGCCAATCGTTGTCACGAAAAATGCGAATGACACATTTACGGTTATCGCCGGCAACCACCAGTTACAGGCCGCAATAAAGCTCGGCTGGGACCAGATTGCGGCCGTGGTGGTTGATATTGACGACAGCAAGGCTGTTGCTTTCGCTTTGGCTGATAATAGAACAAGCGCACTGGGCGAAACGGATCAGTCATTATTGATTAGCATAATAAACGAACTAGCAGATACGAACAAAAGTTTATTTGACAACCTTGGCTGGGACGAGTTTGAAATTGCGTCACTTTCTGTTGACGAAATCCGAAGTTCAAAAAATGATAATCGTTCCGGGTATGTGGCGCCTCCGGAAATTAATCCGTTTAAACCCATTGATGATGCAACGCCCCATATTGAAATTGGTCAAAATAATGAAAATGTATACGTCGCATCTCCGGACGTGGATGAATCTGATGCCGTCTCGCTTGGAAGCCCTGCTGTCGGTGTCCGCGGCGGAGAAAAAGCAGTAGTTCAATATACGCTAGTTTTTGACGATTCGTCTCAACAGCGCAATTGGTATGACTTTATACGGTACCTTCGCGGTGATGTCGCCTATGTCGGAGATACAACCGCATCAAAGCTCATTGAGTTTATAAAAACGCACGCGGATTTCTAATGCCGCGCCAGCGTATGTTTCTTGCTATGTCCTGCCTTGAAGCCGCGCGCCAACGAATGCGTCATATTTATGACACGTTTGACACCGTATGTATTCAGTTCTCCGGGGGCAAGGACAGTACGGCGATTTTGTACTTAGCAAAAGAAATTCACGAAGAACGAAACCTTGGGCCAGTAAAAGTTATTTTCCGAGATGAAGAAATGTTAAGTCCGACAATAGTGAAATTTGTTGAAGAGGTTAGGAATTACGATTGGGTTGATATGGAGTGGTATTGCCTTCCCCAGGGAACGGATGTATGGGTTCTTGGCCGGCGACAATATTGTCTATTGTGGTCGGCGGCCAGGGCAAAAGAGGGGCGACTAACTAGGGTAATGCCGAGTTGGGCAATAAGGGCCGAAGATTTTGGCCTAGATCCGGATAAGCCGATCAAGGAAACAATTGATTATTATACGATGCAAGGGAAACGAGGCAAGGTCGCATTCGTGTTAGGCGTGCGCGCGAACGAGTCGATGATTAGGTATCGCTCCCTTGTGCAGAAACTCCACGAGAACTACATCGTAATCCCGTATAGGTCAAAACGCAATATCCCGTTGCGGTTTGCTAAGCCGATCTATGATTGGACGACTGATGATGTTTTTAAATATATCACCGAAGAACATAATGCCCCATATTGCGAGTACTACGATTTGGCTGCCGCTACAGGAAGTAATACCCGCGTCGGGATACCGTTACATGCCGTCGCAATTAGGCGAATAGGGGATGTGATCGCAACGGAGCCATCATTTTATGATGACCTGGTTGCGGTGTATCCCCACATAGATGCCCAGAGGAGGCTGTGGGCGGACTATGACATTGAGGCGGTCATAATGGGATATGCGCAGTCGGGGTGGGACGGCGTCAGGGATTGTATCGACGAAAATGTATTGACTCCAGGGCTCAAACAGCGGGCCCTTGCTTACGCGGGAGATTTCCGCAAAAAAAATGTTAAGGAGCCGAGATCGTATCCGGTTCATTGGTTAATTCGCAATCTACTTCTTCACGAATTTATTGGCACATCCCCCCACCCAATTGGACCGGGGACCAGGGCTTACACGATCCAGATACAGGAAGCATCCGACCTTGCCGATATGGACTCCGTTGACATTATTGATGAGCGCCGATAGGATGATCGGATAATGATAAATCTCATCGATTCCAGTAAACTCGTAAATTACAAATCAATAAGGCCCGCGCCGTGGCGCTCAACCCACACATTAAAGCCAGATCTAAAGGTACTGTCCGGTTCCCTGGGCGATATTGGGTGGGTATCCCCATTGATTGTCCAACTATCGACTGGTTACATTATCGACGGATTCCACCGATGGGTGTGCGCGCAGACGAATAAGCAAATTCTGGAGCGCGATGACGGGATGGTCCCGGTCATATTTTTTGACATAGATGAAATAGACTCAATCGTCATGCATCTGCGTTTGAACCGCGGGAGGGGGCAGATTGTGACAAAACTAATGTCCAATGCAATTAGGACTATAATGTTTTCACGGAAATATACCGAAGATGAGCTTAAAGACCTATTAACAATCACAAATTCGGAAATGGGCGTGCTGGTCGATGGATCGGTCATAAAAGAGCGAAAAATCAAAGAGCACGTTTATTCTCGTGCGTGGGTGCCAATAGAAGCTGAGTCGCCGGCGGGTCAACCGGTTCTTGAACGGCCACCCAACAAGGATCGCTAACCTGCTGGGTTTAAACGTGCTATTGGTGTAAAATACCAAGTAGCCATTGACCCGGAGGTCTTAATGAATTTTCCTTCTGACGTAGAAGATGAGGAGCTTGTTGCCGAAGCTGTAGATCTCATCCCCGAAAGACGACTGACCGGAACGGGTCTTGCGGTTATCCCAAGACCGGCATCACAAAGGCGCCCTTCTTGGTGGAGAAGGGCCACGGCCTATGCGGTTAGGCGGCTCGCTGATCGGTTGCAATTCGGTCAGGGCAGAAGAGAAAGAACTGCGCCTGGCGAAGGCCGAACCTTGGCGGCGGAGGCAAGAAGAAGACTACTCGGCAGAGGTTAGGCACAATTATGCTCGTCTCACTCGCTGAGCTAAAAACGTTTATGGATATATCCCTGACGGCACGTCAAGAAGACGCCGCCGAGATGGTCCTGGCTGGATTACAGAGTGAATTGGAATCATTTTTAAATCGGCCCGTACAACCAACTACCGTCACCGAAGAGCATGTTATCCCGAGTCATTCCGCCGGCATTCCGGGAACAACATTTATGTACAACATCAGCCTGGATACATCGGGGAATTTGCCAAATTTCATCACCCCAAGTCACATGATCTCTTTGCGCAACTCACCAGTAATCAGCGTTTTAAGCGTTTCGGTTGCCGGTTCCGTGCGGGAGAATCTCTTTCTCGCAGAATCGATTCGCAAGGTAGCGACGGTCACGGAAGCGTCCAAGGTTGATGACTCAATTGTTTTTACAGCGGACAATTCATTTACCATAGGTCAGTATGTGCGGATTACTAGTGCCCTTCCAACGCAATACAATATCCAAAATCTACAGATAACATCAGTGTCGGCAACAACATTCACCGTCGCTTATACCGCGTCTATCGACGCATACATATCGGGCGGAGCGGCGATTGCCACCGGTAGCGACTACACCGTGCATCGTTACGGCGTTGAAATTTTTGCCGGCTATCCAAATGAGATTGTCACGGTTAATTATTCCGGCGGACTAGATGGAGATGGGATAAAGGTTTTTAAAATTATGGTACTTAGGGCTGCCACGCGGGAAATTCAAAACATGCACGACGATACTGTTGGAATGAAAGATTTAACTACGCGAAATGTCGCCCCCCTGGAAACTGGGTTTTTAGAAAAAGAATTAATAGCGATGCGCAAATACCGCAGACGAAGGATTTCGTAGCATGTATAGATTCACAAGGGGTGACGATATGACTGTCTCTCTTAGTTCCAATTTAAATAAGGCAAGTTGGACAAAGGTGATGGTGGAAATTAAAGGAACAGAACAATCAATCAGAATGTCTGGATTCGGCAAATCGCCCGGACAGGCCTACGATGTTGACTTTGATCCAGATTTCGCAGCCATATATACGGCTATGGGCAAAATGCTCGCAAAGGCCGAAACAATAACTCCTCTGTTTCCTTCTTTCAGCGCTTATATCAGAACATCAAATGCCGCAAACTTTGCAACGAACGGACTTCCGGTTGGGGGATGGCGACCATTAAGCCCTGCTTATGGAGCGTGGAAATTGGCCCACGGATTCCCCGTTCCCATGGTTATAACGGGAAAATTATTGAGCAGTCTTACCGTCGGGCTGGTAGATATTCCGCGATCCTCAACGTCAATTGTTTTTAGGGGGGCGCCTGTTAAGTATGCAAAATTTCACCAGTACGGCACAAGGCATATGCCCGCTCGCCAAATAGTTTTTGAGCCAGCTGGCTTTGGGGAGTTTGCTGCGGGTCTTATCGGCAAATGGATTGTCGGATTTGAAAAAGATGAATTTGGGGTCGGCTGATGCCCGTTGTAATTACTGAGGCAATGTATGGCCCGCAGTTCGCGAAACAGTTTGTCAATGATTTTTTACGGATCGACATCCCTCTCCGACTGAATAGATATAGAAATGCGTGGGGGGTTAGTTCTTCCGAACTTCCAGACTTTGAAGAAATTATCGGCTACGAACCCCTTGTCCTTGATAGGTGGCCGACAATAGTAACCGTTGCTATATCTACAAAAAAATTAACTAGGTCCGGTCATAGCGCCACCGGGGATCCCGAATATTTTGTGAATTATGGAATGAGGACATATGTCTGGGCTCGGGCTGACGGACCAGAGGCGACCACGATTATGAGAGATCGTCTCACCGTTGTCGTCAGATCGGCCCTTCTCGATCACCCATGCCTGCAGCGGGCCAATCCGATGCGGGATGCCGTTATCGACGAGTCCTCGGTAAGTGAGGAGTATTCAGAACTGACCCTACTCAAGGGTGACCGATTTTTGGCCGGGGCGTATATTTCGTATGATTTAAGAATAGAAGAACCAGTAATGCGTGAGCCAATCGCCGAACTTGAGGAAATCAGGTTCTTTATAAACCAAAAAAATCTAGAGGAATCGTTACTGGCGGATTCTGACGTCCTGGCGGCCGTTGTCACATTTCCCTAATCTGGCCATATGCTTTTCTATACCCTGACTGGGGTTGTCTTGCAATTGCCGGCTGAATTCAGTAATTTGATACAGGTGCAGAATGTCTCTTCTCGTATTTTGGAGATTTCCGAGATTGGTAGACATCTGGCCCCTGGGGCTGTATGTCTCATTGAGCCGTCGGACAGGGTCGGAATGGCGGCGGTTTCTAGCGGTCTGGCGATTATTATCCCATTTTCCGAAGGAGATTACCTTTCCGACATAAGGCCGGTGCTTAAAAGGAAACTGAACGCCTATGTGCCGTTTGTCGGCAGCGGTATAGGGCATTCGTCACCGGGCTGCTGTCCGGTGGTGTAAACTTGTTTAGCCAATAGGACACAATCAACAAAAAAAAAATTGGTTGCTAAATAAACCCATTGCATAATGGTATTATCGTTTTGGCTGAACTCCTCGCTTAACTACGAGGAAAATGGAGGAAATTAAAATGCCCGGTATCGTACTCACAACAGCAACTGCAACTGGCCCATCTGGCACAACTGCAAATCCAACATCGGCCCTATTCGTCGCTGGACAAACAGAAAAGGGCCCACAGGGCGGAGCGTTGCTGGTTTCAAGCCTTGCCGACTACATCCTGCTTTATGGGAACTCCATCTCAACGGCGTACACATACGAAACGGTTGAAACATTTTTCCAAGAGGGCGGAACACGTTGCTTCATCTCAAGGGCAATCCCGGATGATGCCGTTTCCGCTTCGTCTTCGTTGGTGGATAGCGTCGCCTTAGAGGCACTTAAGTTGCTGGCGTCCGGCGAGGGCACATGGGCAAACACCCAGCTGACCGCATCTGTTGTAAATTCCACAACGTCATTTAAAGTTAAAGTAAAAAGTAATACAGTAATTGTTTACAGTAGCCCGGCATTCACGACTGTTGCCCAGGCCGTATCCGAAATAAATAGCTCAGCGCAGGCACGAATCTATGTTTCTGCCGTACCCGGCGCATCCGCCCTACTGCCAGCAACCGTAACGGATCAAGTATTCGCCGGTGGTGACGATGGAGCTGTAACAATGGACGCAGGCGACGTGGTTGAAGCAATCGCGGTTTTTGGGTCAGTAACAGGGCCGGGCGCCGTTTGTGCACCGGGTATGTATGACGACACCGTCTATGACGCATTGATTGCACACGCAAAGTCCATGAATAGAGTTGCGTTGCTCGGCTTTGGACAAGACGAAACATCAAGCGGCGCTATAGCCAAAGCGGATGAGTATCAGGAAACAGCTGGTGCGGACGGGGCAGCCTGGTTTTATCCATGGGTAAAAATACCACGCGGCGAGATTAGTATTAGTGTTCCGTGTGAGGGCTATGTGGCAGGCAAGAGAGCTAAGCAACATAACCAGGTCGGCTCTTGGGCCGCATACGCCGGGATAAAGACACAGGCTCAATTTGTTAGCGGAGTGGAGTATGCAATTGGTTCGGCTGCCGGTAATCTTCTTGACGCCGGAAACGTCAATCCAATTAGATTGATAGCCGGTGGTGTCAGGATATACGGAGCGCGTTCGGCATCCTCAGATAACGCAAATTACCGATACATAAACGCCAGAGAGACACTGAATTACATTGTTACGCAGGCGGAACTGAAACTTGAGTCGCTGGTTTTTTCGGTCATTGACGGAAGACAATCTTTATTCGGCGAAGTGCAGGCCGTCCTGGTCTCCCTACTCGATCCGCTATCAACATCTGGTGGTCTTTTCTCAGCGTACGATTTAAATGGCAAATTTATTGATCCCGGTTATAAGGTCAATGTTTCTGATGCAATTAATCCGCTGTCACAGTTAGCCACTGGCGTGGTTAAGGCAAAGGTTAGCTGTCGCGTTTCTTCCATCGGAGATACGATAGAAGTTGAAATAACCAAATCAAACCTAGTTTCAACACTCGGTTAAACGGAGGACATAGGCAATGGGACTGAAATTCGCGCAAAGACAACTACTGGCAAAAATCAAGCCAGTACTAGAAGGTGTCCATCCTGATTTAACTGGCTATTTTGCCCAGGTATCTGGCGGTGAAATAACCGCGGCCGTTGAAAAGCTTTATGTCGGTGGTCAACAATTCCCGGAATTATTGTGTGCGCCGGCTGAAACTGGCGATATCACAATGACTCGTCACTATGACAAGGATTTGGATGTGACACATCTCGGAAACTTGCGGACTCTTGTCGGCAGGGCTTTTTACGACATCACGATTTTTAGACTGAATTGCGATATCGCGTCGGGGGTTCCAGATCGTTCCTACTCGGGGGCATTGCTAGTCGGCCTAACCGAGCCAGATGGCGATTCTTCCTCGGGCGCCCCGGCAACGTTTGCGTTGACATTTGCCATCAATGGCAGGGCCGCACCAGTAGCGTTCGGTATTTAGCTAAAACCGGCATGAAAGCCGGTTTGTAGTAGGCTGACGAGTTACGCCGTCCCTGCTATGTGTATGCTAGGTTATGCCAATGGCCCAAAACAACGAAACCCCATCAGTAACATCCGCCCCCGTCGAGACAGAGGATTCAATCCTCAAGCAATTGAAACAAGTGATTGCGCGAAAAGTTGAACGACATGATGTTTTCATTGACGTTCCGGAGCGTTCGGGAGTAAAGCTCCTCGTGTCCCCGAATGTCACGCAGCAACAGCTGCGCGCATGGCAAAAACAAAATGGCGGAGACAGCCCAAAGGGCATGGATTCAACGCGGTTCGCATGCACCGTAGTCGGACAGACGACAAAGGGAATTTTCTTTAACGGGAACGAAGCACAGGACGACGGATGGCCACTGACTTTTGCCTCTGCGTCCGTTCTTGAAATGACGGGAACCGTCAAGGCAATTCCCGATTGTGTTCAAAAATTCTTTGGCCTGGATGCTCACGTTGAGGCCGCGGCGCTGGCGATTATTGAAGCGTGCGGTTTTGGTGACACGATCACGGCCGAGAGTTCAGAAAACCCTACGAAGTAGCAATTGAAGAGCTGACCGAAGATCCGCGGGTTATTGCGGCGGCCAGGCTCGGAGAATTGTGGGGTACCGACCCAATTCGGATCCTTGATTCAACCACCGATGAGTGGATAATTCGTTACGCCTGTGCTAAAGTAATAGAGGCTGATCGCCACAAGCAGGAGGCGGATAACCGCTAATAACAAGGCCATTCAGCGGGGCGAGAGGTTCACATGCCAGATGTAGATGTAGACGTAAAGTTCAGCACCAAGGGTCTTTCCGCTGTTTTGGCGTCCGTTAATGGCCTCAACGCGGCAATGTCAAAACAGAATAGAGGGCTAAGTAGTTACGGAAATAATCTGTCCGGCGCCATGAAGGGGCACCAAGGACTTAACAGGGAAGTTTCTATTAGCTCAAGATTAATGAATAAACTTAATAAGTCAATGCGCATGCTGTTCTGGACGGCAATTGCATTTGTCGCCGAGTTTGTAATAACAGCAGCGACACTGGCGTCGGTTAACTTACTGCTTAAAACCGGACAGGCACTTTCCAAGGCATACGGGATAGCTCTCGGTGGCGTCGCTGCTGCCGTAGTATCTTTGACCGCCGCGATATCTGTCGGTTTGGCGGCGTTTGTTGAATATACCGCCGCTATGACGGCGTTTAATTATAAGGGGAGCGCCGCTATCGGCGACGGGATGGCTCGGTCGGCTTCAGCAATGCGAAGCTTTGCGAAAGATACAGGTTTGGCCACTCTTGGTATAGTCGGCTTAACCCAGGCATACAAGGTCATGGCGATACAGGGGGCGGTGACGTCGGCCCAAAGAAGAGCGCTCGCAGGGGCTCTTGATTTTAGCGCCACAACAGCCGACCCGAGTAAGAGCGCCCAACAAATCGCCGCATTCATCGGTATTTTGGCTAAAGAAAAAAAATACGGAGCGAAATCAGCCGCCGCCGCTCAGCAAATTAGTCCAGAATTCGTAAAGGCAATTGGGTCTCAAAAGGATAAGTCCGCAGCCGGGATAATGCAAAATCTTGCCAGCGGGAGTATCTCCACGAAGGCTGGCCTTGGAGGTCAAAATGCGCTTATGTCCCAAACTCTAGTTGGGCAATTCAAAGCTTATACGGCATCATTGGCCATTCAGTTTGCGGATTTCGGCGAAGGTCTTCTTGAGCCAGTTAAGGATCTTCTGGAAAGTTATTTTAAAGTGCTGCGAAATACATTTAGAAGAATTCAAGGGGTGACGCAAGAGTTCGCAAAAATGAAGTTACTTCCCGGTATGACAACACTCGGAGAAAAACTTGGAAACTTTGTCGTTACACTAACTCGGAAATACCTGCCATTGGTTGAGGGCGCTTCGGGTTACCTTGCAAAAACATGGACCGACTTAAGAAAATCGTTTTCCGAATTTGTTGAATCTTTGCAAAAATTTAAAGCCGGGTCAACCATCATTACGAAAACATTCGGACCGGCAATTATAGAGTTCTTTAAAGTATTTGGCCGAAATGCTGAAAAGCTAGCGTACCTCGCTGAAGATAATAAAGATACTTTTCTTACATGGGGAGTAGCGTTGCAGAATCTAATTGCGTCGCTCGGTGATTTTTTCGCCGGCTTAAAGGTGGCGTTTACAGAGGCATTGCCTGTTCTTACGGCGATCGTTAACGCGCTATCGGCGCTATTGCGTGGGCTTGGGCGCGTCGCTAGCGCTGTTGGAACATTTCAGGCATTTGGCGGCCAGTTCGCTCCCGATGGGGGTGCTGGTAAAAGCGGAACAAGATTTGCCGGGCTTGGTCCATTCGCTGGGGCCGCGGTAGCCGGGGGAATGTTTATGGCTATGAGCAAAGGCAGAAGAAGGAGATTCCGTGGGGCCGTTCTAAATGACCCAGCGGCTGGAGCTAGCCGTTACGCCGCGGCCGTCGCAGGCAATCAAAAATCGATGAGTCAAACCATATTCGGTAGCGGTAGGGGCAGAACGCGTGCACTAGGTTCATTTAGCAGCGGAATAGATGACGTCGCTTCAGGGGTGGCCCTCAGTCGCTGGCGGGAAATAAATGGCCGGAATCAATACGGCTTCCGTCAATTTTCCGAGAAAGAAATGCAGGCTGGTACGGCATTTAGCAAAGTCCGAGGCAATTTCATAACGCCGTATAACCCAAATTCGCCAGTTAACCAATCAGCCATGCCACTGGGCCTCAGTGGGGCGGCCGCGAAACAGTGGCATAACCGCCGGATAACGACACAACTGAGAAGGGCGAATGCAGAAAATGCCAGTATTAGACAGCTCAGATTTAGAGATCTTCGTTCAAATAACGCATATAACACAGCGGTGGGATCCGGCAGAGGCCAAAGATTTGATGATGCGTTCAGGAATAGGGGGACCACTGGTCTTGGTGGTGTGGGCTTTAACCCACCATCGACATCTGCCGCGCGGTTCTTTGCCATTAAAACGAAAATGAACGCAGCAATGCGCGGCAGGGGCGAGCAAATGCAGGCCGGCCTAAGACAACAAATGTCCCCTGGACTAGGCATGGCCGGAATGATGTTGATGTCAAGCGGCGCACTTGACAAGATACAAGACAGAACTACGCGTAATGCCGCCACAGGGGCCGCAATGGGCTCGATCATGGGTGGAAAAGGAATGCTTATTGGCGGCGGACTCGGAATGATGGCGGGCCAAACAAGTTACGCAAAAGGAATGCTTGGCGGCGGAGCGGCCGGATACGCAACCGCGGCCTCGTTTACATCCGGGATGCCGGAACAGGTAAAGGCCGTAGCAAGAATCGCCGGTTTCTTAATCGGCACCGCGGCCGGGGCGATAATGGTCAAAAGTAACCGTACAAAACTTTCAAAGGCCGCTGCCAGCAGTATTAATACCGGAATTATGAGCGATGTTGTAACCGCCATGTTGAGGGACAAAGACCTTTCAACAACCGGCGCGCGGGATGTCTTGAAGAGGAAAAGCGGACAGCGCGATTCCGCCATAAGACTGGGCGGGAAAGCAGGAATCCAACAATTATACGATCAGGGATTTTTTGGAAGCACCAGTACGGCGGAAGGGAAAACCGCCGCCCAGGCGGCCATGGCCAACGCGAACCTTGATCGCACTTCGTTCTATAAAACCGCCGGGGTAGGCTCATCCGTAGACACACAAAATAAGTTGGCGCTTGATAATTTTGATGAAAGAATAAAACTATTAATGCAACGGTTTGGAGTTGATAGACGTGGCGCCGCCGCTATGGCGAAAAAGAGTGGGATTGATCTGTTTAACACATCGTTAACCGTTGGCAATATGTTTGAGCGCCTCGGTAAAAAAATGAGAATGACCGCCGAAGATCTTAAGTTCGCATTGCTGGATATCGGAGTCGGGGCGATGGCGGAGCTTGACAAGTTCCGCAAGCGTAGAGGCGTCACTGAAGCCGTAAGAAAACAAACAATGAACCTAAAGGAGCTTGGCGGCAATGCGACCGTTGATGATTTTATTGATTTCCAGCAAACGCAGTTTGATTACAATTCACTGATTAATGCCGATGATCCCGCGAAACAACTTCAGATGTTCGCTGATATGGCCAGCGGGGCAATGTTTAAGCCGGGTGGCTTATTTGACGGTAATAAAGAACTTGAAAGACAATTCAATACAAAATATGACATCGGCGGTGGCGTATTAGCGTCAGGGGCGGATATGTCTGCGGCGGCAGGGAAAAAGGGTCTTTCTGGTGCTGCCGGCGTGGGGGCCCAGGGCGTCGCCGGACTACTAGCCGATAGGGGTTTTGAATTAGATAATCAAGAAATGAGCCGGGTGACCACTCAGTTACAAAACGCCATAACGGGCGATCCTCAAAAACTTGGAGTGCTTCAAGACTTCCTTGCGAACAAAGATGTTTCAGCAATGGATGGCAATCAGATTTTGGAAGAAATGGCAAAGGTCGGGCTTATCGGCGATCTTACCGGCCTAAATGCAGAACGTTCATTCCAGGCGCTAGTGGCCGAAAATCTCACCAAGCTTGGGGCCGAATGGGGACAGCAGTTCTTGGATGCACTGACGGTCGGATTTGATGACAAGCCAGAGTGGTGGGAAAATGCTCCGCCATGGTGGCAGAAGGGGCTGAAGGTTGACCAGAATGGGAATCCTACGCCCGACACCTATTCTCCACGGCGTGGTCTCGTGGGCGACACACGGATACCGCGGGCGCTTGGAGCGACACTCGGTGCCCACTCCAGGTTCGATTCCATGCTCACCGGAAGTCGCTCAATTACAAGTTCATTTAGAACGGATATGCTCGGCTCTCCAAGTTCCGATCATTTAGCTGGTCGCGCATACGACCTAGTTGGCCAAAATCTCGGCCAGTATTCAAAGATGATTAATGACTCTGGCGGCTTTGCTGAATTCCATGGAGTTGGTGGAACTCGGCACCTTCATGTGGTCCCACCGCTGGGCGATACAAGAACATCACGATCAGTCAGTGGAGTAAAGGGATCCAAAGCTGGGAATAATGTAGTAACCCCGGTTACCGTTAATGTTTATGGGGGACCCGGCCAATCAGCCGAGCTACTTGCCCAAAAGGTTATGGACGTAATCGCGCGGGCGCAACAAAATGCAGTAGAGCGGTCGTAACATGGCATTCGGCAGAGAACGCGTAAGCACGGAGCTCACGATCCTAATTCCCTCACGTGAGGCGGCTAAATCCAGCGCCCTATCAACGAAAAGAGCCGGGGATCTTGCCATGGCCGGGCCGCAGGCTAGATCAATGGAGCAGGCAACCGTTATTGGCAAAGCGGCTCGACTGCTTTATGAATTTCCTTTTGGGATTTCATCATTTACGCACGACGGCATTGGCCTGTCCTATTCGGAAATACAGAGACCTTTAAATACTCCATTATTGGATACCGCCAACGCCAAATTGGAACGATGTTCTTTTGAATTCGTCATTGCTCATCCGCTCGATTCTTTATTTATATCAATCGATGATTCGCTAAATTTGCTAAAAGATATGGCCAATGAGAATACACCAGTAACTTTTAAAAATGTTCATAAATTACTGTCGGGGAAATCTTGGAATATAGATTCCCTTGGGTTTACCATCACCAGAATAAATCAAGCCGGCGCAGCAACGGCCTGCACCGCCACAATAAGTCTTATAGAAAACATCCCGAGACCTAATGAACGATTTTTGTCGCTGCCGAAATTTTCTTATGTTGTTCCAAAGGGGAGTTCTGCTACCGGTGGTGGCCGCGGTGGTGGCACTACTACTGGATCCACCTGGAAAGTATACGCCATAACACTTCCAAGCCAGAACCAACTAAATCTGTTTGTTACAACACTGACAACTGGTGGTAATACAATAGCGGACGGCGTGACTATAGGGCTAACCGGCATTGGCACTCCGACCCCCCTTAGCGATCCGGGGTTCTTTGACAAATTGGGCATTAAGGTCGCCTCGGTTACCACGGTTAGCGAGCTCGTGAATGTCGGCGTAACGCCCGTTGCATTAAAGGGGAAAATTACTATTAATCTGCAAAATCCCGTTAATAACCATATTTTTCCTACCGGTATTATTGCGGGTTATATTGCAGACATGCAACTCGTTGATGGTAGATTGACATTCGGCACCGGCATAAGCCTTACCGGATCCAGCCCAAAGCCGGAGCAAGGGGATTCCAAGGGGGTGTCGTATAATGTCATTGCCTACCGAAGAGCACACCTGGAAGGAAATGTTGAAATTCGGGTCGTTTCAGACGAAATAGGTAATTTTTTGCCGCAAAGCATAATCACCGTTGCGTCCCAAACGGATGCATTCCCAAGCAGTATAGTCGGGCGAGGTTTTGTTGTGGCGGGGGTTGTTGCGACGACAACAGCGGGGCAGTACATCGTCTCCTACCAAGCATCTGCGCCGACCGCAGTTGATGGCGCCATGATACTCGCTAATGGGTGGATGCAGGTTACTAAAGCTAATATACCCAACGCAGGCGTTCTGACAAATATGAACCTCAGCAACAGAAATCCAAATACGGGTAGAGTGGTTCTGTCGGGGGCCGATGTGTGGGAGAGTATTATATTGGGAAAAACAAAGGTTCCATGGCCAACTGTGGACAAAGCATTTGATGCGAACCAGGTACGCGCAAGCAGCTTTGACAATTTGTCAAAGGATACGGAGAGCAAACGGGCGTTCATAGCAGCGTGGGATATATTTAACCGAAATATGAGGATTACGGAAATGCCCCTTGATATAGCCGATACCAAATTTGTACTCGAGTTTAAGAGCGTGGTGACCGGCGACGGCTGGTTGGATAATGGAAAACGACGAGGGTACTTTAGGATAACCGGCTAAATACAGGAGAAAATTTTGTCCAGCGAACCCATATATACCGGATACCCCAAGTGGCCCGTCCCCATTGAGTGGGGAAATATGATTCTTGAATCACGGCCACAGGTGCGAACAAGCACGGCTAATGGAATCACAAAAATCAATGCTAACGGCAAAGATTTTTCCACCCTGATAACGGCGACAATAAATTTACGGGAAAAGGGCAAAAAAATACAAATAAATCTGCCGTTATTAAGCACAAACGGCAGAAAAATTTACACGCAGGTTGAAGCCCTTGCGCAATATAAAAAGGATGGATTTCATTTAGGTAAATTCACATTAGACAAAATTAATTACCATAAAAGATCTGACCCAAAGGGTACGACGCCACTCCATTACGTCGCCGCCGTCTATGCCGAGTTATTAAGTATCTCGGAAGGCAAAAAAATTACCGCTCAGCTGGTTCGCCTAAAAACGGCATTTAATGCAAAAGATTATTCAATTTCGGAATCGCCAAGCGTAGAAGATGTGTTAAATATTTTCAATATTTCAGGGCTCCCGGATACGGAACAAAGAACGGTGGCCGGGCGCCTTATATCTCTGTCTGTTAGTTATGACTGGGGTCAATCGTCCCAAATCGCACTATCGTTTTACGACCCGGACTACACGATGATAGAAAATCGCTATTTTGATGTTCGTAGAGATGTCACCTATCGCGGGCTAAAATATGAAATCGGGAGTGTGACATCCGGCCCAGGACAGGGCGGTTCTCCTGTTGTGAATATTCAGTGTTGGCCCAAATCGGTTCAACTCATGAAGCGAGATAAACGGCCTCAGAATATCGCCGGGACAAACGGATATGACTACGCAAAAGCAATAGCCCGAGCCATGAACCTTGGTTTTGCCGGACGGAAATCAGGGAAACAACAGGCCCTGGTTAAAGCGAGCAATAGCACAACAGACGAAAGTGTCTGGAATGTTTTCACTAGTTCCGGAACCGAAAACGCATATATCGCCTTTGAGTGTGACGGGCAGTTAATATACGGATCACAGTCATGGATGCTCTGGAAATTCGGGCTGTCTTCAAAGATTAGCCCCAAAGGGGTGCCGCAAAAATATATTGATCTGCGTTATGATCCCAATAAACCAAACAATGGAGCCATACCCGCCCACATGGTTGAGGAACCGTTTTTTTTATATGATGACGCTCTGTTGCCCGGAGGCGGAAATCCGATCATCCCCACAATCATACAAACACCCGTTCCGGATAATGGGGTTTTTGAGTTAACAACATGGCCAAATGTTGAATATTCTGAAAATAATGCCCTTCAGGGAAACGGTAGCGCATCGGTTGCTTCGCCGAATGGAAAATTGTTACGCCCCGGTTATACCGTATACTTAACATCAGTGCCGCCATTTTTTAGAGGCGGTTATTTGGTTAGCAGCGTAAGCTTTGATGAGTTCAACAATCAACCGGTTCAAATACAATTTCAAACTCCTGAAAAACCCAAAGATCAACAGAAGCCAGTTACGGAATAGGATCCATGCTAAACGCACGCTTTACGCCAATAAACCGCGGCAAGGGATCCCAAAATCTGCTCGTCCCAAATGCTACATATATCGCCAAGGTGGTCCGCACATCCGGGGGCGTTTATGTAAATGTCCCAAATTTATCGCCAAACCAAATTTTTGGTCCGTGTAAGGTATTCACAAAATATCCGGTTGTTGGCGAATCGGTTCTCGTGGGATTTCTTGAGGGGAAGCGGAGTAATCTTGTGCTCCTTGGTAGTGGCGGACAGAATTATCGTCTATCAAACGTGGATACGCCCACCCTGGACAAGGATGCCGCTAATAAGAAATATGTTGACGACCAAATATTGGCATTACAGACCCAACTTACGATCCTCATCGACCTTCGCTCGCCGAATACTCACACCCACTAAAAACCCGATTGTGATGGCACACTAGTTATATGCAAACCTTAGTATTTCCCCTGACATTCGGGAGCAATGGACGGGCGGCCGTCTATGACAGCTCTCAGCGCGTTTTTTTTGACCAAGTAATTGCCCTGACGGTGCGGATTGAACCAGGAGAACTACCGCTTGATCCCGGCTTTGGAACCGTCGACCCGACATTTGATACCGGAGAGCCAAATGGGCTAAGATCTTCATTGGCTCAATATTGGCCGCAGATCAGAGTTAGCGCAATTGAACGTTTTGATATTTCGGATAGCGGAAATGTCAGCATATTCGTAGACTACACAACAGAGGATTAATATGGCGTCCCCGGATTTTAGTACATACATAGATTTCACCGAGTTTGACAAGCAGCCCGGGATCCTGTATCTAGATGCAGTTACCTACGCGCAAGAGGCTCTTCCTGAATTTAATCCAACGCCGGGGACCATAGAGGACGCTCTTCTACAGGCCGGAGCGTATATTGGCGCCGCGACAATGGGGGCCATTAATAGGTTGCCGGACGGATTAATGGAAGGCGTGCTGGCGATGTTGGGTGTCTCCAGGGATGACGCCACATCGTCAACAGTCGACGTTGAATTTGAATTATTTGACGCCGGGGATGTCGTGGAAGGGTCTACGACATATATCTATAGTTTTTTTGACGGCGTTCAAACGCTTGAATACCCATTCGTACTATTAAACGGCATTGTTGCTCTCGCCGGAGAAACAACCGTCGCCGGATCGCTAGTGTCATCGGTTGTCGGAGTAATACCGGCAATCGCAATCGGGACACAGCTAACCCCGGCCTCCCCTAGCTCTACATTATTCTCTGTTACAACGACATCCGCTGTTAGTTCCGGATCGTCAGCCGAATCTGATAGTGAATTTCTAGATAGGGCTGTTACTTATTTACAGAGTCTTAGTAGGGTTTTGACTACTGCGACGCAAATTGAAAATTATATTTTGCTTACATACGCATCTACCGTAAAACGGTGTAAGGTTTATGATTTAGTACAAGCTGCGCAGTTTTCGGCATCCGCGGAGAACTCTACGCACTCTGGGACGGTAGCCACAATAACCACCAGCGCGGCTTTTGGGGCGGCGTCCGAAATGGTTATTTCCGAAGGACCCCCAATTGATGGAACGACATACAGGATTATAACTCCACAATTTTACGGCGTGGACGGATATACCGAAGCGTTGAGAAGTGGCACGTTCACCGTCAGTAGTGACTCCCTGGTGGTAGACGGAACAACCGGAACCGTGACATACGACGATGGCGTTAGCTCGGAAATAGATCCCGGTCCGCTCGTGGATGTTGTGATGATGGATACGCTTTTATCAACATATGTTGCAAACAATCAAATAGCTGGGAACTTCACTATTTTTGTATCCGGAGATGATGGAGCGCCAATTGGCCGTACACAAAAAACAGCAATTTATACCGACGTCGCGGGCAGGATACAAGCCGGGCTTAATTTCACGGTTTTAGATGCGTGGACGTACGACATAGGCGTGACCATTACCCTAAGCGTTTTATCCGGACACGTTTCTTCCGATGTGGTGTCGGCGGTAACGGAAGAAATTGAAGAATATATATCCCCGAATAACTGGGCGAATTTTGGGACAGAAATGCGGCTGTACGATATTGTGGGAAGGGCGCTATCCACGCCCGGGGTAGCATATATCTCGTCCGTCGTTGGTTCGATCCCGTCGTATCCAGATTCCCATACGGGGAATCAGCTACTTGTTTCAGAAGTCGCCCCAGGCGGGCAGATCACCGGTTATAGCTCTATGTATATCGGATTACTCCCACGCGCAAGCGTTACTGTTGTGGCCCTGTAAATGGCTGCTGTAATAAATCGCCTGAGCGCCGATGCGTCAAAATTAAAGAATTTAAACGCATCCGGTTTATGGATTTCCAATAACTGCTCGGTCGACTCAACGGAAAATTCGGAATTCTCTACAGATACGACATATAAACAATTACGGATTTCGCCTACGGCCGCATCGTGTTCATTATCTTTAGATGTTGTAAAACTTAATGAAGAGGATATCGGCGAAGATATTATATTAACATTCGCCACTGCGGTGCCATCCGGCGGATCGATTGCTATAGTTCTTGGCGATGCGCTGGGTCTCGGCCCAGATGTTACAACTAACTACACAATCGCAGCCACAAACGCGGAGGGCATCTCACAGACGGGCCTTGACAACCCAAGATGGGGCATTGTCCGAAGCGAAAAAATAAACCTTATACAGCGAAATTCCGTCGGGCCACACCTAAAAATTACGATTACCTTTACTCCCAATTCTCAATCAGATGTTATTTTATTCACGCGTCCAGTTGTATCTGGGAAATATGATTTTTGGAAATACGGGGAGGCGACACGCCAGCTGGCCAAGAAAATGCCGGACCACCTGGTTAACTCGCAGCCGTACCAGCAGGAGCCGGACGATGCATTTTTAAGATTTGTCGACGTGGCGTTTGAGTCATCCGATAGATCGATTAAGGCCCTGTATCGGTACAGATACCAAAATGACCTTTTGTTTTATGTCCCAGATGATGACGCCGCCAAAAGTAGACTTGTTGATCCGGATTTTGTAGACAATGGCGCCCTGCCGTGGCTGATCCAGTTTTCCGGAACTGAGCCTATAAAAAAACTAAACTCATCGGTGGATCCATCGGATCCGTTTATACTTAATAGCAGTCTTCTTGATGGCCCAGATACCATTAGATTTTCGGCGTCCGGGGAACTGGATCCGCCGACCAATACGTCTGAAGTACAGCGCGAATTTCAGTCATGGCAGGCAAAATACGGATTTTACGGCATGGCCGCTGGAACCATTCCGGCAATTGAATCCGCAGTTAAACGAGTAATGATTGGTGAAAAAGCAGTGGTAATCACCCACCAGCCATACGGCCCATTTACGCTTTTGATTGAAACGCCCTGGGACCAAACATACGGCGGCGCCGAAGACTTGATCGGAACGAGTTCGCCAATAGTGGTAGAAGCCGTTAACTACGCCAAACCGGTCGGCGTGAAAATTGAACATATCTTTACATAGGGGGGCCATATGGACAACAGTGATGAAATAAACTCCATATTTGATGAAATGCTTAAGGACGCCAAGGCGACCAAAGTTATCTCCAATTTCATTATGGTTGCCGAGGTCATTGGCGATGAGACCGAATTGATTATTTCCGTCTCTAGCTCCATGACCCCATGGATGGCGAATGGTATGCTTAATTCGGCGATTGATATTGTCGCCAGCGGAGAACACGAGACATACAACAATAACCGTAATTCCGAGGAGGAATAATGAGCAGCAAGTTCTTAAAAGAGTCAGCAGAAAATGCAGTTAAGGTATTTGTGGCAGCATGGCTTGGCGCATCGGCGGCAACCGGCTTGTCATTTGAGTCATTGACGAATTCGGCAAATCTTGAGGTCGGCGTTGTCGCTTTGGCGGCATCGGTCGCAATGGCGATGGGATTGAAGAACGTCGGCAAAAACAAGGATAGCGGTTCTATTCTTTAAGATAGACCGTCCTTTTTGGGGGCACTCCCTAGCATATAATTCATTGAGACGATGACTAGGAGCGACTTTTGATAGCTGGGATATACAACATTTTATGTGAGGCCGGCTCTACATTTGGTCGCGTACTAGATGTCCAGGAACCAGACCTGCTTGTCGACCCTACTGGGGCGACATATATGGTCATGAACCTTGAACACTTTACCGCCCGAATGCAGGTTCGCAGAACCATTGAATCGACAACCGTGATGGTCGAGCTTACGACCGAAAATGGGAGAATTGCGATTGAGGGCGCGATAGGCAGGATTACCCTCAGCATGAGCGACATGGTAACGGCAGCTATTGAAACT
>Ga0209702_10000208_pt1 | contig 118733 bp, 108 predicted proteins | sample FRY01_FD_187210 | JGI IMG/M metagenome (GOLD analysis project Ga0209702, IMG submission 187210) | Freshwater microbial communities from Lake Fryxell liftoff mats and glacier meltwater in Antarctica - FRY-01 (SPAdes) (version 2) | ecosystem: Environmental > Aquatic > Freshwater > Ice > Glacier...
TGTTGATTTATATACAAACATGGTCGCGAACGCTCGCGAGCACTCGGATGAGAAACAGAGAACAGAGAGAGAAAATGACCGGAAATGCCACCCAAAAAGGGGGGTGTGGCAGGTGGACGCTCGCGAGTGAAAGTGCCGTTTCACTGGGGGAATAGGCAAAAAAAATCCCAACTGATAAGAGTTGGGATTTCAATATATGGTGGTGGGTGCGGACCCCGGTTCAAACTCCACCTGTAGGCCACATGATAGTTTATGCGACAGTCCTTTGGAGCGCTTCGGAAAGGGTCGGAGAGCTACGGTCCGAGTTGCTGAATCGACAATTTCCTGCATCTTTCCGCAATGCCCCTGCGCCAAGTTCCGGCTTGAATAGCCCGCCGAAACCTTGACTTGCCTGCCGAACGAAGCGTTCATTCCTGGGTGTCCGTCTTTACTCTGGAAATCCCATGGAAGTCATTCATCTAAACCAAAAGCAACTTGCAGTCCGATGGCATGTCAGTGAAGCCACTCTTGAGCGCTGGAGGTCCGTGGGAATTAGCCCAAAATTCCTGAAACTACCTGGTCGAGTCATTTACCGAATGGTGGAAATCGAAGCTTTCGAAGAATCGTGCTTGGCCACCTCCACCAAGACGATCGGTAGTCGACTTACAGTTTCCATCTGATTTGGCCGCCAGTTCAGATATCGTTGACCTGTCGCTTTCATCAAGCCGACGACTGAGCGAAGCGCGGCGGGTACCCTCCTTCATTGACGCATTGATGTCGCCACGGAGCGCCGTAGGTCTCCGACCAGTCGGCCAAGTACGGGATCGCGGTTGCAGGCATCTGACACATTGACGTAGTAGCCGGCCATCACAGCCTTTTCGACACCCTTAAGCCGGACTTTTATCGACTGCCCAGCTCGGTTCTGCGTTGCCTCAAGGCAAATCGCCCATCCCACCTTGTCGCGCCAAAGCAGGTCGCCCTGCTCGTGGGTGATCGCTCGCGCTCCCTGATCGCGCATCTCCGAATCCCACATTGGCCGAAGGGCGTGCTCTAACTCACCCAAGAGCCGGTTCACCGTCGGTGCGACATCGGCCACATACGCTTTAGCATCCTCGATGCGGATTTTCCCGAGCAGGCCGGTGACACGGCTAGAAGTAGCTGAGGCAAGCAGCTGAGGAGCGGCGAACACCTCCCTGAGGGCGACTGCCTTGTCGATGTCGGTGCCGACGCCGTGCCAGCCTGTACCACCCAACGTAGCCACCAAGACCAACCACAGTGTCCCGTCGCCGACTACATCATCAAAAGTGTCCCTCTTTCCGTTCTCGACGTATCGCTTCTCAACGGCACGTAGGAGACCGGCAGACCCCGGCGCCTGACCACGGAACAAGATGGAAAAGACCTCAAGCGCCCACCTCTCCGCGAGTTCATTGGGGACCCAACCCTTGCGGCGCCCCCGCAATGCAATCGCCAACGGGAACGCGACTGCCTGCACCATCTGCGTGGCAGTGCAGCGTCCAGCGAAGGCAGCCGCCGACATTTCCGTCAAGAACGTTTTGATCTGTGTCGCCAGCCGCTCACGGAACCGCGCCTCGATGACTGCGCCGTCGGTGGCGGCGTCGGCCTCATCCTTCTGGTTGGCCGGCTTCAGCGGGGGCGACGAGTCCGGCATCTGCCCTTCATCGATGTCCTCATCCCCGGCGGCAGCAGGAGTCCGACCTTCGTCTGTCTCAGCCTCGAACAGCAGACGAAGAATCCCCGTCAGTGACAACGTCCCCGGCTGCGCAGACGCGAGGTGAGGCAGCCCCTCACGCGACTCATCTAGGTGAACTAGCAGGTCGTTCGGATTGACAGGTGCCGCAGGCACCTCGCTCGTCTTCTTGTGATCACCGCCGCCGAAACCAGGATCACGGAAGGATGCCGGGTCGTTGAAAAGTGTCTGCGCTACTTCATGCAGTTCATCGAGCATCTGCCTCTGCTCGGCCGAACTCGTACTCCGGTCAAGCGCCTTGAACGGCTCCAGAAGCCTCGCCGAGTGACTGGCATGTTCGAGCGCGGCGAGGTCGTCGACCCACCGGGCGGCCGACGTCCAGGAGTTGGACCCTATGGTCACGATGACCGACGCAAACATGGTCGCTGCGTCCAGCCCTTCGGGGATCTCGCACACCCAGAGCGCGTTTGGCCCCTGCAGACGCTCCATCGGCAACACGCGCTCGCCAAGCCGGAGGCCAACCTGCAAGGCAGGATCCACATCAGGGAAGATCTCGGCGACCATGCGCCGCGAGGCGTTGTCCCACTGCAGACAATTGATTGCGAACGATGCATGGTGGGCTGCGGGTACCTTCTCGTGGACGGGGTGAAGAACCAGGATGTCGGCCGGTGCCTGTCCGGGCACGGCAAATAGCGCAAGTGCGGATTCGAAGTCTTGAGGATCTGGTCGGTCGTAAACGACGATGGACTCGACGTTGCCGGTGCTTCCTGGCGCAAGGAGCCATGCGGCGGCGGAACAGTTGGCTGAACCCATCACCGCCGCAGGACCGTCAGCCCCTTCGAACCAGTAAAACTTGGCGTGCAACGGCCGGTCCGGTGGTGCCTCGATCAAGCGAAGCTCCAACGGCAGATCGGCCAGCTTTTCCACCACGAAACTCGCTGATGCGGGCGTAAGGGCGATGGTGGCTCGGGTGACGCCGAACACTCCCTGTGCCCAGCGCAAGAAAGCGCCAGACTCGTCCGTTGAACCCGTAAGGATCTTCACCTCATCGAATCGTCGGCCCGACCAACGCTGGGCCAGTTCTGAGGCAAGGGATCGTGTTCCCCTGCTACGCAGTACGGGACTGGCTTCGCTGTCGTCGGCGGGGGTCAAACTCAGCCAAGGGACATCCTTGAATCGACGAACGGCCTCACGCTCCAGATCCCCTTGGCACCACGTCATTACGTCATCGAGGAATGGATGCAGCCATCTGCCCTTGTCGATGTGATTTGGGCCAACCATCCACGCGGCGCCTAGTTCTTGGTTTCCGCCCCACCCGGAACTCGTGACGTTCCCGCTGCCGACCATGACGATGCCGTCCTTCGGGCCGAGCCTCACGAAAACCTTCGGGTGAAATGCTCCGGCGACATCAGCCCCAGCGAGCAGGTACTGCTTGCCGAGATTCCAAAGCTGCCCTGCAGCGGACTGGAAGGAGGTGTCGATCTCACCTCTGTCGCCGAGAACCAGAATGTCGCTGGAGCGACCGGCCCAGAGGTCGGGAAGAACGACCTGTTCGAAGAAGATCGGATCAAACGAATACGTAAGCAGGAGCGCCTTGTGATAAGCGCGCTCGCGGCAGAACAGCCGAGGATTCAAGCCGCATCCCCTTCAGCCAAAGTGGCCAGTGCGCGCTGCAGAACGATCGCACCGTCTGCGGTGATCCCGTTCGCGTCGATCAGCTTGAGTTGGTGGAGCCACCCGAGCGCTTGCTGGATGCGAGACGCAGTGCGGCCAGCGACGAAGGCCTTGCGCCGAGCGAACCACTTGTTGCCTTCAGCGGTCAGCAACGCAACGTCGCGTCTCAGATCAACCTGTAGGCGAGACCATGTGATCTGCAGATGCTGTTGAACCGTGCGGACCGCCATTTCCGCCGCAACGTCGCGCAGTGGGCGGTCTTCTCGCCGGAACCGCTCCAGCGCTGGGAGCACGACCTCGCGCATTCCCTGTCGCCGCCGTCCCTGGTGCGACAGACTGCGGTACTCCTGCTTATCCTCACGAACGGCATCGCCAACTCGGAGACCCGCCATGACCCACGCGACGACAGCCAGCGACAGGGCACCTGCGCCAGACTTCAGCGCACGCCGGTACAGCAGGGGTTCGACCAGACTGTCAGACCATCTCACCACGCCAGGCACAGCGCCGGCGACGAAGAGACGTGAGCGCAAACGATCCTCCAGCGCCCTGAACGTCAGATCCGCCACGGACTCCCCAGACGAGAGCAGACTCAAATCACGCAGCGCGGAATCGTGCTCTTCGACGCGTTCCATGAGTGCTTCCATGACGACGTTCCGGTCCACGCCAGAGAGCCCACCATCGGGTTGGCCCAAGACCTCGCCCATCACTGCGGCGAGGACACCCTCCTGCGTCACCGCAATGGCATCCCGCACGCAATAGGTCGCCCAGCCGTCTGCAACTTGATCAACGAGCGGCTCGCCGAAACGGCCGAGCGAGCACACCATGTCGAAGAACTTCCCCTCGCTCGGTGCCGACTTCTGCTGGGTTGCGAGCGCCAGCAGTGCTGCGTAGGTCCTGATCCGGTTCCGCTCGGTTGGCCGGGGCGCCGACGGCATGATCGCTGCGAGCAGAAGCTCCCTCTCATCGTCGGGAATACGATCAACCCTCACCCGACTACCGAGTTCGCGCAGATCGTCAATCGAAGCCGCGCCATGGGCATCGTCACGAATCAGGCGCCCGATGAGCGAGACGGTGTTCAGTCGCCTATCCACGGCCTTGGCAAGGGGGAGACCGCGCTCCATGACAAGCGCAGGTACCGCGTTGCCCCTGCTCTTGCTGATGCCGAGTTGGTCGGAAGGGCCCGTGTAGATCGTGGAGGCGGGCGACTTCACCAAGCTCGCGATCTGGACGTGGTCATCGCCCAGCGCTAGACGTTCGAGCGCCTGATCGGATCCGATCAATCCGCCAATCGACGAGTCTTCGAGGAGGTTTCCGAGGACCAGCGCTGACTCAACACGTGCGGCGAAGTCAGTAAACGTCTGCCAGCTATCGGCTCCGCCGCGTTGGCCGTAGCGGTGAATCAGCCAGGCTCGAAACGCGAGGTAGCGAACCGAAGGGGTCACCGTAGTGACGCCATCGAGCAACGTGCCCCCGATCGTCTGTACGGGGAGCCTCAGGCCAAGCAGGTCCAGGCCGCCAGTGATGGTCGCACCGCTGCTTATCCATTCGGGAGCTTGAAGGTCTATGGCGATAGTCATCGTACGTCCCACTGCCTGTGCCAGATCACACGATGGCGCTTGGCTCTTTGCCCACGTTAGAAGTATCCAACCTTGGAACACCTGCGACAGTTCAAGTCGGTTGAGAACTCAATAATTTCGCGCATCACCGACGTACCTTTGTGCCTTGGACAGACCTGTTTGATTCCGGCACGTCTGGCCCTAGGGAGATCCCAGAAGTTGCATAGCCGGTAATGAAAAATCCTGAAACTCTGCCCGAATTTGCCGGACCTGCGCACTCCCAGCGATATGCAATGTGGCAGATTCGGTTTTCAAGCTCTGCGGGATAACGTCTACGCCGTGCACAATTTTGTTCCGCAAAGAGGACAAATCCTGAGCGAGCTTCGACGCACTCGCCTTCAGATGCAAATGAAGCGATCCGTTGCTTCGGAGGCCACCTTCAGCCTCCACCACGAACACGAGCATATGGGCCAGAACATTCTCAAGCTCAAATTGAAGCTCCCACTTCGCCTCAGGGCTGGCTTCAGCAAGGCAGTCCAAAAACGCGTCGATTTCACGTAGCTTTGATACGATGTATTTCTGCCGAGCCAGAAGCTGTTCGATGAGGGTCGTGGTTGGATGGGCGGCCAGCAAATCCATGCTAGACGCCGCGAGAAAATTCGCATTCAGGTCGGACGCGATGGACGGCGACGGTTCGATATAACCGTGCGCTTCCGTGTCATGGAATCGCTTTCGGCCAACACCTTTCACAGGCGAGAGTAGACGCGCATAGTCTTCCTTACTCTTGAGAACGACGATTTTCCCGAGAGCTTCGTCGGAGCAACGAAGCAGCTCCGCTACTTCATGATCGGGCCCGCCTGCAATCATCAAGTTAGCCTGTACCTTTGGCTCGCCTCTATCAAGGTCTCTTTCCGTCGGATAAGGCACGGCGAGCCAGCGCCCATAGTCAAGTGCGGCACGTGAGGCGTGAAGGCTCCCTCCAACGAGGTCGGACTGAATCATTACGACACCCTGCGCTAATCCCGCCTGTGTCTTGTCCCTCTTTACATACTGCTGCTTCTGAATCTCCTGACCAAAGGGATACTCGCTCACCAGGGCTCCACCGCTTTCCACAATTTCTTCTGCAAGCGCTTTGTGTCGACTGGGCGCAATGATCTGCAGGCCGTGTGCAAGGACCGCAACTGTGTGAGCATTACATTTCAAAGCTGTGCTATGCGCAATCGCATCGCAGCCAATTGCAAGGCCACTGACGATGCTCCAACCTTGCTCAGCGAAGAAACTGGTGATCCGAGCTGCGATCATTTCGCCGTGTGCTGTTGGCTCGCGGGTACCGATCACAGCGACCGACTTGTCCGCGTCGGATGCAAGCCTCCCTCTCACGAACAGCAGAAACGGGTCATCCTTTGTAACCGCAAGGAGGCGCGGGTATTCTGGGTCGAGCGCTGATATAACTCGCGACTCGTACTTCAGTGCGTCTTCCATCTGCCTTGCTGCCAGATCACAAGCTAGGGCCCAAGCCTCTGACGCCAATAAAGCGCGCGCCACTTGAGGCACACGATTGGCTAGATCGCCAATACCCATCTGATGAAAGTTTCGAATGGACGCAACTTTCCGCAGAGTCGCTGGACCTATGCCCTTAAGCATAGAGAGTGACAGGAGGAACGCGGTCTGCGCAGATATCACGATTAGTTCTTCGTGTAGAGGTCACCAATGTTCTTTGACATTGAGAAACATGTTACGTCGTTCGCGCCCGCATCCTTTAGGTACTGATTGGCGAAGATCAAGGAGGCCCCTGTCGTTGTCACATCGTCAATTATTAGAAATGCTGCACCTGGCGTGATTTGCTCCGGCTGCCTCACGTAAAGATGATCGCGTACATTTTGAAATCGTTCCAGCTGGTTGAGATGCTCGCTGTGCTGCGATTTCACTCCGTTTTTGTACGCGAGCAAGCCCGGATGCACCGACACATTCAGCTTCTTTATCGGGTCGCTTTGAAGAACTTGATCGAGCTGTCCTAGGAAGTTTTCTAACCGCGGTTTGCGCCCCGGACGGTGAGGGACTACAGAGACCTTGATGACCTTAGATCCAAAGAATACCGGATAGTGCTTTGCAATGAACGCACGCACGCTGGCTGCCCATTCGTCGGGGAACGTGTCTGAATCCTTGTTCTCCACGATCGATGCCGTCAGTGCGTGCCATTTTCGACGCTCTTCAGTGGAGTCATACTTCGCGAATGATCTACCGCCGATGTGAATGGGATACCTCTTCTTGACTCCCCCGGCCGCTTTCGGAATGAAATGTCCTATCTCATCGAAACGTGGTGCGCCGCGCCGGCTTCCTCCGACCAGCGCACGTTCAAGCTCTGGCAGGAAACTACCGGGGTCCTTCAGCATTTCTAACACTTCATCAGGTGATTTGATGATCGCATCTGGGATGCGCTCCAGCGCATGCCAGTGGTCGTAGTTCCATTTTGACCAGTCATTCGCCCAGCTCGTTCTATCGAGAGCGACTAGGCAACCGCAGTTGTAGGCCGCTCGCACGTCCGCATCGTTGTCGCCAATGAGCAATACTCGGTCAAGATTTTCGACGTCAAATTCGTCCATCGCCTTTCTCGCACCGTTTCCATAGGGCTTTGTGGGTTTGACATCTTCATAGGCGATGAGGATGTCCCACGCAAAAGTGGGGTAAGCGAGCTTCAGCATGCAGGCTGCATAGCTCCGAGGCGAGCGAGTGAATACCCCGAGCTTGATTTTCGGGAATTCCGTTCTGATCGCCTCCAGTACCGATAGCGGGTAGAGCACTCTAGGTCCAACATCTCCTGCTGCAGCTTTAAGCTCCTTCAGGTAGGCAAAGGTCTTGACGTTTTTCCCAGCTAACCGCACTTCCTCAAGATCAGTGGTTCGAACGAGTGTATCGTCCAAGTCAAATAAGCAAACCTCAAACATCGCACCTCCTTGGAAGCCGGCAAGCACAGTCGGCATTGTTGCCGAATGTTACAGGCACCCTTCCCCTTCGCCCAGTTCCCATACACGTTTTGTATGGAGAATTTTCATGGCTACCAAAACCTGCACCGCGTGTGGAAAACCCTTCAAACCGCATCACAAAGTCCCCACCCAAAAATACTGCTCATCACCGGCGTGCCAAAAAGCACGGCGCCAGAACTGGCAACGGGACAAGCAACAAAGTGACCCAGACTACCGCGACAACCAACGCCGAGTCCAGCGCGCATGGATTGACCGCAACCCAGATTACTGGCGCGAGTACCGCAAGTCAAATTCCGAATCCGCCGCAAGCGCCATAAGCCGTGAAGAAGAGTCGAGCGTCCGCCCTCCGCTTGTAAAGATGGACGAGTTGGCTGCACTTGGTGGGATTCCTGCTGGCGTGTACCGAATACGGCCCGTTGCTGGGAACGGCACCACCACAAACGGCACATGGATCGTTGAAATCACTCCGGCTTGCGATTCCTGCTCTTGCAAAGACGACGACTGCAAAGATAGGACGTGTTGGAAGTTCTGTGGCACCGGCAGTAACGTGCAGCCCAAATGAGCTCTCGGTCATTTGATTGGAACTTACGTCCTGAACGTGACTGGCCACGGTAGGCGCGTAATCTGATGGTCTCCCGAGCGCCCATGCCCTTCTAACATGAGTGATCGGGACGTATGCAGTCAATCGAGGCAACCGAATCTCCGCCGGATCAGCCGAAACGCATTCGCGCGGTCGAGTATGTCCGCATGTCAACGGAGCACCAGCAATACTCAACAGAAAACCAGGCTGACAAAATCCGCGAGTACGCAGCGCATCGGAACATCGATATTGTGGGCACGTACGCCGATGCGGGCAAAAGCGGTCTGCGGATCGACGGTCGACAGGCCCTGCAACAGTTGATCAAGGATGTTGAGTCGGGGTCGGCAGATTTTCAGATCATCCTGGTCTATGACGTCAGCCGCTGGGGGCGCTTCCAGGACGCCGATGAGTCGGCCTATTACGAATACATCTGCAAGCGCAAAAACATTCACGTCGCCTACGTTGCGGAGCAGTTCGAGAACGATGGATCGCCTGTGGCCACCATCGTCAAAGGGGTCAAGCGCGCCATGGCCGGTGAATACAGCCGGGAACTCTCGGCCAAGGTGTTCGCCGGTCAGTGTCGGCTGATCGAGTTGGGCTATCGCCAGGGCGGCCCCGCCGGATACGGACTGCGTCGCGTCCTACTGGACCAGACCGGATCCGTGAAGGCGGAACTGGCGCGCGGTGAGCATAAAAGCCTGCAAACCGACCGTGTCATCTTGATGCCTGGGCCCGACGTCGAGGTAGAAATGGTGCTCCAGATCTATCGCTGGTTCACGGATGACGGCCTGACCGAGTCAGAAATTGCAGTTCGTCTCAATGAAAAAGGCGTCCAAACGGACCTTGAACGCGACTGGACCCGTGCCACCGTGCGCGAGGTGCTGACCAACGAAAAGTACATTGGCAACAACGTCTACAACCGCCGCTCGTTCAAGCTGAAAAAACTCCGGGTAGAAAACACGCCTGACATGTGGATCAAAAAGGAGCGCGCGTTTGAGGCGGTCGTCACCCCTGAATTGTTTTACACCGCCCAAGGCATCGTGCGCGCCAGGGCGTACCGGTTTTCCAATGTCGAACTGATCGAGCGCCTGCGGTCGCTGTACCAAGATCGTGGGTTTCTGTCCGGGCTGATCATTGACGAGACCGAGGGCATGCCCTCCACCTCAGCCTACATCCACCGATTCGGCAGTCTGATTCGCGCCTATCAAACAGTAGGGTTTACGCCCGACCGGGACTACCGCTATCTGGAAGCCAACCAATTTCTCCGACGACTGCACCCACAAATCGTTGCACAGACAGAAAGAGCTATTGGCGACCTGGGCGGCACCATCGAGCGTGACCCCGCCACAGATCTACTGCACGTCAACAAGGAGTTCACTGTGTCACTCGTGCTGGCGCGGTGTCAAACCCAGGAAAACGGCCGCAACCGATGGAAGGTTCGGTTCGACACCGGATTGGCACCTGATATCACGGTGGCCGTGCGGCTTAACCATTCCAACGAGGCCCCACTGGATTACTACCTTCTGCCACGTTTGGATTTTGGACTTCCGCGCATCAGTCTTGCCGATCACAACGCCATCGAAATTGAGAGCTACCGCTTTGACACCCTGGACTACTTTTATGGCATGGCGCAGCGCACTCGCATCCGGAGGGCGGCATGACTCAAAAGCGACCATTGGGCGATCTGCGCATGATCCCCATCGACCGGATCGAAGTACTCAATCCGCGTGAACGCAACAAGCAGGTTTTCGAGCAGATTGTTGAGAACATCAAATCCGTCGGACTCAAAAAGCCGATCACCGTGACCCCCCGCATTGGTGATGATGGCAATGAAAAATACCTGCTCGTTTGTGGCGAGGGCAGGCTCAAAGCATTCATGGCCTTGGGTGAGACCACCATTGCAGCCTTGGTGGTCGATGTCAGCGAAGAAGATGCATTCATCATGAGCATGGTGGAAAACATTGCTCGTCGCAAATCCAGCCCCCTCGAACTACTGGCTGGCATCCAGCAACTGGTGGCCAAGGGTTATGACAAGAAAACAATCGCCAAGAAAACGGGCCTGAGCGTCGAATACGTTCAGGGAATCATGCTCCTCCTCAAAAATGGAGAGGAACGCCTGATGGTGGCAGTAGAGAGTGGCCGCATACCGCTGAACGCTGCGTTAGCAATTGTTGGAGCGGGAAGCAGCAACGAGGCGGTGCAAGCCGCCCTACAGGAAGCCTATGAATCTGGCCAACTACGTGGAAAGCAGCTGATTCAAGCCCGCCGTGTCATTGAGAAACGTCAAACATTTGGACGAGCTTTGGGACGGGGTACGCCGCGTGTGGCGGTAGATATCACTGCATCGAGCCTGGTCAGAACCTATCAGAAGGAGGTTGATAGGCAAAAACTGATGGTCAAAAAAGCAGGCGCCGCGCAGCAACGCCTTCTATTTGTGATTGGCGCATTGGGCCAGCTGCTGACCAACGAAAACTTCACCAACTTGCTTCGCGCGGAGGGTTTGGACACATTACCGACGTACCTGGCCGATCGGGTTTGGCCGAAAGGAATCTGACATGGCGCTGTCACTCGCGTTTCTTCCTGATCCACTGTCCATTCCCCTGGACCTGATTCTGCCGTCACGCAAGGCGAAGGTCGGAATATTGACCACCCGAAAGTTCCTGCAAATCCAAGCCTCCATCAAGGCAGTGGGCCTGATCGAGCCGCTCACGGTCGGACCCGCTGAGAAAAAAACAGGCCACCGCATTCTGCTCGACGGTCATCTACGACTGCTTGCTCTCAGAACTCTGGAGCACACCGAAGCGCCATGCCTGGAATCCACTGATGACGAAAGCTACACGTACAACACGCGCATCAATCGGCTGTCGTCCATTCAAGAACACTTGATGCTTTTCCGGGCAGTGGAGAAAGGCGTAACAGCGCAGCGTCTGGCCGACGCTTTAGATCTCGACGTTTCGACTATCACCCGCAAGCTCAATTTGCTTGATGGCATATGCGCCGAGGCCGCATCGCTACTGAAGGATCAGCAGTTTGCAGCGGATCTGGGTTCGATTCTGAAAAAAATGAAACCGATGCGTCAGGTGGAGTGCGTTGAATTGATGGTGGACGCCAACAGCGTCACCTTGGCCTATGCCAACGCGCTTTTTGCGGCAACACCGGCAACTCAGCTGGTCGATGCTGGCAAGCCCAAAAAAGTCACTGGTGTAAGTCCGGCGCAAATGGCCAACATGGAACGCGAGATGGGAAGTCTGCAGGAGCAATACAAACTTGTGGAACAGAACTTCAGCCAGGATGTTCTCAATTTGTGTCTTGCCAGCAGCTACCTGTCCAAACTGCTAAAAAACGTCGAGATCGATCGGTACTTGCAGCAACACCATCCAGAGATTTTGACGGAACTCAAATCCATCGTCGAATCCGAGTCACTCGACGCATAGTTGAATGCCAGGCCGCCAATTTTTGCATTCACCAACTGATTGCGGTTTGCATGGCATCGCAGCTGCTGCGTCTATTTCCGCAGATGATGATTCCGGGGACGGTTCCCCCGATACGCACCGAAATGCACCGCAGCCCGACCCCGTCTGTCTGTACGGCTTGGTTGGCGATGTGGCCAGGGCTGGAAGTAAAGGCACAGAAGCCAACCCCTATGCGATAGCGGCCAATTTCATGGCGTACTTGTCGTGCGCCATCGGCCGTGGCCCCTACCTACCAATTGGCAACACTTGGCATCATGCCCGGCTATATGTTCTGCATATTGGTCGATCTGGTCGCGGCCGAAAAGGGGATGCAGTTTCACTGGTCAACCGCCTGGACACCGCACTGCGCCAGTTGCGGGAAGCGGCAGCGCCGCCCGTCCACCGAGGTGGTCTGTCCAGCCGAGAAGGATTGGTCTCGCTGTTTCACGATGGCTACAAAAATGGCAAAGTGAAAATTCCAGCCATTCAAGACAAGCGATTGTGGGTCGTCGAATCCGAGTTCGCCAATGTTCTGCACCAAGGGCGGCGCCAAGGCAACACCTTGTCAGCGGCATTGCGTGACTGCTGGGACGGTGTTTGTCTGAAACCGGCCACCAAATCCAACCGCCTCTATGCAAGCCATCCCCACCTGTGTTTGAGTGGTGCCATTTCGCCCAGTGAACTGCTGGCATTGATGCGCGCACGTGAGCTGACCAATGGCTTTGCCAATCGGTTCTTGATGATTTGGGCGGAACGGGAAAAGATCGTGCCGTTTCCGGCAGCCACGCCCCAGGAAGCGGTAGACGCTTTGGCAGCCAGAATTCTTGGCGTTCTGAATTTTGTCCAGGCCGAGCGTGTTGAGGACCGAGATTACCTGCTAGTGGGACTGACAGCACAGGCTCAAAGCATCTACTCGCAGTTGTATCGTGGTGAGCTGATTGACGATAGCGCTGGCGAGCGTGTCACGGCTTTGCTGGAGCGTCGCGCGCCGATGTTGCTGCGGCTGGCCATGATTTTTGCCCTATGCGATCTGCGAACACAGATCGACGTGCAGCACATCCAAGCCGCCATGGGATGGATTCGCCATGGTGTCGAGTCTGCCAAATTCGTGTTCGTCAAAGCCGCCGACGCGGCGGAATCGGTCCGAACCAACGCTGCGGTCAAGAAAATTGTGAGCTTTCTGCGCATCAAAGGGCAATCAACCCGCTGGCAAATCACCAGTGAATGTTTCCAGGGGCATGCATCCAAGTCCATCATTGATGCGGCCCTCGAAAGGCTGCTGTTGGCGTCTCCTGCTCAAATCACAGTTCAGACTCAACCGCGAACTCGAGGGGCGCGTGGGCCACAAACCAACATCTACGCTTTGTCAGTTGTACGGTCACTTTCTGCAACGGAAAATTAGAGGCGGTCGCGTCACCGAACCGGAAACGCTTCGCATTCTTCGCAGCTACGGCGAAGAATTATTCGGATGCAAGCTGTTGAATTGGAAAGAGAAAAAACTCTTCGCACACTTCGCATCAAATCTCAGCAGCAAAATGGACAGTTCGGCTGGCCTGCGATCAGCAGTCTTTCGTGTCTGACGCGAACACCTCAGCGAATGGATATGACACCGCGGCACTGCGGAAAGGCTGTGCAGCCCCGAAAGGCACCGCCAACATTGGAGCCCTGCTTTGCAAGCCGCTTCACCATAGTGCCGCCACAACGTGGGCAAATTGGTTCTTTGGTTGTGGATGGGGACGATACCGGGGTACCCGTCTTGCGGCTTTGCCCTGATGCCCTTGCAGGGCAAATTCGAATCCCCAGCAAAAATCAACGCTCTGATCCATGCATACGGTCGGCGAAGTTCAGAATGTCGTCGTGCATGACCAACCGCGACCGCCAGTGAGCGGGGATGTCATCAAGACCGTAGTACGCGCCTGCAAGCTGCCCGCAGGTCGCGGCCGTGGTGTCTGCGTCCTCGCCAAGGTTCGCTGCAGCGAGGATGGCCTGCTCGAAGCTATCCGTACTCCAGAAGCACCACAGAGCGGCTTCGAGGCTCTCTACCACATAGCCTGAGCCGCGAATTTCGCCGATCGGCTTGCCAACATAGCCCCCACGGGCGATGGCAATCAGTCTGGGCGAGCGCAATCGGTGGACGTCGTGGCCAAACAGCACACCCTCTTTGGTGGATCCTGCCAGAGCCTGCATCAGCATGGCTGCGAACAGGCGGCTGGCCTCAATGCATTCTGCTGCACCATGTGTGGTCTTGGTAGCGACCTCCGCGAGATCCAGTGCCTTGGACCGGAACGGATATGCGAACAGCACCACCGGCGCCAGTCCCATCAACGCACCGTTGCCCGCTTGATCGGCTGCCACCGGCCCGTCCAATGCATGGCCGGTTGCCCGAAATTTCTCCAGCGCCTTGCGCGTGGTGTTACCTACGTCAAAGCATCGCCCGTTGCTGGACATGTAGCCCGTGTCCATCCAGCGCAAATATCGAAGCATATGGTCGTTCGGATCGCAACGGCCAGTCTCGGCAAGGCTGGCCGCCAGGCACAGCGCCATAGACGTGTCGTCGGTCCACTCTCCCGGCTCCAGACCGAATGGGCCACCACCCACCATGTCGGTCAGCGGCTCGAAACTGCCGCGAGCACGAAACTCTACGGTGGTTCCTACCGCATCGCCGCAGGCGAGTCCAAGAAGGCATCCACGGAAGCGGCTCTGCGCACTGATGGCGTAGTTGGTGATCGTCCTCTGGGCTTCCAATATATCCGCCTGTGTCAACAGGACCTAGGCAATAGTCCGCAATTCCTCTGGCGAGCGGGTGGCGCCACTGAAACTTGCCTCACCATTGGTGATGTGACCTTGCATGTCATGCGTTCCGAAGGCCAGGTGGGACGCCTCGTCCTGATAATTGTTGTCTGCAAGCTGCGGCAACAGCTCCGCAGCCCAGATGACCAGACCCCTCAATTCGCCCAAGTTGTCATTGCACAGAGCAGTGAGAAAGGTGCTGTCGCCCCATGATTCCTGAACGACCAGCCGTTCGCCGCGTTGTTCCAGGCGAAGGATGAACGCGAGCGTGCCTCCCACGCGGGGACGCCATACTTCCAACCAGGGGGCGCGGTAGCGATGCTCCCACTTGTCGTCCATATCATACGGTTCCCAACCGCGCTCAATGAGCGGCAGTGCATGCATGGGAAATGACAACCTGCAGTCAAGGCTGATCCGATCGCGCGGCCAGAGCGTGAAGGCGGCTAGAAGCAGCGGATGGCCGTCCGGGCCCCAGCCCATCCCTTCCTGGGCGCCGAGCGCTTCGAGCCAAATCTGTTGAAGTAATGGGGTGCTGACGCAGATGCGTACCCACTGAATAGGAGTGCTCCGACGCGCATGTCGCAACAATACCCTGGCCATTACGCGGGCCGCCACGACCGGTGGGTAGCCATGACCTCCCACGCCGATGGCGGGGACCGCAAGTGTGGAGATGCGACTGTCGCCGGCGATTTGCAGGATCGACTCTATGGTGCGCTCTAGATCTGCCTCGGCGGTTGCGGCCCCACCCTGCCAATGCGGGGCAATTGCATGGATGATCTGCGCACCAAGGAGATAACCCCAGGTGACGACTGCGCTGCCGACAGGCACTGGTGCCAACGATTGACACGCATCGGCCAGTTCGGGACCTGCCGCGCGGTGAATGGCCGCCGACAACCCAGCTTTCGGTGCCAGTAACCCGTTACAACTGTTGACCAGGGCGGCCGCATCGCGTTGCGATGTGAGGTCGGCTACGATGACATCGACTTTCATGAGCGGCAGAAAGATGGTTGGACGTGGTCAATGCACTAGATAGTAGACGACTACGTGGGGCCGGTCGAGTGGATCGGTATCTACCTAGACGCTGAACCTGCTTACTTTTTGTCCGCCATCCGCCAGTCGGCGGCGGTCTTCTTCGACTGCAGGCAATCCATGACCAGCGGCCAATGATTCCCGCTAGGCATCCGGCCCGCGCGCTGGCCAAGCGTTCCAAATGTCGGATGGGATGAAGCAAGTCATGTCGAAATTCAAACCCGGCAGCGATGCGCCGTGGTCATTTCCCGCTAAGATGCAATCAAAGGGATGGCAAATAGCCTAGAGAGAAGATCGATACTTCACGTCGCTTGGAAAACGTCCAACGTCGGCCACTTGCGGCTGTTGCCTTGACGCTGGATTTGACTACGGCACCGATCTACAATGAGCATCAGCGGCGGCAAGCCACTCGGCAACCTCGCAGATCTTGCGCTTGACGCCCATTATCGTACTGGCGAAAGGGATCCTGTCTCAGGCTTTTACTGGCCCTGCCTCGACGCCGCCGCCACTTACGACAGGGCTGTTGGATATTTCCGTTCCAGCATCTTCGCCATTGTTGGGCAGCCTTTTTTGAGCTTCGCCCGGCGGGGAGGCAAGGTCCGTCTCATTTGCTCCCCCTCCATTACCGAACAAGACGCCCAAGCAATCGCATCGGGATACGCCCAGCGCGACGAGACCGTTGAGAAGGCTGTCGCCCGGGATGTGGACGCCCTCTTGTCCGACCCGGCTTCGGGATATCAAGCCAAGTTGTTGGCGACCTTCATCAAGTTTGGGACCCTAGACATCAAAGTCGCGGTGCGCACTGGCGGCAACGGGATCTACCACGAGAAGATCGGCATATTCGGGGACGGTCAGGGCCACCGGGTGAGTTTTGTGGGATCAGCCAACGAGACGTGGAGCGCGTGGCATGCCGATGGCAATCACGAGTCCGTCGAAGTGTTCAGAAGTTGGCTTTCAGCGGATGAAGGCTCGAGGGTTCGAGCCCATAAAGAACACTTCGAGCGACTGTGGAAAGGAGATGCCCCAGGGGTAGACACGTTCGATTTTCCCGAAGCACAACGCCGTAAGCTGTTGACCGCCGCGGCTCCGGGGCTCGACGACCCTGAGATCGACGTTCCGGAGGTTGCTGGCCTCACGCGAAGGAAGCTATTGCCGCACCAGGCGACCGCAATCACCCTCTGGGAGCAAGCCGGCCGGCGCGGCGTCTTCGAACACGCCACCGGCAGCGGCAAGACCTTCACAGCAATCGGAGCCATCAAGAAGCATCTCGCCACCGGCCAGCCGGCCATCGTGATGGTCCCGAGCCAGTTGCTTCTCGATCAGTGGAAGCGCGAAGTCTTACAAGAGATTCCCGACGCTTCGATTCTTATGGCCGGCGGGGGGCACGCCAAATGGAAGGTTCGCGGACGGCTCCGTTCCCACACGAGCCCAGACTTGGGGATGAATCGAGTCGTGATGGCCACCATGCAAACGGCATCGACTGACGCCTTTATCAACGGGTTGAGCCAGGGAGATCATCTCCTAATCGTGGCCGACGAGATCCATCAAATCGGAAGCCCGAAAAACTCACTCGCTTTGGCAATCAGGTCAGGCGCGAGCCTGGGTCTGTCTGCTACGCCCATACGCTATGGCGACCCCGATGGAACACAGCGGATTTTCGATCGCTTCGGACCAGTGATTCCACCGCCCATCACTCTGCAAGACGCTATTGCTGCCGGCCGCTTGGTCAACTACGAGTATTTCCCCCACGCGGTCCACTTGAGCGAAGACGAGGCTGAACAGTGGAAGAAGCTGACCAAAGAGGTCAGCTTCGAGTTGGCCAAGACCAAAAAGAAGGATGGCAGTTCAGGAGGCCTTACCGACAAGGCCAAGATGATGCTCATCCAGCGCTCGCGCATCGCCAAGAAGGCGCGCGTGAAGGCAGGGCTTGCTGCGGCAGTGATCAAGCGCGAATTCCGGGAAGGCCAGAGTTGGCTGGTGTACTGTGAAGATTCAGACCAGCTGGCCCAAACTCTCGACTTGCTGCGAGCGGCGGGGTTGCGACCGCTCGAATACTACTCGAACATGGATGGCGACAAGGCCGAGGCTCTCAATTGGTTCAAGAAGTTCGGCGGAGTGCTGGTGTCGATCAAATGCCTCGACGAGGGCGTCGACATTCCGGCAGTGAGCCACGCGTTCATACTGGCGTCGAGCCAAAACCCGAGGCAATTCGTCCAGCGCCGAGGCAGGGTTCTAAGAAAATCCCCGGGCAAGAACATGGCGGTGATCCACGACGCGATCGTGGTGCCTGTCGACCCTGAGACCGAAAGCGATCAAATCTCGCTGTTGAAGGCAGAGTTGATTCGGGCGCTGGAGTTTGCGAATTCAGGCTTGAACAAAGGGGCTGGCGCGGAGTTGCGCCGAATCGCACTTGACATGGGGCTCGACACAACGCATCAAAGCGATGCGGCAATTGAAGAGGAATCGGAGAAAGAATGACAGACGACAACGACATGGCCCTAGCGGCCCTTCTTAAGGCAGCTGCAGACGTGGAGCCCGCCCTCTCCGCTGAATTGCTCCGCAAGTCCTTCGCAATCCAACGCAGGCACCAGTTCGATCACGACGACATTCGCGAAGCTTCGATGCAAGATTTGAAAATGCTGCTCGACGCGACCGTTGATGTGGAAGATTCAAAATGATCTTGCACACCCTATCATCGACAAATTTCATGCCCTACCTGGGCAAAATGTCGATCAACTTCCCCACGGACAAGGACCGCAATGTCATGCTGGTCTTTGGCGACAACATGAGAGGCAAGACCAGCCTGCTCAACGCCTTGCGCTGGGTGTTCTATGGCAAGGCCATCGGTCGGCACTCCCGAGAGATCGCACTCTTCGACCTGGTCAACATCGAAGCCACTCTGGAGGGGGACTGGTCCATAGAAGTGGTGGTGACCTTCGAAGACGATGGGCATCGATACGAAATGCGTCGCACCGCCACCAAGCGTGCATTGGTTTCGATCCCATCTAGGTCCGAGGACCTATTGATGGAGCGGGCCATGCGCAAAGACGACATTCCTTTGGGAGAACATCTAATCGATGCCGAAATCAACCGATTCGCACCCGAGCAGACTTCCCGCTTCTTCTTGTTTGACGGAGAACTGCTGGATGAATATGAGCAACTTCTCATTGATGGAAGCGATCAAAGTAAGCTGATCAAGGAAGCCATCGAACAGGTCTTGGGTGTGCCGAACCTAATTCGCGGTCGAGACGACGCACAGACCATATTGAAGCACGCGCAAAAGCAGCAAACGGCTGATCTTCAGAAAATGGGAGGCTTCGAGTCTCAAGCTGAAAGGCAGCGGCATTACCAAGCCCAGATTGAGTCCATCGAGAAAGACCTTAAAGGCCAAAACGAACGACTGAAGCAGGTCAACGATGACCGCATCGAACTTGACGACGCGCTAGAAAAGGTTGAGGCCCTCTATCAAGCGAAACAGAAGTTCGATGACGCGGTTGCCACTCGCAAGGAGAACATTGATCGCCAAGACGATCTGCAGCAGCAGAGGCTGCTATTGGTGAAGGATGCATGGAAAGAGGTGCTACGGCCTCTGCTGACGTTGAAACGAAATCACATCCACGCCCAATACCTGAAACTAACGTCGCAAATGCTCGCCCGCGACAAGGTGGAGACCAAGATTGAGCAATTGGCGGTAGCGGTGCAGTCCCAAACCTGCCACGCCTGCGGGCAGGCGCTTCACCAAAAGGAGCGGGTCGCGGCAGCAACTGAGCTGGGAAGGCTTCAGGCCGAACTGTTGGGCATGAAGTTGGACTTGAACTTCTTTTCCAAGCTGGGAAGCGACGTTCAAAGCCTCGACAAGCTCTTGCAACCCACTGACGCGCGCCAGATCGCATTCATCGACAAGGAGGTCAGCAGGTTGAGCGTCGAGGTGACCAAGCTCGACAACCAGATCGATGCCCTGGACGAACTCATCAAGGGCCAAGACACCGCCGAGATCGCGAGAAAGCGCGCCAAGCGCGATGGCCTCCTAAAAGAATCTGCCCGCATTGCAGGAGACATCAAGTCCAGTAAGGACACCCTCGAAAAGAATCAGCGGGAATTGGCAATAATTTCCAAGGTCTTGGAAGGGCTACCCAAGGCCCGAGCCGCCAAGAGTTCGAAACTCGTGAAGCTAGCATCCTCCATTGAGAAGGCCTACGCCCGCAGCATCGATCAGCTTCGTGACGACCTCAAATCAACCGTAGAAAACCTCGCCAGCCAGGCGTTTCGAAAGCTCTCGACACAAAGCCAATATTCAGGCCTACGCATCAACGGCAACTACGGGCTAACGATTTTGGACGAACGCGGACAAGAGGTCCCGATCCGCAGCGCAGGAGCCGAGCAAATCGTTGCACTATCCCTCATTGACGGCCTGGCCCATGCTGGACGCTCGGCAGGGCCTGTGGTCATGGATACCCCGTTCGGACGCTTAGACAAGAAGCACCGCGCGAACATTCTCGCCTACCTGCCCACGACCACCTCCCAACTCGTACTATTCGTCCACGAAGGGGAGGTTGATAGAGCGACAGATTTGGCTCCGCTCCGGTCGAAAATTGGCTGTGTGTATGAAATAAAGGAAATCAGCCTGAGGCACTCACGCGTCGAAAGGATCAACCAATGAGCGACACCGTACCCGCGATCGCTACTGAGCGCACCCAGGTGCGCTTAAGCAATAAAGCCCACACGATTTTGACTCAAATGAAGGAAGACGGCTATCTGGCCGAGATGACCGATGGGTATCGCCTCGGCATTGCGCTGGCGTTGTCCATGGGCGTGGCCCCCGGCGAATTCCCTGCAGAAAACAAGAACTTCATCGCCGTGTCGACACTTGATCCCAGTGGCGAAATTGCTGCGTCGATTCGAATACTCGTTGATCTTGAAGGCCAGTCTGTGTATGGCTATGCTGAACGCTTGGCCGACTGGGGCATTAAAGAAATGCAGGATCGCTTCAGGGGTGGCTTCTTAGATGTTGCAAAGCTCATGGATGAAGCGCCAGCTTTGCCCGCTTAGATCCATGAGACCTTTGCGTGCATTCCTTTTTTCTCCAAGCGATACTGGGCAATGGTGCTGCCAAACTTTTCGCGACTTCGAACCATTAGTTGAGGCGGCGATTGCTGCCAATGGCGAGCGAAAACATCCTGTGGGTCTTCATATTGGCTTCGAACGCCCAGACACTGAGGCGGTGACGGAGTTGCTCGCAGGACGTGAAGCATTCGTTTATCTTTCATTTGGCGCGCTGGGCACAATGCCGGCACCAGTGCTTGCTGGCGCTCGTTCCATCGGATTTGCCGGAAACACCGCGTTCCACATAGCCCTTGAAGGATTCGGATATCAGATTGAAGATCCGAATTATGAAGCCGTAACAATTGCGAAGACCACAATCGTTGCTCAGCAGAGTAACTCGGCCATAGACCCAACCGGTTGGGTTGCCCAATCGGCCAAACTTGTCCCAAATCTAGCGTCGAAGCTCTCGGCCGCAGGAATTTTTGACGACGAGTCTTACTCCGAGAATGAGATTCGATTGGATGCGGACACGCGCCATCTCGTTGGCATTCGCAGGTATGAGTTGTTGGAGAACGAAAGGCCCAACGCTAAAGTAATCGTGAACAACCTTCGATCGGCGCCGCCTTGGCTATTAGATGCCCCGATCCATCTGCTCAACTTGTCGGTTCGGTCCAATAACGTTTGCACCGCGCACAAGATACGAACGGTCAGCGACTTTGGAAAAATCGGCCTCAATGGCCTCTATAGGCTCCCGAATTTGGGCCAAAAGTCGGTCCATGAGATCAGTCGGGAGTTGATACGTCTGTTCAATACGGGACAACCTTTGAAGGTGATATCGGAGCAATCTGGTTTGCCAAGCCATCTCTCACTCGACGACATCCACAAAAATGCCGACAGACTTGTGGAATTTGATTCCAATGATCTGGCAGGTGACCATCCGCCTGAGCCGTACGCGCAAACGTTTGCAGATATCAACGGCGGATTTGTCGAGGCGGCGCAATTACTAACTGAGGGCGAACGTGGAATTTGGGCCGGGCGCATCGGCTTTCGATGTGAATCTATGACATTGCAAAAGATCGCGAGCGAACTCAACTTGACAAGGGAGCGGGTTCGCCAAATCGAGGTAAAGATTTATCGGAAGCTCTCTGGACACCCATTTTGGATGGCACTTTCGCGGCGAATCCTCGGACATCTGCGAGAACGTACGTCCCCTATGTATCTGCAAGGATTACCTGTCATAGATCCATGGTTCAAAGGGGTGGAAGAACTCGCGAATCCACTTCGCGAGGTTTGCCAGCGCATTCCAAATTTGGGTTTTCATGTCCTCGCTTGGAACAATGCCCTGGTGGTTTCACGTCTGAGTCAGGCGCAATGGATCGAATCGCTTGACGATGCCAAACGTGTTCTCATGGCATTGTCGGACCAGTCGCTAGGCGAACAGGATGTCATGGCCCAGATAGCAGGGGTTTTGCTGGGCAAAGGCAGCGACATGTGTGACGCCTTGTGGAGCGAAGTCTCCCGACACTGCGTTTGGTCTGAAGGTCCAGTTGGATCACGCACCCTCACTGGTTTCGGAAAGTCGATCTCCACGTTGGTTACCGGAATCTTGCAGGCATCAGAGGCTCCACTGCACCTCGACGAGATATTTCGGCGCGCAAAGAGACACGCGATTGGCGAAGCCCTGAGCACGGCCTACATTCACAACGCCGTCAGCGAAGTCGCGATGTTGTATCGACGCGGGACATATGGACTTATGAAGCATTGCCCGCTGACTCCTTCGCAGATGCTCAGCATTCGCGCGGAGGTGGAGGACATTGTTTCTGGCGGATCTCCGACCAAGCAATGGCACTGCAACGAACTCTATGAAGAGCTACTGAACCGGGGACTATCGTTCGACGGAAAGCTTAGCAAATATATTGTCAATATCGCGCTTGCCAACTCGCCCAACCTTGCGTACCTTCGGCGCATGATTTGGGCCGTGCGAGGCCAATGGAACGAAGGCGCGGAAGCCCGCCTGGACGTCAAGCAAGCGGTGATTTCTCTTTTACAAGATGAGGGCACGCCGATGACCACGGCACAGATCAGGTCGCGGCTGATCGAAGGCCGCGGACTGAATGCTTACTTCCAAATTTGGGCATCCAGCCCGTTGATCCGATTGGGCCCTGGCCTTTGGGGATTGGAAACCCGGGATGTGAATTTGGTCGAGGCCGGGAAATTGGCCTATCGGCTGCTCAAAGAGCTTTCTTCCAGGCAAGAAGGAGTGCATGTGTCCGAGGCAGCCGCATTCTTGGGCTTGGCCAGCGAGAACGAGGTGACGACGCTCGTGTCGATCGCCCAAAAGGACGGGTTGCGCATAGATCGAAGCCAATATTGCTATTTGCATCCTTGGGGCGAATCCCGACGTATGTCAATTATGGCGGCGGCGATCTCTACACTCAGAAGCCATGATGATGGCCTGCCTTTGGTCGAATTGCATCAGTTTGTGGAACGCTTAGTCAAGCGCAAGATCGAGCGGCTGCAACTGCGGGGATTGTTGCAAAACATTGACGCCGTTCACGACTCTGAATCGGGGCGTTGGAAATTTGCCGGACCAATCGAGGAAGAGGACGAAGACGACGAAGGGTCTACCAACCTTTCGATCGAAATGTGAGTCGGGCGGCAGCTCGCGTCCCGCGACCTTTTTGCCACGATTTTGATCTGATTTGGAAAGCTCGACAGTCCGTGCCACGGTTTCAGACGGATGCCACCCCAACTGCGCATAGACTTTGGGCAGTCGAAAAGGGAATTACGTGGCCACCATACCAACACAAAACAGCATCTTGGCCGCCGAGGCCGCTGCGAAAGCCGCCAGCTCTGCCGCACTCCGGCCATTGGCCTATACGCGTCGGTCCTCGGGCACCCGAGACCTCGCTTTGCCTGAACCAACGTCCAATTCAACCGGCTATTGGCTCACGCCTGCCAACATTAGCAGCAAGCCACCGCGCTGGATCGTTCAAATCGACGCCACTGTGACGCCCGCGACTGTGGGTTTAGCCAAGGATGCAGCGGGCGCCGAGTTCTTAGGGTCGGGAACTCCGGGCTACATCAACAACGGAGGGGGCAAGTGCGCTTTGGCGGCGTTCCGCCTCATGCCCTCAGTCAAAACGGCCAACGGCGCCTTCGTGTTCCCTCCTGATTGGGAATGGATTATCCAGTTCGCATTCGCGTGGCCGCTTCCTCCGGGAAGCTCCAGCGATGCGCTGACCGACTTTACGGCCGGAACAAGCGAGGTTGGCTACAAGGCGCGGGCCACCGTAATGTCCATGGTCAAGATTGCCCGCATGGGCCTGATCAAGACGATGGCGGCACGTGCCAACTTAACGCTTCCCTCGGGAGAAGTGCTGACCTACGACGAAGCCACCGAGGCCCTGCACACTTGGCTTGATGCTGGAACAGCGGACGTCGATGTATACGACCCCAACCTCCCGGCCGACCTCGCCCGTTTGGAGACCGACCTTGCGGCGACTTTTTCTGCCGGAGTGCCCGCAATCGCAGCCCCAGTGACCCTTGTTCCGGCTCCCGAGCTTGTCGGTATTCCCGACAACATCTACAAGCTTATCAACGCCGCCCTATCTAAGGGAAAACGGCACTTCGTCTTCCATGGCCCCCCGGGAACCGGCAAGACGACGTTGGCTGAATATGTGGCTGAGCAAATCGCCGGCGATGACCTCTCGGACGGCGAAGCGCCCTATACACTTTTGACTGGCTCCTCATCGTGGAGTTCCCAGGACTTGGTTGGCGGATACCAACCGCTCGGCCCTGGCAAGATGGGATTCATTCCTGGAGCAATGCTGAGGGACTTTCATAAGCCCATCATCATCGACGAACTCAACCGCTGCCCGATCGATAAAGTCATCGGTCCGCTGTTCTCCGTCCTTTCCGGGCAGTCAACCACGCTGCCGTACCGAGTTAAGGTCGAGGACCCGGCAAGCCCATGCTACCGAATCCTTCCAAAGCCAAATCCTGCTAAGGCCGAGCACGAGTTCGCGCCGGGGCCGAACTGGGCAATGCTCTGCACGCTCAATCAAGTCGACAAGACACAGCTTGAGCAAATTAGTTTCGCGCTCTCGCGGCGCTTCACTTGGATTCGCATCGGAATTCCCGAGGACACCAAGGCGTTTGTACGCGACATGTTGGCAAAGCTCGGTCTCCTGCGCGGAGCCAACGATCCGGCTCTTCCGAATCCAGTGGCTGACCTCTGGGCTATCGTCAACCGCCACCGCGAGCTTGGTGGGGCTCCAGTCATCGACTACTTGCGACTTGCGTCTGGCATGGACGACACCATGGATTTTCTGGCCGCGCCAAATGCGGCCGCCCAAGACACCTTCATTTTGGTGATGGCGTCGACATTTCTGCCTCTGCTCGATGGCATCAGCCGCGCCGAGGCTCGGGAATGCTCCGATGCGATTTCGCAAGCCTGGGGGCTGCCGCCTGCCATGGCTGTCGACGTGAATCGCAGATTTATGGACCTCGCCCCTTGACCATCCCAAGCACCGACTCGCTTTCGGACTACTGCCTTTCAGCCCTGATCCGCTGCCACCGAGGCCAGCAGGGGCAAGGCTGGCACTCTATGACGCCGAGGTCGGCCATTGAGGACCGCGAAGAGTTGCTGCTTCGATGGGCACTGTCCGACGACGTCCGGCGCATCGCTGAGCACGTCACTAGCCGGCCCCGCGACATTCGCTCCGCGATAGCGTTCGAGACCCAAACTTACTCTGGTCACATCCCCGGCGCTGTCGATGCGCGGTCTACGCTTTTTGAACAGGAACTGACGAGCAACCCAACGCTTTTTGTAGTCTCTGAGCCCTCCGTTTCTCCACTGACGCGCCGCAATCACGTCTTAGCGTGGGTCCTACGCGAAGCAGAGTCATTGATCTTTTCGGCCATTCGCCGTCACAAGCTCGGTCCTGACCAGGAATGGATTCATGGCCGTGCGGCACTAATTGAGCAAGCTACGCGCTCGAAGCTTTTGCGCGAGGTGATGCTCTCGCCTTCCGGACGGCGCAGGCCAGGCGGGGCCGAGATTCGCGATGCCCGCAAGAGCCTCTCGCCCCTCTATCGGGTGGCGGCGGATGCGGTGCTCTTGTTCGAAGGTATCGAGCGCCTTGAAACTGAGGCCCTCAAGGTATTGCTGTCTGGCACCATGATCGTTCAACTTGAAGACTGGCAGAAGCTCGAACTGGCCGCAGGGCTTGCAATGGCCGAGGCGCTTTCGATCGCGTGTGGCGAGCGCATGCATTGGAAAGGCTCAATCGCTGGGGGCACCGAGATCGCTTCAGTCGGGCGATATAGGATCCATTGGCAAAACGCGCTGCCCAAGCGGGCTGACGCACAGCTTGATGCATCTGAGCTCATAGTCCGCGAGGTGGCCGAGGCGTTGCGGGCTGGCCTTGGCCTGGCACGAGCCGACATTTCAGTCATCGACGAGATCACGCGGACCAACGTCTCGCACTTGGAATGCAAATGGTTCGGCTCGCCTAACTCTGCAAGCTCGGCGATCGTTGACGCAATCGAGCAACTCGTCCGCTATTGCAGGGACTCGCGACCGGCTAGCCTTGCGTCGGCTAAAACGTTGCTCGTCGATAGCGCGGTGATCTGCTCGGACCTGGCCGGTTTTGATGAAAGCGTTGATGGTTCCAAACCCGTAAGTCTCACCGACTTTTCTGGTTTGATCGTCGGGCGCCTATTGCCATTGGCATTAAGGCTGCACGCGAAAACGGCCTTTGCCCTCGCGGCCTGACCCCTACCGCGTCTCGCCTCCATTGGCCACAAGCGGCACGGCAGTCTCGTCGATCGGCTGCGAACACGGCGTGTTGATCGAATAGACAGCGGGTCGTCCCCGGCCAATCACCGAGTCGGCTTGGAATCGCCCCAGCCCGCCTCGTATGTATTCGCTGGACAACTCGATGCATGCCCACTTGCGCTTCAAAGACTCCGCCACCATGCCCGTCACGCAAGAGCCGCCAAAAGGATCTAGGACCATGTCGCCGGGATCGGTGAGCATACGGATGAAGTATTCTGGGAGCAGCGCCGGGAACCGGGCAGGATGAATGTCGATTCCGTTGGCTCGGCAATACTCCTGATAAGTGCCATTGCTTTCAGTGTTGGCAATAGCCAGAAGGTTGGGCGGAACCGATCCACCGTTGTCCTTGGAGAATTTGTCCGAAATATCGTGGCCCGATGGACGCAACTTGGCCGTGTAGCCATTCTTGAGCAAGCTCTTCATCGAATCCGAGTACGGCGCAAGCACCCGCTTATTGCTGGCCTTAGGAAATGGTGTCTTCGAGAGCCACCATATGCAGTTGATCGCATCCTTCACGCGAACGCGACGGACGTTTACCCACTCGGCAGGCGATGGCAGCTTGGCCGGGTTCCACCAATAATGCTCTTGGGCCAAATGAAAGCCATATTCTTCGCAGAGCATCACCAGCAGCTTGAAATGGTATAGCGAACGGGTGGGCGAACCCGACTTCCATGCTCCCCCAATGTCGATGACCAGGCTGCCGTTGTCTTTGAGAACACGATGAAAGCCCTCGGCGAACGGGCGAAACCATTGACAGTATTCCGCGGCGTCCTCGTTTCCATATGACTTTTTTCTGACCAGTCCGAACGGGGGCGACGTCAGGATTAGGTTGACGGAACCGGGCTTAGCTCGGTGGTGCAAATATTCGAGAGAGTTACCTTGATAAATCTTGCCGAGGTCCGTCTTGAACGCTTCACTGAACGGCCCATAGGTCTTCCCGTTTATCTTGTCGATCCGCTTCTGCTCAGGTGCAGCCGCGACCTTGTGAAGATGGCGGATGTAATCGCCGAGGGACTTGAATCCCAGGGCTTGCGATGTGAACTCCATCTCCTCTCGCTCGTTGGCGGTCAGCCTGAGGCTAGTGATGCTCTCTCGGGGCTCTGCGACGTGTGGACGACCCATATGTTCCTCTTCTTAATCGATTTTTCGCATTCATTTAACTAGCAGTTAAGTGTAATACGAAAACACACATGTCAGATCGATTTCAACAAGAGAGAGGGCCCTCTTCGCGACAGCCAGTTGTCAAAGTGGAATTCACATCGACCCAGAAGCACAAGCCCAATCTACAGATCAAGCATATTTCGCTATTACCATCTCTTCCTCACCTGAAACGCGGAGGAATCATGGCCCAACTGTCCAAACTCGAGCTACGCGACAACGTACTCCAAGGCTTGCGTGGCGGCGGCTGGAGCCCATTGGTTCTGGAAGATGACCACCCCTTCTTGATCAGGGTCGTAAGCTCCGATCAAAGATCCTTTGATCTACGGGTTTACATCTGGAACTGTACGCACGGCGGTGGGAACCGGGCGGTTGACGAGTTCCGAATCCAAGTCACCAGCGCGGTCCCGCGCATTCGCCCCGAAGAAGTCACGGTCTTGCTGGGCTGGCACGAAGACACACAAGTATTCGCGGCTTGGGACATTGCGGCCCACAATGGGCAAGCTTCGTCGTCGCCTTCGGCACAAATCAAAGTGGGGACGCTCCGTGACGCCCGCCGCAACGCCTTCGCCACTCAGGTCAAGGAGAACGAAATTGTTGCGGCCTTTCGGCCAATATTTCTTGCCGACTACGCTCTTTCGAGTGCCAACCTTCACAAAACCGGTAAGGCCCAACGGGACATGGCACTGCTGAACAACCTCGACACGCTGACCGACGACGAGATCGAAGAAGTGGCCGACAAGACACGTCGCACCATCATCCGAACCATCGCAACCAAATTTCGTGCTGCCAACTTTCGAGACAACGTGCTCAGGGCCTATGGGCACAAGTGCGCCTTTTGCCAAGTCCAACTCGCTTTGTTGGACGCAGCGCACATCATTCCAGTCTCCGCTCCCAATAGCACTGACGAAATCGTCAATGGTTTAGCCCTGTGCAAACTGCACCACTTCGCATATGACAGCAATCTTGTCTCGTTCGATGAGGCATACCGTATTCAACTGAGCAAAAGGCGGCTCGACGAGCTTGTTGCCAAGGGACTTGACGGAGGATTGTCCGCATTCAAATCTAATATTGGAACATCACTGATTTTGCCTCGCAACAAAGCGCATCATCCCAAAGCCTCATACATTGAGAAATCGCGGCTTCTCAGAGGATGGCGCTAGCGCTTCAGAGAATGTCATAGGCGCGTCCAATCCATTCCAACGAAGGAGTCCCCAATTGGCATCTGTCGCGCCAAATGTTCAGTTACGCAAAAGATCCAAGGACGATTCAATCATGTGATATCAATCGTGCGATGCGTAGTAACTGCCCGATTGCTCCCGATACCAGCACCGACAACTGCGCTGGCACATTGCTGCGCACCGACACCTGCATCGCGAGGGCATCCTTCCGGTCGGGCACGCTCAGGGCTACGGAATTGCCTCGACTGACTGCACCAGCAAATTTGCTTCTGCCTCACGGCGCGAAACCAGCCCTTGGAGAAGCTTCCCGCCGCCATAGACCCACCGTCGCAGCTCGTGCGCCGCATTCGACCAGTCCCGCTGGTTGATCCGCCGCCGCAGCGTTGATGTCTGCAACCGCCCCGCGCCGAGGTTGAACGTGAAGTCCACGATGGCTGCGAGTCGCCCTTCGGGCTCGGTGGCCAGCACCGGGCAGTAGCGCAGCGTCGCGGCGAGCGCGGTCTGCAGGTCACGCGCCAGAAAGACCTCGGCCTCCTTCTGTGTGATCGGCGGGTGGTCTGGTTTGCAGAGATGGCCGAAACCAATCGTCCAGAATCCCGCAGGGCAGATGTAAGGATGGGCTCGCCCAAGGTCATGCTTTGGAACCCGATGGAAACCTTCGAAGCGTTTTGCCAAATCAATAGCGGCTTGCGGGACTGCAATCACGCCCTGCATCACGGCTTCACCCGATCAAAAACCCTACCTAAAAACCAAAAATTCAGCACCCCCGCCCACAGCGCCTGATCGGCCTCGCTCCAGGCTGCCAGTACTGCAGCGCCCCACCCGGCTCCGGCGTTAAGCGCCGCCACAAACGCCACAGTCTTTGCCGCACAGTACAGCGCCATGAACCAATACGTGATCACTGGCCGAACGCTGGTCGACAGCGCATCAGCCCACTTCACCCCTGAAGGGCGGCCCTGGGCCGCAACCGATTCCCTCAGCGCATCGATTGCCCCGGTGTTCCATGCCGCATCGGCACCCGCGCCGATTTCCGACATCCGCTGCGCGCCACGCAGCTTCTCGAACTCCAGCGCCTTGTCCTGCATGGCCAGTTCGTGGCCACGCTCACCCTTGCGGTCCAGCCACTTGAGGAATTCAGGCGCCAGCCGAAACGCTCCGCCCAAAAGCCCACCAAGCAGGGTTTCGATCATTGTGGGCCTCCCACCAACTTGAGCTTGATAGCCGCACCGACCAGCAGCGCGGCCAGAATGCCGGTGGTGATGACCTTGATGGTGGTCTGCCATGCCGTGCGGCGTGCGTCACGCCAGGCTTCCAGCAGATCGCGCAGTTCGCGGATGTCACGGGCTGCGTGGCCGTTCTCGAGGCCAAGGCTGGTCAGCACACGTTCGGCTCCACGTTCTGCAGCACGATCGAGAAGGTCTTCGAAATCCTCGCGCCGAATTAGCAGCATGTTTTCCACGATGGCGGGTGGCTTTTCGGGTTCGGTCATTTGCTATCTCCAGAAATGCGAAACCCGCCCGATGCGCGTGCATCGTGGGCGGGTCTCTGGGTTGAATCAGTGAATCAGCGTTGCTTCAGATTTCGATGATCTCCAGCGTCAGGCTCGGGGCGATGCCTTGGACCGCGTCGTCGCGCACGAACACCGTCTGGCCAAGTGCCGCAGAGCCGCGTGCCTTGATCTGGCCGCCACCGGGCAAAGCGACGGTGACCACGCCAGAGCCAACATCGATTACGGTGCCCACCTGCAGCGGCGGGTCGGGAATGAGTTGGCGGAACTGCCAATACACGTTATTCAGCAGGTTATGCATAGGCCTGCACTCCCAGCGTCTGCCAGACCTCGGGCATCCCTGCTTCGACTTGCGTCGAGCGCACGAGGCCAAGGCGGCGAGTCGTTTGACCTTGGCTGGCATCCTGGTACTCGACGAACGCGCCCGGCTCGATGATCCCGGTCTCGGCGAGCACCGGCAGGCGCAGACTGACCTCTATCTGCTGACCGGTATCACTCAGCACGGCGATGCCACGCTGCCTTGCGGCGGCGGCTTCGGTGATCAGCGGATCGACGACCATCGGTGCCAGCACGTCTCCGGCAGTCCCTGCCCGTGTCACCTGCCCGAGCACGCCAACATCCTGCCCAGAGACGAACACACGGTTGTACGCGGGCAACTCCCGCCAGCGCAGTGACTCGCGAGCGACGGCATCCTCCGGTAGCACGAAGTCCGGCGTGACCGTGCTCCAGTCCCACGGAGCGACCGGGTAGCGATGGCGCACGCGGATGCTCTGGGCCGATGGGTGCGGGATCAAGTAGCCACCGGCAGCACCGGCTATTGACGTCAGTGCCTCGATCCACGTTCCCTGTCGGGCGAACACCCCGGCCGGCACGTTCCAATCCGTGAGGCCCCAATCGACAGTCCAGCCCAGCGAAATGCCATTGACCGTGAGCACGTCGTCCATCAACTGGCGCGCGGTGCGGCCCTCGGTGTTCGAGAAGGTCATCACCGGCGCATACGGGGCGGCCAGGACGGCGTTGAAACCCCGGCCAGAAATCCGGATGCTGGCATCGCCAAAACTGCGCTCGCGGCTGATGCTCTCGGCAAGCACACGAAAGGTGGTGCCGTTGACGCTGGCAATAAGCTCGACGGGCCCCGATGTGCTGCCGGGTGCGACCAGGGCCTCGGCCTTGGCGGGCAACACGGCGTCAAAGCCCCACGCCCACGATGACGCATCGAGCGAGAGCGAGAGGTTGAACACCGGCACCGGCGCGCCATCGGACACGCGGTACAAGGTCACGTTATTGATCACGAAATACACCCTCCTGACGGGGACAATGATCTGCCCCTGTGGCGGGGGCGGTGGTGGAGGGGCGTAGCCGTCGCAGATAAAGACAAGGCTGGGCCCCGCAGGTATCAACGCCTCGAACACCAGAGTGCCATCGGGGAAGTAGCACGGCTCGAACACCGGGGGCGGCGTCACCGGCAGAACACTGAGGCCCGCCGGTGGCGGCACCGCATCTTGGAACTTGCTCCACCAGGCCTTCGAGAACGCCCGCGCAAGCTGGTGGCTGGTGGCCAGAACAAATTGCAGCGGCGCCGCCTCTTGGTGGCTGGTAGCGAGCCGTCCGTGTGTGCGCGTGCCGTCTTGGTGTTTGAAGTACGTGTCGCGCCGGCTGATCGTGCCGTCCTGGAACACCCCGTCCCGATTCTGGTGCGCCCGGGTGCCGTCTTGCTGCGTGAACGAAGGCCCTGTGTGCAGGCCCGTGGCGTCTTGCGCGGGGCTGATCAGGTCGGGGCGGATAGTTCTGTCGAACCCGTTGGGCAGCAGGTTCTCGACACCGGCTGCGGCGCCGATGGTCTTTTGCCAAAACGCCTCCCACCCCACCGGGCGCCTGCCACTGTCTTGCTGCGCGTGTTCGGTGTTTTGCGAGGCGTGCGAGGCGCTCTGCCAGGGGCCTTGGGCAACGCCCACCGTGGGGCGGGCGGTGTTGCTCAAATACTGCACAGGCAGCGCAGCAGTGAGCGCGGGCAGCACCACCACCATTTGCGCTGCGACCACGGACACCACTTTGGCGGCGAACTCTAGGGGTGGCAGCACCCCGACCAGTTCCACTTCTACGTTGGGTGCCACCACCAGTGTGGCGGTCAGCGCGGGCAGCACGCCAGTGATGTTGACGTTTACCGATATGGGGCCCAGGCCATCCCCAAAAACCAGCGCCGTGCTGCCGGACTGTGCTCGTTCAAAGACCAGATTTTCTGGGGCCACATGTCACCCCAGGATCGCGCTGACCAACTTGGCTTCGCCCCCTGCCAGCAAATTGGCCTGGGCCAGTTGCACCTCCCACGCGCCCGCGCCTTGACCGGCGTCGCAATCAAAGGCCACGTCGCCATTGCCGCTCACTACCCGCGCCCAAGTGGCGACGCCCGTGGAGAGGATCAAACCTGCCGCGCTGGATGCAAGCAGCAAGGTGCCTGCCGACACGCTGCCTGCGGGCTTGTTCAGGGTTATCTCAGACAAGAGTGGATCCGCGGGCGCATCGGTGGGCGTTGCGGGGCGCGCGCCGCCATAAATTTGGACCGCTGCGTTGCCCGTCCCCGCATCCAGGAACGCCAGCGTGCCCATCAAGCGGGCATTGTTGAGCGCTGTCGTGATGGCGATGGTCATGGCATGGGCTCCGCGTACAGGCTGTCGGCGATCACGCCCCGGTAGATCCCGGTGTGGTCGTAGCCGATCACCGCGTATCTGCGAGACATCTGAACGTTTTCGAAGATGTAGGCCCCGGTAGCAGGGTTGCTCCACGTCTGGCGCACCAAGATGCCAGACTTCTCATCGAACAGCCGCACCCGTCGCTCAACCGGGGTGTTGGGGGCGTCGAACACGGTGCCCACAATCTTGCCCGCACCGCCGTACCAGTTGTCCCAGCGCCCAAATGGCTTTTCCAAGGCGTAGGCGTTGGGCTTGAACAATGCCTGTGGGGGTTCTGAGTTCCTGCGGCCTATCAGGGGCGCGAGATAGCGGGCAGTGCCGGGTTGACCTACCAACTCGGCACGGCACGCCGCCTCTATTGCCTGGACATCCGCCTGAGTGGCCGTCCCCGACCAGATTCCCAGCGCATGGAATTTTTCATCTGCGTCCAGGTTGTATTCGTTGCCGTTGGCGGTGTACCCGACGTTACCCAGACTGGCCGGAACAAAGCTGATGCCCACCGGGCCACCCACCAGGGCCCCGTCAACGTACAAAATCGAATCCGTCCCACGGTTGACCACTGAGACAAAGTACCGCTGCGCTATAGCACCGTAGGCCCCGTAAATCGCGTTCGCCGTGCCGTTGCTTGCGTACCAGCTAAGGTTGGCGTCAGATATGTGCAGCAAGTACGCATTGCTAGAACCCGCAGGACCGCACACAAATACGTTGCGCCGTCTCGGATGCCAGAACCCGGCGATCACACCGGTGGTTGGGGTCGTGATTGGGGTGGAGAACGGCATCAGGTTGCCGTTACCGTAGACGGTCTTGTATTCAAAGTCGTAGGTCTGTACCGCGCTTGTGGGTGTGATGTGATTGGTCCCCACGCCATCGAGTAGCTGCGTGGCTGAGACCCTGCCCGCGTCCCAGGCCGCAATCGGGATCAGCCCCGGCACTGTGGTCCACCAGGTCATGGCCTACCACCAAGGGCCGGTGATGTCCATTGCCACAATCGCGCCTGCGTAGTCCGCGCCGTTGTAGGCCAACCGCACCATGCGGAACTTTCGACCGGGGTAGCCGACCACGCCCTCGACCACATCTCCCTCAAGCAAAGCGTTGTTGCCGTGAACCCAGTAGACCCCCGGCAGCTTTCCCCGAAAGCCCTTGGAGCTTTCTTGGTTCAGGTAGATCGGGTGAATGATCAGGCCGTAGTCTGAGGGGTTGGGGTATGGAATGTTGCCGCTGAGACCGCTGAGCAGTCCGGTGTTGTCGGTGTTCAAGGAGACAAAACCCACACGCTGGTTGGCCCCCACCTGCGTGTGGTCGGTCATCAAGACCTTGCCCGAGAAATTCATTGACCACGGGAAGTAATTCCCGGTCTCGACGATCGTGCTGGAGTAAGAGCCGTGGGCGGAATTGGCAGTCACATACCGGTCTGTGGCGCACAGGAGCGTGTTGTATCCGTCGGCCTGCCGAAAGCTCTCGAAATCGGTGAAGCAGTAACCCGAGCGACCATCGTATTGATGGAGGCTTTGGTGGTTGAACAGGTAAAACCCCCGATCATCGCCAACTATCACCCACTCCCGATCCCCGGCGGTGACGCCGGTGGAGTCAGCGATGCCGGTACCGTAGGCCGTATACCGTGCGTAGTACCACTTGTACCAGCCGTTAATCGCCGTAACACCGCTTCCGGAACCTATCTCGTTCCTGGTGGTATTGAGCGGGTCGTACGGGGCCCGGTAGCCAATGAACGTGTCGATGTCGGTCATGGTTTCGGCCATCGTGACCTTGGCGTACTTCGCATAGGCGGTGTTCCAAACCGGGTCCTGGCCATCGTCCACCCGCAGATAGGGCTTGTTGCTTTGAAGGTTCAAACTCCGATAGGCCCGCTTGCTCGTTCCCGTGAACGCTATCTCCCAACCCAAAGGGGCGGTTTTCACGGTGATGGCCGCGCCTGTGGCCGGTGACACAGGGGTGCCCTCGACCGCGTAGGTGAGCGTACTCGTGGTGATCGACAGGACGCGGAACTCGCCGTTGTACGCAGCCTGATTTGCGCCTGCGACCGCGATCACTTGGTCCACCCAGTAGCCGTGCCCACTTGCAATCGTGAGAGTAGCAACACCTGCGGAACTGGTTAGAGTTGTCACGGATTTCAAGTTGAATCCGCTTACTAGAACTGCGTCCAGGAGTGCTGTCATTGCGCCCCATGCAGCGGGAAGCTGCGGGGCACCTTGCATGGTGGATTTGAAAAACTTGACAGGAACGGTGGCCATTTTTGGTCTCCTTTACGGGGTGTCTACGTCGCCGCGAATGAGCAGCGTGAAAGCGTCATCGGGTACGGTCATCGGCCCTTGCTGCACGGTGCGTACGACCCAGACCGGGAACTGCGCCCCGATGGTGTTGAACCGCACCACGTTGCCGGTGGCCCAGCCGATGCCCCAGCCCAGCGCGGGGATGCTGAAATACGGCACGCCGGTCGCAGGGTTAATGGGCTCACAGTTGGCGCCGGTTGCGCCCGTGGCAATCACACCGACGTTCTCCCCTATCACCTCGAACGCGGTGGTGTTGGTGAACCGCACAATCCAACGCTCGGTGATGGCCCCGCGATTGGTCACGGCAAAGGGGTACTGCGCGGCATTGAACGTCGCGGTGGCTGCGCTGCCCACCACGGCGTCGGCGAAGGCGCCGTTCCAGCTCGCCTGATCAAAAACCAGCGAGGTGCGGGCAAACAGGTCGCCTGCGATCAGCGCAGAGGACACAAAGCTGCCAGGCAGCGGGTAGTTGTGGGTCAGCGGCCGCGTGAAGATCACGTTCCCACTGATGCTGGCCTCGCGCACCACGCCCATGTCCTCGATGCGGTTCTGGATCGTGACGGGCTGCAAGTAGCCGGTCACGTTGGTGAATGTCACGGTGCCCAGTTCCAAATCCGCCGTGTAGCCGGTATTGATCACCCCGCCGTCGGCGCCGATCACGCGAACCCGCGAGAGCCGCACGCGACCACAATCCACCGTCTGGCCGTTCGCCACAGTGCTGGTGATCTCACCGGTGTGGCCCACCACAGCGAAGCCGCCCGGGCGAAAGATCGGTACGCGCCCATCACTGGGCAGTCGCACCGGGTCGATGCCCAACAGGTCTGCATTCAGCGGCAGGTAGCTAAAGGCCACCGCGCTGTAGCGCAGGGTGCTGGCGGCGATTGGTTGGGGCTTGAAGATCAGCCCGGTAACTGGGTCCACGAAGCCAGCGGCGTACCACGGCTCGGCCTCGTTACCCACCGCCGTCACATTCGTACCGAACTGCAAGCGCACGACGCCGTTCTCAAAGTCCACTGTGCCCTGAACGCCAGTGCCCACGATAGCGCCAGCGGTGTCCGCCGTGACGTTCTGCGTGCCCCCTGTGGAGCGTGCAAACGTGATAGTGAGCGAACCTGGTCGAAGCGGGGCGCTGGCCGTGCGAAAGGTGTAGCCCGAACTGATGTTCTCGCCAACGGTGGTCACGCACGAACTGCGGGTGATGCTGTTTGCCCCGCCCGTCGTCCACGAGGTAAGCTGAACCTTACCGGTCAGGTAGTCGATCAGGCCGCGCTGCACATACCCGGCGGACGTGTACTCGCGCAGGACCCCCAAAGCAGAGTCGCCCCAGGGCTGGCTGGCGTTGTTGAACAGCACCACGGAGCCCGGAATCACAGATGCGTTCGTGTCCGGCACCAACCGAAAGCTCGGATCAAACGTCACGATCTCCTGCTGGGCATTGGTCGCGCCGGCCGCGTTGTATTTCAGGATCACATAGCCAGATGCGTCATTGGGGTACAGCGAAGGGACGCTGACATATTCCATTCCCGTGTATGAAATCCGAACCCGCGCGCCGCTTGCCAACTGATTCCACGTAATGGGTGGGGTTGCGTACACCGGTCGGGGAACTTTGATCGCCACGTCGGGCTGGAACGTGACCAAGCCCGTGGCGTAGTCCACTGTTCCGATGGTCACACCGAAGCGCTTGAGGTTGCCCAGAGCGTCGTCATTTGCGGTTTGGATGGGGTCAACAAGCTGCAGGTTTATCCCCATCTCCCGTATTTGCTGCGTCGTATAAAGCTGCAGCGCAGCCTCGTCCGTGAACGTGTTCCAGCTAACCTCCAAGCTACCTGGCGTAATCGCGCCAAGAGAGGCCGTAACCGGCACCAGACCGCCGCCATCGCGGCTTGGGTATGGGAAGTTGTCCGACTGCTTGGGGCCGCTGAAATAGTCGATGGTCAGCAGCGCACCCACGGCAGGCAGGTTGTTCGGCGCGAACTCCAAAATGCCATCGGCGGCCCGCAAGGTGCCTGTGGCAAAGCCCGAGAGCGTGCCGTTATTCTGGGCCGACGCCGTGCGGGCGACGCCGTCGTCCCAAGACACGGTAAGGCTACCAACTTGCACACCCGTATTGGCTGGCGGGTTGAGCTCGATGGTCTGGGATGCCTTGAGGGTCGTGACCGGGGCGGTCGTCTCCTGCGTCGGGGTATTCCAGACAAAGATCAAGCTGCTCGGAGCATCGGGCAACGCGCCAAGCGTGACCAAGAACGCACCGGTGTCCGGGTTGAACGTGCCTATACCGAAGCTCGAATCCAGCCCGCGAAGCACGCCGTCACCTTGCTCGGACAGCACGTACCAGCGACCCTGCGCGAGGTAGCTGATGGAGAACGTACCGGGCTGGGGGATGGGGGTGATCACGCCCACGTAAGACAAACTGCGAGTCTCTTGGGTGATCTGGTACTCGGACGACTGCGGGGCTCGCAGCACCCTGGCCGCTGGCGTGTACGTTATGACCTTGGCCCCGCTCAGTGTCGTGCTGGTGAGTGTCAACAGGCCGTTGGAGTAGTCAATGAACCCGATGTCGCCCGTGCCCGTGGCCAGCACCCCGGCGACGTCCGTGATCGTGATCCCCGCCGTGGTGATCGTGAGGCTACCGGGCAGGCAACCGCCAGGAAGGTTGATGTTTGTGGTGGGCGTCCACGCGATAGCCAGTGTGTAGGTCACAGGCACGGGGCCCTCAACCGGCAGACCACTGCCGTTGTACGGCAGGGCGAAGCTGATCGGGGTCTCGGTCTGGGCGCTGGGCACCAACTGTGTGTAGATGCTGGTGGCTTTGACCCCGAAGTCCCCGAGCATTGAGGCCTGGGACAACGGGACAACCCCCACGTACGTGCCTGCGTCGGCCACTACGGTGTCGCGGGTAAGCGTGCTGCTGGTGGCAAGGCGGGTAAAAAAGCGGCTGGCAGGCGAGCCGGTGAAGTCATAGCGCAGTGCGTCGCTGATGTCGCAGGTCACCAAAGTGGCCTGGAAGTCCACGGGGTTGCCGCCGTTGCTGTACGTGAACGTGCTGGCGACGCCCGACACACTGGTGATCCGAACGTACTGCTCCTTTTGGGTGCCAAGGCCCTCGTTTTGCACCAGCACCAGCGTGCGGCCCACGGGCGGAACTTCAGCGTTCGGGCGTTGAAAAAGCTGGATGACTCTTTGCCCTGCGATGTGATTTTCATGCAGGTAGCCGCCCCACTCTGGGCCTTTGTTCAGATAGCTTTCCACCCGCGAGGCCGCTTGGGTGCGGACATCGAAGGTGGCGTTGGTGGCAAACAGCGTGACACTGACGCGGGGATCTTCGGGCGGATCGGCCACGATGATGTTGCCGCCAAAATAGGTGTCGGTGTCATCGGTCTGCACGGACACAAAGGTCTTGCGCAGATTGACCCGGCCACCGGCGCGGTCCAGTTCAGAGATGTCGGGGAAGATGGCGTTGGATACGCCATCGGCGATCACGCTTCCCGTAGGGGCTCCGCCCCCTTCTGGCACATCGGCCATGACGGCAGATTTGAGCAGTTTTACGTCGCCCGATTGGATCGGCATTTCAGATCTCCAGGAATCGCAGGGTGATGCGATAAAAGTCGGTGTCGGAGCGGGCCGGGATGCCCAGTACCGGCTCGGATTCGATGGGTGTGTCGCTGTGGCGAAAGGCCACGGTGAACGAGCGCAGATCAGTGAGGGTTAGCGAGAAGCGCCCCGTGGCGCTGCTGACAGGAATCGCGGCCCAGGCCCGCAGCTGCTCGACGGCAGAGCGCGTGACCCAGGCCATGTCGGGCGCGCCCACCAGGGTGATGGGGCGACCGGCCTGGCGCGTGGCGGACTGGATCAGCAAGGCTCCAGTGATGAGGTAGGACGCGCTCGCCACCGCGGGCGACCAGGCGTGCTCGTCGCTCCACAGCAAATCGTCGGGCAGCAGCAGGGCCACCTCGTCGGAGAGGTTCTTCAGTTGCATCGGATTGGACTCAGACCGCTCGGGTGCGAGCAGCGTCAAGAAGTTGCAAAAGGCGCGACTCGTCGCGCGCATCAATTAGGGTGCTGACATTGCGCTCGCCCGAGGACAACTCCACACGCAGCGTGCGGCTGGGCCCGGAATCGGCAGCCAACACCGGTCGGGCCAGGGGCGAACCGACGGACTGAACCAAGCCGCCAGTGGCAAAGCCCTGAATGCCGATAAGCGCGCGACCGGCCAGGGCCTGCGCCGGAGCGGACAGGTTGTTGATCGACTCAAAAAATCCAGCGCCGTACCGGGACACGGCATCCTTGTTCACAACGAACTCGCCTGGCGTGAGCATCGCGGGGACGGTGTCGGACTTGGCTATGCCACCGCGCCGGTAGAACTCCCCCTGATGCTGCTCCATGTAGTCCATCAGATCGCGCTCAACGTCCCGGCCCCACAGCAGCGGCTGAGCCATGGCTTGCCGCCACGTCTGCTTCATGGCATCCAACTTTTGACGCTCGTTGGCAGTGAGTTGCTTGCGGGACATCAGCGATTGCAGTTCAGACCGATCCGATCGGGCCTGCTCGCCATAGCTCTTCATGGTGTCCCACTCAAAACCAATACTCAGGGCCGCGCCATATTGACTGCGCATCCAGTTGGTGTACTCGCGCATGCTTTTGAGGCCAAGCTCGATCATTTGCTGAACCTCGGCCGCATCCTTGTTGCGCTTGATCACATTGGCCGCTGGGTTGACCGGCCCACCGCTGGCGAATTTGGCAACCCCGGCCATGCTGCCGGCAATACTGCCAGCCATGCCGCCCGCCACACTGTTGGCCAGCTTTGCCAAGACGCCCCCGCCATATTTGCGCACAGAGGCCTTACGAAGCACAAAGGCTCCGGCATCGAGCGTGCGCGGCACCGTGTCCTGATCACCAGAGCCTGGCACCGAGCCGCCACTCATGCGGGCAAAGGCGGGAGAAACTGCGCCACCAAAGGCAAAATGCGCCGGACTACGTGGGACACCGCCACCCACCAGACCGCCAGTGGCATTGGCTTCCACCTTCCTCACGTAGACCGTGTGCGTACTCGAGGTGTTTTGACCGTTGAGACTTTGAATCTCGGACCGCGCGGCATCTGCATTGGTGCTGACGCTGTGTTTGGACTCGGTGTTGATCCGGTCCAGCGCGCGGATCATGCCCTCGACGTTGGTAATGGACGCTTGTGCCATTTCTGTGGTGACGCGCAGCTCCAGCAGGGAATTCTCTTTGGCGTAGGTTGTGAGCTTGTCCAGCGCTGCCTTGGCCTGCGTCACATCGGCATTCACAGGCAGTGTCTTGCCCTCCTTGAGTAAAGCCTCGTACTCCTGCAATTGCTTTTGTGCCTGCTCCAGTTCCAACTTGATGGGCAGCAGTCGCTCCTTTTGTGCAAGGGCAGTGTCCAGGTCAGCGATGGCTTTATCAAACCGGGTGGTGTCAGCGTCCAGCGTGACTTTGAGGCCGTCTTTGAGCTTGGCAGTGATCTGGTCGATCTGGGTTTCAGTGTCGATGAGGGTCTGCTTGATCTGATCGCGCGCGGCAACCGCTGACCTGGCAGCGTTTTGGTGGGCCAGAGCTTCAGCATCGAGCGCCTTGCCCAGGATCTCTTCAGACTCGCGGATGTCCTGAATGGCTTTGTTGACGCCCTCCTTGCCTTGGACGACGGCCGCATCCGAAACCCGGGTCTTTTGGGCCAGCTCGGCGCGCAACTGGTCGGCCTGACGCATCAGGTCCTGGGCCGTTGCGTATTCCTGTTTGCTGGACGCTGCGCGTGACTGCGCCTCCAATTTTGCGACCTCAGAGAATCTCTGCTCGGACTGCTTGCGCGCCTCCTCGGCCTTTTTTGCCTCGGTGGATTGTGATGTGGCCACCTGCGCCGCCAAATCCATCGCCTTTTGCGCCAATTGGCGCGCCAACTCAAACTCGCCGTTTGCCAATGCGTCGCGGGCCTTGGTCTGCAGCTCGGCCACTTGGCGCTTGCGATCCTCGGTTGCCTCGAATTCGGTCAGCCCCAAGCGGCGCAATTCCCGAATCTTGTCCTCGGTGCTCATCGTGAGCTGGCGCTTGGCCTCCTCGATGCGCACAACCTCGGCCAGATGCCGGTTGGCCTGGGCATTCAACGCATCGATGTGAGCCCTGTACTCGGTGGCCGCCTGCGCTTGCGTCTGACGTTTTGTCGCCAGAATTTCGTTCTCGACACGCGTGACGTTGGCGCTGCGCTCCGCTTCTGTCAGCCCCTGCTTGGCAGCGGCTTGCACTGTGGCCTTGGACTCGTCATCGATGAGTTTCAAGGTATCCGTGGTCGCCTGGCGGCGCAAGGTGGTCTGCTGGCTCAACGCGTCGTTCAGCAGTTGCGTGGACTTGGCGATTTGCGTTGCCTCAGACGCGGCAGACAAATCCAGTGCCGCTTGCTCCTGCTGGTAGCGCGCCTTGACGGCGTCTACCTGGCGCTGCAAGTTTGTCTCCACCAACGTGGTCAACCCCTTGTAGGCTTCGGCCATTTTTGTGGTGGCATCCGTCACGACCGCATTGGCCTTGGTGACGGCCTGCTCCACCTCGCCCAGCCGCGACTTGAGCTTTTCGAGCGCAGCGTGGACGGCCTCGACACCCCGGCCGACCGCCTCTTGCGTGCCCTGACGCACAGCCTGCAGCCGCTTGGCAATTTCCTCTGCCGTATTGGCCACCGCCGTCATGGCACCTTTGGCAGCATCAGACCCCTTGCTGGCATCGGCATACATCTGGGCAAACACGCCATTCATCTGCGCAAGACGGTCCTGATGCCGCTTGGTGGCTTGGGCAATCGTGTCGGAGGTGAAGATCGCAGCAAACGCCTCCCACTGAAAGCGAAGGAGCTCAATGCCTTTGATGAGCATCTGCACCATGAAGATGCCAGCTTTGCGCACGATCTCGAACTTTTCTGACAGCCAGGTGCCGATTTCCCACCCAACCGCAAACGCACCGAGCACCGCGAAGGCTGCTTTGAGCACGCCCACGCTGGCCACTGCGCTTGATACTGACAAGTTGGCCGTAGCCCACGCGGCCGAGGTGGCCGCTGCTGCCGTGACGGCCGCCGCACCTGCGGTTTGCCACGCAATGACCAAGGCCGGAAGCAGCCGGTAGACCAGAACGGCCAGTCCTACCTCCGCGATTTTCTTGAGCCACTGCATCACCACATCGAAATTGGTCGCCAGCCAGGTGAGTGCCTCGGAGAGCTTTTTGGTGATGCCCGTGGCAGCATCGACCTGGGATACCCACTGGCCGAATGCGTTTTGCACACGCGTAAAGGCCTGGCTCACAGTCTGGGGCAACTGGGCGTACTCAAAGGCCAGTTTGTCCTTTTGACCCATCAGCGCATTGACCACCACGTCGGCGGTCAGGCGCCCTTCTTCGGCCAGCTTGCGCAACCTCCCGATGGGAACGTTCAAGCCATCGGCCAAGGCCTGCGCCAGGCGGGGGCTGTTTTCGACAACAGAGTTGAATTCTTCCCCCCGCAGCACGCCAGAAGCGAGAGCCTGGCCGAACTGCAGCAAGGACGATTGCGCCTCGGTAGCCGACGCGCCCGAAATCCGCAGGGCCTGCGAAATGCTCTCGGTAATGGTGAGCGCGTCCTTCTGCTCACCACCGAGCATGCGCACCGCCTGCTGCAACTTGCCGTACAGGGTGGAGACTTCGGCAATCGGCACACCGATGCGCTGGGCAATGTCAAACAGTGCCTTTTGCGCGGCGACAAATTCATTGTGTCCGATGGTGGCCAGTTTCAAGCGCGCCGACATCATGCTCCAGGCATCGGCCACTTGCACCAACTCTTGCACCTTGCCCGCGGCCCAGCTGATTGAGATGAACGCCAGCAACTGCGTCTTGGCGGTGTTGATCTGTTCACCGAAGGCAGAAACGCCCGCCTTGACCTCCGCCATGCCTGCGGCCGCCTTGGTACCTGCGGTTTTTGCGCCGCTGGCCAGCGTGTCCATGCTCTTTTGCGCCTGATTCAAGGCGCGTTTGAGCCCCTCGTCTGCGCCCTCTAACGCGACAAGGATGGAAATTCGTTTGGCCATTTCTAGTCGCCCAACTTGCTGATGTGGTTTTCGATCGCCACGGCCAGTTTTGGAATGCGCGCCTGGACCAACCTTTCGATATTGAGACGCTTTTTGATGACCACGCGCGGCACCAGCACGGCAATGGGGATGTCCGCACCGCGTTTGATGCGCTTGATACCCTCGGCTTTACGGTAACGGCGCTTGAATCCTGCAAGAGGCTGCGCGTGCTCTTTGATGTTCTCGGCCATCAAGACAACATTGCCCTTGGCGTTTTTGATGAAGTACGCGTTGCCGCCGCGCAAGAGCGCAGCAATCTGGGCTTTGAACCGTTTGCGCCCGACCCGACCATGCAAGGGAATCAGCATCTTTGCGCCAATCTGGCCGCCGTATTCATGCATGCCCGCCCAGTCCATCTTTGCACCCACATACAAAGCAGGCAATCGTGTCGGGTCCTTGTTGATCATGCGGGCAGTGAAGGCACTCAAAAACGATTTTTTGACCACCGCCATGTGGGCCATCACGTGCTCGCGCACCTCGGCCCGGATTTCCACCGCTTGGGCCGTCATTGCTTTGGCCGCAGCCACCTTGACCTTTTCGCGAAACGCCCCGCCCCACTGGCGCAGTTGTGCGCGTGCCGCTGCACTGTCAATGGAGAGAGAGATTTTCATGAAGATGGTCGTGAGGAGGATTGGTCCGCCAGGCGGTCCAGGGTTTGGTCAAGGTTTTTGGCATCACCCCGGGTGCCCACTGCAATGAGGGACAGCAGCCGCGCGTCAGCTGCGCCGTCCTGACGGTTGATGGCGTGCAAAAAGCCTTGCAACTGCGCCAAGGTGTAGTCCAGGATGTCGGGGAAATGATGGCCGTTGGAGATCAGCCGCTGGATGGCGTCGAACCAGAGGCCTGTGTCGGCATTTGCACTGCTGGCGTGAGGCTCTTGGCTTGATCGAGCAGGCCGCCGAGTTTGGGCATCACCGCTTGGGTAAAAAAATCGGCATTGACTTCAATCACCTTGGCAGCCAGCACGATGGCCTGGTCAGCTGCCAGTTCGTCGACCCACTGGCGCGGCTTGCCCACGGCAATGGCAATGGCCGACAGCAAGTCGTCACCGCGCTCGCCGAACAGTGCCAGCCAGTCGATCTCTGTCTTGGTCAGGTGCTGCATCACCGGCGAGATGGCCCGCAAAAAAGCAGGCATCTGGCCGACCTTGAGCGGTTTGATCGCCAAAGTCTCGCCATTGATGCTCAGCTCGAGCGCTTGGGGAACGAGTTTTTCCAAATCGGTCATGGGGGTGGCTCCGCTTTCTGTGGGTCCGCTTCCTGTCGCTCTTGTTTCGCTCATAGCTGCACAATCCGGCCAAATTGGCCCAGCACCGCGTCATATGGCTTGCTGGAATCGGCCAAGAGCGAGCCCTCCAGGTCAAACTTGTTGTAGTCATTGGAGATCAGCGCCAGTTCCTTCAGGGGATCAAACGCCACCCGGTACAACTCCACCAGCACCCGGGCGTTGCTCTGGGCGGTGTTCAAACCCTCCAGGCGCAGGTAGCGCTCGGGCAGCGGCTGCGTGAAGATGCCGATCTCCGACACATCACCAAAAACGTAGCTGGCTTTGAACGGCGCGGTAAGGCCCGTGGTGTCCAAAAACTGGATGGCACCGAAATCCGTGTCCGCCGTGTACTGGACTCCCAAGCTCAAAGTAGCCGGTGTTCCCGCACTGTCCTTGACCACCAGGGTGGAAACCTTGGGATGCGCCAGAAAGTAGCGGTCTCCCACCATTGGGACGGCTCCACCAATGGGCTCGTCGGTGACGCTGGCCCCTGTGCTGGCTACCGCCGTGCCATAAAGAGCGAGGGCCAGGTTTTCTTTGGTGAACTCCTCGACCGACATGCTCACCGTCGCCGATTTGCTTTTGATCATGCGGTGATCGAGCGAACGCTGGCCGGATTGGGACTCGTAATGCTCGAGCACCTCGGTTTTGAGGGAGAGTTTCAGATCGGCCACGTTGCCGGGACTGCGAACCTCGATGGGGTTGCCAGACATGTCGCGTTTGCCGAGGTAAACCCGGCCCTGGAAGGATGCGTAGTAGCTCATTTGGAGATCTCCTGTGTTGGTTTGGAAAGTGAGTGGGCAGAAACGGAAAGAGTGATGGGCTTGGCCACCTTCACACGGCGCGCGACCTGCAGATCAATCAGCCACTGGCCTTGGGATTCGTCAATCGTCAGGACCGCGCCTGCGAGAAATGGCGCTCCAGCGTGTTCGTGGGGTTTGAGAAGTTCAATTTGCACTGGGCTTCCTCCGATGTGTCGGTTTGTTCACCCAAGCTGCGATATGTCGCCAGCCATGGTGCGGTAAGTGATCTGGTAGCGCGCCGGCATGACAGAGAGGTCTGCGTCTGCGTCGTCCTCCTGCCAGTCGCAGTCAAGCTCCTGCAGTCCAATGGCCAGGCCATCGACCGCTTTGTTGGCAAAGAGGGCCAGGTGCGCCGCCACCAGCAACTGATCAGCGATGACGTTGGCATCGATGGTTTGTCCTGCCATATCCGCCTGGTCTCGGGCCACCGCAGTCAAACGCAGCACCAATTGCCGCTGTACCCGGTCATTGGGGCGATCACTGACCTGATCGGACTCCGCCACCAGCAGCAATGCGGGCGACTGCTCGCGGGTCACAGGGGTCGTGGGCGATCGGATCAAAGTGGCACCTTGGTTTGATGCCACGTTTTGGAACGTCGCCATCAGCGTTTGAAGAATGCGTTCTCGAATGGAATTCATGGTCAATGTCCCTTCTCGGCTGGTGGACGTGGCTGGTGGATGGGACTAGTAGTGGTCGCTGGTGCAGCCTGGCTCCATAAAATGCTCAGACTCAAACAAAAATTTGCACACCATGGCAACCAATGCCCCCAAGAAACATCGCAGCAGCCAGTCCACACCGAGCAAATACACACTGCGCGTCGAGTTGGCGGAAAGCGAACCCCTCATCTGGCGACGAATCCATATCGACGGACGAGTCCGACTGAGTGCTTTGCATCACGTCTTGCAAGCGGCGATGGGCTGGAAGGATGCCCACTTGCATGAGTTCGAAATCAGGGACGCGCATTACTGCCCGCCTGACCCCGAGTGGGACAACTTGGACATGCCAAGGCTGGACGAGAAGAAATTCCGCCTCAACCAACTGCTCGGCACCGGGGACACCTTCACGTACCTTTATGACTTTGGCGACAGCTGGAGCCACCTCATCACGGTCGAGGCGATTGATGACGTCGACGACCGGTCAGCAAGTAGTGGAAATGCCTGGATTGAGGCAGGTGACTTGGCCTGCCCACCCGAGGACAGCGGAGGCATCTGGCAGTACAAAGACTTCCTGAAGGAATTCGAGGACAACCCTTACGGCGAAGACACCAAAGACACCCGGGTTTGGGCGGGTCTGGATTTCGACCCGGATCTCTATGACCGGTACGCCGCCAACGCTGCCATTGCGCGCATGCTTTGGAATGGCTGGATCAAGATTGGCGCGTAAGTGGTAGGAGGGGCAGCAGTGTTAGGGTCGCCCGGCACTCCGAGCCATCGCCCACCGCCCGCACCTCGCGCACCTCATAGGCCTGACCGTCCACCGACAGGCGCGCCCTGGCTTTCAAACCGGCAAGACTGCTGGCCGGATAGGTGATCGTGTAATCACGCCCCATGGCCAGTCCGTCGAGCAAGTTTTCATCCGGAGCCCGAAATCCGACCTGAGCGAGAATCGGACTGGTGCCCTGGTCAACCACCCAGACCACCTCCTTCAAGAGCCCGGCACTCGCCGCCGAGGCGTAGAGCGATTCGATCATGCCCATGGTCATGCCACAAGTTCAAGCAAGCACGATCAGGCCATGGTCAGTTTGACCAGCACACCCGGGCGGTGGCACATCGGCAGCGGATTGGCCTGCGTGTGCAGGTCGGTGCCACGCTCAAACTTGCGCGGTTGCTGCTTGGCGTACAAGACCTGTCCGAGCGTGTTGGCAGTCTCGTTGAAGTCCGCCGGTGCAAAGTAGGTGCTGAAGGTGTCCACCGTGCCCAGCGGAAACGCGTGCGCCTCACCGGCCGCGATGAAACGACGACTCACGCCATTGATGTCGGTGGCCTGGCCCCGGTATTCCTCGAACGTCAAGCCGCCAAAATTGAAGCCTGCACGCATGTCGTTGATCAGCACCGCTCCCTGCTGCCAGTAGGTATAGGCCTGCTCGACCTTGGGGTGGCCCGTAAGGGCATCAAAGAACTCGGGCGAGCACAGCACGTGAATGCCAGTCATGAACTCGCCCTTGAGGTTGTCCTCCAAGTAGCGCAGCACATCGGCGGTTTTCTTCTTGACGTTGGTGCCGGCGGTGCCCAGATCAAAGTTGATGGCAGCAGCCGTGATGCCAAACTCATCGAACAGGTCGTAAATGACCGAGCCGTCCGCATCCAGAATCACGCCCTTCAAGGCGCCCATGCGCAGGTGCTCCAAGGTGATGGCGTGCTTGTTGCGCATGGTCTCCAGGTGGCGCGCCATCACGCCGGCAATTGACTCCATCTCGGTCTCCGACCCGAAGGCCCGGATGCCCTGAACTTCTTCGGGCAGCACCACATCGTCATGGGGGATGTGGGGAATCACAAAGGAGCGCACCTTGCGTTTGCCACGCGTACCGACCGTACCAGGGGAGCCCGGCGGCATGGTGGGCAGCAGGTTCAGTACGCCGTTTTGCTCTTCCACAATCACTTGGCGGGTCCTCACCGGTTTGACAGGAAAGAGGTTCAAGGCCTCCATGCGGCCGTAGCGGTTCGGAATGATGTTGATGGCCGAGGTCAGCGCTGCCATCGAAAACGCTGGCGAATTGAATGGGTTGTTCATGGTGGGAATTCCTAAAAGGTGGGGTTCAAGCCGACTGGCGAATCAGGATGCCAATGGCTGCCAGGGAGGCGGTTGCAGCGGCCTTTTGTGCGAGGGAAATGCCTACCGGCCAGATCACGGCATTGGAGGCGACCACCGCATGGCGGTTCAGAAACAGCGCGTCGCCCACGTCAACCAGGCTGGCATCGACGTTGCCCAGCAAAATGCCCACCGGCACTTCTGTGCCATCGGTGGCAGCGGGATCCAGGGCTTTGAGCTTTGCGCTCAAGGTGTCTCGAGCGACCACCGCGCCCAGCAAAAGGCTCCGACCCGATGCGACAGTTGCCACTTCGCGCGAATAGTTCAGGCTGTCTTCCTCGTACTTGAGCAAGTCACCCAGGTTGGGGGATTCAGAGATAGCGTTCATGGTGATGTCCTCGAGGGTTTGCATTTCAGGATTTTTGGGTGAGTCGTTTGACAGCGGCCATCAGGGCGCCGGCATCGCTTGCATTGACTGGGTTGGCCTTGAGGGCCGCGTCGGGGTGAATGCTTGATGTGATCTCCTCGCTCTGCGCACGCGATGCCAGCAGGCTGTGGCGCACCTGCGCAGACGTTGCCCCCTGGGCCAGGAACCCGGTGATGCGTTGGCTCTGGCCTGCAAGCTGGCAGAGTTCGGCGATGGTGAGCGCCTCGGCCCGGGCGGCCAGTGCCGCGGCCTGACTGGCTGCGGCTTGACTGGCTGCGGCTATTTGCTCGCTGGCCACCACCGGATCAACCGGTACCGCAATGACGGGAGTGGCGGGAGTGGCGGGAACGACCGGATCTGAGGGCGCTGCAGGAATGACGGATGCTGGAAGCACTTTGGGCTGTTTGCCATCGTCTTCAGCAGCGGTGTCTGCTGAGCCTGTCGATACAGGGTTCGATGCGGAGTCTTGATTCATGTGAATCTCCTGTTGGTTTGAAATACAAGTGGCAGTCATTGCGCCGGCCGTGGTGGACAACACCCTGGCGGCGCTTTTCTGAACGCGCTGGACTGACAGGTAGGCAGAGAACTCCGAGAGCGCCTGACTCGGACTGGCCAGCGCATCGGCCAGACCAGAGCGCACCGCATCGGGTCCGAAGAACAGACCCGCTTCGGTCGCGCGAATGGCCTTCGCATCAACTCCGCGCATCGTCGCGACGTGCTCGACAAAGAGGCTGTAGAGCCGGTCGACTTCTGTCTGCAGCCGAGTCATGGCCGCCTTGTTGATGGGCTCGTGCGGTGACAGATCGTTTTTCAGGTCACCGGCGGAGATGGCTGTGAAGCGGTAGCCATCTTTGGCATCGCGGGCCGACTGGTCCACATGCATGGCAATCACGCCAATGGAGCCCACACCGCCGGTCTCCGTCACAAACACCCTGGAAGCAGCGCTGGCAATGGCATAGGCTGCCGAGTACGCACCGTCACTGGCAACAGCCCAGACGGGCTTGATGGCATTGATGTCGCGAACCTTTCTGCTGAGCTCAAACACCCCGCCGGCCTCTCCACCGGGCGAATCGATGTCCAGCAAAATGCCAGCTATTGCCGGATCGCTCACTGCCTCATCGAGCATGCTGGCAATCTCACCGTAGGAGGTCAGCCCGGAATGCGCATCCAAGGCCATGGACCTGCGAACCAACGAGCCATGCACCGGGACTACCGCAATGCCTGCAGCGTTTGATCCCACACTTTGAGGCGATGCGCGCGCCTGCGGCAAAGCCAGCACTGTTTGAGATTCATTCCAGCCGATACGCGCGCCCAAGACAGCCAGGATGATGTCGAGTTTGCTGCGGGCAAGCAGAAGCGGCGTCCCGTACAAACGAGACGCCAAATGTGGCAACAACATGGTCAACTTCCTTGAGGTGGGATATCGGGGACAGGCTGTACCGGCACCTCAACAGATGCCGACAACTCGTGACGCGGATCCGAGTCAAAGATCAATCCCAGGCCATCGGCACGCGCGTTGTCAGCGGCAATTTCCCGATCAACGTCTTCTGCGTCATAGCCGTTGGCCGAGATCGCTTCCGAACGACTCATCAACCCCGATCGAATCGCCGCCTTCATGGCATCGGCTTCTTTGAGGGGATCAACCCACTGCCAACCCTGAGGAATCCACTTGCAGGCCTGGTAGTCACGCCGCCTGGCTGCGATGGCGGCGCTGTAACCGGGCAAGGTCAATGCACCCTCCAGGACCGCCTGATCCATCCATGCCTGCCAGATCGGTCGGCACAGTTGGTGCACGATCACACCGTGCTGCAAGGATTCCACCCGCCGCCTAAATTCCAGCAGACCCGCCCGAATGGACGAGTAGTTGACCTGGGTGAGATCGCCGGTGAGCTGCTCGTACGTCACTCCCATGGCCGCTGCTACCGCGCGAAACTGCATGCGCAGGAATTCCGAGTACGAACCGCCCACATCCGCCGGTTGCGAGAACTTGATGTCTTCACCCGGCTCCAGAATCTGCATGGTGCCAGGCTCCATTCCCGCCATCGAAGCCCCATTGGGGTCAGGAAGTCCCTCACCCAGCAGGTTGTCCTCGGGTGCCAGGCGGGTCACAAAGCCGGCAAACATCGCAGCAGTTTTCTTGCGCACCAATTCGGCGTCGTCATATTGATCCAGGTCGTGCAGCTTCATGAGCGCGCGCGCCAGCCACGGCTCGCCGCGAATCTGCCCTGGGCGCAAGGGTCGGTACATGTGAATGATCTCGCGCGCATCGACGCGCACCGTGCTCGTGTCGCCATTACCAGACATCGGTGCCAGAGAACCGTCTTCTGGGTGCGACCGATACAGGTGGTACGCGACTCGCTTGCCCAGGCGGTCAAACTCAATGCCTGCGCGAATCAGATTGCCGTTATCAAACGTGGTGTTCATCTGTACCGGCAGGTGCTCGGGCTCCAGAACCTGCAATTGCAGCCCGACGCTCAGTGCATCTTCGGGCCGGCGATAGCGCAGGCGCAGCAACACTTCACCACCCTCGAGCATGGCCCGGCACGCCATGGCCTGCAGACCGTAAAAGTCGGTCAAGCCTGCCGCGTCCGCCTCGACCGTCCAATTGCGCCATAGCGACTGGACCGCCTCGCGCTGCGTCGAGTCCGTCAGCATGGACTGCGGCTTGATGCCCGTGCCGATGGCGTTGGCCACATAGGACTCCAACGCGGCATTGGCCCAGGCATTGCGGCGCACCAGGTCACGGCTCTTGGCGCGAAGCTCGCTCTGGTTGAACAGCATGGCGGCCACAGCACCGGGGTTGCCCACTGACCAGGCCAATGCCCGACGGCCGCCACCAATGCCGTCGTAGGTTGGTGTGGTGGAGAACAGCCGTTTGCGAATCGCTTTGAACCAGCCCATCAGGTGCCCTTGGTTGTGTTGATCTGGACTTGCCGAGGCGCGCGCGGCAACAAGCCCGTGGCGGCGGACTGCATGAACAGGCCCTTTTGAACCTCGCGCAGGGCCATGCGCAACTCGTCAACCGATCGGTATTCCACAGTCTTGTCAGCAAAGGTGACCCGGCGTTCGCCCTTGGCCAGTGCGCTCTGCAAGGCGCTGACTTGTTCTTCGGTGTATGCCATGGGTATTTCTTTCAAGCCCGCGCGTTCGGCTTTAGGTCGGTGGTGTCGGTAAGAGGGCCGGTGGGCAAGCAAACCGGCCCGCGTGGGGCAAACTACCTATCTGGCCTATCGACGCAGCCAACTGCTTCGGATCACCCGACGGACGGTGCTCTTGGCGGGCGGTGGCCCTGAATTTCTCGCGCTTTGTGACGGATTGGAGAAGTCAGGTACCTCAACCGCAAATACCGTCTGATCTGGCCGGTCTCCTGCAACTGCGGTTGGCGGCAGGCGCACAGTTGCGACTGTTGTGCCGTCCTGCTCTGGCCGAAGTTGCCGATCCAGTTCCAGCCAGTGACGCTCCTCGAAGCGGTCCAGTCCACTGGCCGCCGCCGCTGCTCTGGCGTACACATAACAGTCCAGCGCCTCATTTCTCTCACGCATCTTTTGCCACTCGCGCTGGGCAAAGCCGTTGCGGTCGCGCCGGGTGATCAACTGCTCCGCGCACAGTTGCTGAACAAATTCGCTATCGACCTTGGGCAAATGCACAAACCCGCTCGGAAACATGGGCGTGGTGCCGTCACTTTCGACGTCGGCTCCCTTGCGCAGGTTGTTGTACAGCTCCAACTTGGCAATCGAGCCCACCACGGTGAACACCTTCACACCTCGGCGCAGGCGTTTGCCATTGACCGTGGCATCCACCGCAGTTGGCGTTCCCACCAGCGCAGCGCCCCGGGCGACGCCCTTGATGGCCATAAGCCTGGGGTCGCGGCAAGAGCGCACAAAGGCATAAGCCTCCTGGGTGGCGTAACCCGTATCCAAGGCAAGTCGCACCAACGGCACCAGTGCGCCCGATGCGTGCGTCCAGGACTCATCCAGAACATTTGCCAGGCCTGTCCAAACATCGGCGCGTGCCGTGTCGCCTATCAGCACGCGATGCTCAATGAGCCAGGCCTCCTTGCCTCGACCAAACGCCCAGATGGACACTTCGATGCGGTCTTTCTGCACGTCGGCACCGCCCACCAGCAGCATGCCGCCCATGGGAATCGTGCCAACCGCGTAATCTTCCCGGCGCTCCAGCAGTCGCTGCCAGTCCGGTGCCTCACCCTCTTCGACCCAGGTTTCACCCAATTCCGTGTTCTTGAACGTCTTGATGGCCCCGGTGGAGCCCGTCTCTTTGCTGATCGCGCTCTCCCACGCGGCGGCGATCTCCCTCCAACTGCGCCAACCGACCGGGCTGTACAGGCTCGACAAATGGAATCCCATGGTCTTGCCCGTGTTCTGCGGCGCTGTTGCCTGCCACTGGCCGTTCTCCAGCATCCAGCTTTTATGGTGCTCAGGAATAGGCTGCTCACAGGACTCACAGACATACGCCGCCGTGTCCGGTTGTGACCCCTCTGGCCCGCGCTGCCAGCGCAACCGCTCGAACCGCAGCCACTGGCGGTGGTTGCAATGCGGACAGGGAACGAAGTACCGACGCTGGTCCGATGCCTCGTACTCGCGCTCAATCGCCGACACACCCGAGATGGTCGGCGTCGACACGATGAAAATCTTGCGCCGGGAGAAGGTGCGCGTTCTGGCCTCCGCCAGCGAGATCGCATCGCCCTCGCCCTCCACATCCAGCGGATAGCCGTCCACCTCATCCAAGAACAGGTAACGCACCGGCATCGAGCGCAGGCCCACTGCAGAGTTCGCGCCGGTCATCACCAGCACGCCGCCCCTGAATTCCTTGGCCAGGATGGTGTTGCCCGCATCCCGACTACGCGCCGGCGCGATCAGCTCGGCCAGCACGGGCGACTCTTCGATCAGCGGGTCAATGCGCTGCTTGGAGTTGCGCTTGGCCATGTCCACCGTGGGCGAGACCGCCATCATCGGTCCTGGCGCATGGTGGATAACGTAGCCGATCCAGTTGTTGCCCATTTCCGTGTTGTGGGTCGGTATCCAGCCGTTGCCACACAGGAACAGGTGGTCAGGAGAATCGACGGCGATACAACGCACAGGAACGCTGGCGACCGGTCGAATGGCAACTACGGCGCGTCTGCGGCTTTTCCATAGGCGGCCATTTTCGATCGACAGCATGCGCTGCAGCTTTCGCTGCAAGCGAAACATGGGCTCTTCCCGGTACGCAGTCCACGATACCCGCCACGCTTTGCGGCTGACAGATTCGCGCCCATTGATCAGCGTTTTCTTGGCCGCACTGGTGTAGACCGCAGGCTTGTAGCCCAGGCTACGAAGCAATTGCGCCATCGCATCGACAAGGCCCTTATCGCTATTGCCAAATTCGCACCGCGATCCATCTGGCGTGATGCTGCCATCACTGTCCATCAGACCCCGCACCAAGTCCAGTCGCTGGCCACGGCCCGAGCGCAAGTAGGCATTGGGCACGTGCTTGTTGCACAGCAGATCGAACTTGCGCAGCAGTTTTGTGAATGGGGATGCCCAACAGCTGGCGAGCGCCAAGCCGTCATCATCCGTGATCCTGAAGGTCGGATCAATCACGACGTTGGCACACTTTCCCTTGCGCCAAACAGGCAAACGGAAATGGGCTTGAACCCCACAGTCCGCTAAATGTGCAACGATGTCGCTGTCGTCTTCGTGAACACTCAAATGATTCATCCACGACGACCCATCTCCCAACCACAAGCCCAGGAGATAGGGGTGAATTGGAAGATCGCGGTTGGGCAGCTCAATGGGTTTGCAAACATCAATGGAAAAGCGCCAACGCTTGCCATTCGAAAATCTCTCACGCCCCACCATTTCAGCAGTGGTCGTCGTTAGCTTCTTGATGCCTGCATAGCTGTATTGCCATACCGGCCAGCGATGCTCAGCGTCGGCTACGACGCGCTCGCCGTCTTCAAATTCAATCTCGTAACAGGTGCGCTCAAACAGGATGTCTGACACACCCAGTACGCGAACCGGCCAACCCTCGGGGTCGAACACGAAGTCTCCCTCGACGACTTCACCCATCGTGGTCCATCCTCTGGGTGTCGGTATGGGAGTTGTCAGCGCCAATGGCGCCCCCACCTGCGCGGCCTTCATGAACACCACCCGCTCCACCGGCGAGGCCGGCGACAAGCAGTCCATGATGTCCTTGAGGTACGGCGTGCGGCTGGTGCGCCAGCGACCAGGCTCGGCAGACGCTTTGGATGACAACATGCGGTGGCGGTCTGACCACTCTGATACGGACAACAGCGGGTCGGGAGTAAGGCCCTCGCGCCAGGCGCGATCAATTTCAACGGCGCCCTCGTAATGATCAGTCGTACTCAATTGCATTTCAGTCCACTCGTGCTCGCAGGTCGCCAAGTTCCTGCAAGTGCTCACGCACCGCGTTCTCCAGCGCGACGTGCATCGGGTGTGGGTCCAGTCCCAACTTGACCGCCATCTGCGCCGATACGCGCGCGGGCCAGTTCAGCCAGGCATCGCGCTCTGACCTTGCCAACTTGAATACGTGGGCGATGGCCTGTGGTCTATCCACCAGCGCGCCCTTGAGCCTGGCCAGGCGCACCTTGTTGGTTTGGGCCTTGACCACCTCGTTGACGGTGCGCGCTTGCAACAGCGATGTGCCGCTGGAGCCAGTGGATCCGCCGGAGCCACTATTTGCGCTACTGCCCAACCCTGCTGGTGTAGCGCCGCCATTTGCCGCGTCCCGGGTCTCATTGGACGGTGCATCGGCTTGCTGGAAATTGACGGTTGCAGCGCGCTCTCGGGTTCCCTTTTTTGCGGTGTCTGTATTGCGCGCCCACTCCTGGTCTACCCGTTCGGAGTCGATGGTTCCGTCGGGCTCGGGCGTGATGCGCCCGCTGCGAATTGCCTTATGGACTGCGGTATCGGTGACGCCCCGGTGGCGAGCGTAGGCCCGTAACGAAATTCCCATCGTTTGTTTCAATCATTTTGTTGAATCTCTGCAGATTTAGCTTGGCTTGTATTCGAAGCAGAGCGTTCATGGAGGTGTTCCAACACCAACGCAAAACCCAATGAAAACCATCACCGCCCAAGTCACAGACACCAACCACCGCGCCCGCGGCGAAATGCAGATCAACGTGGACTTTGACCAGACCGGTCCGTCCCTTGTCGAGCATGACGGTCAGACCTTCTGCTTCACGCAAAAAGCGGGCACCAACCGCAAGACAGGCTTGGCGGCGCGCGAGATGGCCACCTTTGACGACGCCCGACTTTGGATCACGCTGGACGGCACAAAGGTCTGGGAAGACTGAATACCAACCGAATGCAACAGACCATATGACACAACCCCAACCGCTACCACTATCACCACCACTACCACTGCCGTGGAAAAATCATGACCACCATCCAACTCACCACAACCCAGACCCAAGTCTTGCAACATGCGCTGGATCACAACCACGGGCGCATTGACTGGTTCCCCGCAAGCGTCAAGGGTGGCGCACGCAAGAAGGTTCTGGGCGGTCTGGTGAGCCGCGCGCTCATCACCACAGATGGCACGCATTGGTTCATTGCCGCCGAGGGCTACGACGCACTGGGCGTCCCGCGCCGTGGGCCAATTACCCTGGCCGCCCTTGATGCGGTCATCGATTCTGCCGAGGCGGTCACGCAGCTCAAAGTTCTCAAGCCACGCACGCGCGACAACAGCAAGCAGGCCACCGTGATCGCGATGCTCAATCGACCCGAGGGTGCAACCATCCAGCAGATCGTCGAGGCGACCAACTGGCAAGCTCACACAGTGCGAGGCACATTTGCAGGAGCATTCAAGAAGAAGCTCGGGCTGGCGATCGTCTCGGACAAGCGCCAAGGTGGCGAACGGATCTACCGCATCCGCTAATGCAGATCAGATCGCATGAGCAGCGTCTAGCAGTCTTGCAGCGATGCTCGGGGTTTCCGCTTCCAGTACGTTGATGCCCTCGTATTTGGCAAATCCGAGGAGTCGCTGCCTGGTCCACTCGGCGTACTTGCGGGCATCACAACCAGGCGCTTCGTTGAGAACATCCGTGTTGAACAAGATCGTCGGATTAAACGCGTTCTCGCCCATCTGCTTTCGCGCGACATCCAACTGGAATAGCTTCGCCTGCGCTTCGCGCTCTGCGTTCTCTGCCTGCCTCGCCGTACTGGGAAGGCTGGTCACCTGCACTGCCAAGGGGCCGTAGGCATAGTCGATCACTACGTCTGGCACCTCAGCCGGCCCACGGAGTGGAACGTCAAAGCGCGAGGCGTGCATCTTGTCATGCCCTACGAATATTCGGCGCAGCTGCGTGAGGAACTCTCGCGTTCTAATCGTATGGCGAGGGCTTTGCCGAGTTTCCTCCTCCTCGATCATTTCATCCGCAGAGCCGAATGCACTTACGCTACGTACAGCAGCGTCCAAGAGCTGATCGATGCTCCATGCCCGCGCGACCATGACCGGACCGACGTCGAACCCGTGAAACAGCGGTCGTAGCTCCTCAAGGGGCAAGCCCGCTTGTTGCCGCTGGGTCATGTACTCCGCGCATTGGCGAAGAATTCCCGCAGCCGAGGCCCCCCGCTGTCGGCCGAGCAACTGCCTCAGTCGCTGCTCACTGATGACGGGGTAGGTGGCAGCAGCCACAGCTTGCGCAGTTGCATCATGAGGTTGGACCGCTACGAGTGCAACTATCCTTTCGTTAGTTCCCTCTATCGGCTCCCACAGCAACGGTCGGTATCGAGCGATGAAGGGGGCAGCGAGAGACGCGACATCTGCCGGCGAATCTGCTAACCCTGACTGGATGAGGAGTTCCATAGAAGTTTTTTCTCTGGCGTCTGAAGCCGCTCATTCACCATCAGCGGAAGTGCGGGTAGGCGAAGTGCAATACCTCGCACCGTCACCTCCACCAAAGGCCACAAAGCGTCCACATGAAAGTTGCCTGTTCTCCACTCGCGGATTCGGTCAGCAACGAGTTCCAGTCGCCGTTGTGCTCGGACCAGCGCATTTGAATGCTGCTCCATTCCATGGTCCTTAGGCCTTCGTTGTTGGAGTTGCAGGGCGATTACATTCCTTTTGGCGCGGAAGTCGATGACTCCTTGACGCGCCGCCTGCACAGCCCACTGCTTCATTATCTTTGCTATCGGCTCTAGAGCTGCTTCGTGATCGATGAACCAGTAATCCTTCCCGTCGAAGATGAAGTTGCGAATGTGTCGATCAGGATTTGCAGCGAGTTCGTCCCACACTGCACCGTTTACCGCCACCGGTTGTTTACAAAGCTGATGCCAAATGTACTCTTCGGCAGCTTCGTCATCCATCAGCCGCGTTGCACTGTCGTCGGGCCACTGGTGAAGGCTGCCGAAGCAGAGGAAATCCGCGCTGTTCCCGAGCGGCCGCGCGGTTGAAGGCAGTCCCGGTAGCTGGTCACGTTCAGCGAGTACGACCACGCCATGAGGAATCGGGACGTGAAGCTCGGATCCGGCTACCGCGCACGCCAGCTCAATGGAGAGTTTCACCTGTCCACTCATCCACTTTAGGGCGACAGGCACCGAGGGTTCAGTGCAGCCCGGCACCTGCACCTGGCCGCGCCAGACCTTGTGCACTTGGCCTGCAAATACCGGCAAACCACCTGAGTTGAGGCGTGCGAGAGGCGGTCGACTGGTGTCTTTTGGATCGAGACCTGGGATCATGCGTTCTCCTTAGGTGCATCTTAATCCCTAGTGCAACTACCCTCAGAGTCCAGACAGTGTCCGCAACCTGTGCGGATTGGCCGGCGGAACATGGCGCCGCCTGTGACGTACGCTTTCGGTCGACCATAAGCCGCCCTCGCGAGTCACTACGAGGTCATTAACGCCTCCCTTGTCGCCTGATTGTCGAACGTCACCCCATCCGACTCGCGGATGGCTTTTTTGCTCGCCCATTCCTGCCAGCGGCGGACAATGACGTCGACGTACTTTGGATCCATCTCGATCAGCCGCGCACAACGCCCCGACTTCTCGCACGCAATTACAGTGGTGCCCGAGCCACCAAACGGATCGAGCACCATGTCCCCAGGCTTGCTGGAGTTGCGTATCGCACGCTCCACCAGTTCCACCGGCTTCATGGTCGGGTGCAAATCGTTCTTGTGCGGCTTCTTGATTTGCCAGACGTCGCTTTGATTGCGGTCACCGCACCAGTGGTGCTTACCGCCCTCGGGCCAGCCGTACAAGATCGGCTCGTACTGGCGCTGGTAGTCTGAGCGTCCCATCGTGAACGTATTCTTGGCCCAGATGATGAAGGTCGACCACTTGCCACCGGCCACACGGAACGCCTCCTGCAAGACATCGAGCTCGCTGGAGGACATCGCCACGTAAATGGCGCCCCTGCTGTGCGCGACGGTCGGCGTCAGGGCCGCCAGGAGAAAGTCATAAAACCCTTCGCCCAGGTTGTCGTTCAGGATCGAGCGGTTCTTGCCGCGCATTTTGTCCTTGGCGCTGTTGGCGTAGTTCACGTTGTAGGGTGGATCCGTGAAGACCATGTCGACCTTTTGGCCGGCAAGCAGCAACTCAAAACTTTGTGGGTCTGTGGAGTCGCCGCACAGCAAACGGTGGTTGCCGAGCAGCCAAATGTCGCCTGCACGCGAGACCGCGGCATCCAACACCTCGGGGGCCGCGTCATCATCCGTTTGGCCCTCATCGCCACCTTCCTCGCCCTCGAACAGATCGGCAATGTCGTCCACGTCAAAGCCGGTGAGCGAGAGATCGAAATCGTCATTGCGCAAGGCATCGAGTTCCAGGCGCAGCATGGCATCGTCCCAGCCCGCGTTCTCAGCAATCCGATTGTCGGCAATGACCAAGGCGCGACGTTGTGTCGGACTCAGGTGCTCTAGCACCAGGACCGGAACCTGTTGCAGGCCTAGCTTTTGAGCTGCCGCCAGGCGCCCATGCCCCGCCACGATGACGTCATCCGAACCCATGAGGATCGGGTTGGTAAACCCGAACTCGACAATGGATGCGGCAATCTGGGCCACCTGGCTCTCGGAGTGTGTCCTGGCATTTCGGGCATACGGAATAAGCGCATTGATGCTGCGGTATTCAACGTTGAGCTTGACGGTCTGTGGCATGTGGTCGCTGAAAGTAAAAAAGCCCGCCACCGCGTCAAACGCGGGCGAGCTTTAGATGAAATGCCTGGCGGGGTATTCAGAAGCCGCATGGGGGTGCAAACCTGCAAACCCTGCAAACCTCGGTTTGCAGCCTATCGCTAGAGGACTCTTGCGCTGTCCCCCCCCGCATACCCTTTTGGGCAGGAAGGACCCATCAGATTTCCGGAACAACCCTCAGGGCTCCAACCATCAAGCGCCATCAGGAGTTAGCAGCGATCTGCAACAGTCACAGTGGTCGGTCGCGCGGTCTTTGTCTTGATCTGCATCGCGCACCTTTTGCAACCATAGCCGTGAATGTAGGGTAATCCGGGGTCATTTGGGACACCCGCTTTTGACCCGCTTTTGTCATCCGTTGGCAGGCTTACGCACGGCTCCGATACGCTTGTCAATATTGCTCAAGTTCCTTTTCATTTGCCATCGTTCAGTGTGCTCAGGCGCTGCGCCACACTCTGCAGTGCCACTTGCCAGTGACGCTGGGCGGTCTTTGTGCAGCAGGCAAAGCGAATGCTGATCTCACGCCAGCCATAGCGCTTGGCCCGCATCCAGACCAGGTGCCGTTGATCGAGTTCGAGCCACTGCACCCAGCGCATGACCTCGAGCATGGCGTCGACCTCAGCGGGACTGGGCTGGAAGTGCATTTTGGGACGCTCGTCGGCGGACATGCGTTCCCACTCCGAGCGCACAACCGCGGGCCACAGGGTGAAGTAGCCCTGCACGCGAACGGGAGGCAGGCGGCGTGCTGTGCTGGCAGCCTCCTCGAAGCGGTGGGCCACGTCCTCGGCGGTCCAGTTGGTCTTGGTGTTAGCCATTTCGCCTGCCTCCCTCGCCGAACAGCCGCTCGCCGATGCGTTTGACAAACGCCTGCTCCACGAAGTCCAGCCGCTCGTCTGTGTCGCTGACCACCAGGATGTGCTGCTCACGCCAGCCCGTGCGTTTGACTGCGTCCAGGTCGGTGACCTGGGGCTGCAGACGACCCAGGGGGCATTGGTAACGATGGGGTGTGATCCTCATGTCAAAGCTCCTGTGTTTCGATGGCCCATGCGAGCAGCGCCAGGGCGTCGGCCTCGTTGTCGTCGGTGACGGGGTGGCCCTTGGCACGCATGGCAGCGATGACCTGTGCCTTGCCTGCGTTGCCCTTGCCGGTGGCGTGGCGTTTGATGGTGCCCACCGGAACGCCCTGGTACGCAATACGGTGGTGCTCGCACCACGTGGTGAGCGTGGCCATGAGGCCGCCGTACACGTGCGCTGCATCGACACCGTTGTGACGACGCACCTCTTCGAAATAGATCGAATGGATTTCACCGGCCGCGCCCTGAATCTCCGAGAGCCAACGCTTGAAGCGCAGGTATCGCATGCCACCACCTTCAAAGCGTTGTGGCTTGAAGCTCACAAAGCCATGTGCGATTTGACCGTCGCGTGCACGCAGTGCCCATCCGGTGGTGGTGCCCAGGTCCAGAGCCAGCACCACCAGCCGAGTGGTCGGCTGCGTTTCACCGTCCGTGGAAACACTCCGACGTAGGTCAGAGGGAACTGCAGTTCCCTCTCCTACGTAGTAGGAGGGAGAGTTTTCTCCAACTTCGATATTCCCGGAAACCCAATAGCCATGCGGGTTTGCGCCAGTTGGCAAGTTGGCAGCGTTGCCAACTGCCAACATTGCCAACTTTGAGCTAAGTTGTTGATTCGTAAACGAATGAAGTTGGCAAGGGTCTGCCAACATACTCCAGTTGGCAAAAGTGGGGTTCCAGTTGGCAACGGTTTTGCCAACTTGACGGTGCGGGTTCATGTGGACTCCTTTGGGTCGTTGATGTCATCTTGGTAAACCCACACATCGGGGTTCTCCACGGGCATGGCGGCCCCCGATTGCGGGCATTTGTAGTGGGTGGGAAGCACGGCAAGCGCGCGAATCGGTAACTCGCCAGTGACCGGGTCCGGCGTGACGCCAGGCATGTGCAGAACCATGCCTTCGACGCACAGGTAGCCAAACTTGCTGCGTCCGCAGGACGGCAAACCGTGGTCCTTGCCATTGCGGAAATACTTGATGTAGCCCTGGGTGGACAGGACCGACAGTCGCTCGCGAATCGTGCGCTCACCGCCCAGGCCCGCCTTGCCCTCAAAGGACTCGGCAAATTGATTGCCGGTGAAAGCGCGACCCTGTGCGGCCTCTTCAAACAAAATCTGAAGAATCGCGTCGCGCTTGCGACGACGCTCCGCATCCAGCCGTTCGCCGTATTCCTTCAGAACCAGCCTATCGTTCACATCCACCTGACGCCATTCGTCATTGATCTTGTCGACGAACTTGTTGGGAATGGCTGGGCCGTTGCGCAACTCATAGATCAACTGCCGGGTGCTTCGCGCCTCGTCAGGACGCTGCAGCAACATACCTGTGGAGTAGTAGCCGCGCAAACTGCCCGCTCCGGCTAAAGCCTGAAACGGGTCCTCCTCGAACTGCTTCTTGGACAGTTTTTTGGTGTGGTGGGCCAGGATCACACCGGCATCGAGATTGACCTCCCGGCGGATCCGATCCACCCGCTGCGACAGAAAGAACAGCATGGCGCCGTTGTCGTTCTCACCCCCGGCATCGCCACCATCAAAGACGTTGCGAATCGGGTCGATGACGATGATGTCAGGCAGCGGTCCGCCAAAGGCTATCTGGATGGTCGGAATGATCTGGGCGAGGCCCGCATCATTGAGCAGCGTTTGAAGCTGGGGTGTGGCGACAAAATTGATCCTGGCCAACTCCAGCGCATGCTCTGGCAGCCGGATCCTTTTGGCCCGCTCGCGCAAGTAGTGGTACTGCACCTCGGCCTGCAGATAGAACACCCGTAGCGGTCGCGCTGGCGACATCCCCAAAAATGGCAGGCCAGCCGACATGTGGGTAAGCCAGGCCAGCAGAAAATCACTCTTGCCAACCTTCGGCGCGCCGCCGAAGACCAGCATGCCGCCTGGCGTCACAACACGTGGCGCGATCAGGTCATCGGGCAATGGTGAGTCATCATCGAGCAGTTGACCCAGCGTGAAACTTGGCAGCATCGGGGCAGACGCCTTGACGACTCGGCGCTCGCCATCTGCGATGAACGCTGCACAGTCAAACCCTTCGGCCACGCCGTCAGCAGCATCCCACTTGTCGGGCTTGTCGATGGGTGGGACCAGAATCGCCACGCAATTGCAGCCCGCCAACGCGCAGGCCTTGGCCGCGTTTTCTGCGTACTCCCAACCTGGCGGATCCCGATCTGGCCAGATCAGGACATCCTTACCTTTGAGCGGCCTCCAGTCGGTCTTGTCGACCGGCGCCTTTGCGCCGTTCATGGCGGTGGTGGCCACCATGCCAGCACCGATCAGTGCATCGGCACACTTCTCGCCCTCCACCAGCACTACCGCGCGCGAGGTTGAAATCCTCGGCAGGTTGTAGAGCGGCCTCGGATCGGGCGCACGCCACATACGTGCACGGACATCCCAGGGGCGAAACTCCTTACCCGTGGGCGGGTCATACCGGTAAATGCAGGCAATCAGTTCGCCCTGAGCCGTGCAGTAGTCCCACTTGGCTGTGTAGGGCCCCAACTCATCGACCGGCACACTGCGCGCATCACGCACGACCGGTCGATTGAGCGGCGGTGCAATGCCCAGCCACAGCCGGATCTCATCGACCACCCGCCGAAAGTCAAGCCGCGCGGACAAGCCTTGCGACATCGCCCAAAGATCGAGGGTGTCGCCACCATCATCCGTCGAGAAGTCCTTCCACAGCCCACGCCTGCTCCCTTGTAGCTCGACCACCATGCTCTTGCCCGGCGTGCCGTCAATATCGCCGACGTAGAACTTGTTGCCCCGGATCCGACCATGGGGGAACAGGTAGTGGAGAACGGATTCAAGTCGGTCCAGGAGCGCCGATCGCAACGCCTCGGTATCCGCAGTCAGATCGTCACGTTGGTCGGAAGCACTGTTGTAGTCAAGCCAGACAATGCTGCCCTGGGTCATGCATCCCTCCAACACCTGTCCTGCCAAGCGCAGAACTTGCACTCCAGATGGGTGGGGGTCGTGGTGTGACGTGGGAGCACTTCACCGGCGGCGGTTGCGGTCAGCACGCGCACGCCACGATCGGACATGCGCTGCGCTAGCCCGGCATCAAACGCCAGCAGCTCAAACCAGATCTCCTGTGTGTCCTTGTTGACGGCCGTAAACAGAGCCGGGTTGTCTGCAACGCCCGGCACCGACGCCTGCATATAGGCCTGATAGACGGCAACCTGCGCCGCATAGACTGGTTTGGACTTGGCAACTCCCTGTTTGACGGTGTCGCGCCAGGACTTGTCGTTCATGGTCTTGAACTCCCAGATGGCGGGATATGCCATGCCGAAATCACCCAGCTGCGCAGGACCAGCATTCAGGATGCCGTCGACGTGACCCTGTATCCGACCGCCCGCCACTGAAAAGCCAAACTGACCGCCCTGGGCCTTGCGGGTGTACAGATCGAACCCAGCCAGTCGAAGCCAGCGGATTGCCAGGTCCTCCAGCGTGTGGCCCACTTCAAATATGCGCAGCAGACGGCCGGAGAAATCGCGTCCATCGTCGACCGGCGTGCGCGTGTACTCGTATTGCAATGCGCGTTCACAGGCAACACCCAACCGGGATGCACCCAGGTAATTGCGTGGCACCTGGCACTCGCGCTCACGGGTCAGTCCTTGATCGATCAAGACGCTGATCTGCTCGTCAAGCTTGGGGCGATGATTGAAGTCAAGCGTCACGGCATAGCCCCCGCCGAGGAAGCCGTCTGCTGGCTGGCAATACGCTGCTCGAGGAACGCTCGATCCTTGGCCGCCATGCGCTCGTGCTCGATGAGCATGTGCGACTGATAGGCAGACACCACCACGTCGACCAGGGTCAAGACTTCTTCGCGGCTGTAGTCGGCCAGTGGACGCCCCATGCCGATCTCGCCTACATACTCACCCAAAGGCGATAAGCAAGATCGCATTGCGGTGACTTCCATTTCCGTGGGATCAATCATCTGACCCTCCGTTTTGTTCATGATTTGAGAGAAGGCGTTCTGGCACGCCATGGAGCAGAACACCCACCGATCCGAATACCGGGCAGGGTCGCTACGGCGCAAGCGGGCGTTGAACCACCCCAGCCCCTTGGCTTGGCGACTGCAGACTGCGCACTTCACGCGGCCGCCCGGTAGCTGTCATTGGCCGCCACGACCAGGCGTTGGATCTGTGCCTTGTTGAACTGGAAGGACAACAGGGCAGATGCCTGGTAACGCGTCAGGCTGAAATCGGCACGCAGCGCCTCTGGCAAGTAGCGCAGTTGTTTTTCTGTCGGTGCCTCGTTGAGCCAGCGCCGCGTTTTGTGTGCAGAGTCTTCAGATTCATGGTCGTTGAGCCAGTCGTCGGCCTTGGCCATACACACGGTGCGCTCGCCAACTGCCAAAAGATGCGTTCCCATCCCCTGACCGCCACCGACTGCGTGCCAGCGTCCGGCGAGGAAGAAAATACCGCCCCAGGCCGAGAATCCGGTTGCCATCAGTGCGTCGTCGCAGCCGAACAGGTCACACCAGCGAAAGTTCGAACGCTTAAGCAGATCGATTTCGCTCATCACGAAGTCACTCAAGACACCGCCATCTTGCGGTTGGCGCTCCCAGACGTGGCCGCAGAACGGGCACTCCATGACCGCCAACGGGACAATGGCGCCACATTCCGGACAGTCTTTGGTGAGCGCCTCGCCATCATGCTGGTGGCCGTCCAAATTGACGTCCTGCTCCAGGGCGCCATGCATCAGGCTGGCCGTGCCAAAGTCGAGCACGATGCAGTCTGTTTTGATGACGTGGGGATATTCCTCTGGATCTACCGTACGCAAGCCCCGGCCCACCATCTGAATGAAGGTGGACTTGTAGGAACTTGGTCGCAGCAGAACGACACAGGCTGTCGGAGTGAAGTCATAGCCTTCCGTCAGGATGGCCACGTTGACAATGACCTGTGCATCACCGCACTCAAAGCTGGCAATGCACGCCCTTCTTTCTCCGTCCGGCAGGTCACCGTGGATCAGCACTGCCGGCACTCCGGCCGCATTGAATCCATTACACACACTTTGCGCATGGGCAACAGTCGAGCAGAACACGATGGTCTTTCGGTCGCTGGCCTTCTCCTTCCAGTTCTTAATGACGGCATCGGTGATCAAGGTTTTGTTGAGGATGGAGGCGACTTCGTCCATATCGAAGTCCACGGCCGTGCGTCTTACCTTACTCAGCGCTTCCTGCGCACCAACATCAATCACGAATGTGCGCGGCGGCACCAAGTGCCCGCTGGCGATCATTTCGCCCAGCGTGATCTGGTCGGCAAGGTTGGAAAACACATCACGCAGGCCCTGGCCATCACCCCGGTTAGGGGTGGCAGTCAGGCCGCAGATGGCCGCACTGGGGTTGCGGCTGTGCACCTTGTCGATCACAGCCCGGTAGCTTGGCGACGCCGCATGGTGGGCTTCGTCGATCACCAGCAGGTCCAGTGTCGGAAGCTGGTCCAGGTTCGCCCCCTTTGAGAGGGTCTGCACCATGGCAAAGGTGGCACGGCCGGACCAGGATTTCTCATTGGCATCGACCACCGAAGTGGTCAACCCCGGATTCACCCGAGAGAATTTGGTCCGGTTTTGATCTGTGAGTTCGGTGCGATGTGCAAGGATGCACGCTTTGGCGTCGGGCTCAGCCAACACACTGCCAGCAACCGCCGACAACATGATAGTCTTGCCCGAGCCTGTCGGCGCCACCGCCAGCGCGTTGCCGTGCTGACGCAACGCCGCCAGCGTACGCTCTACCAGTTGGGTTTGACGGGGACGCAGCATCATGGCGGCGACTCCTTACTGCGCCCAGCTGGGACGACCCGGCACAGGAGAGCGGCCGGTAGCCTGCGCATAGGCATTCGGCGCAGGTGTTGCCTGAGGTGCAGGTGCAGACGGCTGACGAGCGGTGCCCATGAGAGCTGCGTAGTCTTTGTGGTCCGGCGTCACGGCCGACTTGATGACGCTCTTGTCCTGACCGTTCTGATCCTTGTCCCAATCGACTTTCCCGAGGAATTCGATGCCCTCCAGGTCAGCAAAGCCGCTGATACGCCTTGCGTTCTGTGCTGCCGGACTGCTGTCACTCGGGTGGATGCCACGTGCCGAATTGAGGATGGCCTTCACAAAAGTACGGCCCATGTTGGCCCACTCCGGTCCCTTGGGGCTGTGCAGGCCGATGAGTGACCACATCTTGCGGCGCGCGAATGCACCGTCCATCACCACAAACTCACAGTTCAGATAAACCGAGCCCGTGCTGGTATTGCGGGTGGCGAAACCACCGGTCCAGCCCTGTGCAGCATCGTCGTGGCCACCGGGTTTGATGGTCATACGCACGCGCACCACGGTCCCCTTGGGGATCAGGTCGAAGGATGTTTGTTCGGAAGCAGAATTGAAATCGAAGTAAGTCATGATCAGATCTCCTGAGAGGCAATGGATTCGGGGGTGGCGGGTGTGCCAGGGGTACTGGCGGAGGCGCCGGTAGTTCCGGCAGTGGATGTAGCGGCGGAAACGGGGCGAGCAAAATCGAGTCGCTCGCTGGCAGGCTTGGCGGGGCCCGCGATCTTTTCCATGAGGCGACCCAGGTGCGGTTCCTCAATCGGGTCGAGACGACCAGAACGATCCTTGGCCGGGTAGCCCCAGGAATTCAACGTGTGGCAGACGAACGCGCGGTAGTTTGCCCCGTCATCGCCCTTGAGCTCGGCGAGCGTCACGACTTCATCGACGATTCCTGGCAATTCAAGGCCGGTCTTGGACCCGTCGATCTGCAGCGCAAAAACACGGCGATTGAAATCATCGAGTGACTCGTTGAGGATGCCGACGAACCAGACATTCTTGCGACGGGTATGCTGCAGATGGGTGAGCCACCCGATCATTTCCTGTCCCATCAAACCGTAGGCACCGCGGCTGTCAGGCTTACCGGTCTTCTCAGAGTAGGCCTGGGGCTGACCCTTACTCCATTGCAGGCACAGGCGTCCGGCAACGGTGATCGAGTCCACAAACACGGTGTCGTACTTATCCAGTACCACCGGATCACCGAAACGCGCGCACACGGCATCAAAGTGGGCCTGGCTGTAGGGCTGGTCCTCGCGCAATGCTGGGTTCGGGCCGCCGATGAAAACGGCAAAATCGCGGCATTCCTGCCAGGTGCGAGGACGGATCGTGTCGCCCGCGTAACCTTCGACTGCCAGGTCGCCAGCCTCGAGATCCATGAACAAGGTGGCGATCGGATTCAGGGTCCACAGTTGCGACGTCTTGCCAATGCCGGACTTGCCGACCAGCACACCCTTGACGCCACGACGCTCGGCCAACCGCTGATCGGCGGTGATGATGGGCAGACTCATTTGCGCATCTCCTCATCAGACAGGGATGCAAAAGCCTGGGCAATGGTTGTTGTGCCCACCGCACCGCGCCCGCGTGCAGCCTCGTACAACTCCTTCAATGCACCGGAGCGGCGCATGATTGCGCTGCATTCCGCCTCAGTGCCTTGAATGGCAAAGGCAATGTCATCAATAGTCGCGTCGGTCAACTGGCGAATCACCTCATCAGGACGCGTTGTGCCATTTGCAGGGATGCGAACGGCATCAGGCAAGTAGGCCGAATGAAAAGATTGATGCTTGCGCAACCGCGACATCAACGACTTGCGAACGCTGAGCGCAGCGACGCTAGGTTTGAATTCCGTCGCCTCGGTGCTGGCCGTCTTTTGGAAAATTGGGAACTGCATGCTGATTACTCCTGAATGAGTGCGAGACGGAAGCTGGGCTTGCCGGTTTTGAGGGTGCGTGCCTCTACAAAGGCAGACTTGAGGGACTCAGGCCAGGCGCCGAACTTGGTTTCGGACACGCGGTATGTGATTTCCACGTACTGGGCGGGGTCGTCGCCATTGGCGGCGATGCGACGAGTGATTTCAGCCAGCTTGGACTGATTCCATTCGACCTTCTTGGGCAGGTCGGCAGTAATGCACACACGGCCATCGTCAAAGTGCACGACGCCAGTGTCTTTGCCAGCTGCCAGGCGAAGACCATGGGCACGTTCGGCGTACTTGAGATCCAGAGCACGATCGACGTGATCTTGGGTGGACTTGGCGGTTGACTGCTGATCGACGGCTTCGTTTTTCAGATGGAACAAGACGTCGCTGGAATACGCTGCCAGATCTCCGGCGGGTGTGGCGAGCGCCTGCTCAAGTGTCAGGCGGCTCATACAGCACCCCCTGCATCTGCGCGCTCAGAGGTGCTCTTGCGCAGGCTGTCGGTCTCGAACGCTTCCACGTCCTCGATGCGGTACAGTACGCGCCCTTGCAGTTTCAGAAATACCGGCCCGATGCCTTCGGTCCGCCAGCGTTCCAGTGTGGCCTCGCTAACGTCCCAACGGTCGGCCAAATTGCGCTGGTTGAGGTGTTTGGTACTCACGTTTGTGTCCTTTCAGGTAGTTGCTAAAACGTGAGGTCATCGTCGGATTTGTGATGTACGGGCGTCAGCCACCGCTATGTACGGGCTGATGTACGGGCGCGACATTTGCGGGTGCTTTGGTGCGCCAGAAAGCAAAAAACCGCCAGAAGGCGGTTGTGCGTGATGCGGCGTGATGGCGCTGGTGGGAATGTCAATCCAGCACAAAACCGTACATGCCGTTTCCGTCGCTGCCGATGTAGTCCTGCCAGACAGGGTTACCGGCAAAGATGTTTTGAATTCGCTGGCTACGGCCCACCTTCTGCGCGCCGTACACGAACGCCAGAATTTCGTGTGCGGGCACGTGCCAACGATCAACGCAGGCTTGCTCAAACAAGTACTGGACCACCGCAATCTGGCGCTTGCCCTTGATCGCCCAAGGCTCAATCTGTTTCGTCGCGATCACCAGTGTGCTGGAGTACGAATCAAATCGCACCGGCAGCGATTTCTGAACCGTTTGCCCGGCCGGAGCAGTCATGAGCCGATGAATCAGATCGACGTCAAGGATGCGACTGGTAGCACGTTCGAGGATCACTGCGTTCACAGGCACGATGCGGTACTGGCGCGGCAGCGATATGAAGTCAGGAAGGCGCTGTCCACTTGTCAGGATCAATCCTTGATCGGGCAGCGACGGCGATTGAAAATACCGCAGCACATCTCTTGTGCGCTGTGCAAGCTCGCGCACGAACCAGACGTCCACGAGTGCGGCGCCGATGCGTGTCTTTCCGAGATGCCACAGAACACCATCAATGGCAGGCGCATCAATGCCGCGCCGTAACGCCTGAGCAATGCCGAGCAGGGTCGCGATCTGATTCAGGAATTCTGATGGTCTGACGCAGTAGACACCGACGTCGGCGGCTGGCACGTATTTGATGCGAAACGTCTCAGGGCAACGGTAATGGTATCGCCCGGGATCCTCATCCTCGTTCAGTTCAACTGCGACAAGATCGTCCCCGCATGGTGCCGGATACATCCCGGCATACCCGGTGCATTCGGTCCACGCCATCGCTTCGCCGCGAGAAAGCGAGGACCCGCCAAAGAGGTCCCAGCCAGGGATGCCTCGCAAACGCTGTCCTTGACCATCAGTGGTCGACTGACTCGATCGCTCGAACCAGCCGGCCAACTCAAGCAGCGATGGCGTCGACAGAGTCTGCGCCGGCATCGCCGATCACCTTCACCAGATTCCACTTGGCAAGAAGCCGGTCGCACAGCGCGCGGTCCTTCTCGCGTTTGGTCTTGACGTTGCACCTGTTGTCATCACGCAGTACGACACTGATTGTGCGTGCACGGTCAACGCCAACTTTCTTCAGGCGGATGGACAGCCGAGCGTAATTCAGGTGATGATTGCTGAAATCAAACGTCGGGCCCACCAGTGATCGAGCTGCCGAGTAGATGTCATCGGCATCGTTGCTCCAGATCTTGACGAGCAGCGATCGGTGCGCGCCACCAGAATACCCAAGCTCAGTGACTTTCACGGACACTACGTTCTCGCCAGTCAGATCGAAGTTGCGCACGGCTGCCAGGCTCTGGTAGTTGTACTGCTTGATCGGGATCTTCTCGCCAGAGATGGGGGACTGGAGCAAGCAGTCGGCGGCAAAACCAGCCAGAGCTTCCCGCCCGTCCGAACCCCTGGACAGAACTTCCAGGTGACCGTTGGCAGGTTCATACGTGATGTGCGACGAGACCGCCCGGACCACTTCCTGAGCTACAAGTTCACTGGCTTGGACACAGTCCATGATTTCAGGCGGCCGGTTGTGGTGGATGCTGATCTGGTACAGGTCAACGTCTTCGCCAGTGTCGGTGTCCGGGCGCAATCGATTGAAGATCTGGATTGCAACGGCGTCCGCTGCGCAACCGTAGTGGGCAGCGACCTTCTGGTGGAACGCGGCCCTGGCCACCAGATCGGTTTTGACGGCCAGCTTGGATGGCGCGACAAAGCCAGAATAGCAGGAAGCGCTTTGACGGAAGACGTCGGCCTGCCGTGCATCGACTGCATCCTTGAACAGCTTGGGCTCATTGACGTACAACCAAAGTGCGCGTTCGTACTGGTTCTTGAGGATGCCAAAAGCGGCCTTGTCTGCTGCGTGGACGATGTCGCCCTTGAATCCATCAATGACGTCCTGGCCAGCACCGTCCGACAGCAGCACGATGCGCTCGGCCAATTCCTCCATCTTTTGGCGCTTGCCCACCGCGAGCGCGGACAGATCTGCCTCCATGACTGCCCGCTGCTCGCGTCTCCCCTGCTTGAGATCCAAGACGGGCATGCTCACGCCAAATTCGCTGGCGATGAATTCGCCGAAAACTGCCGGCGGCAGATGACCAAGCAACTTCGACAGGTTCTCCGAATCATTCATTTCCATCACCTTCCTGAGGTTCTATCCGGTTGGGTTCAGCCCGGGTGGCCCCTTCTTCTTGTTGGGGTTGGCAGACCGCATATGTTCGGTACACCGAACGATTGGGATTATTTCAGACTGAAAAGGAGTTTGTCAAGCAGGTACGAATTCGTTCGGTGTAATGGTAATATTCGCGAACATTACAGGACAAATTGGGAGGATAAAGTGCCATCACCACTAGGTGACAAGATCCGCCTACTGCGAAAGCGAAAAAAGCTCAGCCTCGAGCAATTGGCCGATCTCACCGAATCCAGCAAGAGCTACATCTGGGAGCTGGAGAACAAGGACGACCCAAAACCGTCGGCCGACAAGATCGGCAAGATCGCGACAGTGCTCGAGGTCACGACCGAATTCCTGCTTACCGAATCGACGGCATCCCCTGGCGAGGAAGTCATCGATGAAGCCTTCTTCCGAAAATACAAGGGCATGCCGGACGACACCAAGAAGCGGCTGCGCAAGATCCTCGACGCATGGGATGACGACGAGTGACCGAACGCAAAATGCCAATGGCGCAGGCCAACCGAATCTCGTCCATGCTCAACACGGTCCTGGGGGCGAACCGCTTTCCGGTCAAGGTGGACGAGGTCGCGATGGAGTATTCCCGGCAGTGCTTTGCCGACTCGCCTGTGGGCAAGGTCCTGGGCGACGATCTCGAAGGTTTGGAAGGAATGCTCGCGGCCAACAAGGACCGCTCGAAGTGGTTGATTGTCTACAACAGCGCCGTGCGGTCCGAGGGACGCAAGCGTTTCACGATCGCGCACGAGTTCGGTCACTACATGCTGCACCGCCACGACCAGGATCGGTTCGAGTGCGGTGACGACGACATTGAGACCGGTGACGGCAACGAACAAGACATCGAAACTGAGGCTGACAAATTTGCATCGACCTTGCTGATGCCACTGGACGATTTCAGGAGGCAAGTCGATGGGCAGCCGATCGGCTTTGATTTGCTTGGCCACTGTGCCGATCGTTACGGCGTCTCATTGACAGCTGCCGCATTGCGTTGGATCGAAATCGCTGACAACCGTGCCATCCTGGTGGCCAGCCGAGACGACCACATGCTGTGGGCAAAATCGAACCAAGCGGCGTTCAAGTCTGGCGCTGTGTTTGCGACCCGAAAACACACGATCGAATTGCCGCGTGACGCTCTTGCCCACAGCGACAACTCTTCAGGAACCAGCCAGGCCCAATCGATCCGCGCCAGGTCCTGGTTTGCGCGCGAGCCCTCCTACGTCGAGCTGACAGAGATGACCAAGGTCGCCGCCAACTACGACTACACACTGACCCTACTGTTGATGCCGCAAGCCGAGTGGCGCCAACCGCAGCACGAAGATGCAGAGCCGGAGGAAGACGCCTTCGATCGCTTCATCAATAACGGCCAGTTCTCCGACAGAAAATAGGCCCAGTCCCTGTTGCGGTTTCGGCATTGACCCGCAGGGACCAGCACGCATCCGAAACTTCCTCATGGTGTCGGCGGCGGTCTTTTTGGACAATTTTGCTTCAAGCAAGTTGGACAACCAGGACCGCCACCCGATGCATGAAATCAACCACACTCCACCTGAGCGTATGACGCCCGAGCAGCGTCGACGCGAAATTGCGTCGCTGCTCGCGCGTGGCCTGGCACGCTTGCGCATGGCTTCGTTGCCACAGCCCGCAAAAATCCTCACCGCAAGAGAAGTATCACTTGGCTTTTCTGGCAACCAGAGCGTTCATACAGACCCCGTCAACAACAGATATTCGGAGTCCTGATGAGATCGCAAAAACCCATGCCCGCCACACCGCCATCGGTGATGTCACAGATCGCACAGTTGCCAGAGCTGGCCATGCCCGAAATTAAATCCCTCTGGAAGAGACTTTTTCATGGCGACACGCCTACCCACAACCGGCAGTTCCTGGAACGTCGGATTGCCTACAAGTTGCAGGAGATCGAGTTTCGCAAGGTGGACCCAAACCTGCTGGATCGCAACAAGCGCCGCATTGAGTCCCTGATCGAGACAGGCAAGGTCAAGACACGCGATCCGGACTACCGCCCGATCGCTGGCACGATGCTCACCCGCGAGTACCAAGACAAGGAATACCGCGTGATCGCCACGGCCGATGGAAATTACGACTTCGATGGCAGGATGTACCAAAGCCTGTCACAGATCGCCCGTGAAATTACCGGCACACGCTGGTCGGGGCCACTGTTCTTTGGACTCAAGACTCGGGCGGCCAAGGCTGCGCCTGCCAGGAAGGGAGTCCGGACATGAGCGAAGTTCTGAAAAGGCGGATTCGTTGCGCGGTCTACACCCGCAAGTCCAGTGAAGAAGGCCTGGACCAGGATTACAACTCCCTTGATGCCCAGCGCGACGCAGGTCACGCGTACGTGGCCAGTCAACGTGCAGAGGGCTGGACTGCGGTCGCCGATGACTACGATGATCCGGCGTTCTCGGGCGGCAACATGGAGCGACCTGCGCTCAAACGCCTGATGGCCGACATTGAGGCCGGAAAAATCGATGTGATCGTGATCTACAAGATCGACCGCCTGACGCGCAGCCTGGCCGACTTTTCCAAGATGGTCGAGGTGTTCGAGCGCCGGGGCGTGTCATTTGTCTCGGTCACGCAGCAGTTCAACACCACCACGTCCATGGGGCGTTTGATGCTCAACGTCCTGCTGTCCTTCGCGCAGTTTGAGCGCGAGGTCACCGGGGAGCGAATCCGCGACAAGATCGCAGCCAGCAAACGCAAGGGGCTGTGGATGGGCGGCGTTCCGCCCTTGGGGTACGACGTTGAAAACCGACGATTGGTGCCCAACGTCAAGGAGGGCAAACTTATCCGTCACATCTTCCTGCGATTCGTGGAACTCGGATCAAGCACCACACTGGTCAAGGAACTCAGGCTTGACGGCGTGACATCGAAAGCGTGGACAACCCAGGACGGCAAAGTTCGGGAGGGCAAGCCGATCGACAAGGGTTTGATCTACAAGCTACTGGGCAATCGAACCTACCTTGGAGAACTCCGCCACAAGGACCAGTGGTACCCAGCCGAACACCTTGCCCTCATCACCCCAGCGCAGTGGGACGATGTGCACGCCATATTGGCAACCAACGCCCGTGTGCGGGGCAACCACACCCGCTCGAGCACACCGTTTTTGCTCAAGGGCATCGTCTTTGGCCATGACGGGCGGGCGCTGACACCTTGGCACAGCACAAAGAAAGCGACCGGAAAGAAATACCGCTATTACCTGCCCATGCGCGAGATCAAGGAGCACGCCGGCGCGTCAGGTTTGCCGCGTCTGCCGGCAGCCGAATTGGAATCAGCGGTGCTCGACCAACTTCGTGGCATTCTGCGTTCGCCAGACTTGCTCGGCAACGTGCTGCCACTGGCGATAGCGCTGGATCCAACTCTTGACGAAGCAAAAGTCACCGTCGCCATGACACGGCTCGACACCATATGGGACCAACTTTTTCCGGCCGAGCAGACCCGGATCGTCAGACTGCTGGTCGAAAAGGTGATCGTGTCCCCCAACAATCTTGAAGTGCGACTGCGGGCCAACGGCATCGAGCGACTGGTGCTGGAACTGCGTCCGGAAAAGGCTGAAGGCATGGATGCGGTACCGGCATGAGTGGGATCCTCATCCGCAAGACCGGCGCGACGGACGTCATGTCATCGAGTGATGGCAGGTTGACCCTGTCAGTGCCAATTCAGTTCAAGCGGCGCGGCGGACGCAAGCAAGTCACGCTGCCCCATGGCGCGGGCGGCCAGCCCCGGCCGTGGGACACGACCTCCACGGCGTTGCAACTGGCGCTCGCGAGGGGACATCGCTGGCTGGCAATGCTGGAGTCTGGCGAGGCCAAATCGCTACGTGAGATCGCCGCGCGGGAGGGCGTCGACAACAGCTATGTCAGTCGGATGGTCAACCTGACCACTCTGGCGCCGGACATCGTGGCCGCCATCTTGCTGAACGAATTGCCTGACCGTCTCACGTTGTTCGATCTGGCCAGCGATACGCCATTGTCATGGGATGCGCAGAGGGGCCTGCTGCATCTGCCCGCTGGGTAGCAAACTGGTGAAGCGAAGTTGCACGGTGGTCGGCTTGGTGCCTATTAACGACCGAGGCGGCTTGGGGGCGACCGGCTTCTTCACTGCGGTTGCAAACGTTCGAGTTAGCTGGATGAACTCAAGCCACCCAAAGGCGACACTCGCCACGGAACGAAGCAGCCGTTCATTGCTTGAGGTAAGGGGCATTCTCGGCGGAAGAGAGATTAATTTGGCGATATGTATTCAGCGCCAGCCCAAGCGTCTGCCTTGCGTACGAAACACTCAACCTAGTATGGCGTTGCGTCGGCGGAGCGCCATGAGTCGCGTCGTTTCGAGTTAGGACGAGTTCCCGCAGCAGCTTGATGGTCTCAGGCTGCAGCACGTTTGAGTGCCGACTTTGAAGAAAAGTGTGAATGCTGCCGGTACGAACCTCTCCATTCCTTTTTGTAGTCGATAGGTCTCGAAACTTTTGATTTAGGAACCATTCCAGTGCTGTGCAAATTCCAATGAGAGCCAACTCAGGTTCATCGTCAGTACAGAGCGCATGCAACGCCTGCAATCTGCGGATAAAGGGATCATCAGCTCTGATTGCGGAACCGACCGTATCCTTGATGTCCCTTAGGGACGAGCTAACAGGTTCCGGCGACGGGGCGGGCTCGACTAGACCGTTGAGTATCGGTATCGGAACACCTGCGCCGACAATTCGTCCAGGCGCGAGCATTGCGTGGTATCCATACAAATACGAGCGCTTTCGCACGTTGATCAGGGCAGATACGCTGTACGCGTTGAGCAAAGCTCTCGTGGCAGTTATTAGATGGTCTCGCATGCGTGCCGCTACGTCACGCTGAAAGTCGAAACCGGTCAATGGTCTGCGCCGGCGGCTCGGCTCACCCTGGGACACTTCTGGCAGACGCATCCAGTTCTCGACCATGTGAGAGCCAAGTTGCTCGTTGAGCGTTTTAAGGTTCCTCAATCTGGCGACGTAAAGCGGATGAACGCGCTCTCGTTTGTCTCCTAGACGAATGATCCCAACAAGCTGAGTGATCGTTGTACGCCCTCGGCTATCTTCGTCAGAGGAATCTAGGCTCTTTAGACGCCCAAAGCTGTCGATCGACATTCGAACCGGACGAAGCCATAGCTCAACGGTAGATCCTGAGCGATCGCCCGGCGCATCTACCTTTATGGCACCTAAGCCTAGGTCAAATGGAAGTTGCCCAAAAGCGGCAACAAACGGTCCGTGGCGGGTTTCTAAATCTACAGCGCACTCCAGAAGCAAGTCTGGTGACGTTGCCCCAAACTCCAGAAGTCTGTCCAGAAAGCTCGTATGTTGCGGAGAATCCGGCGGATTCAGAGTGACAACATCTTCGATAGTCCACGTTTGCGCGACGCGATGCATAGGTGAAGTGTCTCAAATATTCCAGATAGAAAGCTGGCTCACAGGCCGCATTGCCAGACCAACGCAAATACGGGTTACGAATCCGGCGTTTCAATGAACAACTGTCAAACTGTCGCTGCCAAGTCGGGGGGCCACACGACAAGGAAGGTAGCGCGTGATAGCGCCAGCGTCAATTCCGGGTACCAATGCTGAAAATCAACCGCTTGATTGGTCCGCGCGTAACTCGTTGATTTCTATCGTCGTGGCCAGCGCCCATTGCGGACTTCGGGCCTTCCGTGACTCCCATGTCGCGGAGACTACTGGCCTACGGAGAGCAGAAAGTGACCATGGCGGGGCCGACTGGCTGCGGAGCGAAGTCCGCAATAACCCGCGTGAACCCCACGGAACACGCGGGTACAGGCGAAAAAAATCCAACCAGCGAACTGGTTGGATTTTCAATATGGTGGAGCTGGGGGGATTTGAACCCCCGTCCGCAAGCCATCTTCGAGCAGATCTACATGTTTAGTGGTCTGATTTAAGTCTCGCCTCCTGTATCGCGCAGCCACACGCTATACCGAACGCCAGTACCCTATTATCTCGCCCCATACCAAGGTACCCGGTACAAAGCCAGCCGATGTGAATAACCTTACAGCCTGGACGTCACGACCTTGCGATCACGACACCCTTGCCCAGCCCACCGGCCTGCTGTTGTAAGGCTCACTGGTTATTAAGCAGCGAGTGCGAAACGTTCGTCGTTTGCAGTTAGTTTTTTGAACCAAGATTTACGAGCGTAGTCCGTGCTCGACATGCACCACAGCGATTCCGTACCCACGTCGAAACCAATGCAGCCCCTCAACCACTATTTTAGGCCGATCCGAGCAATTGCAACAGGTCCAGCGGATTTTCTATCGACGCATGTGCGCGCCACTGCGTGATATCGGTCTGCACACCCAGGTAACCGTAGGTGGCAGCGACCGTTGCCATGCCAGCGGCCAGGCCCGCAACGATGTCGCGCTCATCATCTCCGACATAAACGCATCGATCCGGCGCGATGCCCATACGGCGTGCAGCCTCGAACAGCGGCTCCGGATGCGGTTTGGCATGGGGCGTGGTGTCGCCGCTGATGACCACGCTGGCCGATGCGAACAACGGCATCGCCCGGGTCAGCGGATCCGTGAATCGGGCCGACTTGTTGGTCACGACACCCCAGCGCAGGCCGCGTTGACACAATTGCGCGATCAGGGAGTCAACCCCGTCGAATGCATAGGTCTGCTGCGTCATGCATCGCTCGTAGTTAGCAAAGAACTCCTCCTTGAGTTCGGCGAACTGGGCATCGTCCGGCCCCATGCCGAACCCCACCGACAACATGCCGCGGGCACCGGCGCCTGCCATCGGTCGGTACTGTGACAGCGGCAGGGACGGCAGGCCACGCTGCACGCGCATCAGGTCGGCGGCCGCACCCAGGTCCGGTGCACTGTCGATCAGCGTGCCATCGAGGTCGAACAGCACCGCGTCGACTTGTTCCATCGGCAGCATCAGACGCCCCATCAGCTGTTCTCCAATGGCTTGCGGGTCGCGAGAAGGTAGTTCACGCTGGTATCGGCGCTGAGCCAGTAGCGCTGCGTCAAGGGGTTGTACTCCATGCCACGGGTCTGGCGCAATTCAAGGCCACTGTCGCGGCAGTAGTGCGCCAATTCGCTCGGACGGATCAGCCGGTCATAACTGTGCGTGCCTTTGGGCAACAGGTTAAGCAGGTACTCCGCACCGACGATGGCAAACATGAACGACTTGGCATTGCGGTTGAGCGTCGAGAAAAACACCCAGCCGCCCGGCTTCACCAACTCGGAGCAGGCCTGCACGATGGCGCCGGGGTCAGGCACATGCTCGAGCATTTCCATGCAGGTCACCACGTCGTACTGCCCGGGCTGCTCGCGTGCAAGATCCTCGGCGCTGACCTCGCGATAGTCCACGTTGGGTGTCTGGGCCTCGAGCGCATGCAGCTGCGCAACGCGCAGTGGCTTGGTCGCCAGGTCAATGCCCAGCACCTGCGCTCCACGGCGGGCCATGGAGTCTGCCAGGATGCCACCACCACATCCGACATCCAGCACAGCCATGCCTTGCAGCGGGCATGTGGACGCAATCCAGTCCAGGCGCAATGGATTGATCTGGTGCAAGGGACGGAACTCACTGTCCTCATCCCACCAGCGATGGGCAAGGTCGGAAAACTTGGCCAACTCGGCCGGATCCACATTTACACGGGTATTCATGCTGTGATTATCGACAACTGGCAGGCGGATTCCACGACAAGGCAATTTCCACTTGTGGACCTCAAAACAAAAACCCCGCCGAAGCGGGGTTTGCGCGGGCACCCTGTGAAGAGCGCCCTATTTGCCCAACAAGATTACTTGTTGCTGCGGGTACCGACGACTTCGATCTCCACGCGGCGGTTCTTGGCGCGACCTTCTTTGGTCTTGTTGTCAGCCACTGGCTGCTTCTCGCCCTTGCCTTCGGTGTAGACACGGTTCTTTTCGATACCGTTGGACACCAGATAAGCCTTGACAGCTTCCGAGCGCTTCATCGACAGGCCTTGGTTGTAGGCATCCGAACCGACGGCGTCGGTGTGGCCCACGGCGATCACGACTTCCAGGTTGATGCCCTTGACCTTGCTGATCAGATCGTCTAGCTTGGCTTTGCCTTCTGGCTTGAGCACCGACTTGTCGAAGTCGAAGAACGCGTCAGCAGCGTAGGTGACCTTGGTCGCGGCTGGCGCCTTAGGCGCAGCAGCACGGGCTGCCGGAGCAGGTGCAGCTCTGGGTGCAGGTGCAGCAGCACGCGGAGCGGGTGCAGCAGCACGCGGAGCGGGTGCAGCAGCACGCGGAGCGGGTGCAGCAGCTTTAGGAGCCGGAGCAGCAGCCTTTGGGGCCACAATCGCGCCATCGCAACCCACTGCGGCGGTAGCCGGGGTCCAGGCGGAATCACGCCAGCAGAGGTCGTTGCTGCCGTTTTTCCAGACGGCATCGCCGGCGCCACTGCGCCAGTTGTCAACAGACTGTGCGCCGGCGGCAGTTGCGAGCGCCACGGTAGCGAACAGCATAGCCACTTTATTCAAATTCTTCATGATTCTCCTTGTCGAGACATTAGCCGCAGCGGCGCTGCGAAGCGTTGGACGCGCCAGGCGATCGCCACCAAGCGCATGGGGGGATTGTGCCATACACGATCTGTCAAACAAAGGCTGGGAGGCGCTTCGAATGTAGGAAATCCGCCCGTCCAGCGTCATCTGTTGCCATATTGCGACAGCCCCTTGCCCCTAAAATCGACGCTTTCCGCCGTAAGACATCCCCATGACCCAGTTCGCCAAAGAAACCCTGCCCATCAGTCTGGAAGAGGAAATGCGGCGCAGCTACCTCGATTACGCAATGAGCGTGATCGTGGGGCGGGCCCTTCCTGACGCCCGCGATGGACTCAAGCCTGTGCACAGGCGCGCCCTGTTCGCGATGCATGAGCTCAATAATGACTGGAACCGGCCTTACAAGAAGTCGGCCCGTATCGTCGGCGACGTCATCGGCAAGTACCACCCGCATGGAGACCAGTCGGTCTACGACACGATCGTGCGCATGGCGCAAGATTTTTCGATGCGCCACATGCTGGTCGACGGCCAGGGCAACTTCGGCTCGGTCGATGGCGACAACGCCGCCGCGATGCGATACACCGAGATCCGGCTGTCCAAGATCACGCATGAGATGTTGGCAGACATCGACAAGGAGACCGTGGACTTCGGGCCCAACTACGACGGCTCGGAAAAAGAACCGCTGGTTCTGCCCAGCAAGCTGCCCAACCTGCTGGTCAACGGCTCCGGTGGTATTGCGGTGGGTATGGCGACGAACATTCCGCCACACAACCTCAACGAGGTGGTGGACGCCTGCCTGCACATGCTGCGCCACCCCGACGCGACGGTCGACGACCTGATGGAGATCATTCCGGCGCCGGACTTCCCCACAGGCGGCATCATTTACGGCATCAACGGTGTCAAGGATGGTTATCGCACCGGGCGCGGCCGCGTCGTGATGCGGGCGAAGTGCCATTTCGAAGATATTGACCGCGGTCAACGGCAGGCCATCATCGTTGACGAGCTGCCCTATCAGGTCAACAAGAAGACGCTGCAAGAGCGCATGGCCGACCTGGTGCACGAGAAGAAGATTGAAGGCATCAGCCACATCCAGGACGAAAGCGACAAGTCCGGCATGCGCCTGGTGATCGAGCTCAAACGCGGCGAGGTGCCCGAGGTCGTGCTGAACAATCTGTACAAGCAGACCCAGTTGCAGGACACGTTCGGCGTCAACATGGTGGCGCTGATCAACGGGCAACCGAAGTTGTGCAATCTGCGCGACCTGATCGAGGTATTCCTGGATCACCGGCGCGAAGTGGTCACGCGCCGCACCGTGTTCAACCTGCGCAAGGCGCGCGAACGCGGCCATGTGCTCGAAGGCCTGGCAGTGGCGCTGGCCAACATCGACGAATTCATCGCCATCATCCGCAATGCGCCGACGCCGCCGGTAGCCAAGACCGAATTGATGGCCCGCTCGTGGGACAGCAAACTGGTACGCGAAATGCTGACCCGCAGCCGCGCCGATGGCGGCGTGGTCAACGCCGACGACTACCGCCCCGAAGCCATGGACAAGGCCTACGGCATGGGCTCCGACGGCCTGTACCGCCTGAGCGACACGCAGGCACAGGAAATCCTGCAGATGCGCCTGCAGCGCCTGACCGGTCTGGAGCAGGACAAGATCGTCGCCGAATACAAGGATGTGATGACCGAGATCGAGGACCTGCTCGACATCCTAGCCAAACCCGAGCGCGTATCGACCATCATTTCTGATGAACTCGGCCACATCAAGCAGGAGTTCGGCCAAACCAAGATGGGCGCACGCCGCAGCCTGATAGAACACAGCTCATTCGACCTGAGCACCGAAGACCTGATCACGCCCACCGACATGGTGGTCACGCTGAGCCACAGTGGCTACATCAAGAGCCAGCCCCTGTCCGAATACCGGGCCCAGAAGCGCGGCGGACGCGGCAAACAGGCAACAGCTACCAAGGAAGACGACTGGATCGACCAGTTGTTCATCGCCAACACGCACGACTACATTCTGTGCTTCTCCAACCGCGGCCGGCTCTACTGGCTCAAGGTCTGGGAAGCGCCTCAGGGTTCGCGCGGATCGCGCGGGCGCCCGATCATCAACATGTTCCCGCTGCAGGAAGGTGAAAAAATCACCGTCGTGCTGCCGCTGACCGGCGAAAAACGCAGCTTCCCGCCAGACGCCTATGTATTCATGGCGACCAGCATGGGCACGGTCAAGAAGACCGCACTGGACGAATTCAGCAACCCGCGCAAGGCCGGCATCATCGCTGTCGACCTGGATCCGGGTGACTACCTGATCGGCGCCGCCCTGACAGACGGTGCCCATGACGTGATGCTGTTCTCTGACGGCGGCAAGGCCGTGCGTTTTGACGAAAACGATGTGCGTCCGATGGGCCGCACGGCCCGCGGCGTGCGCGGCATGATGCTCGAAGATGGGCAAACCGTGATTGCCATGCTGGTGGCGGAAGACGAGCAGCAATCAGTGCTGACCGCCACCGAGAACGGCTACGGCAAACGCACCAGCATCACCGAGTACACGCGCCACGGGCGTGGCACCAAAGGCATGATCGCGATCCAGCAAAGCGGACGCAACGGCAAGGTCGTCGCTGCCACGCTGGTGCATGCTGACGACGAGATCATGTTGATCACTGACAAGGGGGTGCTGGTTCGCACCCGCGTCAGCGAGATCCGCGAACTCGGCCGTGCCACCCAGGGCGTGACACTGATCGGACTGGACGACGGCTCGTCACTCAGTGGCCTGCAGCGCCTGGTTGAAAACGACGCGAACGACACCACTGACGACGGAGAAGACGCCGCTCCAGAAGCGGGCGGCGAGGCCACCTGACCAGTGATCGGACAACGCGCCGCGACAAGCACACCTGACAACCCTGAGCCTGAGAGATCGGCGGCGATTGATGCAACGACCCTATAACTTCTCCGCCGGCCCGGCTGCAATCGCCACCGAGGTATTGCAACAGGCCGCCGACGAGATGCTGGACTGGCCCGATGCCCAGGGACGGCGCTCCGGCATGGGCGTGATGGAGATGAGCCATCGCGGCAAGGAGTTCGTCTCGATTTACGAAGCCGCCGAGGCCGGCCTGCGCGAATTGCTCACCGTCCCAAAGAACTTCCGCATTCTGTTCATGCAAGGCGGCGGGCTGGGCGAAAACGCCATCGTGCCGATGAACCTGGCCGGCCGGCTCCACACCGATGCGTCGCAGGCGGTCACGAACTTCGTCGTCACCGGCGGCTGGAGCCAGAAGTCGCAAGCGGAAGCGGGCAAATACAGTCGCTCCAGGGTCGCGGCCAGCAATGCGCCCGACGGCCACATCCGCATTCCGGACCCGGCGAGCTGGCAGCTCGACTCCGACGCCGCCTACGTTCACATTTGCAGCAACGAGACCATCCACGGCGTCGAATATCAGTCGCTGCCGGACCTGGCTGCGCTGGGCTGCCAGGCTCCGCTGGTGGTCGATTTTTCGTCCCATGTCGCATCCCGGCCGGTGGACTGGTCGCGCGTTGGTCTGGCGTTTGCCGGCGCTCAGAAGAACCTGGGACCCGCCGGGCTGACCGTTGTCGTGGTGCGCGACGACCTGCTCGGCCACGCACTGGCGTTGTGCCCGAGCGCCTTCCATTACAAGCTGGTCAACGACAACCAGTCGATGTACAACACGCCCCCGACCTACGCCATCTACATCGCCGGCCTGGTGTTCCAGTGGATCCGGCGTCAGGGCGGCATTGCGGCGATGGAGCAGCGCAATATCGCCAAAGCGCTGTTGCTGTATCAAGCAATCGATGACTCGCAGCTCTACGAGAACCGCGTCGAACCGAGCTGCCGATCGCGCATGAACGTCCCGTTTTTCTTGAAAGACGCCACGCGCAACGATGCGTTCCTGACCGGGGCGCGTGAAAGCGGCCTGCTGTCGCTCAAGGGGCATAAGTCGCTGGGCGGCATGCGCGCCAGCATTTACAACGCCATGCCACTCGAAGGCGTGCAGGCGCTGGTCGCCTACATGCGAGAATTTGAACGCACTGCCGCCTGAACCGCCCCGCCCCCACACCGAACCCATGACCAGAACCCTGCCGGAGCTCCGGACCGCGATCGACGATGTCGACAAGGAATTGCTTGCCCTGATCAACCGGCGTGCCTCGCTGGCGCTTGAGGTCGGCGAGATCAAACGTCAGGAGGGTTCGACAGTATTCCGACCGGAGCGCGAGGCGCAGGTAATCCGCAGCCTGCAGGACGGCAACCCCGGACCGATCAAGGCCGAGGGCATTACCAACGTGTGGCGCGAGATCATGTCGTCGTGTCGCGCACTGGAGGCGCGTCAGCGCATCGCCTACCTCGGCCCGGCGGGAACCTTCAGTGAACAGGCGGCGGTGCAATTCTTCGGCTCGAGCTTCGAGCATGTGCAGTGTGCGAACTTCGATGAGATCTTCCATGCCACCGCAGGTGGACGTGCCGACTTCGGCGTGGTTCCGGTCGAGAACAATACCGAAGGCGTAGTGGCGCGCTCGCTCGATCTGCTGCTGCACTCGCCGCTGCATATCGTAGGCGAGGCCAGCCTGCTGGTACGCCACCATCTGATGCGCACGCAGAACGCGCTGGACGGCATCGAAGTCGTGCTGGCCCATCCGCAAGCACTGGCCCAGTGCCACGCCTGGCTCGGCGCCCATCTACCGAACGCGGAGCGCCGTGCGGCGTCGAGCAATGCCGAGGGCGCGCGTCTGGCGGCAACTAATCCGACCTGGGCCGCCATTGCCAGCGAACGCGCGGCCTCCGAGTTCGGCCTGCATCTGGTGGCCAGCTCGATTCAGGACGACATCCACAACCGCACACGCTTTAGCGTCGTGTGCTTGCCGCAGGTCATGGCGGTACCGCCCGCATCGGGCAATGACCGTATCAGTCTGGTTGTGTCCGTACCCAACCAGCCTGGCGCCGTGCATGACCTGCTGGTGCCGCTCAAGCGACATGACGTCTCGATGACCCGGTTCGAGTCCCGGCCTGCCCGGTCCGGCCAGTGGGACTATTTCTTCTACATCGACATCCAGGGCCACCCTGGCCAGGCCAACGTCGCGGCGGCCCTGAAGGAGCTTCAAGGCCTGTGCGAGTTTTACAAAATGCTGGGTGCCTACCCGGCAGCCCCCCAATGATTCCTTTGACCACACTGCCCCATGTTTGAACAACTAGGCCTGATTGGCTGCGGCCTCATGGGCGGCTCTTTCGCCCTCGCACTCAAGCGCGCAGGCCTTGTCAAGCGGGTGGTCGGTTACAGCAAGTCGCCTACAACCACCGAGCGGGCCCGTCAAATGGGCGTTATTGACGTGGAGGCGCCGTCCGCCCTGCTGGCGGTGTCTGGCGCCGACATCGTGCTGCTGGCCGTTCCAGTGGCGTCGACCGAGAGCAGTTTCAAGGCCATCAAGCACCTGATCACGCCCCAGATGCTGATCATGGATGTCGGCTCGACCAAACGCGAGGTGATCGATGCGGCCCGCCGCGCCTTGCGCGAGCAGATCGGCTGCTTCGTTCCGGCGCATCCGATTGCCGGTAAGGAGTTGTCGGGTGTGGAAAACGCCGATGCCGACCTTTACATGGGCCGCCAGGTGGTGCTCACGCCGATTGAACGCACCAACACGATCCAGATTCAGCAGGCAGTGGACGTCTGGTCCGCGCTGGGCTGCCGCGTGGTGCGCATGGCGCCCGAGGCGCACGATGCGGCTTTCGCCGCCGTAAGCCACCTGCCCCACCTGATCGCATTTGCAATGATGAATGCGATCTCCGGACAACCGATGGGCCGGGACTTTCTCTCGCTGGCCGGTCCGGGCTTTCGCGATTTCACCCGTATCGCCGCCTCCGAACCAGCGATGTGGCGCGACGTCATGTTGTCCAACCGCGAAGAGCTGCTTGCGCAGTCGAAAATATTCCAGCGCAATCTGCAGGCGCTGGATCTGATGATTGCGAACGGCAACAGCGACGCCTTGCTGGAACAGATCGAAAACGCCAGTGGCGCGCGCGCGAACTGGAGCATGGCCAAGCAGCAGAAGTAATGTTCGCCACCCATTTTCTCGACTTGCCCCCGCTGCGCAGCGCCGGCGGTACCGTTTCGCTTCCGGGCTCCAAGAGCATCTCGAACCGCGTCCTTTTGTTGTCGGCCTTGTGTGCCGGCACGACAACGCTGCACGATTTGCTCGACTCGGATGACACACGCGTCATGCTGGACGCCTTGCGCACGCTCGGTTGCACGGTGGCACGCGAGGGCGAACGGGTCACCATCGGCGGGCTGGCGGGCCGGTTGCCTAATCGACAGGCCGCCCTGTTCCTGGGCAACGCCGGCACCGCCATGCGGCCGCTGACCGCTGCCCTGGCGGTCTTGGGCGGCGAATTCGAACTGCGCGGCGTGCCGCGCATGCATGAGCGCCCGATCCGCGACCTGGTCGACGCCTTGCGCCAGCTCGGTTGTCAGATCGACTACCTCGAAAACACCGGTTATCCACCCCTGCGCATCGCAAACCCGTCGCTGAACCTGAGCCAGCCGATCGCCGTGCGCGGTGATGTGTCGAGCCAGTTCCTTACCGCGCTGCTGATGGCCTTGCCACTGGTGGCGGAGAAGGACATCGTCATTGACGTCATCGGCGAGCTGATATCGCGCCCCTACATCGCCATCACACTCAACCTGCTGGCACGATTTGGCGTGCAGGTACGACGCGAAGGCTGGCAGCGGTTCACGATTCCAGCGGCGAGCCGCTTGCAATCGCCCGGCGACCTGCATATTGAGGCCGACGCCTCCTCCGCCAGCTACTTCATCGCGCTCGGCGCGATCGCACCGTCCGCTGGTGTGCCGGTGCGTATCCAGGGCGTCGGCGCCGACTCGATCCAGGGCGACATCCGCTTCATCGAAGCGGCCCGGCTGATGGGTGCCAGCGTCACCAGTGGCACGAACTGGCTGGAGGTATCCGGGCCCGGCGCCGACCAGGGCCTGCACCCGATCGACCTGGACTGCAACCATATCCCGGACGCCGCGATGACGCTGGCCGTCATGGCCTTGTATGCCCGCGGCACCAGTACATTGCGCAACATCGCCAGCTGGCGCGTCAAGGAGACCGACCGCATCGCCGCCATGACTACCGAATTGCGCAAATTCGGCGCGACGGTCGACGAAGGCCCCGACTTCATCCGGATCACGCCGCCCGAAACTGCGGCCCACTGGCGCGCAGCCAGTGTGGCCACCTACGACGATCACCGGATGGCGATGTGCCTGTCATTGGCGGCATTCAATCCGGCGGGTCTGCTGGTGCGCATCGAGGATCCGAAATGCGTCGCCAAGACCTTCCCGGACTATTTCGAGACCTTGTTCTCGGTCGTGCAAACCGACCTGCGGCACATACCGGTGATCTGTGTCGATGGCCCGACCGCGTCGGGCAAAGGCACATTGGCAGCCGCGTTGGCCCAGCGACTGGGCTACCATTTTCTGGACTCCGGCGCGCTGTACCGTATCGCTGCATTGGCAGCGACCCGCGCCGGCCTCGCGCTGGACGCCAGCGGAGAAGCGGCGATTGCCGACCTGGTCGGCCAACTGGATATCTGCTTTGCTGACGGGCGGATTCTGCTGGGTGAGGAAAACGTCAGCGAGCTCGTGCGCACCGAAGAAATGGGCATGAACGCCTCGCGCGTATCCACCCTGATCGGGGTGCGCCAGGCTTTGATTAACTTGCAACACGCATCGCAACGTCTGCCCGGCCTCGTGGCTGATGGGCGCGACATGGGAACCGTTATCTTCCCACAGGCGCCGCTCAAGGTCTATCTCACCGCCAGTGCGGCAAAACGCGCGGAACGCCGCCATAAACAATTGATTTCAAAGGGAATCGCCACTACAATCGCCGGTCTTCGTCAAGACCTTGAGGCTAGGGACGCCCGCGATTCCAATCGCAGTACCTCACCCCTGAGGGCCGCGCAGGACGCCAGGCTGCTGGACAATTCGGAGCTCACGATCGAGGAATCGGTCGAGGCCGTGTTGAACTGGTGGCAAGGCATGCAGCCGTTTCGCAGCGCTTGATTTATCAGTCGCTGCAGACAAAACTTGCGGGGGCTCAGGTCCCCGTGTTCGTCCACACGACTCCCCTCGTGCCTCAATGGCACATTGGTCGTGTGGTGGTACAACTTAACCCGCGGTTCATCCGCAAACACCATGTCTGAATCTTTTGCCGATCTATTTGAAGAATCACTGAAGGCCTCCGAAACCCGCATTGGCGAGGTCGTGACCGCCGAAGTGGTGCGTGTCGAACACAATTTTGTGGTCGTCAACGCCGGCCTGAAATCCGAAGCCTACGTTCCAATCTCCGAATTCAAGAACGACAAAGGCGAACTCGAGTGCCAGATCGGCGAGTTCGTTTCCGTGGCCATCGTCGCCATGGAAAATGGTTACGGCGACACCATCGTCAGCCGTGACACCGCGAAGCGCCTGGCCTCCTGGATGTCCCTCGAGAAGTCGCTCGAGTCCGGCGAGTTCGTCACCGGCACCACCAGCGGCAAGGTCAAAGGCGGCCTGACCGTGCTGGTCAACGGCATCCGCGCGTTCCTGCCGGGCTCCCTGGTTGACACCCGTCCGACCAAGGATCTGACCCCGTACGAAAACAAGACCCTCGAATTCAAGGTCATCAAGCTCGACCGCAAGCGCAACAACGTCGTGTTGTCGCGCCGTGCCGTGGTTGAAGCCAGCATGGGCGAAGAGCGCGCCAAGCTGATGGCCACCCTGAAAGAAGGCGCCATCGTCCACGGCGTGGTCAAGAACATCACCGAATACGGTGCGTTCGTCGACCTCGGCGGTATCGACGGCCTGCTACACATCACCGACATGGCCTGGCGCCGCGTCCGTCACCCAAGCGAAGTGGTGACTGCAGGTCAGGAACTGATGGCCAAGATCCTGAAGTTCGACACCGAAAAGAACCGTGTCTCGCTGGGTCTCAAGCAGATGGGCGACGACCCGTGGATGGGCGTGAACCGCCGCTACCCACAAGGCACGCGCATGTTTGGCAAGATCACGAACATCGCTGACTACGGCGCATTCGTCGAACTCGAGCCAGGAATCGAAGGCCTGGTCCACGTGTCCGAGATGGACTGGACCAACAAGAACGTTGCACCTAGCAAGATCGTCACGCTGGGCGAAGAAGTCGAAGTCATGGTCCTTGAGATCGACGAAGACAAGCGCCGCATCAGCCTGGGCATGAAGCAGTGCAAGGCCAACCCATGGCAGGAATTCGCGCAAAATACCAAGCGCGGCGACCGTGTCAAGGGCCCGATCAAGTCGATCACCGACTTTGGCGTGTTTGTCGGCCTCGCTGCTGGCATCGACGGCCTGGTGCACCTGTCCGACCTGAGCTGGAACGAAACCGGCGAAGCCGCTGTGCGCAACTACAAAAAGGGCCAGGAAGTCGAAGCCCTGGTGCTGGCTGTTGACGTCGACCGTGAGCGTATCTCGCTCGGCATCAAGCAGCTCGATTCCGACCCGTTCACCACCTTCGTGGCAGTGAACGACAAAGGCCAGATCGTCACCGGCAAGGTCAAGACTGTTGACCCCAAAGGTGCCGAAATTGACCTGGGTCAGGACATCATGGGCTATCTGCGTGCCTCCGAGATCAGCCGCGACCGCGTCGAAGACGCCCGCAATGTGCTCAAGGAAGGTGACGAAGTCACAGCTGTGGTGGTCAACGTGGACCGCAAGACCCGCAACATCCAGTTGTCGATCAAGGCGAAGGACGCCGTGGACCAGCAGGAAGCCATGGCCAACCTGAGCCAGGGTTCGCAGCGTGAGAACGCCGGCACGACCAGCCTGGGTGCGCTGTTGCGCGCCAAGCTGGACAACAACAGCTGATCATCGGTCCTTCCACCGATGCCCGTAAAGCCGGCAGACGCCATGTGGCGTTTGTCGGCTCCCGGGCTCTCTACTCTGCTTCATGACCCGTTCGGACCTTGTTGAAGAATTGGCCAATCGGTTTGGCCAACTCACCCATCGCGACGCCGAGTTCGCCGTCAAGGCCATCCTGGACGCGATGAATGACGCCTTGGTGGCTGGACATCGGATCGAGATCCGCGGTTTCGGCAGCTTTTCGATCAACCGGCGACCGCCCCGCATGGGGCGCAATCCGCGCAGCGGCGAAAGTGTGGCCATCCCCGAGAAACGGGTGCCTCACTTCAAGCCGGGCAAGGCATTGCGTGAATCGGTCGACAATCGTCATCAGGACACTCCTGCATCGGCTGACGGCGTACGCCGCATCGGCTGAATCGCACACAGGCCTGCCCTGCGAGCTTGGTCAACAGAACGCTGTTGGCCAGGGCTCCACCTCTAGAATCGGAAAGCATGAAAAATACTGTCCGACTGCTCAAGTGGGTTCTCAAGGCATGCATCTTCTTCACACTGTTCGCTTTCGCGCTGAATAACCAGCACGAAGCCAGTCTGCATCTATTCTTCGGCAGGCAGTGGCGCAGCCCCATGGTGTTGATCGTGCTGGCGGCGTTCGCAGTCGGCCTTTTCGTGGGCGTGCTCGGCATGGCCCCCGGGCGTTGGCGACGCAACCCGCCGGTTGCACCCGCCGTCGGCCCTGCGCCGGCACCCGGCACCGCCGATATCCCACCACCGATCGCCCCCCCGCATGGACTTTGACATCAGTTGGTTGCTGCTGAGCCTGCCGGTCGCCTTCATCCTCGGCTGGGCCGCATCGCGATTCGACCTGCGCCAGATGCGCCTGGAGAACCGCCGGGCCCCGAAGGCCTATTTCCGTGGCCTGAACTTCCTGCTCAACGAGCAACAGGACCAGGCCATCGACGCCTTCATCGAGGCGGTCCAGAACGACCCTGATACCTCGGAGCTGCATTTCGCGCTGGGCAATCTGTTTCGCCGACGGGGCGAATACGAGCGTGCGGTGCGGGTGCACCAGCACCTGCTCTCGCGCGGCGATCTGACCACCATCGACCGCCACCGCGCCCAGCACGCACTCGCGCTGGACTACCTGCGCGCCGGATTGCTCGACCGCGCTGAAGAAGCGCTGCTTAAGCTGGAGGGCACGCCGTTCGAGTCCGAGGCCCGGCTGTCGCTGCTGGCCAACTACGAACGCTCACGTGACTGGGTGCATGCGGCCGAGGTAGCCAAGCGCCTGGACAATGCCGAGCAGGGCAGCTTCGCCGGACGGCTGGCCCATTACCTGTGCGAACAATCGGCCGCCCATCTGGCCGCCCATGAACGCGAACCGGCACAAAAGCTGCTCGAACAGGCCATCCGCAATGCGCCTGCAGCGCCGCGTCCACGCATCGAACTGGCCAAACTGCTGGGCCAACGCGGCGAGTCTGAGCAGGCGCTGACGGCACTCGAAGCGCTGTACAACCATGCGCCAGCCGCCTTGCCGCTGGTGGCCGGCCTCATGGCCCAGTTGGCCGTCGACAGCCAGCAGGCCGAACGCGTGCGCGACCGGCTCAAAGCCTATTACGCCGAAACTCCTGGCATCGACTGCCTGGAGGCCATCGTCACACTCGACGCGCATCTTGGCGCCAGCAGCAACGACACCCGGCAGTGGTATCTGCGCCACCTCGAGAACGAACCCTCGCTGGTGGCTGCCTCACGCTGGTTCGCCGGCCAGCCCGCCGACCATGAAGCCTCGCAAGCGCTGGTGCAGCGGGCACTGGACCATGCGACCAGACCCCTGACGCGCTACCGCTGCGCGGCCTGCGGTTTCGAGGCCAAGCAGCATTTCTGGCAATGCCCCGGTTGCCAGGCCTGGGACAGCTACCCGGCCCGGCGCGTCGAAGAGCTCTGAGCCAACCCGTCGGCACGCGCCTTCATATCCGCGCGAGCCGCGCTCAGTAGCCAACCGCCTGCCCGTCACGCCGCGAGTCACTGGCCGCGACATACCCGTCCTGCATGTCGTCACTCAATCGCAAGATGAATTGGCCGCTGCCAAAATCCATGTAGTTGTCGGCGATCGGCTCGAACTGGTGTCCCTGGCGTTTCAGACCGGCGATCAGGTCGGCCGACATGGTCGACTCGAAGTCGACGCTTTGCCCGCTGCTGAACTTCCAGCGCGGCGCATCGCAGGCAGCCTGCGGTTGCTGTTTGTAGACCAGCATGCGCACCAGGGTCTGCAGATGGCCTTGCGGCTGCATGTTGCCGCCCATGACACCAAAACTCATCTGCGGCCGACCATCCTTGGTCAAGAAGCCGGGAATGATGGTGTGGAACGGTCGCTTGCCACCGGCCACCTGGTTTGCATGACCCTCGTCTAGCGTGAAGCCGAATCCGCGGTTCTGCAGACTGACACCTGTACCCGGCACCACAACGCCGCTGCCAAATCCCATGTAGTTGGATTGGATCAGGCTGATCATCATGCCGCTCTCGTCGGCGGCGGACAGATAGATCGTGCCACCCTTGGGCGGATGACCATGCGAAAAGGTCTGCGCTTTGCCCGGTTGGATCAGCCGGGCGCGTTCGCTCAGATAAGCGTCACTGAGCATGTCAGCTGCAGAGACTTCGGCCATGAAGCGCGGGTCGGCGACCCAGCGGTAGGTGTCGGCAAACGCCAGCTTGATGGCCTCGATCTGCAGATGTTGCGACTCGAAGCTGTCGACCGGAAACCGGCCCAGGTCGAGCTTGTCCAGCATGCCAAGCGCCATCAACGCGGCGATGCCCTGGCCATTGGGCGGAATCTCGTGCACCGTGTAACCGGCGAAGTCCTTCTGGATCGGTGTCACCCACTCGGGCCGGTACGCGTCGAGATCGGCCATCGTCATGCTGCCGCCGTTTGCAGCGCCATGCGCCACCAGCATCTGCGCCACCTCGCCACGGTAGAAGGTCTCGCCCTTGGACTCGGCAATCTTGCGCAGCGTCTGCGCCGCCTCGGCAAACACGAACCGTTCCCCCGGCAACGGCGCGCGGCCGCGCGGCATGAAGGCGTCGGCGAAACCCGGCTGATCCTTGAGCACCGGAATCTGGCGCGCCCATTTGTCGGCAACGATGACACCGACGCCATGGCCGCGCTCGGCCAGTTCGATCGCCGGCTCCATCAGGTCGGCAAACGGCAACTTGCCAAAACGTGATGACAACGCCACCCAGCCGGCCACGGCACCGGGTGTGGTGACCGAATCCCAGCCGCGCTCTGGCACCTTGCCAGCGTGGCGCTTGTGGAAGTATTCCGGATTCCATGCGGCAGGTGCACCACCCGAGGAATTGAGACCGTGCAGCCCCTTGCCGTCCCACAGGATGGCGAAGTTGTCACTGCCCAATCCGTTGGAGATCGGCTCGACAATCGTCAACGCAGCGGCCGCGGCAATCGCCGCATCGATGGCGTTGCCACCCTTGAGCATCATGCGCAAGCCGGCCTGCGAGGCCAGCGGATGCGAAGTGGAAACCACGTTACGCGCCATCAGGGGGCTGCGGATCGTGGGATAGGGGTTGCGCCAGTCAAAGTCCATGTTTGCTCCTTAGAGCTTCGGATTATCGGCAAAGGCGCAGCTTGCCCGGTAGCCGACGAGAACGCGGCGCAGTCGCGGCCTGCCGAGCTTGACCGGACCTGCTGCAAGCGCTCTTGCGATGGGTCCCTAAGCCTGTGCTAAGTTGAGCCGCACACACTCGCGCTGCGTCACAACCCGTGGCAACAGGAGCATCCGTGCGTCACTCCGCAACTTTCTCGAAATGGATACTGGCCCTGGCATGCCTGGTCGCCGGAGTCGCCGCCGTGGCAGCCGAGCAGTCGATGGCCCAGATCTACCAGGCGGCCGAAGCCGGCAACGTGGAGCAGGCGCAAACCATGGTCCGGCAGGTCCTTCAGGACCACCCGAACAGCGCGAAGGCGCACTTTGTCGAAGCTGAACTGCTGGTGCGTCAAGGCCAGTTGGCGGCCGCGCGTACCGAGTTGCAAACGGCCGAGCGGCTGGCACCGGGACTGCCGTTCGCCAAGGCAGCCGCTGTGACCGCCTTGCAAACCCAACTCGCGACGTCGCCACGGATCGCCGGACTCGGGTCCTTGGCGGTGCCGCCGGTCACGGCACGCAGCGGCGTCGGCCTCTGGATGCCGATGCTGGCCTTGCTCGGCATCCTGATAGCAGCCTACTTCTTATTCCGGGCACGGAACCGGCCTGAGCCACAGGCCTGGGGCGCAACCGCTGCCAGCCCGTATGCCACAAACGCGAATGGCCCGATGCCAGCCTACAGCGGCCCCGCTTATGCAGCAGCGGCGCCGGTTGCGCCGGCGGCAACCGGCACCGCGATGGGCAGTGGCATCCTGGGTGGACTGGCCGCAGGGGCTGCGGCGGGCGCCGGCATGGTGGCCGGACAAGCCTTGATGCACCGGATGATGGATGGCAACAATACTCCGGTACCGTCCCGTACCCTTGAACCGCGATGGGACCCGTCGGCATCAGCCGGCGACATGGGTGGCGACAATTTCGGCATCACCGACACCGCGTCATGGGACGATGCCGGAGGTAGTGGCGACGCAGGCAACGAATGGGGTTGATGCCAGGACCCGCGGCAATGGACAACACCTTGGCAAGCGCATCGGCGCCGTGGTCACGCGAAGGCCAACTGCTGGCGCGACTCACCGGTTCCAGAGGTGTCCTGCTGGCTGCGTTGGCGCTGTGGCTGCTCGCCACCCTGGGCATGCGCCCCCTGCTGCTGCCAGATGAAGGTCGCTACGCGTCGGTGGCGCTGGAGATGCTCGATGGTGACTGGCTGGTGCCGACGCTCAACGGCCTGCCGTTTTTCCACAAGCCGCCACTGTTCTATTGGGTCGACATGGCCGCGATGCAGATCTTCGGCGTCGGCCCGTTCAGCGCACGTGCGGGCTCTATGCTGGGGGGCTGGCTCATGGGCGCCAGCATGGTTCTGGCGCTGCGACGCTGGCATGGCCCCTGGTTGGCGCAGCACGCATTGTTGATTCTCGCCACCAGCCCCTTCTTCTTCATTGCAAGCCAGTATGCCAACCATGACATGCTGGTGGCCGGTCTGATCAGCACGGCCATCCTGGCCTTGCTGCGTGCAGTCGAAAAGCCCCCGGCCGTCAATCTGCGCTGGCTCGCAGTGGGCGCCGCCGCCTGTGCGCTCGCGACCCTGGCCAAAGGGCTGATCGGGTTCGTGTTGCCCGCCATGGTCCTCGGCCCCTGGTTGCTGGCCCAGGGACGCTGGCGCCAGGTGGTGGGGTTGCTGCACCCGCTGGGCTGGCTGGTGTTCCTGATGATCGCGGCGCCGTGGTTCGTCACCATCCAGTTGCGCTATCCCGGCTTCTTCGACTATTTCGTCATGGAACAGCACTTTCGCCGATTCGCGCAGTCGTCGTTCAACAATGTGCAGCCATTCTGGTTCTTCCTGCCGGTGATACCGGCACTGATGCTGCCATGGGCGGCCTGGATCCCCGTCGCTGCCGTGCGTGCCTGGCGTGCGCGCACGCCGATGGTTGGCTTGTATCTCTGGTGGATCATCGCCATCGTCGGATTCTTCTCGCTGCCGAGCTCGAAGCTGGTCGGCTACGTATTACCGGCCCTGGTGCCTGCGTCGATACTCGTCGCGATGGCGCTGCAGCAGGCATCGCGCACGCACATCAAGGCCGTCGCTACGCTGGCAGCAGTGGTCTGCATCGCAATTGTGATCGCCATCACCCGGCAGGCTCCCAAGTCCAACCGTGGCGCGGCCCTGGCACTGGCGCAGGCCATGGCACCGGGTGACACCGTGGTGATGGTGGACGATTACCTGTACGACATTCCCTTCTATGCCCGCTTGCAGGACCCGGTAGTCTTTGCCAGCGACTGGGACAACCCGCAGCTGGCGAAGCAGGACAACTGGCGCAACGAACTCGTCGACGCCGCCCGTTTCGCACCGGCGCGCGGCGCCGCCGCGTTGCGCCCGATGGCGCAACTCGACCGTGTGGCCTGCGCAGGCCACACGGTCTGGTTTGCCGTGGCCAGCGTCAAGGCACCCAGCGTGGCCGGGTTGACCGGGGTCACCCGCATCTACCGTGATGCCAACACCGAGCTTTGGCGCGCCAACGCACGCAACTGCTCCTGAGCCGTGACGACAATGCGTCAGTTGATGCGATATGCGACAGTCGGCGTCGCGGCCACGCTGGTGCACTATCTGCTGCTGGTCGCCTGCGTCGAGATCGCGCACTGGAAAGCCTGGATCGCCTCGGGCTACGGTGCGGCCATGGGGGCACAGGTGGCCTATCTGGGCAATCGCTGGTTCACCTTTGCGCACCGGGGCAGTCTGCCCGCCTCCTGGATGCGCTTTCAGATCCTTGCCTTGCTTGGCGCCGCTCTGGGCATGGCAATCGTCGCGCTTGCCGTGCATCTGCAGATGTATTACCTGCTGGCGCAGATGCTGGCCACCGTGCTGGTGATGGGATTCACCTTCACGCTCAACCGATACTGGACTTTTCGCTGACTGGCGGTACCTGCACGGGCGGCGCGGCACGGCGCCAGTTGTTACCCAGCACGACCTGGGCGTCGGCCAGGTCGTGAAGAAAAGCATCACTGGACAGATAAGCCAGTTCCCGCGCACGCGCAGCCGGGTGAGCGTCCTGAGCATCGAGACCATACGCCGCACCAGGGTGGCAGAAGACCATTCCGCCCTCCAGCGGGAGATGGGCAAGCCAGGATCGCATCAGGGACCGGTAGTCAGCGTTGCGGAAGTCATAAACACCAAGCAGCGCGGGATTGTGTGCCAGCGCTCGACGCGCGAGTTCGCGCCCTAACGCCCGTCCGCCGGTCGCTGCGATCAACCAGCGCTTGACGGCATGGGCCGGGCCCAGCACGCGTGCCGTGCTGCGCACGGCCGGTTGAACCTGCAAGGTGTCGAGTACCGCCAGCATCGCATCACGAACCACGGGCAGATGGTGCACATGCTGATGGCCATCGATGAAATCGGGCATCCGGCCGGTCCCGGCAACAAACGCATGCCACTGTGCAGCGATCTCGTGACGCAGGGCTTGCTGCGGCACCAGGCGCAGATGGGTACGCAAAAGCAGCTGCGGCAAGGACGGCAAGAGCGGCCACACGCTGGCAAGTTGCGTACTCAGGGGACGGCCGTCGGTCAGGTTCAAATGCAGGCCTGTCGCTACCGCAGGCGCAAATTCGCACAATAAGGCAGCGTCGCGCGACCAACCTGGTGTATTTGTCATACACGACACCGCTGAGATGCGGCCGGCCTGCGCAAGTTGCGCAACACCTGCCGCAATCCCCGGCGACTGACCGAAGTCGTCAGTACACAGGCTCAGGATGCGGGGCACTTTGGACTGTGGCTTGTTGTTCATGGACGGTGGACGGCGGTGACGATAACGCGGAACACCCGCTTTCATGGGCAACCAGATAAACCGGCCGCTGCTTGACCTCGTCAAAGATGCGACCGATGTATTCGCCCAGGATGCCAATCGACAGCAACTGCACACCGCTGAGAAACATCATGCCAGCCACCACCGTGGACCAGCCTGGAACATCGACTCCGTACAACAGGTGGTCAATCACGATCCAGCTGCCGTAAGCCACGGCACAAGCGGCCACCGCGACGCCGGCCGCACTCCACCAGCGCAGTGGTGCGTTGGTGAAGGCAGTAATACCGGTGAACGCCAGCCGCGCCAATTTGCGCAACGAATAGCTGCTCGTACCGCTGTGTCGAGCCAGTGGGGTATAGGGAATGACGGTGGTCTCGAAACCGACCCAGGCGTAAAGCCCTTTCATGAACCGGTTGCGCTCGGGAAGCGATTTCAGGGCGTCAACCACGCGCCGGTCCATCAGGCGAAAGTCACCGGCGTCGACCGGAATCTGCACCGCGGAATCGCGATTCACCATGGCATAGAACAACGCGGTGCCCCAGCGTTTGGCCATGCCTTCGTCCGCACGCGAGGCGCGCGCCGCGCAAACCATATCGGCGCCGTGACACCAGGCCTCGATCATCTGCGGAATCAGCGACGCCGGATGTTGCAGGTCGGCATCCATCAGGATCACCACGTCACCCACCGCGCGATCGATGCCGGCCGTCAACGCGGCCTCCTTGCCGAAATTGCGCGACAAACGGACATAGCGCACGCCGGGCCGGATCAGCCATGACAGTATGGCCGCAGCTGTGGCATCCCGGCTGCCATCGTCGACGACGATCACTTCCCATTGGTCGCTGAGCGCGGACAGGCGCTCGGACAGGCCCATCAGCAGCGGGCCGAGATTGCGCGCTTCGTTGTAGGCCGGCACCACGCAACTGATGCGGGGACGCGGATTGCGCGCAGGCAATGGCATCGAAGCTTCCATGTTGACACCCCACTCCATCACATTGCCGGACGCAGGTTGGCGCCACGCGGGGGCATCCAGCCGCTGAGCCATGCACTGGCCAAGCCGACTACGGCGCCGGCCAAAACGTCACTCGGGAAATGCAGGCCCAGGTAAATCCTGCTCCAGGCCACCAGAGCTGCCAACAGCAGTGCCACCGACGCAAGGTGCCAGCGCCCGGCCACCGCAGTCACCGCGGCGGCAAATGCGAAGGCCACGCTGGCATGGGTGCTGGGGAAACCGGCCGAGTTGCCGTGCGGCAACCATTGCGTTCCCAGGCCGAGGGCGAAAGGGCGCGGCATCGGCCACAGATGCTGGCCCAGGCGCGCCAGCATCCAGGCAACGGCCATCGCCATGACGACCCGCACGACTGCGCGGCGGATGCCGCGGTCGCCAACAATGAACGCACCTACAGCCCCCGCCAACAGCAAGGCCGGCAATTGCTCGGTCGCGAACAGCGCCAGCTTGAGCACCCATTGGGGCGACGATGTGGACGCGTTGAGCCACAGGAAAAGCGCGGTATCGAACGGCAGCATCGCAGAAATCCTTTCACAATTTCCACCGACTATCCGAGCCTTGCATTAGCACAGACTTAGCGCACCACCGTCATCGCACGACGATGTCGTCCTTGATCGACTGCACACCGCTTACGGAGCGGGCAAGTGCTACCGCCTTGTCATGCCCGGATGCACTCGTGACAAAGCCACTGAGCTGAACCACGCCTTTGTAGGTCTCGACATTGACGTCGAAGCCGTTGGCGAGCTTGTCATTGAGGATCGCGGCCTTGACCTTGGTCGTGATGACCATATCGTCGACATATTCGCCGGTACTTGACTGATGCTGGGAACTGGCACAACCGCTGAGCACAGCGACAAACAGCAGGCCGGCAAAGGCCGTGGATACGGATCTGGTTTTCATGGTGATTTCGATGATCGGGCATCGATTGAAACGTGGAACATTCCACGCACCCAGTGTCACCGCCACACCTTAGACCAGGCTTAGCCCGGTGCTCTGACAACGGCGCAACCGGGGCTCAGGGCCCGCTAAGTCTGGCTGCGTAATCTGACCCTATGCAAATTGCTGCGGGCCATTCAAGGTAAACATCGATGTTACGCAAAACCACCTGCCGCATCCGGAACAGGATGCCGGACGCCGCCCTGGCCTGGGCACCATCCACACCAGCGTCAGGTTCCTGGGTGTCATCCTGTTCTTGGTAAGCTATCTCGCGATCCAGGCGCGACAAGCCCGGACAATGCGTCCATGAGCCCGATCCAACCATGCGTTCGATACCTTGCAGGTCCGTGTGGTGTCGACTCTAATTTCCAGGGAGCCTGAGGCCATGCGTGTGCTACTGGTGGAAGATGACCACATGATCGGCGAGGCGGCCCAACAGTCACTGAAAGACGCCAGTTATGCAGTCGACTGGGTGCGTGACGGTGCGCAAGCGCTGACGGCGATGGCAACGCAGAGCTATGGCGTGGTACTGCTCGACCTGGGACTTCCGAAGAAGGACGGGCTCGAGGTGCTGCGCAGCATTCGCAGCAAGGGGGACCCGGTCCCGGTGCTGGTTATCACAGCGCGCGACGGGTTGCAGGACCGGATCGCAGGACTGGATGCAGGCGCCGATGACTATGTGCTCAAACCGTTTGAAATGGCCGAACTGCTGGCGCGCATGCGAGCCGTCGAGCGTCGCAAAGGCGGCCAGGCCAATCCGCTGCTGAGCAACGGCGCCATGGCGCTGGACCCGGCCACCCGTGAAGTGCGCACCGACGACGGCACGTTCCGGCTGTCGGCTCGGGAGTTTTCCCTGCTCCAGTCGTTGATGGTGCGGCCCGGCGCCATCCTGTCGCGCGCCGAACTCGAGGACCGCCTGTATGGCTGGGGCGAAGAAGTCGAAAGCAATGCGGTGGAATTTCTGATCCACGCGCTGCGCAAGAAGCTCGGCAATGCCGCGATCAAGAACGTCAGGGGGGTGGGATGGATGGTCAGCAAGGGCGGCTAGCCCCATCGCTGCAGAGCCGGCTGTCGCTCTGGCTGGGTCTGCTGATCTTTGCCTCTGCGATCGCTACCGCGGTTTTCTCGTTCAAGGCGGCCTTTTCGGAGGCGATCGAACTGCAAGACGAGCAGTTGCGCCAGCTTGCCGGGCTGATCGACCGGCAGGACAAGCCGTCGATCGACTATGTCTCCGAAGGAGACCCGAACGACGATGATTTCGAGTCGCGCATCGTCGTGCTGCAAATGCCGGCGCAAGCCGATGGCCGGATCACGCACGGCCAGCTTGCCGGCTTGTCGGCGCATATCCCGGATGGCATCCAGACGGTACGCCCGGGAAAACTGTCTTGGCGGATCTACGTCAAGACGCTGGGTTCCGGCGTGCGGGTTGCGATCGCACAGCGCGCCGCCGTGCGCAACGAGGTAGCACGCGTCGGCGCCTTGCGTGCCCTATTGCCCTTGCTGCTGCTGATCCCGCTGTTGTTGGTGCTGGTGGGTGTACTGGTGCGCCGGATGTTCCGCCCACTCAAGGCGCTGGCCAGCGAACTGGATCTGCGCGCCGAAGACGATACGCAGGCGGTCGACGACGCGCAGGTACCGACCGAGATCCGTCCGTTCGTCATTGCCATAAATCGCTTGCTGTCGCGGGTCGCCCAGGCCATGGGACAACAGCGGCGTTTCGTCGCCGACGCCGCGCATGAATTGCGCTCGCCACTGACCGCGTTATCGCTGCAGGCTGAACGGCTGGCCAACGCCGACATGTCGACAGAAGCACGCGAACGCCTTAACAGCTTGCGCAGCGGCATTCGGCGCAGCCAGAACCTGGTCACGCAGATGCTGATGCTGGCGCGCATGCAACAGGCCAACGATGTGCCGGTGCAACCGGTCTCGCTGCAAAAGGTATTGCGAGGAGTGCTCGAAGACCTGTACCCGCTGGCCGAGGCCCGCCAGATCGACCTGGGTGTCGACGGCGATGGTGATGCCCAGGTGCCGGCGGCAGAGATCGACCTGACCATCCTGATCAAGAACCTGCTCGACAACGCGATCCGGCACACGCCACAACACGGAAAAATCGACCTCTCGGTGCGCCAGGATGGGCACCACGCGATCCTGAGCGTCAGCGACAGCGGCCCCGGCATTGCCGAAGACGACCGGGCCCGGGTTTTCGAGGCCTTCTACCGCGTCACGCCAGCGCAGGACAGTGGCGCCGGCCTGGGGCTGTCCATCGTCAACGCCATCGCCAGTCGTCTGCAGTCCCGGATCGAACTGGCCTGGACCGACGCGGTGGCGCGCAAAGGGCTCACGGTACGGGTCAGGCTAGCGCTCGCAGCGCCTGAACATTAGCGCCGTCACGACGACCGGCCGCCGGCGCGCGAACTGCGGATCAAGCCCCGGCCCGGCCGGCCTACCGCATTTGACGGACAAGCCGCGCCTGTGGCTACACCGGTCACCGCTATCGTGTATCCGACGGCCAACGCAACCCGTGCAGCTGCCGCCAAAACCGTCCGCCAACGCCAGGAGCCCGCCATGTGGAAATCCGCCCTCGCCCTCACCATGCTGATCACGGCCGCAACGACTTCGGCCGCCGTTGACCTCAACCAGGCCACTGTCGCCGACCTCGACGGCATCAAGGGCATCGGCCCGGCGGTTTCATCGCGCATCCTGGACGAGCGCCAAAAAGGCCGCTTCAAGGACTGGAATGACTTCATCGTGCGGGTCAAAGGTATCGGCGCCGGCAATGCGGCCCGATTCGCCTCCGAGGGGCTAGTGATCGATGGTGTCGCCTATGGCAGCGGAGGGAGCGCTGCACCGCCTCGACCTGCGCTGCTGGCCCCGACCTCACGCAATCCGAAGCAGTGAGCGTGCGTTGTGGGCGCTGGCGCCTGCACGACAGAATCGGCTCATCAGGCGAGCCCGACGATGCGCGCTACGGCTGTTCACTAACGCCGGCCAGCGCCAGCAGATCGGTCACCCCCGGGTCCACGCCTGCCTGCATCAGCAAGGTCGTCACCTGCCCGCGGTGATGGGTCTGGTGGTTGAAGAAATGCGACAACGCCTGCCAGGCCGGATGCTGGCGCTGCACACCCTTGCTATTGCTGTAACGCATCGTGCAGTCCGGGAACTGCGGCGGCAACTCCGCCAACCAGTTGCCGATGGCGTCATCGAGCTGGCGCCGCTTGCTCCGCAAAGCCGACCAATCCTCGAACACTGGCGCATCCAATGCATGCCCGTCCGGCAAGTCCAGCGTATCGAGCGACAAGGCAAGGCATTCGAAGCTGTTCTCCAGACCGCATTGGCGCAGGCGCTTGAGCCAGGTCTGGTCAGCCACGATCAGATGGTTGAGCGTGCGATGGATGGAGCCGAAAAACGCACCGCGATCCCGTTTGCGCTCGTCCTCGTCGAGTTGTTCACAGGCGTCGTACAGGCGCTCATTGAACAACGCGTTGTAACGCGCCATCCAGCGGTAGTGTTCAAGCAACTGCGCAGTCATCTGGTACTCCCTGCAGATTCGCGAAATGGCGCGCAGGCGTCGCGTACCCCGTCACTCCGGTGTGCCGAACCCTCCGCCACCGGGTGTGTGGATCTCGAAAATATCACCAATCCCCATGTCGGCCTGCCCGATGTGCGCCAGCTGCTCGACCGACCCGTCGACCCGCACCACGCGGTTGATGCCCACCGCACCCGGCAGACCACCAGCCACACCGAACGGCGCCACCGTGCGCGCGTTGGACAAAATGCTGGCAGTCATCGGCTCGAGGAAGCGTATCCGGCGTACCCCGCCGTCGCCGCCGTGCCAGTGGCCGGCGCCACCCGACCCACGCCGGATCTCGTAGCTTTCGAGCCGCACCGGATAACGAAACTCCAGCACCTCGGGATCGGTCAACCGGGAATTCGTCATGTGCGTCTGGACCACGCTGGTGCCATTGAAGCCATTGACCGCCAGGCCATCCGCATCCCGCTCGCCGCCGGCAGGTGAGCCGCCCGAAATCGTCTCGTAATACTGGTGACGGGCATTGCCGAAGGTGAAGTTGTTCATCGTGCACTGACTGGCCGCCAGCACGCCCAGTGCACCATACAGCGCATTGGTGATACAGGTCGAGGTTTCCACATTGCCGGCCACTACCGAGGCGGGCGGGTTCGGCTTGAGCATCGAGCCTTCCGGGATGATCACCTCCAGCGGCTTGAGGCAGCCGGCATTGAGCGGAATGTCGTCATCGACCAGGGTGCGGAACACATACAGCACCGCGGCCATGCACACCGCGGTGGGCGCATTGAAGTTGTTGGTCTGCTGCTTTGAAGTGCCGGTGAAGTCCACCACGGCCGTACGCCGCACCGCATCGACGCGTATCGCGACCTGAATTTGCGCGCCATTGTCCAGCGGCAGTGTGAAGACACCGTCCTTGAGCCGGGTGATGACGCGCCGTACCGATTCCTCGGCGTTGTCCTGTACATGGCCCATGTAGGCATGCACCACATCCAGGCCGAATTGCTCGACCATCTTGCGCAGTTCCTGCACACCCTTTTCGTTTGCAGCGATCTGTGCCTTGAGATCGGCCATGTTCTGCGGCGGATTGCGCGAAGGGTACTCGCCGCTTTCGAGCAGAGCGATCATTTCGGCCTCGCGCAACACGCCCCGGTCGACCAGCTTGACATTGATGATCTGCACGCCCTCCTCTTCGATGCGGGTCGAGAACGGTGGCATCGATCCGGGCGAGGTGCCGCCCACGTCGGCATGGTGGCCGCGCGAACCGACATAAAACGTCGGCACGCCGTCCAGATACACCGGGGTGATCACCGTGATATCGGGCAAGTGGGTGCCGCCGTGGTACGGGTCATTGAGCACAAACACATCGCCATCGGCCATGGTCTGTGCGTTCTCCCGAATCACGGTCTTGATGCTCTCGCCCATTGAACCCAGGTGCACCGGCATATGCGGCGCGTTGGCGATCAGTTCGCCCTGGGCATTGAACAAGGCACAGCTGAAGTCCAGCCGCTCCTTGATGTTGACCGAGTAGGCGGTGTTCTGCAGCTGCAGGCCCATCTGCTCGGCGATGTTCATGAACAGGTTGTTGAACACTTCCAGCAGCACCGGGTCGACCGTGGTGCCAACCGCAAACACCGATGTACGCGGCACGCGGCGCTCGAGCACCAGATGATCGAGTTCGGTGAGGCGTGCCTCCCAGCCGGGCTCAACCACGGTGGTGGCATTGGCTTCGGCAATGATGGCCGGGCCGGGAATGACATCGCCGCTGCGCAGGTCTTCGCGCACCACCAGGGCCGCATCGTGCAAGGCGCCACCGGAGAACATCTGCACCGTCTCGCGCCGGGGCACCTCGCGCGGCGCGTGCAGCACATGGGTTGGCTCGGACGGGGCATCGCCGGCGATCACCGCCTCGACCGATACGGCCTCGACCACCATTCCCTTGCCCTGCATCAGAAACGCGAAACGCTGGCGGTAGGCCGCCTCGAAGCTGGCGACGATCTGCGTAACCACAGTTTGCGCATCGGCGCCGTCGGCATCCGGGCAGGCCACCACCAGCGCGGCATCGCTGCCGGCGTAGCGCACATGCACCCGGCGCATCGTGGTCATACCACCGCGACCGACCGGCTGGCGCTGCAGTTCGCCCTGCGCAGACTGTGCCAGCGCATCGAGCGCCGCCGTCACCTGGGCCAGCGCATCCGCGCGCAGCGGCAATTCGATGGCCTGCTCGCGGATCACCGTCTGGTCCGCCAGCCCCATGCCGTAGGCACTGAGCACGCCCGCCAGCGGATGCACAAAAACCCGCGTCATGCCCAAGGCGTCAGCCACCATGCAGGCGTGCTGCCCGCCTGCGCCACCAAAACACTGCAGCGTGTAACGCGTCACGTCATAACCGCGCGCAACCGAGATCTTCTTGATCGCATTGGCCATCTGCTGAACCGCAATGTTGACAAAGCCCTCGGCGCTCGCCTGCGCGCTCAGGCCGGTCTGCCGCGCCAGTTCGGCAAACTTCTGTTGCACCACGTTCAGGCTCAATGCCTCGTTCGCATGCGGACCAAAAACCTTGGGGAAGAAACGTGGCTGGATCTTGCCCAGCATCAGATTGGCGTCGGTCACCGCGAGCGGCCCGCCACGCCGGTAACTGGCCGGCCCGGGGTTCGCCCCCGCGCTGGCCGGTCCGACACGAAAACGCGCGCCGTCGAACGCCAGGATGGAGCCACCGCCCGCAGCCACGGTGTGGATGCTCATCATCGGCGCGCGCATGCGCACGCCGGCGACCTGGGTTTCGAATTCGCGCTCGAACTCCCCGGCGTAATGCGACACATCGGTCGACGTGCCGCCCATGTCGAAGCCGATGACCTTGGCATGCCCGCCCAACTTGGCCGTGCGCGCCATGCCAACGATGCCGCCCGCCGGCCCACTGAGGATCGCGTCCTTGCCCTGGAACGCATGGGCGTCGGTCAGGCCGCCGGACGACTGCATGAAGAACAGCCGCACCCCGGGCATCTCCTGGGCCACCCGGTCCACATACCGACCCAGGATCGGCGACAGGTAGGCGTCCACCACCGTGGTGTCACCGCGGCCGACAAATTTCATCATCGGGCTGGTTTCGTGTGAGGTGCTGATCTGCGTGAAACCGATCTCCTGCGCGATGCGCTTGGCAACCTGTTCGTGGGCGCTGTAGCGGTAGCCGTGCATGAACACGATCGCCACGCTGCGCAAGCCCAACGCGTATTGCGCCAACATGGCCTCGCGCAGTGCCACTTCGTCGAGCGGCTGCACCACATCACCATGCGCACCCACACGTTCGTCGGCCTCGACCACCACCTGGTACAGCAGTTCGGGCAACACGATGTGTCGATCGAACAGGCGCGGCCGGTTCTGGTAGGCAATGCGCAAGGCGTCGCGAAAGCCGCGTGTCGTCACCAGCAAGGTGGGTTCGCCCTTGCGCTCGAGCAAGGCATTGGTGGCCACCGTGGTGCCCATCTTCACGCACTCCACTCGGTCCGGCATGACGGGTTCGTCGGCCTTCAGACCCAGCAGATGGCGGATGCCGGCCACCGCCGCATCCTGGTATTGCTCGGGGTTCTCCGACAACAGCTTGTGTGTGACCAGCGTGCCATCGGGTTTGCGCCCAACCACATCGGTGAACGTGCCGCCGCGGTCGATCCAGAATTGCCAGCGGGGATCGACGGCGACGGTATTCGATGCAGAGGTCTGAGTCATGATGGTTTGGGTCAATTCAAAGTGAGGTGGCGGCCCTGGCCGCCTGGTCGTAATGGCCCGACATCGTGCGCAGGGTGCGCGCGACATCGCCGATGTTGTCGTTGAGTTCGGCGTCCAGGTTGTCGATCAGGCATTCCTCGCGCACCTCGCGGTAGCGGGTGATCGCCTTTTCGCCTAGCGGCGTCGGTGCGTACAGCACTTCCTTGCCCACCTTCTCGGTCTGCACCAGGTCGGCCGCAACCAGCTTTTTCAGCGCGTACGCCACCACATGGGTATCTTCGTAATTGAGCACAAAACAGATGTCAGCCAGCTTCTTGTTGCGCGCCCGGTGATTCACATGGTGCAGGATCAGCACGTCGGTGATGGTCAGGTCGGGCACACCTGCGGCAGCCATGCAGCGCACGGCCCAGCGCGAGAACGCGTTCCACGCAATGATCAGGCCGAACTCCAGCTCCGACGTCTCCTGACTGCGTGGCGAGACCAGGTGCGACGAGGACACGATCGGTCGCACGCCGGTCCTGGCAGGATTTTTCCTTGTGATTTTTCGCATAGGGATTTTCCCGCAATGGACTCACAAATCAAAGATAAATCATCTTTAATTTATTGACACTTTACATTTATAGCCAATAGACTTCAAGCACACCGGTAGTGTGGCGCACCGAATTGCGGGTAAACACCAAGCAATCGCCTGCCCAGTCCGATGACGAAGCGGCGCCAACGCGCCTATCCTTGAATGTTCGCGCTTTGCAACCTCTCTTGAACCAGGAGTATTTATGACCTTGACCCGCCGTGCCATGGCCACCACAAGGCCTGTACACCAAGAAGGCGGTCAATTCCGCCGCCGACCTCAAGGGCATCAAATGGCGCGCCTACAGCCCGGCCACCGCACGCATCGCCGAACTGGTGGGTGCACAGCCGGTCACCGTGCAGGCGGCCGAAGTGAGCCAGGCCTTTGCCACCGGTGTGACCGAAAGCATGATGAGCTCGGGCTCCACCGGCGCGGACACCAAGCTGTATGAGCACGTCAAATTCTGGTACGACACCCAGGCCTGGTTGCCCAAGAACGCGCTGATCGTCAACAAGAAGGCCTTCGACGCGCTCGACAAGCCGACCCAGGACGCGGTGCTCAAGGCCGCGGCAGACGCCGAAGTGCGTGGCTGGGCTGCCAGCAAGAAGACCAACACCGAGTCGCTGGAAAAGCTCAGGGCTGGCGGCATGCAGATCCTGCCGCCTTCCGCCGCGCTCAAGTCCGACATGAAGAAGGTGGGCGACACCATGCTGACCGAATGGCTGGCCAAGGCCGGTGACGAAGGCAAGGCCCTGGTCGACGCATTCAAGAAGCCATAAGCGGCAACCCCCCGCTTACTTGACGAGCGCGATGCGCAAGCTTCTCGACGCCATCTACAACAGCGCCGCCGCCCTGGCGGCGCTTTTTTTGGTCGGCGTACTACTGATGGTGCTGTTGTCGATTTTCGGCCGACAACTCAACGTCTACGTACCGGGTACCGACGCGTATGCTGGCTACCTGATGGCTGCCAGCGGCTTCCTGGCGCTGGCCCATACGCTCAAGCACGGCGACCATATCCGCGTCACGCTGGTGCTAGGCGCCTTGTCCGGCCGGTGGAAACGTGTGCTGGAACTCTGGGCCCTGGCATTCGCCTCTGTCATCAGCGTGCTGTTCGCGTTCTACAGCTGCAAACTGGCCTGGCAGTCGCACGTGTTCAACGATATTTCCACTGCCAACGACGCCACGCCGCTGTGGATTCCGCAGATCGCCATGGCGCTGGGTACCGTGGTGCTGGCACTGGCCTTCATCGACGAGCTGGTGCTCGAGGCACGCCGCCAACGCGTGGCGCCGAACACGACCGAGCCCAATCGCAACGAATGACACCGGACCACGCTTCATGAACGATTTCGCCATCACCGCCCTGCTGCTGGTGTCACTGCTGCTGATCCTGGGCAGCGGCGTCTGGGTCGGCCTGTCACTGACCGGCGTGGCCTGGCTGGCCGTCACCATGTTCTCCAGCCGTCCGGCCGGGGACGCCATGGCGGTCACGGTCTGGGGCTCCTCGTCGAGCTGGACCTTGACCGCATTGCCGCTGTTCGTCTGGATGGGCGAAATCCTGTTTAGAACCCGCCTCAGCGCCGAGATGTTCAAGGGATTGTCACCGTGGGTCCAGGCTCTGCCGGGTCGACTGCTGCACACCAACGTGATCGGCTGCACCATATTTGCCGCGGTGTCGGGGTCGAGCGCCGCGACCTGCGCCACCATCGGCAAGATGACACTGCCCGAGCTGAGCCGTCGCGGCTATCCGGAGCACATGGTGATCGGCACCCTGGCCGGCTCGTCCACGCTGGGGTTGCTGATACCGCCGTCCATCATCATGATCGTCTACGGCGTCGCCGCCGAAGTGTCGATTTCCAAACTGTTCATCGCAGGCGTGTTCCCCGGCATGCTGCTGGCCGCGCTGTTCTCCGGCTACATCATGTTCTGGGCGCTGCGCCATCCCGAGCAGGTGCCGGCGTCCGACCGCAGCTACACGCTGCGCGAAAAGATATCCGCGTCGCGCAGCCTGATTCCGGTGGTAATCCTGATTCTGTCGGTGCTCGGGTCCATCTACGCCGGCATCGCCACCGCAACCGAGGCTGCTGCGATCGGCGTGGTGGGCGCCCTGCTGATCTCGGCGCTGCAGGGTTCGCTTGGCTGGGCCACGTTTCGCGATTCGCTGATGGGCGCGACCCGGCTGTACTGCATGATTGCGCTGATCCTGGCCGGCGCGGCCTTTTTGACCCTGGCCATGGGCTACGTCGGCCTGCCACGTCACCTGGCCGAATGGATCAGCTCACTCGGGCTGAGCAAGGCGCAGTTGATCTTCGCACTGGCCGTGTTCTTCATCTTGCTCGGGTGTTTCCTGGACGGCATCTCGATGGTCGTGCTGACCATGGGCGTGCTGATGCCCACCGTCAACGCGGCCGGCATCGACCCGATCTGGTTCGGCATCTTCGTCGTGCTTGTCGTCGAGATGGCGCAGATCACACCGCCGGTGGGCTTTAACCTGTTCGTGCTGCAAGGCATGACCGGCAGGCAACTGCCCTGGATCGCCAAGGTCACGATGCCGATGTTTTTCCTGATGTGCGGCGCCGTCGCGCTGATCTACATCTTCCCCGGCATTGTTTCCTGGTTGCCGCAGCAGATGGGCCAGTGAGTACCATCGCGGCATGTTGTCGGTTGTCGCGATCTGTATTGGTGCCAGCCTTGGCGCACTGATGCGCTGGGGACTGGGCCTGTGGCTCAGTCCCGGCGCTCTGATTCCGTGGGGCACGCTGGTCGCCAATCTGCTGGGTGGTTATCTGGTCGGTCTGTGTATTGCGATCTTCCAGGCCCTGCCCCAGCTCGATCCGGTCTGGCGGCTGGCGCTGGTGACCGGCTTTCTCGGTGCCCTGACCACCTTCTCCAGCTTCTCCGCCGAAGTGGTCGGGATGCTGGGGCAGCAGCGTTATCTGCTGGCTTTTGGCACCGCCTCCATGCACCTGTTCGGCTCGCTGCTGCTGACGGTGGCCGGCATGCGCACCGCGGCGCTGCTGCTGGCGCATCGCGCCTGACGGCACGCCCGTTCAGACACCCGTGCAGGCCCGACGCGCTTGCCGGTCGTTGACTTCGAAGTCGACGGTCGGCGGTATTACAGTCGGGTATCCCATCCGTAAGGACTCGCTCCGTCGATCCATCCATGTCCAGACCCGCAACACGCCCCAATATCATCTTCATCGTGGCCGACGACCTCGGTTATGCCGACCTGGGTTGTTACGGTGGCCGCGAAGCCAGTTTCGGCGCAGTTTCGCCAGAGCTCGACAGACTCGCTGCCGCCGGCATGCGTTTCACCGATGGCTACGCCAACTCCCCCGTGTGTTCGCCGACCCGGTTCGCCATGATGACCGCCCGCTACCAGTACCGCCTGCGCGGCGCCGCAGAGGAGCCAATCAGCAGCCGCAACGCCGGCAGCGGTTCGCTGGGCCTGCCCCCCGAGCATCCGACCCTGCCCTCGCTGCTGCGCGACAGTGGCTACCGCACCGCACTGGTCGGCAAGTGGCATCTGGGTTTCCCGCCGCATTTCGGCCCCTTGCGTTCGGGTTACGACGAGTTCTTCGGCCTGCTGGCTGGTGGCGCCGATTACTTCACGCATTGCAACTCGAGCGGCAAACACGACCTGTACCTCGGCGACCAGGCACATGAAGAAAAAGGCTACATGACCGACCTGATCAGCCAGCACGCAATTGATTTCGTCGACCGCACGGCTGAAGGCGCCCACAACGGTTCACCGTTCTTCCTCAGCCTGCACCACACGGCGCCGCACTGGCCGTGGGAGACGCGCGACGACGCGACCGTGCCAGCGCAGATCAGCAACAACCTGTTCCATCTGGACGGCGGCAACATCGACACCTACCGGCGCATGATCCATCACATGGACGAAGGTATCGGCCAACTGGTGGCGTCGTTGCGCGGCCATGGCCTTCTCGACAACACCTTGATCGTGTTCACCAGCGACAACGGTGGCGAACGCTTCTCTGACAACTGGCCGCTGGTGGGCGGCAAGATGGATCTGACCGAAGGCGGCATCCGCGTGCCCTGGATCGCGCATTGGCCGGTCGGCATCGCACCCGGTGGCGTCAGCACGCAGCATTGCTTGACGATGGACTGGTCGGCTACGATGCTCGACCTGGCGGGCGTGGCGCCCGATCCGGACTTCCCGCTCGACGGCATGTCGCTGGCCCCGGTGCTGCGCGACCCGACCCATATGTTCCACCGAGCTATGCACTGGCGCATGAATCACCGTGGCCAGCGCGCGCTGCGCGACGGTGATTGGAAGTATTTGCGCGTGGACGACCACGACTACCTGTTCAACATCCCTGGCGACGCGCGCGAACGTGCGAACAAAGCGAAACGGGAACCCGAACGCCTGCAGGCCATGCGCGCGCAGTGGGAGACCTGGAATGCCACCATGCCGGAGATCCCCGAGGACGCCGCGGTACACCTGGGGTACTCCACCAAGGACATGCCGCAGCGCTGAACGACCGCGCCGTGGTGCGGCAAAGGCACGCGGGTTTACCCGACGCATCCGCTGACTGATGCCACGCATCACAAATGGTGATTGGCTCTATGGGGTACTTGCTCGCTAGTATCCGACGGTAAGCCACCCAAAACAGGAGACACCATGCTACGAACCCACGCCGTCCGCGGCCTCACGCTGAGCCTGATCTCGGCCTTCTTCGCGGCCCACGCCGGTACCGTCGCCGTCGTCACGTCCTTTCCCAAGGAGCTGACCGAGATCTACAAGAAGGCCTTCGAGTCACGCAACCCCGGCATCAAGATCGAAATCCTGAACAAGAACACCACCGCGTCGATCGCCTATATCAAGGAACTGCCGGTCGGCCAGCGTCCGGATGTGATGTGGGCCTCGGCGCCCGACGCATTCGAGGTGCTGGCACGCGACAAGCTGCTGCAGCCCGCCCCTGAAGTCAAGAACCCGCAGGCACCGGCCAAGGTCGGCAGCTACCCGCTCAATGACCCGGAAGGCATGTACTACGGCCAGGCACTGGCAGGTTATGGCCTGATGTGGAACACGCGCTACATGCAGGCCAACAAGGTGCCGGCACCCAAGGAATGGGCCGACCTGGTGAAGGGCGAATATTTCGGCCATGTGGCCATGTCCTCTCCGTCGCGCTCGGGCACGACCCACCTGACGGTCGAGACCATCCTGCAGGGCGAGGGCTGGGAAAAAGGCTGGGCCCAGATGCTGCAGATCAGCGGCAACTGCGCCGCCATCACCGACCGCAGTTTTGGTGTGCCGGACGGCGTGAACAACGGGCAATATGGCGTCGGCCTGGTGATCGACTTCTTCGGTCTGGCCAGCAAGTATTCGGGCTTCCCGGTGGAGTTCCACTATCCCAGCGTGACCGCGGTCGTTCCGGCCAACATCGCGCTGGTCGCCGGCGGCAAGAACGCCGACGAAGCGAAGAAATTCATCACGTTCACGATGTCGCGCGAGGGCCAGGAACTGCTGTTCGACCCCAAGATCAGCCGCCTGCCCATCCTGCCCAATGCCAGCTTCGGCGCCAAGGTGCCAGCTAACTACCCGGACGCGCATGAGATCGCCAAACGCGCCAAGGTCAGCTTCAACTCGACGCTGTCCAGCGACCGTTACCAGGTGGTCGTGAGCCTGTTCGACCAAATGATCACGTTCCGCCTCAAGGACCTGCAGGCCGCTACCGGCGCCATCCATGAGGCCGAGCGCAAGCTCAAGGCCAAGCCCAATGTACAGGCTGCCGAGTTGCTCAAACAGGCGCGTAGCTTTGCCTACTCGCCGCTGGTGTCGGAATCGATGATCAAGGACGAGAAATTCCTCGAACTGTTCCGCCAGAACAAGAAGGAAGTGGCGGTGGCCAAACAGCTCACCGGTCTGGAAGACCTGTGGAACACAAAGGCCAAGGCCAACTACGAAAAGGCCGCCGACCTGGCCAAGCAGGCCTCCGCGCTGATCAAGTAAGCCAGGCCCCGGTCCCGCGCGCGTCGAGGCGCGGGGCCCTTTCATCTCCCGAGAAACGCACATGTCCGCTGTCCTGACAGAACCCGTCACGCCCCAGGCGCCCATCAACCGGAGCGCCGGACCCGGAATAGCGTGGGGTCACTGGTCGCTCGCCGGCATCGTGCTGGCCTTCCTGGCGATCTTCCTGCTGGTGCCTGTTGGCCTGGTCATCTACACCGCCTTCGTCAACGAAACCGGCGCGCTGACGCTGGGCCACTTCAGCAACTTCTTCAACCAGACGCTGATGCGCGAGTCCTTCGTCAACAGCTTGATGGTGGCGTTGTCGTCGGTGTTCTTCGCGTCGATCATCGCGATACCACTGGCCTACCTGACGGTGCGCTTCGAGTTCCGCGGCGCACTGCTGATCCAGACCCTGGGCGTGTTGCCACTGATCATGCCGCCGTTTGTCGGTGCGGTCGCGCTGCAGCTGATCTTCGGGCGCAGCGGGTCGGTCAACTTACTGCTCAACGACTGGTTTGGCTTCACGATACCGATCATGGATGGTCTGGTCGGCGTGACCTTTGTCGAGAGCATCCACTACTTCCCCTTCATCCTGCTCAACCTGGTCGCGGCAATGCGCAACATTGACGGCGCGATGGAGGAGTCGGCGATGAACCTGGGCGCCAAGGGCTGGCGGCTGTTCTGGCGCATCATCTTCCCGTTGTCGCTGCCCGGCTACCTGGCGGGCGCGGCGCTGGTTTTCGTCAAGGTGTTTGACGACCTGGGCACACCGCTGGTCATGGGCGTGACCAACATGCTCGCGCCGCAAGCCTATCTGCGCATCACCTCGGTGGGCATCGAGGACCCGCTGGGTTATGTGATCAGCGTCATCATGATCGTGTTCTCCATCCTGGCCTTGTGGATGGCTGCACGCGTCATGAAGGGCAAGGACTATTCGACGCTGCAAAAAGGCGGTGGCTCGCTGCAGCGACGCAAACTGGGCGGCTGGGAGTCGGTGCTGGCCTATGGCTGGATCGTCTTCATCCTGCTGGTCACGCTGGCACCACATATCGGCATCCTGCTGATGTCCTTCTCCAAGGTCTGGAGCTACTCGGTGCTGCCCGACAGCTTCACGATCGAGCATTACGGCACGGTGTTCACCGACTCCAAGCTGATGATCTACAACACGCTGAAGTACTGCACCATGGCCGCCGGCCTGGACATCGTGCTCGGCACCACCATCGCCTACCTGATCTACCGCACGCAGTTGCCGGCACGCCAGTGGCTGGACTATATGGCTTCGATCGCGCTGGCGATCCCCGGCCTGGTGCTGGCGATCGGCTACCTGCGCATGTTCAAGGGTGTCAACGTGCCGTTCACCGACACGCCGATGGTCGCCACCTGGTTCCTCATCATGATCGCCTATGCGGTGCGGCGCCTGCCCTATGCGCTGCGCTCGTGCATGGCGGCGCTGCAGCAGGTGCACATATCGCTGGAGGAAGCCGCCAGCAGCCTGGGCGCCGGCAAGGTCAGCACGGTGCGCCGCATCATGGTGCCACTGATGCTCGGCGGCATCCTGGCCGGCTTTGTGACCAGCTTCATCACCGCCGCGGTGGAACTGTCAGCGACCATCCTGCTGACCTCTTCGCAGAGCCAGGCGCCGATGAGTTATGGCATCTACCTGTACATGCAAAGCATTGCCGGCCGTGGCCCGGGCGCCGCGCTGGGCGTGATCGCCGTTGCCGTCGTTGCACTGGGTACCTATATGTCGCACCGCGTGATCGAGAACGCCCGCGCACCGGTTCGCGCAGCCCACGAATGACCCTAGGAAAATCACCATGCATCTGAACAAAGTTTCTTTAGAGGCACGCCATATCAGCCTGAGTTATGGCAAGACGGAAGTGCTCAAGGACGTCAACATCCGCATCGAACCGGGCGAGTTCTTCGCACTGCTCGGTCCGTCGGGATCGGGCAAATCCACGCTGTTGCGCCTGATCGCCGGTTTCAACCAGCACCAGCGCGGCGAACTGCTGATCGACGGCAAGGACATCACGGGCACGCCGCCACACCTGCGCAATGTCGGCATGGTGTTTCAGAACTACGCCTTGTGGCCGCACATGACGGTGTGGAACAACGTCGCGTTTGGCTTGGTCGAGCGGCGTGAGTCAAAGGCAGACATCAAGCGCAAAGTCGGCGCCGCGCTCGAACTGGTCGGCCTGTCGCAGTTCGGCGAGCGCCGGCCCGGCCAGCTCTCCGGCGGCCAGCAGCAGCGTGTCGCGCTGGCACGCACCGTGGTGATAGAGCCCAAGCTGCTGCTGCTCGACGAGCCGCTGTCCAACCTAGACAAGAACCTGCGCGTGCAAATGCGCGAGGAGATCAAGAACCTGCAGCGCACGCTGGGCCTGACCACGATCTTTGTGACCCACGACCAGGAAGAAGCCATGACCACCGCCGACCGCATGGCCGTGCTTGACCACGGCATCCTGCAGCAGGTGGGATCGGCCGCGGCGCTGTTCGACTTCCCGGTCAACCGCTTTGTCGCCGGTTTTGTCGGCACGGCCAACCTGATCGACGGCACCATCACCCATGTGAACGGTGAGACCATCATCTTCCGCGGCGAAGGCGTCGGCGAACTGGTGCTGCCGCGCAACAGCGACACGCCGGGCGCGGGCAAAACCACGATGGCATTTCGCCCGCACACGGTGAGCATCCGGGTGCGTGACGAACATGTCGAGGCCTCGCGCGCCTGGCTCGACGGCCGGGTCGAAAGTTCGGAGTTCCTGGGCGAGTCGTCGCGCTACCGCGTGCGTGTCGGCGACGCAATGATTGTTGCGAACCAGCCGCATTACGCTGGCCTGGCCCTGTTCCCACCGGGTTCGGAGGTGCGTCTGGGCATCGAGTCGACGCTGGTTCGTTTTCTGAACCGCTGAGATTTCGCGTTAACCTCGCGCGATGGAAATCTACCAGCTTCGCGCATATGTCACGGTTGCCCGGCTCGGCCACCTGACACGTGCGGCCGAGGTATTGCACGTCACCCAGCCCGCGGTGTCGGGGCAGATCAAGGCGTTGGAAGAAGAACTGGGCATTGCCTTGTTCGACCGCAAGCCCGGGCGCATCGTGCTCACGCGGGCCGGCGAGCGCATGTTGCCGGAGGCCGAGAAGGTGCTCGAAGCCGCCGGATCGCTGATTGCCCGGGCGCGCGCGTTGCAGGGCGAGTTATCGGGTTCGCTGTTCATAGGCACGGTGGGCGATCCGGAGTCCTTGCGCCTGGGATCCCTGCTCAATGGCCTGGTCAGTGCATTGCCGCTGCTGGAGATCAAGACGCGCGCCGGCGACGCCGAGGTGCTGCGCGAGGCAGTGGCCACGTCGAGCCTGCAGGCGTCGTTCTACATCGGCCCCAATATTCCGCGCGAGGTCAAAGGCCTGCCATTGCAATCGCTGCAATACCGCATCGTGGCGCCGTTCTCGTTCAGCCAGCGCATCCTGCACGCCGGATGGCGCGAGATTGCCGACATGCCGTGGATAGGCGCGCCCGCGACCAGCCATGCGCAGACGCTGCTACGCGACCTGTTCGCGCGCCAGGGCCTGTTGCCCAACATCGTGCTCGAGTCCGACCACAGCTCCGCGCCCCAGACCCTGGTGCGATCCGGACTGGGCCTGGCCTTGCTGCGCGAGGACGTCGCCGTGCCCATGGCCGAGCATGACCAGGTGGTGATATGGCCACACACCCGCGTGACGGCCCTGCTCAGTTTCATCTACCCCAAGGCGGCGGAACACGATCCGGCCATCGTGGCCGCCCTGTCGGTATTGCGCACGGTCTGGGGCCTGCCCACGCGGTGAGTCGCGGCCCCGATTCCGGCTGTCACAGGCGCATGCCACCGGCGCCAACAAGGCCGATCAATCCAACGGCGATCAGGTAGAAGGCGACAATGTAGTTGAGCAATCGCGGCATGATCAGGATCAGCACACCGGCGAGCAGGGAAATCAGCGGCGTGAGGCCGAGTTGGATGTTCATGGGTATCTTCCTTCAGACTTATTGAACGACGATCGTGTCATTGTCGAACCGCACGCGGGCGCCGACCTGCAACCCTGGATCTGCGGCATAGTCAAGGCTGCGGGTTGCGCCGGACTCCAGTCGCACCAGCACGCGGTGCACCTGGGTCTTGTCCATGCTGTTCTCGACCCGGTTGCCCGCATAGGCGCCGCCCACCGCCCCGGCGATCGTCGCCAGGTCCTTGCCGGTGCCCCCGCCTACCTGGTTGCCAAGCACGCCGCCAATGATGCCGCCGGCAATGGTTCCCAGCACATTGGGTTTGTCGCCCTTGATCGTGACCAGGTCGATTGATTCGACGACGCCGCATTCGACGCACGCGATCTGGCTCTGGTTCTGCTCGCTGGCGCGCCGGTCGCGCTTGGAAGCCTGACCCTGATTGCCTTGCCCGCGCTCGAAGCGCTGGCTGGTTTCCTGCTTGTTCACCACCAGGAAGGCAGTGGCGTCGAGATCGCGCGTGACGCGGTCGCCTCGGCGCAGCGTGTAGCGACCCTCGTAGACGCCGCGTCGCACTTCGGTCAGCACAATGCGAGCCGGTACGCCCTGCACCTTGACACGTGCCGCACCGGAGGGAGCGCCCGTCAAAGCGGAATGGCACTTACTTTGGCGCCATGACGTTGAAGTGAGGGGCGTAAGCGATTGAATTTGAAGAGAAAGCGAGGTGGCTGACCCAGGGATTGATAGCATGGTTGATACGAAGCTCCCAAACCATCTTTCCGAAAGCCAGCCACCATGGATCGTAATGCCCAAAACGGTGTTCATCAACGTCGAAGCGCAATCGTGCGCCGGGCGAAGGCGACGCCGACGGTGGAGTTCTTCAACGTGCTGACGAGTCCGGCGTTGCTTGAGACGACCGAGTCGGTGCTGCCGGAGCACCAGGCGGTTTACCCCCAGCCCAGCACCCAGGCGCCCGGGGTTGGATTCCCGCTGGCGCGCTTGGTCATGGTGATTTGCCTGGCCACTGGCGCAGCGCTCGATATGGTGGTCGGACCGCATAGCGGCAAAGGCTCTGGTGAACTCGGGTTGGTGCGCTCTTTGCTCAAGAGCTTTTGCCCGGGTGATGTGATGCTCGCCGATGCCCTGTACTGCAACTATTTCCTGATCGCCACGCTGATGAGGGCAGGCGTGGATGTCTTGTTCGAGCAAAACGGCTCGCGCATCACCGACTTGTCAACGTGGCCAGTCGCTGGGCGACGCGTGACCACATCGTGTGCTGGCGCAAACCTGCGGCACGCCCACAGTGGATGACGCCCGAGCAGTACGCGGGCTTTCCCGATGAACTCACGGTGCGCGAAGCCAGAGTCGACCACCAGGTGCTGGTC
>Ga0209702_10000209_pt1 | contig 118462 bp, 98 predicted proteins | sample FRY01_FD_187210 | JGI IMG/M metagenome (GOLD analysis project Ga0209702, IMG submission 187210) | Freshwater microbial communities from Lake Fryxell liftoff mats and glacier meltwater in Antarctica - FRY-01 (SPAdes) (version 2) | ecosystem: Environmental > Aquatic > Freshwater > Ice > Glacier...
TAAAAGTTGATAGTCTTAAAAATAAAAATATAAAGAAAACAGTATTATTAATAACAGATAAAAATTATAATTCAATTTTTAATAATGAGAAGTTTAATCAATTTTCTGAAATATTAGCAAATGATAATATTAATTTTGTAACGGGTATTATCAAAAATGAAATATCCACTGAATTAAAGGAATTGTGTTTCAATTCAAATGAAAAGAATTCTGGATATTACATTGATAAAATGAATTTAGAGGATGATGATAATAAAATCAATTTTTATTCAAAAATATTATCTGGATTCATTAATGGTGTCAAACCATCAGAATATAAATGGTTAGGTAAATATAATTGTGATATTGAACATAATGTTATTATATCTGATGAAAAAACAAATTCAGTGTTTAAATTTAACTATTTATTAGAAGATAAATTTAAACCCAAGTTTATCATCGACAAACCATTTGTTAATTTTAGTAGTATTTTGCCAGGTGATTTTATTGAAGAAGAAATAAGTTTCACATCAGATAATACCGATATTGTAATTTCAGGATTTGAAATTCAAAGAGATGTAGATAGTGTTTTTAGCATAACTGCAGGTAATATTATTAATAATAACCCAATTATTATTAATAAAGGTCAGTCTCACAGGATTAAAATTAAATATCAACCTAAAGATTCTACAATAGTATTTATAAAATTAATTGCAAAATCTACAGCTTGTATTGGCAAAGAAGTATTAATTACCGGTGGCTTTCCAAATACTCCACCCAAAATCAAAAATGTAGAAATTGTAACTCCTCAATGTAAAGATATATTATATGTAGGTGATATTCATACAGTCAAATGGGCAGGAGTATTACCAAAAGATGTAATTCAGTTAGAATATTCTATTGATAATGGTAAAACATGGGACACTTTAGCAACTAACTTAACTAATTTAGAATATGATTGGAAAGTACCGGATAAACTAAGTGAAAATTGCCTTGTTAGAATTATACAATTATGGCCAAATAATATTGGTCGTACATTAACATTAAACCATAATGAGTTATTAAATTCTGCTAGATTTAATACAATCGGCGATAAAATTGTTACTACTACCAAAGCAGGAGAAGTAATAGTATGGAACTCTAATAATGGGCAAAAATTAATTAATTTAGTTGGACATAACTCCGAAGTCTTTAATGCCGAATTTAGTTATGGTGATAGATTAATTGCAAGTGCCTCTTTGGACTCTAGTTCCAAAATATGGGAAACAAATACCGGTAAATTAATTGCTGATTTGAAACATAAATCTAGAGTAAATAATGCAAAATTTAGTAGAACTGGAAATTATTTAGTAACTGCTTCAAATAACGGTGTTGCTAGAATTTATAATACACAAAATTGGCAATTAATTAAAGAGTTCACTCCCGATGATGGACAAAGACTTAACACGGTATTGCTCACTAAAGATAATAAAACAATAATAACTGCTGGAAGCCAGGGTGTAATTAAGTTTTGGAATTTTCAAGATATATTAGCTAATAAATCAACTTTAATAAAATCATTTAATGTCAGAAATACAAATAATATTGGTAATATAACTCAATTAACTATCAGTCCTAATGAAGATAGAATTGCAGCAGTTGATATTTTAAATAAAAGATGTGGAGTTTGGAATTTAAAAAATGACAAATTTCAATTTTTTATTAATCATAGTACTTTTCCTGTATTAAATTCATCTGCTTTTTATTATTCTAATAAAGATACTTTCTTGATTACTTCGGGGGTTGATAACCGTTCAATTTTATGGAATGCAAGAACTGGTGATTCTTTAAAGATATTTATGGAACATAAAGGTTCAGTTCAAACTACATTTTTTAATTTTGATGGAAGCAGGGTTCTTACTTCAAGTTGGGATAGTACTGCAAAAATATGGAAATTAGACCAAAAAGATTTGCAAATGGATACCTCAGATTGTGTGTTTAAAATTGTTAAACCAAGAATTAAATATCAAAATATCAATTTGGGTAATTGTATAAATGGTGAATATAAAGATTTTAACATTTCTAATTTATTTGGAAATGCATCTAATTTTGACTTAATTGTAAAAGACATCAGAATAGAAGGAATTAGCAAAGATGAATTTGAAATAATTGAGTTGAAAAATGAATTTAGAGATTATTTTCAAAATATCAACAATGGTAGAATTAATCCAAAACTTAAGAATAATGATTCTTTGGGAATAACGTTAAGATTTTTGCCTCTAACTTTGGGAAACAAAGAAATAATAATTTCAATTGATTTACCTGGTATTGATTATAAAATAAACGTTACTGCAAATAGTATTCAAAATAATATTGAAATTAAAAATAGATATTTTGACTTAGGAAATGTAGAAATAGGTAGTTTTGTTAATTATAATGTTGAACAACTATTAAAAAGTTTGAGCTCTAACAATATAAAAATTGATAATAGTAAGTTTAAATTAATGGATAGAGATAATTTTAAATTGCTAAATTCATCAAAATCAAATTTGAATACAAATGATAATTTAGATGTAAATTTAAGATTTATTCCATTAGAAAATAAAAAGTCATATACTATCTTAGAAATTAATCATAACGGGAATGATTCACCTTCTAAAATTTTACTTAGTGGTTCTGGAAAAAATATAAAAATAGATTCTTTGTCAATTTCGATGAATAAATTTGAAGGTGAAGTTAACAATATTGTAGAATTAGAATTACTTGTGAATAAAATAAGTATTGAAGAACTTAACTCTAATATTAATTCAATAACAACTAAAATTAAATTTAATTCTACCTTACTCAAACCTATTGGTAATTTTATTTCAGATAAAATTATAGGAAAAGAGAGAATTATCGAAGTTGAAGTACCTTTGAATAATGATTTATTCAAAAACACACTTAATGAAAACCAACAATTTACTATATTAAAAATCCCATTTGTAGTTGGATTAGGTAACGATACAATTTCAAATATAACTATAGAGCAAACTACAATAAATTCAAGTGGTAATATTGCTATTTTTGAAAATAATACCGTATTTCTATTGAAAGGTTATTGTAATGAAGGTGGTCCGAGATTATTTGATTCAGAAGGTGAAATTAATTTGACACAAAATTATCCAAATCCTGCGAATGAATTTACAAATATTGATTTTTCCGTATCTGAAAGTGGCTTAACAAAACTAACTCTAAATGATATTTACGGTAATAATATTTTCCAGATAGAAAATAGTTATTTGATACCTGGTAAGTACAATCGACTAATTGACACAAAAAATCTGCCCTCAGGTGTATATAATTTAATTTTAAATACCCCAACAGTAACATTAATAAAAAGATTAATTATTTCCCATTAAGTTATTATTACTTTCAGTAATTTTAATAGTGATTTTAACAATAATATTTACAAATTAGTTTTATTAATTATTATTATTTTATTACCATTTAACTAAATATAAACTCGAATAATATGATACAAGCTCCAAGAGGTACAAAAGATATTTTACCTGATGAGATAATAAGATGGCAATTTGCTGAAAATGTATTCAGAAATGTAACCAAAAAATTTGGCTATGATGAATTAAGAACTCCAATTTTTGAAAGTACAGAAGTATTTTCTAGAAGTATTGGCGATAATACTGATATTGTAAATAAAGAAATGTATACTTTTTTGGATAAAGGTGACAACTCAATTACATTAAGACCAGAGATGACAGCTTCTTTAGTAAGAGCTGTTATTCAAAATAATCTTACTAATAGAGACACACTCCAAAGATTATGGTATTTTGGACCCTTCTTTCGTTATGAGAGACCCCAAAAAGGAAGGTTTAGACAATTCCACCAATTTGGTGCCGAATGCTTATCTACCTCAAATCCTGAAGCAGACATTGAAGTATTACTTTTGGCTAAAAATATTATCAAAGAATTAGGATTAAAAGATTTTAAATTAAATATTAATTCTATTGGTAATAAAAATGTAAGAGAAAATTATACAAAAGATTTAGTAAAATATTTAGAAAGTAACAAAGAAAATTTGTCGGAAGAAAGTAAATTTAGACTTATTAAAAATCCTTTAAGAATTTTAGACTCTAAATATGAAAATGATATCAAAATTGTTGAAAATTCACCACAAATTTTTGATTTCTTTGATAATGAGAGTAATGAACATTTTAATTATGTTAAAAGTAAATTAAATGAATTGGAAATAAACTTTGAAATAAATTCAAAGTTAGTTAGGGGACTTGATTATTACTCTCACACCGTGTTTGAATTTCAAAGTAATGCATTGGGTTCACAAGATGCTTTTGGTGGTGGTGGTAGATATAATACCTTGTTTGAACAACTGGGCGGTAAGAATACTCCTTCTGTTGGTTTTGCTTTTGGAGTAGAAAGATTATTGTTAATGTTAGAAGCTGAAAACCAACAAATAGAAAAAGACAATATGGACTTTTATATTGCCATAATGAATGTTGATTATCAGTCATATTTGTTTGAAATTGCTAATGAATTACGAAAAAATAATTTTATGGTTACTTACGATTTACAAAGAAAATCCTTCAAATCGCAATTAAAAGAAGCAAATAAAATTAATGCTAAATATTTGATTATTATTGGTGAAGAAGAGTATAATTCAAAGGGATTTAATCTTAAAAATATGTCTAACTCACAACAACAGTTTTATAAAATAGAAGACATAAATTCAATTATGGATAAAATTTAATATGTTTTTATATTAGAGTATGATTTAATAATTTTTGTAAAAAAAATTAAAAAAACACAATTAAATTGATAATTAAAGTAGTTTGTTTTTAAGTAAACAAACTACTTTTTTGTTAAAATTAAAGTTTCCAAAAAGGGCATAATAATTGATTTTATTATTTTAAATCAATCATTTATAAAACAAAATGATTATTATTAGCCAAATTAATGTATTAAAATGATAAATTCTATTAAAATTAGTATAAAATTAATATCTGTTATTGTAATATTATTTATTTATAATTATAATTTACTTTACTCTAATATAAATTTAGCTGATAATGAAACTTATTTAGATGCAAATTCTTTAGAAATTTCTGAAGATATTTTCGATGAAACTCCTGGAGATAATTCAGAAAATGAGACAAAGACAGATAATTTCCAAATGGGTTTTATATTAGCTTATAAAGTTGGTTTTAATGCAATAACTCCAGTTGAAGGTAGAAAAAATGATATTGGTTTTGCTCAAATACCTGATTTTGGTATAAGAACAAAATATAAATTTTTTAAAGAAGAAGATAAATACTCCAATTCATTTTTATTTGATATACTTTATTCTAATTATCAATTTAACATTAATGATGGAAATACTAATCAAAAGTATCCACACAATTTGACGTTTTTATCTTTTTCGCCAGCAATTTCTATTTCTGGAGTTAGTCTTGGATTTACTTATGGAATACCATTATCTTCAAATATAAATTCGGTGGATTTTGATAATTCAAAAATTAACACTTTAACAGAAATAAATATTGGTTATAATTACGAATTATATTCAGACAATGACGGTGCTTTTGTTACTTTTGCAAAATTATCATATCAATTGGGTCCAGTCTTTGATAATTATGCAGTCAATGACCCATTGATAAATTTAATTCCAAATAACACAATTGTAAAGCTCACTAATGAATTTAATCCTCGAATTGCTACATTCCAATTAGGATTTTCTTATTTATTTAATTTATAATTTACAATATTATAAATATTAAATAGTTTTAAATAGGATTAAAGTATTTAAAATATGTTTAAGAAAATCAAAAAATAGTTATATGATTAATAAGATTACAACAATTATTTTTATACTAAATTTTTGTATAATTAATAATCTTCATTGTGAATTTGAACCTCCTATGGAAGTGCGATACATTAGAGCATTTGGTGATGATGTAACAAAACCGCCTGTAATCTTCTTAGAAAACTCAAATCTAAAACTTTTGAGTACAACAAGAGTGCCCGCTCCATTTACCAATGAAAAAATAAATATAGAATTAGATTTATATTCTTCTAAATCTCCCTCACTTTATGCAAAGTTTATTCATTGTAACGCAGATTGGACAGAATCTAATAATGTATTTATGAATGATGTTACAAATAGAACAAGTAATATTGATATTTTGAGAGCACCTGTTTATTCTGATTATTTTACATATAGGGCGACTTTGCAAATCCCTAATAATCAAATTAAGTTTAGATTCGCAGGTAATTGGAAAGTAGTATTCTATAATTATGATGATAATGAAAAAATAGCTGAAACTAAAATATTTGTGGTTAATCAATTAGTAAATGTAGATTTAAATATTGCACCTGATCAATATATAAGTAAATTTAAAGTAAATAATAGCGGTTTGATAATCGACGTAATAATTAACGGAAACAATAATTTATTAGATAATCAGGTTAATTCTGTTGTTTTATACAAAAATAATAGATGGTTCGAGCCATATTATATTTCAAATAATAATCTAAAAAATACAAATGATAAATTTAGGTATAATTTATCGGCTTCTAATAGAGGTTTTTTGAGTTATGGCAAAACTTTTAGAATTGCTGGAATGCCTGCTGAAAATTGCTACAGAGTTATAGACCTAAGTAGCACAGTATATTTTCCAAGATTACTAAGCGGAAGCTCAAAATTACCATTACCTGACCTAATTAGAAATGGAAATTGTGATTTCTTAGATGATGACGGAGCTAATTTATTAGGATTTTCTCAAACACAAATTGATGATTATATAAATTTTGAATTTGTTTTGGATCCAATGAATAATGTTTCAAATGATATTGTTTTTGTTTCTGGCTCATTTAATAACTTTAGACCCGATAAAAATTGGATAATGAAATATGACAAGGAAGACAAAAAATACAAACTAACACAATTAATAAAAAGAGGAAAACATAATTACCTTTATGGCTCTGGTGAACTAAATATAGATGATAATTTTATGAAAAATTACTCTTATGATTATTTTGAAGGTAACACTATATTTCACAATCATACTTATTTTGCATTCGTATATTACAAAGAAATAGAATATGGCGGTTTTGATACTATTGTTGGGGTAGCATTTAATAAAATAAGATAATTATTGAATAATTATTCTTTTTCTGAAATATTTTTCATTTGATATTCTTATTTCAGCTATATAATCACCTGGTGGCATTTTTTTGCCACTTTCATCACGTCCATTCCAATTGATTGAATATGAACCTGATGGTTGCACACCATCAAATACTTTTGCAATTACATAAGCTCTAATAGAATAAATTACAATTTCAACATTTGAAGGTTTGTCTAAACTATATTTTATTGCAGGCGAAACATCTTCTATAATGCCCAAAAAGTTTCCGATTTCTGCAAAAGTAAATAAAGCATTATTTGGATCATAAGTAGGTACGTGTGGTACATAAAAGGCATTTGTGATATTGATTTGTCTTTGTACTACTTCTTTTGGGTCAGGCATAAAGTATTCTTTCGGTAAGCTTGACAAACTTTCCATAGCAATTGCAACATCGCTTTTTTTGATGTTCTTTAGATAATCAAACCAAATATATTTTGTTAAGTTTAAATCATTCCATATTCTAATGTTAGAAGTAACATTTGCCCTCATTGCTCTATTGTATGCTGTATCTTGTTCGGCAGTATAAAATAAGTTTTCTTTTTCTGAAGATGGTATAATATCTTCTTTTAAATTGTTATTTGGGTTAGGTTTAATTACATTATTTGTTTTATTAGAATCTAAAATTAATATAGATTTGAATTTTTTATCATTTGAATATAATTCAAGTGATAAAAATAAAGGCAATATAATTACAAATAAAATATGGTATTTATAAAGAAAATATTTAGTATTTTTGTTCATCTATATAAAGAGTTAAATTTAATAATATAATAAATGAAAATTGTATAAATATTAGGACGTAAAATTTATTTATTTAATTGTCATATAGTGAAAAATATGGCATTAATATATATTATTAAATATAAATAATTAGAAATTTAAGGAAATATATGAGAAAATACATCTATAATAATGCAATAAATTTGAATAAAGTAATAATCATAGCAATTATTTTGCTAATGAGCAACTCGTTGCTAACTCAATGTACAGAAATCAATGATAAAAAAAATGATAAAGTAAATAAAATTAATAGTAATAACAATAATAAAGTAAATAAAATGAATAATTACAAAATACAAAAAACAGATGAAGATTGGAAAAAAGAACTAACAGCTGAGCAATATAGAGTCCTCAGAGAAAAAGGTACCGAAAGACCTTATACGGGAGAATATACAGTATTCTTTAAAAAAGGCAGCTATAGTTGTGCTGCTTGTGGGAATGTATTATTCAAGTCTGATACTAAATTTGATTCCCATTGTGGCTGGCCTTCTTTTTATGAAGCTTTGGATAAAACTAAAATAAAAGAAATTAAAGATGTATCTCTTGGTATGACCAGAACTGAAGTAGTTTGTGCAGATTGTGGTGGTCATCTTGGACATGTTTTTGATGATGGACCAAACCCAACTGGTCTTAGATATTGTATCAATTCAGTTTCTATTAAATTTGAAGAAAATAAATAACATTATTATCAAACAAATTAATAATAATATAGAAATTAAATTGTTTATATCTAATTAATCAATTAGATACTCAAATTTTATGAATAATGAATTCGAAAACAATAATATTATAATTGATTTAGATAATTATTATTATCTAATAACTCTAAAACAATTGTTTTGTATTGATATTAATAATATTGAAACAAATAATATTGATATAAATAATAATGTAATTCTATCTAAAAATAATTTATTTAAACAATACTTTGTATTAAATGAAGAAATAAATTTTAATAATATTTACAAAAAATTAATCAACGAATATTTAGGGAATAATTTAGAGAATAATTTAGAAAATAAGTTTGAAATAGATGTAAATTTATTTTGTAGTATATTAATAAATGATTTATCGAAATTATTGTGTAACGAAGATGATATTTACTTTATTTTCAGTAAATTAATAAAATACATATTCTCAAATGACCAAAATAAGTCAACAGAAACAAATCCGAAAATTGATGAAATAACTTATGAGAATTTATATCAATTATCAAACATAATTATTTATTTTATTTCACAAAAGCTAATTAATCCTATAATAGGTTCAATATTAATTGCAGAAGTATGGCCACTTGTTTCTTATGACCAAAGATTAAATAAATTCATTGGTCGAGAAATAGAGATATTTGAGTTACAAAACAAAATATCTAACCTAAAATACATAAATGACATTATAGAAATAGAAAAATTTGAAAATCAAATATCAAATGTGAAAAAGAAAATAATTATTGAAGCAGATATTTTTGTAAAAATAAATCTGACATAAATAATGTAAAAATAATTTATTTAATAATACATCTTTACTACTTTGTAATTTAATAAATAAGAAAATATGATAAAACAAATTAATCCCATTACTGCTATAGAAAGTGTTAAGTCTGGTTCATTATTTATAGATGTAAGAGAAGTAGAAGAAGTAACTGAAATGAATTATGATATTAGTAACTATATAAATATTCCTTTAGGACTTTTGGAGTTTAGATTGTCAGAAATACCAACTGATAAAGAGCTTATTCTTGCTTGTAGAAGTGGAGGAAGAAGTCAAAGTGCTTGTAACATTTTGTTTAAAAATGGTTATACAAATTTATCTAATTTAGAAGGTGGAATTATTGGTTGGCAAAGAAGTGGAAATCCAGTAAAAAAATAAATAATAATATTTCAAATAGTATATTAAATTTTAAAAAGTAAGTTTAATTTATTTATATAGTTTATTAATTTAATAATAAAGTATGATTGTATTAGGTATAGATCCTGGCTCCATAAACTGTGGTTATGGAGTCATTTTATTTGAAAATAATAGTTTCAAGGTCTTGGACTTTGGTATAATCTATGCAAAAATAAATACAGAAGACTTTAATCAAAGATTAATATATATTTATAGTGAAATAGAAAAAATTATAAAAAAGCATAATCCGGAATTTCTTGCCATCGAAAAAACATTTTTCTACAAAAATCCTCAAAGTCTTATCAAATTATCGCACGCAAGGGCATCAGCAATTTTAGTTGCAGGTAACTTATCACTCAAAATAAACGAATATTCGCCAAATGAAGTAAAACAATCTGTATCTGGTAGGGGAAAAGCAAGTAAAGAACAAGTTTCATTTATGGTAAAAACTATATTAAATATTGACTCAATCGACAAACTATACGATTCATCTGATGCATTGTCTATAGCAATATGTCATTGCTTAAAATACAAAAGAGATGAAAGTATGAATTTTAATTCTAATGCAAATAAACTTAAGAGAAAAACTGAAGATGGAAAGATAAAGACATTGCAAAAAAATTCATGGGAAAATTTCGTAAAGAATAATCCTGCGAAGATTTCAAAATAACAAGATTTTGAATTATGCTAATTCCATTACCTTACTTTTATTTTCTATGTTTTCTTTTACTATATCCAAGTACCATTTAGGTGTGCTTGTGGCTCCAGTAATACCAATTTCTTCTTTACCTTCAAACCAGTTGTAATCAATTTCATTCACATCTTCAATATAATACATATTTGGGTTATGCTCATTCATCAATTTGAATAAACTTTTTCCATTACTTGAAGTTCTGCCCGCAACAAATATGACAACATCATTATTTTTAGCAAAAGCAATTACTTGATTTTCACGTCCCCAAACTTCTTTGCACAATGAATTTTTAAATTCAAAATTATTATTAATATCTCCTGCATCTATTAAACTACCAACTTTTTCTTCGATAGCTTTTCTAATTGCAAAATAAACTGGTTTTTCCATAGTTGTTTGAGAGAACAACACTGTTTTTCTTGTAAAATCTACCTTTTCTAATGCTTCTTCCACCGAAAGGACAATAACGCAGTCATCTTTTATTGTACCTCTTATACCAATTACCTCTGCATGGTTTGGTTTGCCATAAATCACAACTTGATAACCTTTATCGTAGTATCTTTTAACTCTATTTTGAAGACCTGTAACTAAGGGACAAGTAGCATCTACGATTTTAATTCCAAGTTTTTCTGCATTAGCAAAAGTTGAAGGTGGTTCGCCGTGAGCTCTAATAATAACTGTTGGTTTTTCATCTTTGATTTTTTCAAAATCTTCGTGTGAAATAGTTTTTAGTCCCTTTTGTTCCAATCTTTCTATTTCTTTCGGATTGTGAATAATATGTCCTAAAACGTATACGTTTTTATTTTCTGGGGTATTATTGATAGTTTGTTCGGCTATATCAACTGTTCGAACAACTCCCCAACAAAAACCAGCAGTGTCATCTATTTTAACATTCATATTTTTTACTTTTAATTAATTATATATTGTATTTGATTTTATTATATGACGAATTAGTTAACTTTTATGTAAAAAAGAAATTAATTTACTAAAAATTATCTTGGGAAACATTTTACTAATAAACACAATAACTTTATTATTTAATCCATAAATTGAAATTCTTTTTTCTTTTATTAACTGTTTATAGCCAAATTCTGCTACATCTTTTGAAGTTGCTAATTTTGTTAACTTAAACAAAAAAGAGTTTCCCATATTTGCAGTGTCAGAAAATTTAGATTCTGTAGGTCCAGGACAAAGCACATTCACAACTACTCCATATTTGTTTAATTCTTCTGCCAAAGCTAAAGAAAAGGACATAACATAACTTTTAGTTGCATAATATACTGACATATACGGTCCAGGGAAAAAAGCTGCTACAGAAGCAACATTTAATATATAACCAGATTTATTTTTTTTCATACTTCTACCAAATAACCAGCAAAGAGTAGTCAAAGATTCTATGTTTAATCTCAACATGTCTTGCTGTAAACCCAAATTTAAATCTAAAAATTCACCTTTTAGACCAAAGCCTGCATTATTAATGAGATATTTGATTTTAATTTTTGCTTCAGAAATTTTTTCATATAAAATATATATATTCTCCGAAACACTTAAATCAATATTAATTACTTCAACTTTTATTTGATAATTACTTTCTAATTCATTAGCAAGACTATTTAGTTTATCTACACTTCTTGCTACTAAAACTAAATTTATTTTTTTTGAAGCAAACACTTTTGCAAACTCTAATCCTATTCCACTTGAGGCACCAGTAATTAAAGCATATTCCATATATTTTCTCGTATAATATGATTAATTAAATCAATTTTATCAATATTAATATTATTACTTTTTTGTAACTATTTTCGTAATTCAAACGTTACTAAAAGCAAATTAATAAAATATTTTGTCAATTAATTAAACTATTTCTAATTATGAAAAAAACTTTTACTTTCTTCGTGCTATTTATCTTTTTTGCTTTAAATTATGAATCTTATTCTCTGTCTGGATTTCAAAATAATATACCAAATGGTCAAAAGAATTCTTGTATGAATTGTCACTTTTCTTCGAGTGGTGGCAATAGAAATTTCTTTGGTGAAGCTTACGATGATAATTCCAGAAGATGGAATGAAATACTCGCAAAATTAGATTCTGATAATGATGGATTTTCAAACGGACAAGAATTACAAGACAAAGATGGTGCTTGGACAAAAGCTTTAGGCAATTCTTTTGGAGATCCAAATTTAGTATCTTTACCAGGTAATATTAATGATGTCCCAAGTTCTGTTGAAAATGACAATTTAGTCTCCAAATTTAGTATTTATCCTACTCCAATAATTGAAAATATCAATATTAAATTGGAAACTATTAATGGAGAATCTATTGAAATTAAAATATATGACTACAATGGTAACTTGATTAATCAACACAATTTAATATTGAATGCTAATGTAAATGATTTCAGTATAAATAGGGAAGATAACAAAGGTAACAGATTACCAAGCGGTATTTATTTCATTGAAATATCAAACAACTTTATCAATCAAAAGCATAAATTTATTATTGAATAAATTATAATTAAAATTGATAATATAAATTTATTAAAATTGTTTTCAATTAATTTTGGAAGCATTTTTTTTTGTATTTTCTGTAATTATATTTTCATTTTTGATATTATTATCAACAAAGGTAACTAAAGCAAATATTAATGGAATCAAAAAAACATCATCTCTTTTGTGAAATTCTGAAGTGAAAAAAGACACAACAAAAAATACTAATAAAGAATAAATAGCAAATAATAATAATTTTTTATTTTGAATATCTCTTGTCTTAAATAACAAAAATATACTTTGATAAAATTTTGAAAAAAATAAGTATAGTATAATCAAACCTGCAGGAATTCCATAATTATAAAATAAAAACAGATAACCATTGTGAATTGTACTATAATTAATAGTATAATCATCTATTGGTGAATTATGACTATATACTTTATTAAACCCTTGACCTAACAAGGGCGACTCTCCAATTAATTTAATTACTTTTTCCCATTCTACAAATCTAGCCTCAGCTGATATATCTTTTGTGCCTTTTGAACTAGATGTTATACGATTTTCTAATACTTGAAGTCCAATTTTAAAATTATCTTTTAAAAATAATTTTATTGAAAATAAAAATAAAGAAAGAGAAAGTAGTAAAATTATAATAAATTTAATTTTATTTCTAAATGAATAGGTCAAAAAAGTAATAATCGTACAAATAAATGTCATTATCCAAAAAATTCTTGAAAATGAAGTAATCAGAGCTATGATGTTAAAGCTTAAAAATAAAAATAATATTATTTTATTTAAATTAGATTTTACTTCAAATAAAAAAAGAAATATAAAATTAATTGCATAAGTAAATAATAGTTGATTTGTTCTTATTGAAGAGCCAATTTGATATGCATACAATAAATTTTGAATTACATTTGTGTAATAATAATAAATTTGCTTTACACTTGATATGAAAATTGAACTCAAGAAAACAATCACAAAAATATTCCAGTCCTCATAAGTAGTTAAGATTTTTTTCATTGGGAAATAATACAAAACTAAAACGTAAAGTAAATAACCTCTAATAAAGTCTAAAAACAACAGATGTTCATATAGTGCAAAATAGAAAAATGGTATAATTAGGTATAAAAAAAGATAAAGAAATTCCCAATGATTTTCAATTATTCTTCTTTTATTGATAAATATTTCACAAAAAAACCATACAAATAATCCACCAACAAAAAATAAACCTGTAATTATATCTAAAGTAGAAATACCTTTGTCACTTTCACCAAAAAAGATAAAAGTAGAAAAAGTTACAGTATATAACCAAAACTTAGGGTAAATAAAAAAGAAAGGAATAATTGTTAAGACTAATACAGAGGGGAGAATAAATAATTCTAAATTTAAGTAAGAAAGTAAAAAAACATCAACGATTAATAATGATACAGAAACAAAAGCTATTAATAAATAAGTAAAATTTAACTTAAAAATATCACTAAAATTAAAATCTTGATATTTATTTAGTAATTTATTCATTTTAATGTTTTATAATCAGTTTTTAATTTATAGAAATTTACATAATATTAACTTATTAACTCGTTAATTTATTATTTTCATTACTTTCAATTTTTTTATTTTCTACAAATAAATTAGATTTTGAATAAATTTTATATTTTTTTCTAAATTCACTAAAATTACTAAACATTATTAATAGAAAAATAGAAAAAATAAATGATGAGATAAAAGCACCCAAAATAATTAATGACCTTTTCGGTTTATCTTTTTGGTCTGCTGCCATTGCTTCATCAACAATGAAAACATTCTGAGCATTTCTGACTAAATCTAATTTTGATTTTTCTAAACTAGGCAATAAAATAGATTTAAGTTTCGTAAAAACTTCATATTGAGACATTAATTTCATATATTCTAATGAAACATCAGCAGTTTGATTTAGAGAAAAATTTCCTGCAAAACCAGGCTTATTTTCAATATCATTAATTTTTGTTCTAATTTCACTCAATAGATTTTTATAAGTGTTAGTTTGAGAGTCATTATCTCCATAACGCATTTTGTTAATATTAAGCATCATTTCATATTGAATTTCTGTAGATTTTAAATCAACTATTGCTTTACTAACAGCTTTAGCTTGTTCTTCAGGTGCTATTAAAAACTTTTGATTCGAAAACTTTGAAATTTTCGCACTAACTAAATCTATTTGTGTATCTAAAGTTGCAATTCTATTATCTAGATACTCAACATTTACCAAAGCCTCTGTTTTGAATACTTTAGAAGCGTGATTATTTGCAATTTTAACATAATCATTTGCTATTTTAGCTGCTCTATTTCTGTCTGTATCCCAAATACTTATAGTATAATTACCATCTTTTTCAATAGAGATTTCAGAGTTATTAATAAATTGTTCTCTTATTTTAGTCATTGATGTTTGCGGCAGATTATAAACTTTGTTTAAATTATAAATCATTATAATTGAGTCAACTACAGTTCTACTATTTAAAATAACAGTAAATGAATAAGTATCAGAACCTTTACTACCCAATTTAGTAACTCCAAAGTCTTTTAGTGCTGATGATATTCCAGAAACAGGACTATCACTATCAACAGGACTTTTTGGTGGTACAACATTAATTGTGGACTTGTACCAAACAGGTAATTTATAGGCTATAACTACTGAAGCCAAAGTTACTATAAGAGTAAATAATATTATAAATAATTTATTCTTATAAATAAGAGCCCAAAAATAAAAACTATCACTTATATTATTATTATCATTCATATTTGTAAAATTATAGTAAAATAATATTATTCTAATATTGGATTAGACATAATTGGAGGTCTTTTAAAATCAGTTTCAATTAATTTTAAATCAACATCTTCAAATAATAAAGAAGGTGAGGTAATACTTGCTGTCAAATATTGATCACCACCAGAAATAAAATTAGATATTACAGATGGAGTTAATAAGTTATAACTAACCGAATTATTACCAGAATACACAATCTCTTTGAAATTTTGAGGAATAAAATTACTACCTTTAAGTCCTCTAATCAATTCTTCTGTACCATCTAAATATACTTTATACATTTCAACTATCGAAAAGCTTCCTTCACCTCTAATAAACTCTAATCCACCCATTGAAATTGAATAAAGAGTTGTCCCATAAATATTTTGATTATGTATTTTTTTAATCAATATTCCATATTCTAATTTTCTTTTTTTACATATTTCAATTAATTTCTTTTTTAAATCTTTATCACTTATTGTATTTTTAGATTTTAAATTTGGTTTGAAAATTAAATTTGAATATATTGGAGAACCACCTCTAACTCTATTAGAAGTTGTATTGATTTTTTTGGTTGGAGTTCTTCCAGAAATTAAATTTTGTAAATATCCTTTTTCTACAATAGTTATATTTTTGCTTATTTGACCATCTTCATCAAATTCAAAGGAAGCAATTAAATTAGTATTATTTAATTTTAGAATTTCTGGAGAGTCTTCAACTGAGATAAATTCAGGTAAAACTCTTGCACCAATTTTATTTTGAAAAGCAGCATTCCTATCTAATTCTTGTGTTCCTGTTTCTGTCATCAGAGGTCTTTGAGCAATAAGATTTGGTGCGAATATTTGTGCAATTAATTCACAAGAAGCTTGTTCAGAAAAAATAACAGGACCAGAATATGAGTCATCAATTATTTTAATTTTAGTTAAATTTCTAATGTTATCTGCAATTATTTTTGTTGCAATTTTCAAACTATCTAAAGTAGGCAAAGTATTGGGTGTTGTTGAATAGGAAGAATAAAAATCCGAAATAGGCATTCCATCTTCAGATTGACAATATCCTACTATTTCAATTCCAGTATAAGTTTCAGATTTTTTATATTCAATGCCTTCAGAATTTACATAATATTTTGTTTTTCTAGAAAACTCCAAATTACTGCTATTACTAAATATTTCTGGATAATCTAAAAATATTTTGGAAGTTGTATTAAGTACCTGTTTAAAATATACTTCGTCTAAAATCGGGAAATTATTATTATTATAAATTTTATTAATGTTAACTTCTAAAAAATCCTGTAAGGTATCTTTTCTCATTCGATTTTTTAATGAAGATATTTTTTTTGTAAATATTTCTGAGTTTTGTTTATAGGCGGCATCAGTTGCTAACCATAATTCTCTTCTCAAAGTATTATAATCTAATTCGAGTGGTAAATTACGTCTTTTGAATCTTTCTTCATCATCACTACTACCAAAAAAACTTAATCCTACATCAAAAAAATTACTATTATCAAACTTATAATTTCCAAGTCTTAATCCAACATTAAGTGAAATTGTCTTATTTTCGCCCTTAGCTACAAACTTTCCACCTACAGACTTAAGACTTATTGGTTCAGATATGATTATTTCATATTCAACATAATACGCTGGTTTTAGAGTTTCTAATTTAAGTTGATTAAGAGTTATTTTAATTTCATCTCTTAAAGCACTGAAAATTTCTTCTTCATTTTCAGATAATTTATTAGATAATAAATTACTATTACTTAAGATTAAAATCAAAATTAAAAAAAAGATGTTTGTAAATGTTTTAATTTTATTAATGTTCATTATTTATTTTGGTTAATCATTTACATGATAATATTATTGATTACTTTTTAATGGATTTGGTAATATAGGTAATTTTGCTTGTGATTTTTTCTTTTTTTGTACTTCAATATTAGATACTAATATACTTGGAGAACTTGCAGAAACTGGAACTCCACCAGACTCTGCCCCACAAATACCATTAAATACACCCAAATCATCTGCTGCTGCAACAATATTTGAAAATGTAGATAGTGGAGTACCAATTAAGTCAACTCCTCTCACTAATTCATCAGGTCTATTGTCAACAAATATTTTATAAACAACTAAAGGTTGTACATTAAATGCGTTAGGTATTGTTCTATTTGTAAAAGTAAAACCACCTTGAACTACATCAAAAAATAGTCCAAATTCTAAGTTCTTTTCTTTACAGATTTTTTTCAATTCTATTTTCAAGGAATCAAAACTTGTTACTTTATGAGACTCAACAATCAAATTAGATTGTCTAGAGACTGATTTATAACCAAACTGTTTTCTTCCATGTCCGTTAGAATTAGGGAAAGATTCAATAGGTGACCTATTCATCAAAAAACTTTTAAATATCCCATTTTCTACAGTTACAACTCTTTGTGCTTTAACCCCTTCATCATCAAAATCATAATATCCGGATATTTCTTTACCTTTATAATTCTTAAGAGTAGGGTCAAAAATCACATCAATAAAATTTGGTAATATAGAAGTGTTAACTGATTTTTTAAATGTCTGTCCTGAATTTGGGTCTTTTTCTCTATGACCTTCAACTCTATGACCGAATATCTCGTGAAAAAACACACCAGAAGCTTCACCAGATAATATTGCAGGACCAGAATATGTATTCATTAATGGCGCCACTCTTAGTTTATTTAAATCACCAATAATTGCTTGTATATCTTTTTCTATTTCTTGAAATTTTGGTAGTCCCTCTGGAGTATATGAAAAATAACTTTCATATAAAGGTAAACTCATTCCATCTTCAGATTTTGTGTTTGCATATACGAATATGCGAGAAAATGTATCGTCCCAAGAGATTTCAGTTCCTTCTGAATTTACAATTGTTTTATGAGCAAATTCAAATTGAAATATAACATCTCCATCGTAAAGTTCTTTATCAGCCAAAAACAATTTTGATAAATCTTTTACTTTTTGTTCCCACTCACTTCTGATAATCTTAGGTTTAGTTAGTGATAAATGACTAATAATTGGTTTTTCAATAGAATTATCGCTAGACTCATCTTCTTCTTTTATCTTAATTTTTTGATTAGTAATAGCTTTTTCATATCTTTCGGTAGCAGATTTATAGATTTTATCAGATGCCAACCATATTACATTTCTGATAACTTTTTCATCGTCTTCTATTGGAAGCTCAATTGCACCCAAGCCACCACCAAAGCTAAAGGAATTTCCTCTAATTATATGAGTATTATCAAACTTATAATCCCCAACTCTTAAGTCAATGTCAAGTAATCTATTTTTTGTTGAGTTACTTGATGTAATGCTACCAAAAGAAGCGCTAACAACTACTTTTTCTATATCAGTAACATAATAAGAAATAAAATAAGGTGGATTAGTTTCTGATTTTAGTGAAGTTAAAGTTCTATTTAACTCGTTTTTTAAGGATTTAATTAAAATTTCATTTTTAGAATATGAAATATAATTAAATATGAAACTAATTGAAATCACATAAAATGTGAATGTAAAAATATTAGTAGCATTTTTAAAATTTTTTGTATTATTTTTTTGTATCATTTATTAATTTAAATCAATATATTTATTGTTAATTATTTTGAATTCATCATTAAATTCATATAAATATGGTGCTGCAGTGGGTATATTGAGATTAACAATATCTTCTTTATTTATATTTTCCAAGTACATAAACATTGAACGTAAAGAATTTCCGTGTGCTACGACTAAAATATTTTTATTTGATTTTAACAATGGTTCAATTTCACTTTCATAATATGGAATTACACGATTTTGAGTGTCAAATAAAGATTCTCCATTTGGAGGAGGTGTGTCGTAACTTCTTCGCCATATTTGTAATTGTTCTTGTCCATATTGTCTGCCGATGTCATCTTTATTCAACCCTTGAAGATCACCATAATGTCTTTCATTCAAAGCTTCATTTCTAATAAAATCACCCTTGTAGCCAATAATATCACAAATTATATCAGCAGTATTGATTGCTCTCTTGAGAACAGATGTGAAAACAATATCAAACTTATAATTTTTTAGAGCCTGCCCAGCTTTGTTTGCTTCTTCGATTCCTAATTCTGAAAGTTCAATATCAACCCAACCAGTAAATTTATTCTCTAAATTCCACAATGATTGCCCGTGTCTAACTAAAACTAAATTTGTCATAAAATAAATTGTAATAATTTTATTTGAGTTAATTGAAAAAAATTAAAGATAAGATAATAATCAAGAAATTTATAAACCACTTTGAAATATCTAATGCAAAGATTAAAAATTAGCGTAACAGAATTAGTCTAATTCTATAATTTCAATTTCATAATCTTCTATAATCGGATTAGTAATTAATTTTTTACAAGCATCTTCAACATAGACTTTTGCTTGTCCGTCATTTTGTGCTTCAACGTTTATAATAACATATTTACCAATCTGTACATCAGAAAACATAATAAAATCTAACGAATGAAGAGCATTTTCAATAGTTTTACCTTGTACATCTAATATTCCTTTTTTCAGATTAATTTTTATATTCGCTTTATAGTTTTTCATTTTAAGTTTATAATTATAATAATTGATTAATTTATTTATTTTTTTCTTTGATTGAATTTTCATGAACGTTTCAAACATGAATTTTGTTTTTTGATTACTCATTTCTTAATAAATTAGAAATTATTATTATAACTATTAATAAGTTCAAATTTATCGTATAATTATTTTAAAAAGTAAGTAAAGCAAAAAATAGAAGCACAAAACATTAAATAACATCCTCAGTACTTTCAATTTCTCCAATATCTTCTAACTCATCTATTTCATTCAAATCGTCGTCATTATTATCTTCGTAATCTTTAAATAAATAAACAATATTTCTAAAAATACCTGAAACAATAAAAGTCATCATTACTAAAAATAATGCAACGCCATTTGTATAAATTATACTAATTATACTTAGTATAATAAATGTAAATAAAATGGGATTTTCTTTAATTGAGCTTAGACTTGGTCTAGGGAAATTGTCATATTTAATTCTAGAAACCATAACTAATGAAACTAAAATAGTTACTCCAAAAGTAAAATATTCTCTAAATATATTATCAACCAATATATCTCTATCATAAAACATAACATAAGCTATTATTGTTAGAGCGGCAGATGGAATTGGTAACCCAGTAAAATATTTTTTATCTTCTAATGAACTTAATTGACTATTAAAACGAGCCAATCTAACTACTCCAGCAAGAGTTGGTAATGATGAAAACAATATTCCCATATCCCCATAATCATTAAAAAAACTATAATATAGCATAAATGAAGGAGCCAAACCAAAAGTAATTGCATCACTTAATGAATCTAACTCTACTCCAAAATCACTTGCTGTTTTTAAAATTCTTGCAATCATTCCATCTAATAAATCAAATATTGCTCCTAACAATATAAAAATTGAAGCCGAATAAAAATCATTTTGAGTAATATATATAATAGCAGTGAACCCAGAAAACAAATTTGCTAAGGTTAAAAGATTTGGTGCTATTGATTTAACTCTACGATTTATCATAAATATTAAGTTGTATTAATTTTAAATTTTAAAATATGAAGAATTAAAATGAAAATCAAAAAATGGATTTAAATAAAATTCGAAGCATAAATATTTTTAATTTATTTTTAGTTTTGCTAAAATAGTTTCTCCACCAATAACTGTTTGTCCTTTTTGAATAAAAATTTCAGAATTAATTGGAATTGATACATCCATTCTGGAACCAAATTTCATCATTCCAAATTTTTCTCCTGCTTCTAACTCATCTCCAACTTTAGTTTCACAAACAATTCTTCTCGCTAAAACGCCTACAATCTGTTTAAAAAAAACTTTACCAAATTTATTTTGAACACCAATTCTAGAATGTTCATTTAATTCTGAAGATTTTGGGTGGTAAGCAACTAAATAATCTCCAGGCACGTATTCATAAAAATCAACTACACCTTTGACTGGTGAGCGATTTACGTGAACATCAATAGGTGATAAAAATATACTTATTCTGATTGATTCTTCTTTTCTATAATGTTTTTCAACTTCTTGAATTATTTCAACTACTTTACCATCGGCAGGAGATATAATATAAGATTCATCTTGCTTTACTTTTTCTGGTATAATTCTGTTTGGGTCTCTAAAAAACCATAAAGTGAATAGAAACAAAATCCCACCGAATAAATAAAGTACGAATGAAATATACTTATTACTTAAAAAATATCCAATTAACATTAGTAATAATGAAATAGAAATCATTATTATGATATTGTCAGTGCCATAGTTAGTTAACATACTCAAAATTCCTTAGAATAAATATTACTCAAAAAAATCTGTGGAAAACTCTGTCGATTTTTTGGATAACTTAATTGTATTATTAAAATTCAAAAATGTAATTTTGTATTTAATAATTCATATTTAAATAATTTATTAATTTAATTTATTTACAAAAATAAACTAAAAAAAATTAAACTCAGAAATAAACTATCAACAATTTTTAAAAAAGGTAAATATTATGAAATTTAAAGTTTCAATTACAGAATTACTCAAAGGAATAAATAGAGCAATTCCTGCTATTCCACCAAAATCAACTTTGCCAGTATTAGAACATATATTAATTGAAATTCAAAATGATAGCAATAAAATAACACTAACCGCAACAGACCAAGATTTAGTTATTAGAACCACAGTTGAGGTAATCGAATCAACTGAGGGTAGTGCTTTGATTCCAGCAAGAAAAGTAAGTGAGATATTGAAAGCATTAGGAAATAAAGGCGATATTGAAATCGAAATCAATTTGGATAATTATGATTTAATTATCAGCACACAAGTTGGAAAATATGTAATGAAGGCATTAAGTAAAGATGAATACGTAGAATTGCCATTATTAGATGAAGAAAAATTTAATTTAGAAGAAAATTTCTTAGCAAAATTTACATTGAGTGAAATTAGTAGATTAGCAAACAAATCATATTTTGCAGTATCAAATGATGAGTTTAGATTGGCTATGACAGGGGTTTTGTTACAGTTCAGAGAAAGTTATGTAAATGCAGTTTCTACCGATAGTTTTAGATTAGTTAGAGTAACCAACTTCAGTCCTGATAATAGTTATAAAAATGACGTTGATATTATTATACCAACAAATATGATAGATATATTACGTAAAGCAGAAAGTGATACTGTTGTATATTTATACAAAAACTCACAGGATGTAAATACAAATATCAGATTTGACTTTGACAATTCTATTTACATTTCTCGATTGATAAACGAAAAATTCCCTCCTTATCAATCTGTGTTACCTCAAAATAATGAAATTGTAGCTATTGTTGATAAAACAGAAATTTTACAGGCAATCAAAAGAGTTTCTATTTTTGCAAATGTTGTTTCTAAACAAATTAAATTTAGATTTGAAGGGTCTAATTTAATTCTAAATTCAGATGACGAGGATAGTTCTTCTAAAGCAAATGAACAATTATTCTGTAATTTTAATTCAGATAGTTTTGAAATTGGATTTAATTACAAATATATTGAAGAAGCTATTTCAAATTTAGAAACTGATGACACAAATGAAATTTATATGACTTTTTCAGACCCAAATAAACCAGCTTTGATTAAACCAAATAGCACAGGTGATAAACTACTTATGTTGGTAATGCCGGTAAGAATAAATGCCTAATTAGTTTTAAATATCAATTTAACTTCTTATAAAAGCTGGGACTTCTCAGCTTTTCTTTTTTAAATTAAATCAATGAATGTCCTAAATTTAAAATTAAATAACTTTAGAAATCATAATACCTTAAACTTAGAATTTGATAAAGATTTTAATATAATTTACGGACCGAATGGTATTGGCAAAACTTCAATTTTAGAAGCAGTATCAATATGTTCAATGTCTAAAAGTTTTACCAACTCATCCGATATAAATTTAATACAATTTGATAAAAGTAATTACCATATAAATATAAACACTATATATGACAATGACTTTCATTATTTCGTTGAAGTTGATTATACTACAGAAAAAAAGAAAAAAATTGTAAATTCATATTCCGATAATTGTAGTGCCAAAGAATTAATATCCAATTTTCCTGTTGTTATACTTAATCCTGATATGAAAGAGATTACATCAGGTTCGCCAATTAATCGTCGCAATTTTATTGATAAGATTATTTCTTATGTAGATATAAGTTATTTTAATTTACTTGTAGATTATAAAAAAGTACTTAAAAATAGGAACTCATTACTTTCGCAAGGTTTAAAAGATAGATATTTTGATTATTCTATTCTTGATGTATGGACAGAAAAATATTTAGAATTATCCATTAAAATAACCGTCAAAAGAACAAACTTTATAAATGACTTTAAATATTATTTTCAAGAATATTATTCATTGATTACGAGTAATAAAGAAAATAGTAACATCAATTATAAAATCAATTATTCTAAAGAATTGAATGAGTTAGTAAATTCATTTATTAACAATAGTGTAAATTCTAATAGTTTTAATAATGTAGAGTTCTCTCAAAAGGTCAATGCAATATTAACAAATAAAATAAATGAAATTTATAAATTTGAAAAAATTAGAGGAATAAGCCTTTGGGGTCCTCATAAAGATGATTTTGAGTTGTTTTTAAATGAAAATTTAGCAAAGGACATTGCTTCACAGGGACAGCATAAATCATTATTAGTGAGTTTGAAATTTGCTGAATTACAATTTATTAAAGAAAAAAGAAATGAAAACCCAGTAGTATTATTAGATGATATATTTTCTGAATTAGATGAAAATCGTTCATTGCAACTCTTAGAAATATTGAAAAAAAATAATTCCCAAGTTATTATAACGTTAACTGACTTAAATAAAATCAACAGTATCAATAACATAAACCATAATATTAAATTGATTAATTTAGAAAATAACTCCTAAATAGTATTTTAAACAATTTACAAATAATAGAAAATAATGAATTTTGAACATAATGATAATTTACTATCAATCAAAGATTTGATTTTTGACAAAAATAATTTGAATAACATGAATCATTCTATTTTAAATAATTCTGTAAATAAATTAAAATTATATAAATACTTTGAAGAAATTGTAGGAGAATTTATTTTTAATAAATGTTTTTTATCATTTGAGAACAAGAAACTAAAAATTGTAACTGAACATAATGTGATTAAAACAGAATTGTTATTGAGAAAAGAAATCATTATGCGTCAATTAAATGAACAATGTGGAGAACATTTTGTCAAAAATATAGATATTTACTAAAAAAACACTAACTTTGTAATTAGAAAAATTAAAAATATTAAATAATGTTAATAATTAATTATTCAAACATATCAAAATACTGTAAATAGTTTTAATATATATAGATACTTATAATAAATTTAGTTTTTCAAACTTTATAAATAATGTAAAATTTAAAAATCAAAAATCAAAATTTAAAATGGACAAAAAAGACTTTAAAGACGAAGATCAAAATTTGAATGTAAAATTTTCAAATGAATATCTAAATGATGGGGAACAAAAGCCTGACACAAGAGTTAGTTATAGTGAAGATAGTATAAAGGTATTAGAAGGCTTAGAAGCAGTAAGAAAAAGACCTGCAATGTACATTGGTGATATCGGCGAAAGAGGACTTCATCACTTAATAAATGAGGTTGTTGATAACTCAATCGATGAAGCTTTGGCTGGCTATTGTTCAAAAATTATAATTATACTTCACTCAGATGGCTCTTGCTCTGTTCAAGATGATGGTAGAGGTATTCCAACTGGACCTCACCCCGTCAAAAAAATATCAACTTTAGAAGTTGTAATGTGTACGCTACACGCAGGTGGTAAGTTTGATAAAAATACTTATAAGGTATCTGGTGGATTACACGGTGTAGGTGTTTCGTGTGTAAATGCACTTTCAACTACTCTGATTGCCACTGTAAATAGAGAAGGCAAAATCTACAGACAAACTTATGAAAAAGGTCATCCGGTAACTGAAGTACAAGTAATTGGAGAAACTACAACTTCTGGTACAAATATCAGATTTTACCCAGATGATACAATCTTTAAAACAGTAAAATTTAAATTTACTAAAACTACAGATAGATTAAGAGAATTAGCCTTTTTAAATCCTAAAATTAGTATAGAAATAATTGATGAATTAGAAAATGATTCTGAAACTTTTCATTATTCTGGTGGTTTAATTGACTTTGTAAAGTATATTGACGAAGGCTCTAATGCTTTAATAAATCCTATTTATATTAGTGGTTCTGATACCGGCGATTCTGATACTATAACAGAAGTAGAAGTATGTTTCCAATACAATACAGATTATACTGAAAACTTGTTATCATTCGTAAATAATATCAATACAGTAGAAGGCGGAACACACGTTTCAGGATTTAGATTTTCTCTTACAAGAACTTTGAATCAGTATTTTGTAAGTAATCAATCAAAAAAATCTAAAGATGATAAATTAACTTTAATTAGTGAAGATTTTAGAGAAGGTCTTACAGCTATTGTTTCTGTAAAAGTTGCTGAACCACAATTTGAGGGTCAAACCAAAACAAAATTGGGTAATGGGGAAGTTGAGGGCGTGGTAAGAACAATTACAAGTGGTGGATTAAGTTCTTATTTAGATGAAAATCCGACTGTCGCCAAAAGAATTATTGAAAAAGCAGAAAAAGCAGCAGAAGCTAGAATCGCTGCAAAAAAATCAAGAGATTTGATCAGACGTAAAAACTCAATGAATTCATTTTCTTTGCCAGGTAAATTAGCTGATTGTTCATCAAAAGTAACAGAAGAAACCGAAGTATATTTGGTCGAAGGTGATTCTGCCGGTGGCTCTGCAAAACAAGGTAGAGATAGAAGATTTCAAGCTATTTTACCACTTAAAGGTAAAATTCTTAATGTTCAAAAAGCAAGGCTTTCAAAAATATTAGAGAATGAAGAGATTAGAACCATATTTATGGCTATTGGAGCTGAGTTTGATGATAATTTTAATTTCGTTGATTCAAATTTGCGTTATGGTAAAATTATATTAATGGCTGATGCCGATATTGATGGTTCTCATATTAGAACTTTGTTATTAACTTTGTTCTTTATTTATATGCGTGATTTAGTTTTAAATGGAAAATTGTACATTGCTCAACCACCATTATATAAACTGAAAAAAGGTAAATTAGAATATTATGCGTATAACGATGCGGAAAGAGATGAAATAATTCAAAAAATTCGTAAAGAATCAAAAAATTATAAAAAGTCTGATGATCCTAATGAAGAAATTACAACAAATGCTGATGGTATTTCTATTTCGAGATTTAAGGGTTTGGGTGAGATGAATCCACAACAACTTTGGGATACAACTATGAACCCAGAAACACGTACTTTATTACAAGTTACAGTTGAAGATGCAGTAGTTGCTACAAAAGTATTCCAAACATTAATGGGTGGAGATGTTGAACCAAGAAGAGCGTTTATTGAAAAAAATGCTCAATATGTAAAAAACTTGGATATTTAATATTTATTTGAGTAAATAAAGAGTTGTTTTTATTTAATATAATTTATGAAAAATATCAATAAAAAAACATTAACATATTTTTTTTGTTACTTAGTAAGTATATTATTTGTCAATTTATTGATGTTATATTCTTTAGATATCAAAAAAGATGAATTTGAGAAATCAAATAAAATTGCTTTAGAGTTTATTGAAAACTTTACAACAGAAAATTATACAGAATCTTATAGTTTTTTTGATGAAAAAATAAAAAGTTTAGTTTCATTAGATCAATTAAAACAAACATACACTCAATTAGAAAGTGCATTTGGTAAATTCAAAAATGTTGTAAGTATTGGTAATTCAAAAACTGATAATTTAAAAATATCAGAAATTGTATTAAAATTTGAAAAGTCTTTACTAAATGCACGAATAGTTATAGATTCGAATTATAATGTTGCTGGAATGTTTTTTATTCCAACTTATGAAAGGCAAACAAATAATTTAATTAGTTATATTGACACTTCAAGGTTTGTCGAAAATGAAATAGAATTCGGAAATAAAGATTTTTTAATTAAAGGTTCTTTATGTATTCCGAATTATATAAAATCACTAAATGCAGTTATAATGCTTTCTGGATCCGGTCCGAATAATAGAGATTCTGAAATTGGACCGAATTCACCATTCAAAGATATTGCCCATGGGTTAGCTAGTAAAGGAATTATCACTTTTAGGTTTGATAAAAGAACTAAAATTTATGGCAAAAAGATATTTCAAAATAATTTAGACCTTACTTTAAACGAAGAATATTACGAAGATACTGATTACGCTATTGAATTTTTACAAAATTATTGCAAAATAAATAAAATAAAAATCAAGAATTTGATAATTTTAGGACATAGTCAAGGTGGAACTGTCATACCATATATCCTAAATAATTCAAAATTTAAAGAAGATATTAACGCTAGTATTTTTATGGCAACTCCTGCTAGAAATTTAGAAGTAATTGTAAAAGAACAATATAATTATATATTTACTTTAGATAATACTTTGGATTCGGCAGAGCAAAAACAATTAGATAATTTGGATATCCAAATTTCAAATCTGAAAAACAATAAAGAAGAAAATTTGCCACTTGGTTTATCTAAACAATATTTTAATTCTTTGGATAAAAATGATTTTAATGGTAATTTAACAAAATCACAAATCCCTTTATTAATAATGAGTTGTGGGAAGGATTATCAGGTAACTCCTGTGGAATTAAATATAATCGAAAATATACTTAAAAATAATCAGAATGTAAATTACAAATTTTATGATAATTTAAATCATATTTTTATTAAAGTAGAAGGTGTTCCAAGTCCGAGCCATTATAATAAAGTCAGTAATGTTGATTCTCAAGTTATTGAAGATTTGGTAAAATGGATAAAATTATTAAATAAATAAGTAATAAGTTAAAAATGGAAGAGTTTCAAAATATAACAAACGAAAGTTTAAGTAATTATTCTAATTTATCAACTAAAACGATTGCAATTGTTGATGATGAAGAAGATATTTTAGAACTTGTATCCTTAAATTTAAAAAAAGTTGGCTTTAAAACTAAGGAATTTACTTTAGGCCAAGATTTTTTAAATTACATTCAAAAATATGATGTTGATTTAGTAATTTTAGATTTGATGTTGCCTGATTCAGATGGATTTGAAATCTGCAAATTTTTGAAGAAAAATGAAAAGTTTGCCTCTATCCCTGTTATTATGCTTACCGCACGTGGTGATGAAATGGAAAAAATATTAGGCTTAGAAATAGGTGCTGATGATTATGTAACCAAACCATTTTCACCCAGAGAGTTGGTAGCCAGAGTAAAAGTAGTTATCAGAAGAGATGAAAATAAACCTATTAAAGGCAATAAAGTAAAAATAGGGAATAACGTAGAAATTGATTTATTAAAGTATGAAGTATTTGTAAGTGGTATCAAAATAGATTTAACGTCTTCTGAATTTAAAATATTAAAATTAATATCAGAGAAAAAAGGTTGGGTTTATTCAAGAGAACAAATATTAGAGAACTTAGGTGGAAATGAGAAAGGAGTTCTTGATAGAACAGTTGATGTACATATCAAGAATTTAAGAGAAAAGTTAGGCGAAAGTGGTAAATATATTAAAAATATTAGAGGTGTTGGTTATAAACTTGAAGAATAATATTAAATTCAATAATAACAAGAAACAATTTAATTTAATAAAAACCCTATACTTTTTATAACTAAAAAATGAAATGAAAAAATTATCCACAAGAATTATACTTAGTTATTTTTACTCCACAATAATTATCGTAAGTTTAATTCTTTTTTTTACATTTCAATCAATTAAATCCCACTACTACGACTCCTCAATAAAAGAACTCTCGACTATCAATAAATCACTTCAATTTAATATTATTGGTTATTTGAATTACAAAAATATTGATATCAGCAATTTATCTTTTAATAATAATGTTGATTCTGTTGTTATTCTAAATAATTTTGTAATTAAACTTGGTCAAAAATTAAATACAAGAATAACGATAATTAAATTAAATGGTGAGGTGATTGCTGACTCAAAAGAAAATCCTCAAAATATGGATAATCATTACGACCGTCCAGAAATATATTCAGCAATCAATGGTTTAGTGGGTAAAAGTACAAGGTTTAGTTTAACACTCAAAAAAGAAATGTTATATGTTGCACTCCCACTAGAAATTAATAATAAACCAACTGCTGTCCTTAGAACAAGCTTTTTATTGAAAGATGTAGATAAATTGCTCGTTGATCTTACAACTGATATTATAAAAATATTAGTTATTGTTTTTTTATTTTCTATTATTATAGTTTATATTTTTAGTCAGCAAATTGTGAAACCTTTAAATCAATTATCTTTCGCTTCTCGCAAAGTAGCTTCTGGTGATTTTGAATTAAATCTAAAAATTACTGGTTATAGTGAAATAATTGAACTAACCAGAAATTTTAATGATATGACAAAAAGGCTAAAAAAATTATTTAGTAAAGTGAATATTCAAAGAGAAAAATTAAATACACTAATTTCTAATGTTCAAGAAGGGATTGTAGTATTGAATACTAAAGATGAAATAACATTATATAATAATAGTTTTTCTGAGATAGTCAAAACACAAAATCTTACTCGTGTAAATATAAACAAGATAATAAAAAGTAAAAAATTTAAAATTCTTCTTGAAGAAGTAAAGTTGAAGAAAACAAAATCAGTGACTGAAATAGATGAATTTGATAACTATTATTTAATATCGGCTAATTTTATTGAAGTCAAAGATGAAGTGGTCATTGTTTTGACAGATATATCTGAAATAAAAAAATTAGAAGCCCTCAAAAAAGATTTGGTGGCAAATGCATCACATGAATTAAGAACACCACTAACAGCAATAAAAGGATTTGTTGAGACTCTGGAAGATGAAGTTGAAGGAGATAATAAAAGATATGTAGAAATAATTCACAGACATACAAATCGTCTTATTGCATTGGTCAATGACTTATTGACTTTATCAGAATTGGAAGATAAAAATCAAAATTTAATTATTAACACTGTTAATATTTTTAATTTAATTAATAATGTTTGTATTATATTTGAAGAAAAATTATTGTCAAAAAAGATAGAAATAATTAAAGAAGTAGATGAAAATTTATTTTTTGATGTTGATTCATTCAGAATAGAGCAAGTATTAATAAACTTAATTGATAATGCTATTAAATATGGTGATAATAATCAAGTATTAATAAAAGTAAATTTAATTAATAAAAATTCTAAATTATTACAAAACTTTAAATTAGATGAAAATTATAATGAATATCTAGAAATCATTGTTGCAGATAAAGGAAATGGTATTCCTAATAAAGATAAAATTAGAATTTTTGAAAGATTTTATACTGTTGACAAATCGAGAGCAAGAAGTATGGGTGGAACTGGTTTGGGATTGTCGATAGTTAAGCATATAATTAACTTACACAAGGGCGAAATAATAGTTGAGGATAATGAACCCAAAGGTTGTATTATGCACATTGTATTGCCAAGAAATACCATTAGTTAAAATTGAACAATTAACAAATAACAGTTAAGCAGATTAATAAATAATTACTAATTACTAATATATTTGAAAGATAAAATAATAAATAATTTAGATGAGTCAAATGAAAATAATTATGATGAAAATTTAGAAACAAATTTTCATATAGATGATTTTGTGGACAATAATGAAAATGAAAATTTAGAAACAGAATTATCACCTTTTGAAGAATTTAAGTTCAATTTCGATAAAGTTAACGTAATAAATATTATAAATAAATTGGACCCAAATGATCCGAAACAAAATGATAAAATTTTAGATTATTACATATTGATTAATATTTTCGAAGGTAAGAAAAACGAATTTCATCATTTGGAGAAAAAATACAAAACTTTAATTAAGTCTGCAATTAGAAAGATGATAAAAGACGAAGAAGATATCAATGATTTAATCCAAGAAACTTTTATCAAAGCTTATAATGCTTTGCATACATTTCAATTTGGATATAGTTTTTCATCGTGGATTTATAGAATTGCTTCTAATTGTTGTATTGATTTTATGAGAAAGAAAAAGTTAAATACTTTTTCAATTAATCAAAAAACTAATTCTGATGAAGAATATACTTTTGAAATAGAAGATAATAATTTTGTTCCAGATTTGAATATTATAAATAGTGAGAAGAGTATTGCGTTAAGAAAAGCAATAGAAAATTTGCCAGATAATTACAAATTAATTATAAAATTAAGACACGAAGATGATTTGGACTATAGTCAAATATCAGAGAAGTTAGATTTGCCATTAGGAACAGTTAAAGCTCATTTATTTAGAGCAAGAAAGTTATTGTTTGAAAGTTTGAAAGACAAGCAATATCTATTTGTCAATTGATAAAAAAATTATTTATTATTCAATAAACTTTTCATACTTTTTACATTATTTTCAAAATCACCGCTAAATAAACCAGAGCCACTTACGAATACATTCACACCTGAATTTTGAATTTCTTTAACATTTTCTAATGTTACGCCACCATCAACCTCAATTTCAACATTATTAAGATTATTGTCATCTAAAAATCTTCTAAGTCTATTTGCTCTCTTTAATAAGTTATTAATGAATTTTTGACCACCAAAACCTGGGTTTACAGACATCAATAAGATAAAATCACAATATTCAGCAGCTTCAAAAGCACATTCCAGGGGAGTAATTGGATTTAGTACAATTCCAGCTTTTACATTATTAGATTTGATATAAGACAAAGTCCTGTGTAAATGAGGTAAAACCTCTGTATGAACGGAAATTAAGTCAGCGCCACTTTCTATAAAAGCATCTAAATATTTATCTGGTTGGGATATCATAAGATGACAATCCAAGGGTATATTAGTAAGTTTTTTTAATATTTTGACAAACATAGGTCCAATTGTGATATTTGGAACAAAATGCCCATCCATAACATCAATATGAAGATAATCCACATTTGACTTTTCACATCTTCTTACTTCACTTTCCAAATTACCAAAATCGCAAGATAATAGAGAAGGTGATATTTTACTAACTAATTGACTCATAAATATTTCAAAGTAATCTGATTAATATTTTTTATGATAAAAAATATCTATTTAAAACGAGATTTGAATACTGAAACTGCCTTAGTCAAAGCATTTGCTACTGTAATAACATTATTTATTGGAGATGCAAACCTTTCATAACTTTTTACAGCTAATTGTTGGTATGGTTTTATAGTATCAATTATATAATCAACTTGATGATTAATTTTACTAATCAAAATATTTGAATTATCTGAAATATTATCAATTTTATCCAAACTAACAAAACTTCTTTCTTTAATTTCAGATATCTCATTTTGAATTTTTAAAACTGAATTCTGTACTTCATCAATTTTTTTTAATGAGACAATGGTTTGATTTTTTATTTCTGTAAAATCATTTACAATTTTATTGAAGTTGTTATCAAAATTATTAATATTTTTCTCAATACTTTTGACAAATCTCATTATAACAATGGATAATAAACCAATACTGACAACAGTAAAAAATAAAGTTATTCTAAATAATTCTTCCATATTCTTTTATCTTAAAGTTTAATTGTTTCAAAATTACTAATTCATAATAAATTTTAGCAAAATTATTATAAATTAAATTGCGAATAAAATATATAAATTAAAATCAAATTATGATTTCATTTCAGATTTAAATGTATCAATTCCAGCTTTTGTTGCTTCTTTTACTTGATTAGCTTTCATTCGAGCATCTCTAAGAATATTATCAGCATCAGAAATTAAGTTATTAGCTTGATATTTTGCGTTATTAATTATTTCTTCTGCTTTTATTTTACTTTCATTATAAGTATTGCCAATATTTGAAGCCATATTACTAGCATTACTTCCAACGTTATATTCAATATTATTAACTAAGTCTGATGCTTTATTGTAAGCTTCTTTACTTTTGACAGCTAAATCTTTTCTTAATTCTTCACCAGTTTTAGGAGCTAATAAAAGTGCTGTAACTACTCCAACAGTAGCACCAATTAATGCACCAAATACAAAACCTTTTGTGTATGATAAATCATCATTTTTAGACATATTATCCTTGTTTTAAAATTTATTTAAAAATATTATTTTAATTTAATGTTTTATTTAAACTTTTTAAAGTTATAAATAATTAAAGTTGTTTTTTAGAGATTTTATAAATGTCGTGAAGATCATATCCTTTTGAGATAAATAAATATTCAATAACTTCTCTTGCAAAACCCATCCCACCATTTAAGTTACTTACAAAATTTACTTTGTTTTTAATAAAATGACTTGCGTCATTTGGAGATGCAGAGAACCTGACTTTTTCAGCCGTTTCTAAATCATTAATATCATCACACAGGAATAATGTTTCATCAAAACTTAGATTATTTTTTAAATACAACTGAGTTAATTCATCTAATTTATTATGTGTATTTTGAATTACAAAATCAATTTTTAACTTTTTTGCTCTTGAAGTAATTATTTCAGAATTTTCGGAAGTCAAAAAAATAGTTTTAATGTCAATGAATTTTAATAAGGAAATAGCCATTCCATCTTTGACGTTAAATTTCTTTAATTCTAATCCATTTTTAGAATAATATAAACCATTATCTGTTAATGTTCCATCAACATCAAAAACAACTACTTTTATATTTTTTAATAAATCTATCTCTATTTTTTTCAAGTTGTCAATTTTATAATTAATTTTGTAATTGGTATTTCAAACGTTTTTATAAAGAATTTATTTCTTTTTTTTGCAAATTATAACTAATCAATTAAATGACTAATAAAAAGTATTTTATTTTATACATAACAATTTTAGAAGAATATTTTGATACTTTTATAGCTATCATTTCAGATTTAAATTTTAATGGGGTGGTGGAAGGTATGGATGTGCTTGAAATATACTTTGATGAAGAAAATTGGTCTGATGAAATTGAAGACAAAATAAAAGAATTGACAACTGATATAGATTTTGAATACAAAGTATTAAAACAAAATACTATTGAAGATAAAAATTGGAATGAAGAATGGGAAAAACACGTTACAGTTGTACAAGTATCTGATAAGATTGCCATAACTCCTTCTTGGCGAAAAGATGAAAACAATTCAGAAATCAAAGTAATTATTGACCCTAAAATGTCATTTGGTACTGGGCATCACAGCAGCACAAAGTTAGTTTCTGAATTAATGGAAGATAATATTATAAAAAATTCAAACTGCCTTGATGTTGGAACTGGAACAGGAGTTTTGGCAATCTTATCGATAAAATTAGGTGCAAAAAGTTGCTTAGCTTTTGACAATAATGAATGGTCTGTGAATAATGCTTTTGAAAATGTGAAATTAAATGATGTAGAAGATAAAATCAAAATAGATGAAATTGATATAGATTCGACTGATTTATCCACTCTTGGAGAATTTGAGCATATTTTTGCAAATTTATTTTTTCCTCTTATTATGAGATCAATGGAAAATTTTGCTAAATGTTTAGATAAAACAAAAGGTACATTATTTATTTCAGGAATTATGATTTTTGACAGAGATGAAGTTTTGAAAACAGCAAAAGAAAATAAGTTTGAATTAATTAGATTAATAGAAGAAAATGAATGGTGTGGTTTTCATTTCAAAAGAATTTAAATAAATCGTAAATTTGAATAAATCGTAAATATAATCGAATAAAATATAAATCACAAAATAATCTTTTAAATGTTAATAATAACTATAGATATTGGTACTAATACACTTTTATTGAATATTTCAAAAATAATTGATGAACAAATAGTTGTTTTGGAAGATATACAGAGAATTGCAAGATTGGGATTTGATGTTGATAAATCCAAAAATATTAATGATGATGCAATTAAACGTGCTGAAATTATTTTACTTGAATATAGAAATATTATTAATAAATATATTACAGAACAAACCAAAGATAATGATAATAAATTTCAAATAAATGTAATAGGAACTTCAGCTCTTAGAGATGCAGAAAATAAAAAGTATGTTTTAGAGAAATTAGAAAAAGTAATTGAAAATAAAATCAATATTATTAGTGGTGAAGAAGAAGCAAGATTATCATTCATTGGTACTTTGGAAAACAATTTACCTTCATTTGTTTTCGATATAGGTGGTGGAAGTACAGAATTGATATATGGAACAGACAATAAAATTCTATTTAGAGAAAGCATAAATATTGGTGCGGTAAGAATAACAGAAAGATTTTTAAAGAATTCGCCACCAGATGATTTAAACTTAAATAATGCAAAAAAGTTTGTTCAAACTGAATTGATAAATTTAAAATCTAACTTATATAAGTATCTGCAAAGTATTGAAGATAATGTAAATGAAGATATTTTAGAAGAAGATATTGTAAATGAAGATATAGTAATTAAAGTGATTAATCCAATTGTTGTTGCTGGAACTGCCACAAGTATGGCTTCAATTATAAAAAATATGAAAGTATTTGATTATAATATTTTACATAATAGCAGATATTCGATAGATGAAGTTGAAGAAAAATTAAATCTTATTTCAAAATTAAACAAGCAACAAATTGTAAATGATTTATATGTACCTGAACAAAGAGCTGACATACTTTTGGGTGGTGCTGTAATTTTATATGAATTTTTAAATGTATTTAATTTAAATCATTATATTTGTAGTTGTAAAGGTTTAAGATACGGTCCATTAATTGATAAATACAATAAAATGTTAGATAAAGTGTAAATATTAAATTAATAAAGTATTAAATGAATATTGTTTTCATTATCAGACAAATTGTTAAAAAAATAACAACATAAATTTAAAATTAACTATTTATTTCTAAGGGAAATATGCTTCATCAATGTATAAAAAAAACTAAAGAATTATTATTTTTACTAAGTTTGTGTTTTGCATTTGTTAGTTGTGATAACAATAATCAAGTAATTGAGCTAAACACTAAAATTACTCCAGAAAACATTACAAATATTGTAGAAAAAATTTCAGCAAATAAAGATTTTGACACTGAAAAAATTGATTTGATTATTAACTATTTTAATAATTATTCTAGTTATAGAGATTCTTTGATTGGTAAAACTTTAAACGAAATTATTGAAAGTGAATTTAAGAAAGAAAGAATTAACAAAAATATAATAATAAAACAATTATCTAAAAACATTGCTTTTAATAATACATTTGCAATAGTTTTGGATACAATAAAAACTTATGATGAAGAGAAAAAAATCCCAATAAATTTATTCATTTATTCAATGAAAAATATGGGAAATAAAACAATTAAGTCTGTTAATGGGTTTATTGAATTTTATGATGGTCAAAACAATTTAATTAAAAAATACGGTGTTGAATTTAATTATAAATTATTATCAGGTAAAACTGTTAGTCAACAATTCCCTTATGACCATGACCCAAATAATCCAAGAGATATTTATATCAGAACTAGTTATAAAAGTACCGTAATTATTTGGAAGCCAATTAAATTAGTTTATGAAGATGGAACTATTTTAGATTTATCAATAAAAATATAATAAAAAATAACATTTATGGAAAGAAAGATAAAAGAATATTCAGATGGTGAATTAATAGACATAGTAAAAAATAGAGAAAGTCTAACTGATATTGCATTTAAAGAAATTTATGAAAGATATCATCACAAGATTTTTTCATACATAAAAACTATTTTGATAGATATTGAGGCATCAGAAGATATATTACAAGATACATTTACTAATTTCTATCGATCTTTACACAAAGATAGGGAAGTTAGTAGCATAGAGAGATATGCAATTAAAATAGCAAGAAATTTGTGTCTTAATTATAAAAGAAGCAAAAAAAACACAGTAAATTTAGATGAAATTACAAATGTGTATATTAGTAATACTAATTATGATAAAAACAATTTAATGGAAATAATAAATAAATCATTAAGTAATATGGATTCTAAATATAGTGATGCTTTTATATTCAAAAAATTGGAAGGTTATTCATTCAAAGAAATAGCAGTCAAAATGAATATTACTATTGAAACTGCCAAAACTCGTGTTACAAGAGCTAGACTGAAATTATTGGAGGATTTGGCACCAATTATAGAAGACTTAAAAAAACACTCATAATTTTAAATTAATAATTAATATTTACTAATTTTGAATCACAAAAGATAATATTTGCTAATATTTCTTAACAAATATATCAAAATCTTACGTGCTATGAAACTTTTTCATAATTCCTTTGTTATTTGAGAAACTTTTAACTAATTTTTTTAAATATATAAGGAATACATAATGAATAAATTCATTACTTTAATAGTATTATTTTTCTGTTTTATTGAGTTAAAGTCTCAAGTATTTGTTCAATTTGTACATAACTCTCCTGATCCACAAGCTGCAGTTATTGATGTTTATTTCAATGATGTGAAATACAAAGATAATATTGCTTTTAGACAAGCAGGTGGCTTCTCGAATGTATCATTAATGGGTAATTTAATTGTAAAAATTGCTGACCAAACAAGTACTGGACCTACTGATAAAATTATCGCAACTATTGATATGGGTAAAGTAGAATTAGGAAGAGGTTATATTATACTTGCTAACGGTGTTTTGGGTACCGGATATAATAAAGGCGATAATTCTTATAATATTGACTTTGCCTTAAAAATGTTGAATATTGGAACTCCTTTCCAATCCGATGATAAAGATAAAGTTGAAATATTTGTTGGACACGGATCTACTGATGCACCGTTTGTAGATTTGTATGCAAAAGGCGTAAATGATCCCTTAATAAGCAATATTGGCTATAATCAATTTTCTCAAAAAATAGTATTATCTCCAGACACTTATACACTCAATTTGACTCCTGTAAATACACCTTCTAACATTATCGCTTCTTACTCAGCTCCTCTAACTTCAGCAAAAGGCTTTAAAGCATTTGTTTTCGCATCTGGATTTTATACTCCTGAAGACGAACCTGCTGGCAATAGTAATAAATTTGGTTTATTCGTAGTCTTACCTGATGGTTCAATTATTGAATTACCAGCTAATACAGGAGAGGCTCAAGTACAAGTGATTCACAATTGTGCAGATCCCGCTGGTAGTATAGTTGATATTTATGTTAATTCAGTTAAAGTACCTGAATTAGATAATTTGGAATTTAGAAAAGCAACAAAATTCTTAACTTTACCTGCCGGTATTCCTACAATAATTTCAATAAATTCTTCCAACAGCACAAACGCTACAGATGGATTGATTACTTCAATTAATTTAGGTAATTTAGAAAAAGACAGAAAATATTATGTAGTTGCAAATGGTGTTGTTGGAAAATCTTTCGAACAACTTGAAAATAGAGACATAAATTTTAACTTATTTGTTTCAAGTCCTGGATTAATTGATGAAGAAGTTAACGGTGTTGACTTAACTGTTTACCACGGTGCTACTGATGCCCCAGCTGTTGATGTTTTTGCATTTGCCGCTTCTGCATTAGAAACAAATGTTTTAAGCAATGAACAAAGAATAGTAACTAATTTAGATTATTCTAAATTTTCTTCTAAAATCAATGTACCTGCAGCTTCTTATGGTATTACTTTAACTGTTGCATCTAACTTAGAAGCTAAAGTTAATGATTACACTGCTAATATTCCTTTAGAAGGACAACAAGTATTAGTATTAGCTTCTGGCTTTTTATCAAACGACAACGAAGGTGTTGAAAATGCAAAATCTTTTGAACTAATTGCTGTTTTGGCTAATGGTACTGTAGTTACTTTACCTGTTTACGAAAAACAAGTTTCTGAAACTGCAATGGTTCAAATTATTCATAATTCTTCTGACCCTGCTGCAAGCGAAGTTGACATATATGTAAATGATGCAAAATTAGATGCTTTAAACGATTTTAAATTTAGAACTGCTACTCCTTTCGTTGAATTAACTACAAAAGAAGATATCATTGTTAAAATAGCTGTACCTGATTCTGAAAATGCAAATGATAAAATCATTGCTACAATTAATTTAGGTAAATTAGAAGCTGGTAAAATGTATTATGTTATTGCAAATGGTGTTTTAGCTACAGGGTTCGAAAAATTAGAAAATAGAGAAATCGGTTTTAATTTATTTGTTAAATCATTTGAACCTAATGAACCTAAAACAAATCAAATTTCTATCAATGTATTTCACGGCGCAACTGATGCTCCAGCAGTTGGAGTATTTGCAAATGACCATATAGAATTAATTAGTTCAGTTGATTATACAAAATTTACAGATTTCATAACTATTCCTACTGTTGATTATTTGTTACATTTAACACCAGGTAATTCTACTTCACCAAAAATAGAAAGATTTTCAGCTTCATTATCTGAGATTTCTTCAATATTAGACACAAATGAATTTACAGATGCTCTTATTCTTGCATCTGGTTTCTTAAGTCCAAATAATGAAGGATTGACTCCAGAATTAGAAGTTGCTTATGACTTTGGATTATTCGCAGTATTACCCAATGGTGGTATTTTAAAATTGGATAGATTATACGGTTCTTCATTTATTCAATTAGTACATGCTTCACCTGACCCAGCATTAGAGACTGTTGATATTTATGTTTCTGGTGAGAAATTAATTGATAATTTTAAATATTTAAATGCTTCACAAACAGGTCCTTTCCCTGGTGTAAATACTCCAATTAAGATTTCTATAAATAATCCTAACAGTATTTCATCAGAAGATGGTGTGTTAAAAACATTTGAAAATGTTATCTTTGAAGCAAATAAAGATTATGTAATTGTAGCGAATGGTGTTGTGGCTGAATCAGCAACAAATTCATTTAATAGAGATATATCACCAACATTAAGTATAATTGAGAAAAATTTATATTCATTTAATCTTGGTGAATTTGATTTTCTTACATTCCATGCTGTTACAGATGCTCCAGCAGTTGATGTTTATGCAAATGATGTAATTAAAGTTATTGATAGTTTAGATTATAGAAAAGTTTCGGACTATAATTCATTGACTGATGGAGATTATAAAATATCAGTTAGAGCTGCTGGTGGTTTTGATGATGTTGCAGCATACAATTTAAATATACCAACCCAAATTTTAGGTAGCACAGGAATAGTATTAGCTTCTGGCTTTTTGTCTCCTGAAGATGAAGGATTAACTTCTACAGAGGGTAAAGGTTTTGGAGTTAATGTTGTATTATTTGATGGTACTGTAATTCCACTTAGTTTATTTACAAGTGTAAAAAAATTGGTTACAGACAAAAATTTAATTAGTGTATTTCCAAATCCTACTACAGACTTCATACAATTTAACAACAACTTTAATGATGAGATATTAAACTTAGAAATATTTGATATTAATGGTGTTAAGGTATTAGACTTAGTACAAACTACTGGTAAAATTGATGTAACTAATCTAAGTAATGGTATGTATTTCGTCAAATTAAATTCTTTAAACAAATCTTATGTTACTAAATTTAATGTAATGAGATAATTCGTTAATTCATTAATAAAATTAAAAAACAGAACGTAATTTTAACCAGTCTATATATATTGTATAGGCTGGTTTTTTTATTTAACTGATATATTATTTAAACTTATAAACTAATATAACTAATATAAACTAAGTTAAAATATTATAAGTTACGTCAAAAAACTTTCTTTTGATTCTAATAATTATATTTTAAATTTAATTTTAAACAAATAACATATATATTAGTTAATGAGTGTATTAAGAGCTGAAAATTTAGTCAAAAAATATAGTAAAAGAACTGTAGTTAAGAATGTATCTTTGGAAGTAAACCAAGGAGAAGTAGTGGGGCTTTTAGGACCAAATGGGGCGGGAAAAACTACAACTTTTTATATGATTACTGGAATGGTAAATCCAACAGAAGGTGATATATATATAGATGAAAACAAAATAACTAACAATGCTATGTACCAAAGAGCAAGAAAAGGAATTAGTTATTTACCACAAGAGCCTTCGGTTTTCAGAAAACTTAGTGTTGAAAATAATATAATGGCAATTTTGCAATTACAAAAACTAAGTAGTAAAGAAAGAAAAGACAAATTAGAAGAACTTTTAACAGACTTTAGAATAACACATATTAGAAAAAGCAAAGGATATATGCTTTCTGGTGGTGAACGAAGAAGATGTGAAATTGCCAGAACTCTAGCTACAAATCCCAAATTTGTTCTTTTAGATGAACCATTTGCAGGAATTGACCCAATTGCTGTGGAAGATATCATGCACATTATTTATTTGTTGAAGCAGAAAGGAATTGGAGTATTAATTACTGACCATAATGTTCACGAAACTCTTTCTATAACTGATAAAGCTAATATATTGATTGATGGAAGTATTTTTATTTCTGGCACTGCTGAGTATGTTTCATCGAATGAAGAAGTGCGAAAAAGATATTTGGGTGAAAACTTCACTTTAGACAGATTTACACCAAAACATAATGATTCTTGAAAATAGATTTCCTAATATTTAAAATAAAAAAAAATATTTTGTAAATTGTATGATGAAAAAAGACATAACTGAAATTTTAAATCAAGTAGAAAGAAAAATAAAAAATGACGAAAGCCAATTTGGGAATTTTACATTAAACAATTCTACACTCGAACTTATAGATGAGTTAACTAATATCAAACTTCCAACAAATATCAAAAAACCCAAAAGTAATACTATTAGTGTTAATAGTAATATTAATATTAATATTAATATTAATAGTAATTCAAGTCCAATAATCAAAAATAGTAAAGTTGATGGTATAAAACAATCAATAACTGAACAAACTACTAATAAAACATCAAATAATCCAAATGTAATCAAACTCGATGAGAGTTGGAAATACACAAATGATTTATCCAATCTAAACCAACTTATTTGCAATTGCGTGAGTTGTGAATTAGGTTTGAGTAGAAATAAATTCGTTTTTGGAAGTGGAAATCCTAAAGCAAAAATAATGATAATTGGAGAGGCACCTGGTGCAGATGAGGATAATGTAGGTTTACCATTTGTTGGCAGAGCTGGTCAATTATTAACAAAAATATTAGAATCAATTGATTTAAGTAGAGATGAAGTATTTATTGCGAATATAATTAAGTGCCGACCTCCTAATAATCGAAGACCGACAAGTAACGAAGTAGAGAATTGTGAGCCTTATTTATTAAAACAAATCGAATTAATAAACCCAGAATTTATAGTCGCTTTGGGATTAACTGCAGTTGATACTTTATTAAAATCCAAACATAAAATGCAAGATGTGAGGGGAAAAATTTTAAATTATCATAATAGAAAACTTATGGTTACTTATCATCCTGCTGCTTTATTGAGGAACCCAAATTGGAAGCATTTTGTTTGGGAAGATGTAAAAAACTTAAAAAAAATGTATCTTGAATATCTTGAAACTACTAAAGTATAATAAATTATTATTTAATTTATTTAAAGGAAAATAAATATAAATGAATATTGCTGTTTTGATGGGTGGAATTTCACCAGAGAGAAATGTTTCGTTAAAAAGTGGTATAGCTGTTGCCAAATCACTTAAAGAAAAAGGTTATAATGTTATTGCAATAGATCCGGCTTTGGGAGTGGATTGTATTCTTGACTATGAAAATTTAGAAGTATCAAATACTTTCCCAACATTAGAAGAAATAAGTTCAATGAATCAAAGGAATTTAATTGATTGTATTAATTCTGAGCATTTTGATAATATTGATTGTGCGTTTATAGTGCTTCACGGAAGCTGTGGCGAAGATGGCAGAATTCAATCATTACTTGAATTAAGGGGTGTAAAATATACTGGTAGTGGTGTTAAAGCAAGTGCTATATGTATGGACAAAAGGACTTCTAAGCTATTATTTAATCTTGCTGGCATTATGACACCAAATTGGACGATGGTTAATCCAAAAGATGAGAACTTATTCGATAAAATTGATGAAATTAGAAGTGATATTGGTAAAGATGTCGTAATTAAACCTAATGAAGGTGGCTCAACTATAGGTCTAACAGTAGTAAAAGATGGTAATATTGATGATATTTACGAAGGAATAAAATTAGCTGGCTTGTATAGTAATGAAGTTTTAGTTGAAACATTTATTGAAGGTAAAGAGATAACAGTTGCTGTTGTTGATAACAAAGCTTATCCAATTGTAGAAATAAAACCAGTTGATGGGTTTTACGATTATCAAAATAAATATACAAAAGGTAAAACTGAGTATATATGTCCTGCTGAATTATCAGAAGATGTTACCGACTTTATTAAAAATATGGCTGTAACTGCTCATAGAATTACAGGTTGTACAGGTTATAGTAGAATTGATTTCAGATTAGATGATGAAAATTTGGCTCATTGTTTGGAAGTAAATACTGTACCTGGATTTACTGAGTTATCACTTGTGCCAATGTCACTAAAACAAGCAGGTGTAGAATTTGGTGATTTATGTGAGTTTTTAGTTAAAAAAGCAATAGCGTAAAAACTACATTAATAAAAATATTATAATTAATAAAACAAAATATTAAAATAAATTAACTAATAAAGTTAAAAGAGGACGAAATGCAAAAAGATATTCAATTAGTGGGCTTGGGAAATGCTTTAGTTGATATTCAATTTGAAGTAAGCGATGAAGAAATTTCAAACTTAGGTTTTGAAAAAGGAACTATGACTTTGGTTGATTCGATGAAACAACAAAATATTTTAAAAAAATTAGGGAATAGAACAAATTATAAATCAAGTGGTGGATCTGCTGCTAATACTTTGATTGCATATTCTTCGTTTGGCGGAAAAACTGCCTATAAAACTATGTTGGGCAATGATGTGTTGGGTAAATTTTACTCGAAAGAATTTTACGATTTGGGTATAATTTTAGACGCAAAAATTGCTACCTCAGAAAAGACTGGGATTTGTTTTGTATTAATCAGTCCAGACTCCGAAAGAACTTTAGTTACTTATTTGGGTGCTACAGCTTTGCATGGCAAAGAACATATCCAAGATTCATTAATTCAAAGAGCAGAATGGTTGTATATTGAAGGTTATAAATTTAGTGAAAATTCTGGGTTTAATGCCTTAAAACATTCAATTAATATAGCAAAAAAGTTTGACACAAAAATATCATTGACTTTATCGGATAAATTCATTGTTGAAATTTTTAATGACAAAGTATTAGAAGTAATAAATGATGTTGATTTAATCTTTTGCAATAATTTAGAAGCAAGAACTTTTAGTAAAACAAAAACTGATAAAGAAGCTTTTGATTTCTTGAGTTCGAAATATAAAAATATTGCAATGACTTTAGGTGCTAAAGGTTCGTTAATTAAATGGAATGATATTGTTTATGAAATTCCAGCTTATGATACAAAACCTATAGATTCAACAGGTGCAGGAGATATATACGCTGCTGGATTATTATATGGATTAATTAATTGGAATAATCCTGTTAAATCTGGACATTTAGGTTCTTATGCTGCTTCAAAAGTTGTTGGACAGTATGGAGCGAGACTAAAAGAATCTCATACTGATGTAAGAGATTATATCTTAAATAATATTAAGTAACAATGCTTAAAATTATATATAATAGGCAGTTGTAACATAATAACAAATACATTTTATCAATTTATAAAGAAATATAAGATATTTAATTTAAAATTATTAAAAATAATTAGAACTATTTTAATTTAAATTCTTATTAAACTAAAACAAAAATATGTCTTTCAATAATATAAATATATCTTTCAAGAAAATTTTAAAAAATAATTACTATATAATTTGCTCTTTATTAATATTGTTATTTAATGTTAATTTAAATGCTCAATCTGGTATGAAATTCGTAGAATTTGCTGAAAAATTGGAACAATATTATGATAATAGTCTGATAATGGATATCAAAAAGTCTTTACCTCAAACTGATTATTATATTTGGGGTTGGGATGTAGGAGACTTTTCTGGAGATGGTCATTATGACGTTGCTTTTGCTGTTAAAATTAGAGGTGATAAGAAAAATAGAGTTTTGATTTATTTATTTGTAGATGTAGAAGGTTTTTTAACTCAAGTTGGTCAGTTCAATTATACATTTGTTGATTTACCATTAGAAAATGGGGTAGTTATTAAAAACAATACTTGCTATCTCACTCAAAAAATCAAACAATTTAATTGGATTGTAAAAGGTTATACTTTTGACAAAGGAAATTTGATTTTAGTTGATGAATTTGAAACTGAAAAAGCTGGTAATCTAACAAAAGAGACCTATACGAATTATAAATCAATGATTTCATCTGATAAACTTATTAGTATTAAAAATAATAAAGTGGTAAAAGAATTAGAGTATTTGAATATACCTTGTTATCCAAGAACGGCAAAACCTTTTTATGGTATAACTAATGAAATATTTTGCAATAACATTGAGTATGTGCCTAAAGGTGCCTTTTATTGGACAGGTGAAGAAGATGCTTCATTCAAAATTCAAACTCACTATGATGAAAAATATTTATATTTTAATATTGAGGTTTTTGATGATAAAGTAGTACCCATTACATATAAAGATTCAATATCAGGTGATTGTATTGAATTGTGGTTAAATGCTGATTTATATAAATATAAAGGTACTAAAGAAGAAATCATAAATGAAAAAAGAGATACAAATAATATTATAAAATTTACGGTATTTCCAGGTGATTTTTTTGAAATAAAACCCTACTTAGAGATTAGTACAAATTTGAATTTAGATACCAAACAACGATTAGCAACTCAATCAATTAAAGCAAGTTCGAATATATTTGAGAAAGGATACGTAGTAAAGTTTAAAATCCCATTTATGTTACTTGGAATAGAAGAATTATTATCTGATAAAACTGAAATTAGTGAAATTAAAGCAACTTTAGCCATTAATGATGTAGATAATGAGTTTTATCCAGAACAAAACACTTATATTACTTCATCTTTATTCGATAAAAATGATTTTAGAACATATTCTACATTATTGTTAATCCCAAATAATATTTATTTTGGTGAAAATTATAATGTATTTTTGGAAGATGTTCTTAAAAATATTGGTGATTTTGGTTATTAAATCAAATTAATTATTTATTTTTATATTTTATAAAAAATAATGGAAATTATAGACAACTTATCAAGCATAAAAGGTAGAAAATTTTTAAAAAAATTATTCTATCAAATGAGATATGAAAAGCAAATTGGTTCATTGAGAGTTTTATTTGCGTGTCTTAGAATTTGTATTAGTGAACGAGATACAAGTAAATTTATCGAATCAAACATTTCTATTAATCATCCTTTGGGTTTCTTTTCTGGTACCAAATTATGGTTAGAAGAAATACTTTATAGATATTATTTTACAACTATTAGTTCATTTGTATATTTTGGTGCAGCAATATTATTGACTTTGGTTGGATTTAGAAAGTTTTATAATTTAGAAATTGTGTATGTTATTTATGGATTATTATTAGAATCATTTTTATTATTAATAATGTTTGTAACAATGTTCTTTGCTCCAAACGATGATATTGATATAAACGAAAATGAATTAGCAGATGAATTATTAGATGAGATAGGTGAGATAGCAACTGATTTTGCCAAATCTGTTGATAAATTAGAAAACTTAACGTATAAAATTGAAGAAATTGTTAATAATCAAAACACAATTTTAAATTTACTTACTTCGTTGATTGAAAAAAATATCAATATTACTAATCCTAATGATGAATTTAAAAAAGTGATGGGACAAAATATTGTTGAATTACAAAAATTTTCATCAAGTGTGAATGACTTAAACAATGTAATCGAAAAAATAAAAGAAGAGAATGTTAAGTATGAAGTCAGAACAGAAATCGAAAAACTATTAAATAAAAATATACTTAATTTGTAAATTTTGTTAATCTTATGAATTTGATAAGAAAAAAAAGAAAATATAAAATTGAAGTTTATTTTGTACTTTATTTAGTAGCGTTAATTTTATTAATACCAGAAGACTACGAGTTAGTTGATCAAAATCCCATTGCAAAAAATGAGTTTTCACTACAAGTCGAAAAAAACATTCTAAATTGTAAGTTTGATTTGATTGATAATAAATTAATTCTCAAAGAGTTAGACTCAATCAACAATATTTATTTATTCGGTGATGCAGACATTATTGAATATGATATTGAAATAATCTCCAAAAATTCCAAACAACTCATAACTACAAAATCTAATAACGAAAATATATTAGTAAAAAAAGTGAATAATGATTTGTTATTCAAATGGGTACCAAAATTCATTAGTGAAATTCCTTCAAGTTTTGTAGTTAATATTTTAGCAAAAGTTAAAAAAAACAAAAATGGTAATGTAAAGGAGTATTATCTCAAAAATCAATTTGCTTTGAATATATTTTGGCAAAATGAAACTATCAATACCAAAGATGTAGATATAACAAATTTAATTAATGATCGAAGTTTGAATTTGAATCAGAATTTAAATTTCACACAAAATGAAATTAATAAATTAAACGATTTTGGTTCAAATGAAGATGAACAAAAGAGTAAATTAAATCAATTAGAGAAAAAAATAAATTTATACAATAATTTAAATAATCAGAATGTTGGGAATTTTGGCATTTCATCAAAATATAATATTATAAATAAAATTGCTTATAAAAAATGGAGTAATGTTATTTATTTTTATAATCTGAATCCTCTAATAGATTTAAATGGTAAACCAGAAATAAAAATAAATTTAGAAAATAGTAAAGATAATGCAACTGCTACAATAGTTGAAATTAATGAAAAAGAAATAATTATAGAAGGTAAAACACCAGGGTTTTCAATTTTAAATGTAAATTTTACTGCTAAAAGAAAATATGATAACAAAGAAGTGAGTATAAATTTTATAGTAAAACCAATTGCAATTTCAAAACCAGTTTTTAATTCTGTAATGTATCCAGAAAAAAATTATATTATCAAACCTAACTTGCCATTATTAACAAATGACCAAATAAAGTCAATACTCAAAGAACAAGATAAAAATAGATTTATAAGTAATGAAGGTGAGGAGTTTAATTTTGTTCCAACTTTAAATGATACTAATAAAACTTTTTATTTGGAGCGTTACATAAATAATGATTTAATTGGAGAGAGATATTCTATTAAAATCTTGAGTTATCCTAATCCTGAAATTTATGATTATAACAAAATAAGTAATAATATATTACAAATTAAAACTAAATCTTATGGAACAATAAATTATGAAAACAATATAATTTCACAATTATTTAACGATAAATCTATAAATGAGAAGCCTAATAACGAAAATATACAATATCAAGAATTAGTTGGAAATTACAGATTTGAAAATAATGAAAATTATATGATACATTATCAGACATTTAATTTGAATCTAAATAATTTAGACAATTATAATATCATTATAAAAATTATTGATAAAAGAGGGTATACATATACCAAAAAAATAAAATTGTAACAATAAAATTATAATAATATTATTATAATGATTTTATTTTTCTTAATTTAGTATAAGCAGCATAAACAAAATCCCAATCTTAAACTAAAAATGATTAAATTTTATTTTCAAATAAAAGGTAAGTATTTATTTTTTGTTATATTTGTTTTATTATTATTATTTATTAGAATCAATGAGGGACTCACTCAGGATAAAAATTTTAATAATAAATTAATAATAGAAGAAACATTTCTACCATCAATAAGTATTCAAGACAGTGTTTATTCAATTAAACAGTTACAGTACCAATTAGACGTTATTTTGGATAATAAAGAATACAATAAATCCGATTTTGGTGTTTCTATCTTTTCACTTGACCAACAAAAATATATTTATCAAAACAATTCAACAAAAAAATTAATTCCAGCTTCTACCACTAAATTAATTACAACTTTTGCTTATTTATTTTCAAAATATCCAGATTACAATATTTACACTACATTATATGCTACTTCACCATATCATATAAATGGTGTTTTAAATAGTGATATATTTATGTATGGAAGAGGGAATGTATTATTAAAAGAAAATGATATTGATAGTTTAGTTGCAAAAATTAAAAATAAAGGTATAAAAGAAATAAAAGGTGATATTTATGCCGATGCTTCTTATTTTGATGGATTTAAAGATAGATATAAATATAGTGGAGATTTGGATGAAGTGCAACAAGTTAATGATATCACTGCTCTTGGTGTTAATAAAAATCATTTTTTTGTAACTGTCAAATATAATTCGACTAATAATAAAGCAGACGTTAATATTTATCCAAGTTCATCTATTGTTAATGTTGTTAATAATACAAAAAATATATCATCATTAAGAAATTATGAAGTAAATGATGAAAATGAAGTTTTAGATAAAATCAATATAAACAATTATGAAGTCGACCAAAAATATGGTGATTTAATTGCTGCAAAAAGAAAGAAAAAAAGTAGTCGCCGCTCATCAAATTCAAATAATGTAAGTGTAAAAGTAAGAAAAGTTAGTGAAGATAACTTTTCTGTTACAGTTACTGGTAATGTCAATAAAAATTATAGTAATACTTTTGTTTATAAAATCGAAGAACCTGAATATTATACTATAGGAGTTCTTAAAAACTCATTAGAAAAAAATAATATCAAATTTGATGGACAATTAAAAATAAGAGACCGAAATAAATTCCAGTATTACGGGAAAGATAAAATATTAGCTGAAGTTGGAAACCCAATATATGAGATGATTAATACAGTAAATAAAAATAGTGATAATTTTTTGGCAGAACATTTTTTTAAAATCAATGGTACTTTTTATAAAGACTTTAATTCTAATTACGATGCCGCTAATTATTTAATTAAAAAAATATCAGACAGTTTGAATTTAACTTCACTTAAATGTATAATCAATGATGGGTCAGGTTTATCAAGAAGAAACAAAATAACGCCCGAAACTTTAGTTGATATTTTGAATTATTCTTACAAAATGAGATTTGAAGAAATATTTACAAATAGTCTGGCTATTGCTGGAGTTGATGGTACACTTAGAAAAAGAATGTTAAATACAAATGCTGTAAATAATGCTAGAGCCAAAACTGGAACTCATAGAAATGTATCCGCACTGGCTGGCTATGTAACTACTTTAGATGGTGAGAGATTATGCTTTTCAATTATCTCAAACGGTAATTATGTTTATGCCTATAAATATATTGAAGATAGAATAGTAGTTGCACTTTCCGATTTCAAATACTTTAACAAACCTTAATATTATTATTTTGAAAATAAAGAGTTTAATATTAAATTTCTTTCTAATGGTAATTTCATTATTGATGATATTTCCAATGTTATGGATGTTTTTTCTTTCTTTTATTAAATATCCTGATTCAGATGTCAAACTCACCCAAATATTAAATTATAATTTTACTTTTGACAATTATTTAGATGCCTTAAATACAGATTCTTTTGGGTTATATTTTCTTAATTCTATTATTGTTGGTTTAATAGTTACTCTGTTTAATATTTTATTTTGTTATTCTGTGGCATATATTTTAGCAAGAAAAAAGTTGAAATATAATAACATAATTATATATTCAATAATAGTAATTCTTACAATTCCTTCACATGTTATAATGATACCACTTTACGATTTGATGGTTACTTTCGGTTGGATTAATACATTTATGGCTTTAACAATTCCTTGGTTAATTACGCCATTGGGTATTTTTTTAGTTTATCAATTTTTGAAAACGATACCCAAAGAAATCGAAGAAGCAGCCAAAATTGATGGAGCTGGTGAATTAAAAATTATTTATGGTATTGTAATGCCACTTGCCAAACCAATATTATCTGTATTATTTGTAATTACCCTTCTAAATAATTGGAATTCATTTTTGTTTCCTTTCTTGTTTACAAACGATGAAGCACATAGAACTCTCCCTGTAGGCTTGGCATTCTATTTAGGCAAGCAATCCATTGATTGGGGACATCTAATGGCAGGAGCCTCAATATCTGCAATTCCAATATTAATAATATTCTTGATTTTCCAAAAAGAAATTATAAAAAGTTTGACTGCCGGAGCTCTAAAAGAATAAGAGAAATAATTATTTTTTATTTTTTTCTACTTCTTTCACAAATTCAAATAATATTTTTTTTGATGCATTACTTTCATAATCTAATCTTTCTGGGTGCCACTGTACTGCAAATATCCAATGACTATTTAGTTCTTTAAATTCAATACTTTCAATAACTCCATCAGAGGTTTTAGAACCAATGATAAATTTGTCAGATATTTTGCCAATACTTTGATGATGATTACTATTTACCTCAATTTCATTTGCATCAATAAGTTTATGAAGTAAAGTGTTATTTTCAATTATAATTTTATGATATGAATCTCCTGATTTTTGTTGATGGTTAATATGGTTTTCTACATCAGTTGGAATGTCAGTTATTAAATCTCCACCAAAATAAACATTTAATATTTGTAATCCTCTACAAATACCCAAAATTGGTATATTCTTTTTGGTAGCTACTTCAATAGCTTTTAATTCTATAGAATCTCTTCTCAAATCTATACTACATCTATCTCTTTGATCAACTTTGTCAAAATGTATTGGGTCCAAATCTGGTCCACCAGAGAGTACTAATCCATCAACATTCATAATTACATTTTCGATATCATTAATATCAACATCAATTAAATCTACAATTTCTATTTCTGCATTATATTTTTTAACCCAATTACTATAATTAAAATACGACTCGCTTTTAGATGCTTTACTAATCGCTATTTTTATTTTGTTGTTTTTAGATAATTCATAAGAATTCATAAGATTATAGTTAAAAATTAGTAAACTAATTATAAAAACTTTATAAATAGATAATATAGTTAAATTTGATTTTAGAATTGGTTTTATTATAAGCTTTTGTTTCATATTGCTATTTCTAATTTTTATTAAAATTTATAATTTGATTTATTAAATTAATTTTATTGTTATTATTTATCTCAATTAATTCTAATTTTACAAAATAAAACCTGTCAATAATATTAGTGTTATTAATATTATCAAGTTGAATTAATAATGGTTTCAATTTAACAAAATCTTTTTCGGTTGTAATAAAATTCACAGTAATATCATTATTTTGAATAATAGATTTTATTTCATTCAACTTAAAATTATGATGGTCTCTGAATTTAAAACTTTGTTGTATTTCTAAACCAATTTTTTCAATATTCTCCAAAAATCTGTTTGGATTTGCAATCGCTGTAATTAATGAAAATTTATTATTAATATTATTATTGTAAGTAACAAAGTCATTAATATTTTGACTTAACAGTGAACTATAATTTATTATGTGATTAATTTCATAATTAATATCATACAAGCTAATGTTGCTATTTAATTTTAAATTGTGATTATTAAGTAAGTTAGAAATATCATTTAATTTTATATTACGAGTAACTATTATGTCAGCTCTATTTAAACTTTGAAAATTTTCTCTTAATCTTCCTTTAGGTAATAAAAATTTTTCATTTATAGTATGATCATCTAAAATTACAATTTCAATATATTTTTTAATTTTAAAATGCTGAAAACCATCATCAATTATTATAAAATCATATTTAGGATTGACTTCATCAGCAATTATTACCATTTCATATTTCTTTTTACCAATATAAACATCAGCATTTGTATTTTGGTATATCTCTAACATTTCATCGCCAATTTGCTCAGCACTTAATTCTAAATTAATTTGATTTTGTTTCAAAATAACATTCTTAGAATTATTGCGACCGTAACCTCTGCCAACTACTGCAACTCTATAACCTTTGTCATTTAATAAATTACAAATATAAATTGTTAATGGAGTTTTACCGCTACCACCAACAATTATATTTCCAATACTAACAACTTTTGTTTTTACCTTATAAGTCTTTAAAAACTTAATATTATAAAGGTAAAAATTAATTTTAGTTATGAAACCGTATATTAAACTTAGAATAAATAACAAATTATATATGTTTAGAATGAAAAAAATAGTCAAATCAAGTTTTGGTCTAATTAAATAATATTTAATTTATATTTAATTTAATTTTCCTAATTTATGTTATCTAATTTGTTTTTTATTTCAATCAAATAATTATTAACATAATCTCTGTTGTCACTTGTAGCCAAATCAATTTTATTTAGAGTAATTTCAATTTTAGAAAATGGTAGAGGAAATTGAAATTTATCCCAACTATTATTAAAAATATATTTATTTTTAATATTTACACCAACTAAAACAATTTTTTTCTTCTTTCTGGCAGAAACAATAACAGCACCTGCTTTAAATTCAAAAATAGGACCTCTTGGACCATCAGGTGTAATCAACAAATGATTATTTTCACTTGCAATTAACAAATTATCCAAAGCTTCTTTACCACCCTTGGAAGAAGAGCCTCGAATTGAATCGACTCCCCATTTCTTCAATATTTTTGATAATATATCACCATCTTTACTTAGACTAACAATTGCTGTTGAGTTGATTTTAGATAAAAAATACCAAGCTGGTAACATTTTTTGATGCCAAAATACAAAAATATATTTGTCAGATATGTTATTAGGATTTAATAAAATATTTGATTTAATTTCATAATTATCCAAGTTGATATTTATTAAGTCAAATCTCCAAGTCTTTGATATTAAGTAAATTAAATTAATAAAGATATAAGTTGCTATATTTTTAATTGTGTTTTTGATGTTTGTATTAAATAAATTATCAATTATTAACTATATATTATCAATATATTTATGATTAAGTATATTTTCAGCAACAATTTTGCTTGTATCCAAATTACCTAAAATACTTTTTACTTCCAATAATTTTGATTGAAAATTATTGAATTTATCGATATTTTCAATGTTTTCTTTTATTTCTGTAATTATTTTTTCAATATCTAATGTTTGAATATATTCAGAAATTATTTTATGAATATTGACTTCACCTAATAAGATTGATTTTTCATTTATAATATTGACTAATGAGACACTATTTATGTTCAATAAATTTTTACCAATTAGGTAATTTATTTTAGAAGCTTTGTAAAACATAATAAATGGTAGCCCATTCAAACATGCTTCCAAATTAGTTGTACCAGTTTTGATTAATCCAAATTTAGATATTTTCATTAATTCGTTCGAATCAAAATGAAGGACAATATTTGAATGGTCATTAAAATGAGTTTTAATAAAATTTTCGACAAGTTTAATTTCAATATTATTAGAAACAGATATTGCAATCTGATAATTAGGGAATTGCTTAACTAATTGAATTACTAAATCTTTTACAAATTCTAAATTTCTTTTTATTTCTTGATTTCTACTACCAGGGAAAATACTAATTATATTTTGTCTTTCTTCAAAATTATTTACTTTATTATTTGCATTAGATTTAAAAAACTTTAAATTTGGATTACCAACGTATAAAGCATCAATTCCATATTGTTTGAAAAACTGCTCTTCAAAAGGTAAAATCACAAACAGTTTATCAACTGCTTTTTTAAATTTATTTACTCTATATTGAGCCCAAGCCCAAAACTGTGGAGCAATATAATAGGCAACAAATATATTATGCTTTTTTGCAAATTTTGCAAGTGGAATATTAAACCCTGGGTAGTCAATTGGTATAAAAACATCAATATGATTATTTAGCAAAAACAATTGACATTCTTTCAATAATTTTTTAAAAAAGATATATTTTTTGGAAACTTCCCAAAATCCAACTATTGATATATTTTTAATGTCAGTAATAGAACTCAGTCCTTCTTTTATCATTTCTTGCCCACCAATCCCATAGATATTAATTTCAGGATTCAAAGCTTTTAACTCCCTTATTAATTTTGCACCGTGTAAATCTCCTGATGGCTCACCAGCTAATATAAATATATTTATTTTCTTATTTGTCAATTTTGAAATTAATTTTTTAAATTTGTAATTAAATTATTAACAATTATAATCAAAATTAATAATTTATCTATTATTATAACTGCAAAAGTGAGAGAAATGAAAAAAATAGCAGTTAAAACTTGTAATAAATTAAAATTGTTAAATTTAAGTAAACTCTATAAAACTAATAATATTAATAATTTATCCAAAATTATTAAAATATATAAGTTGATATTATTATTAAATATAATTTTTATAATTAATATGAGTTTTGTTTATTCGCACGAAAATTTAAATGTAAATAATTCTCTTCAAGTTAACACAAACGAAAATAATATAAAAGATAGTTTATTACTAAGTAAAAGATTTGGAATAAATGGATTTTATTCATTTATCTTTAATAATAGCAACTTTAGAAAAATACCTGGCACTGATAACTGTTGCAAAAATTATTTTGGTAATTTAGGTTTTGGTACTCAAATCAATGCTTATTTCGAAATACCAATCACAACTAAATATGGTTTTGGTTCTCGTGTTGGATGGCAGATTAACAAAAATGAATTTATTGAGCCAGATAATCAGTTATTAATTATTGATGGAGTTGAGACAACAGGTAAATTTAATCATTTTCTTAATACAACTTTCAATTATGTTACTTTAGAACCATATTTTTATTATACGCCTATTGATTATTTGAATTTATCAATTAATTTAGGATTAAATTATAATTTATTAAGTGAGTATAGCCAAAAAGAAGAAATAGACCCAAGTTTATTAAAAGGTACATTTAAAGATGAAACAAATCCGGGGCAAAGACAAAGAAATGTCTTCAACGGAGAAATTAAAGATATAAATACAATTATAACAAATATGGGATTTGGAATATCTTATGAATTGCCTATGAATAAGACCAATACTCTTAAATTAGTACCTGAAATTAATTTTAAGTATAATTTTACTAATATAATTAAAGATAGTATTTGGAATCAATATAGTATTAATTTGGGATTAGGTATCAAATACTATGATTATCAATATTATGTAGAGCCAGTATTACCACCGACGCCTCCGAGAGAACCTCCGATGATAATGAGTTTTGCTTTACCAATAAAGCCACCAATTATCGAAGCTGAAGTTAATGCTTATGAAAAAGATAATAAAGGTGAAAATATTGAAAGTAGAGGGCTTAAATTAGAAGAGTTTGTGAAATTTAGTTTGAAACCATTATTAAATTATGTGTTTTTTGACTACAATTCTTCAGAAATACCAAATAGATATATATTATTAAATACAGATTCTATTTCAAAATTTAATATTGACAAACTTACTAATTTGGATATTATAGATACTTATTATAATATTATTAATATTATTGGCTTTAGACTTAAAAATTATAAAGAAACTAAAATAAAATTATTAGGTAGTAACTCAAATAAAAATGATGAATTTAATAACTTAAATTTATCAAAAAATAGAGCAGAAATTATTAAAAACTATTTAGTTGATAAGTGGGGAATAGAAGAAAGTAGAATTGAAGTAGATTATAGAAATCTACCGAAAGAAGCATCAAGAGATGATGTAGAATATGGACAAAAAGAAAATTCTAGAGTTGAAATATTATCCAACAATGAAGAAATTTCTGATCCTATAATAGTTAATGATACTCTTAGAACTTTTGATGAAAAAGATATAAATTTTACAGCAAAAATAAATAGTAGTACAAAAATTCAAAATATATCTTTAAAGATATATCAAGATGATGAAAATTTATTTTTTAGTAAAAATTTAATAAATGATACGCTAAGTTTTTACTCGTGGAATTGGAAAATCCAAGAAGATTTTGATTTAAAAAGTACCAACCCAATTTATTATTTTATAGAAGTTGAAGATGAACTTGGACAAATATTCAAAACTTTTAAAAAAATATTACCAATAAATAGAATTTCGATTGATGTAAAAAGATTAGAAAAAATTAAAGATGTTGAATATGAAAATTACAGTTTAATACTATTTGATTATGGTAAAACTGACCTTGCAACGGAACACAAAAAAGTAGTAGATTTTGTAAAAAGCAGAATTAAAGACAATTCAAAAATAAATATTGTTGGTTATACTGATTCGATGGGTGATGATGCCATAAACTTAAAAATATCTACTTTGAGAGCTAAAGCTACATACAAAAGATTAGATATAAAAAATGCAACCTATGAAGGAAAAGGAGAAAAGGAGTTATTATTTGAAAATACTTTGCCTGAAGGTAGATTCTATTGCAGAACTGTAGTAATTAATGTTGAAAATATTATAGATTAATTGATCGATTAGGTAATAAATTAGGTAATAAATTAAGTTATATATTCATAATATTTATATCTTGTCAATGAATTTTATATCAAGTTTACTTTTCTCAAATATTACTCTATCCATTGTTTTATAGTAGTTGTTTTCAGAGATTGTAAAATTATCATATAAATTTAGTTTGTTTTTCTGTCTGTATGCTTCATATAAACTAACAGCACAAGCAACACTTATATTTAAACTTTCGACTATTCCAATTTGTGGAATATTAAAGTTCCCATCTGCCAAATTATAAGCGTTGTCGCTTAATCCATTCTTTTCATTACCAAAAACTAATGCAATTTTATTTGTTGCAAAATCGAGGTCGTATAATGATTTAGAAGTTTCATTTAACTTTGAGGTTAAAATAGTAAAACCCTGATTTTTTAGAATTGAATAACATAATTGGATATCATTATAGGCATAAACATTTACCCATTTTTTGGCAGTGGCGGAGCTACCCAAACCCTCAGTTTTTAATCTACTAATCAATCTTTTGTAATTTGGAGAATATACGATGTGGACTTCTAAAATTCCAGCAGCATCACAAGTTCTCAGACAAGCGGCAATATTATGTGGGTCAAGTATATTTTCAAAAACTATAGTAATATCATCTTTTCTTTTAGAAAGTAACTTATTTACTTTAATAATTCTCTCTTCTGTTGCAAATTCAATATATTTAGAAAAATCGTACATAGTATTTTTAAAGTATTTAATTGTGTTTGAATATATTTTGTTTGGATTAGCATTTCAAATATCTAAAAATAAAACTATTTTTCGTAATTTGTAAATCTAACTAACACAAAAATAAAAATAAATCGGAGTAATTATGGATTTTAGAATAGAAAAAGACACAATGGGCGAAATTAAAGTTCCATCAAATGTTTTGTATGGTGCCCAATCTGCAAGAAGTTTGATTCATTTTGATATCGGTATCGAAAAAATGCCAAAAGAATTAATTAGAGCTTTTGGTATACTAAAAAAATCAGCTGCAATTTCAAATAATAAATTAGGTAAATTAAGTGATGAGAAGTGTTCATTAATTTGTCAAGCAGCAGATGAGGTAATTGAAGGGAAGTTAGATAAAGAATTTCCATTATCAATATGGCAAACAGGTTCTGGTACTCAAACAAATATGAACTCTAATGAAGTGATAGCTAATAGAGCAATCCAAATTAGTGGTGGAGTTTTGGGTAGTAAAAACCCAATTCACCCTAATGACGATGTCAATAAATCACAAAGTTCTAATGATACATTTCCAACTGCGATGCACATTGCAGCAGCAGAAGAAATAAACAGCAGATTAATCCCAGCGATTACTAAATTAAAAAATACATTAAACAGTAAATCATTAGAATTTAATGATATAATAAAGTCTGGTAGAACACATCTGATGGACGCTGTACCTCTAACTCTTGGACAGGAATTTTCAGCTTATGTAACTCAATTAGAAAATGCAATTGAAAGAATTAAATTAACTCTACCAGGGATTTATGAGTTAGCAATTGGTGGAACAGCGGTAGGTACAGGAATAAATACTCACCCTGATTTTGACAAATTGACAACAGAGTCTATTTCTAAAGAGACAAATTTGCCATTTAAAACTGCACCTAATAAGTTTGAAGCACTTGCAGCACATGATGCAATAGTTTTTTCTCATGGTGCTTTAAAAACACTTGCAGCGTCTTTAATGAAGATTGCAAATGATATCAGATGGATGGCTTCCGGTCCACGTTGTGGCTTTGGTGAACTTGCAATTCCAGAGAATGAACCTGGTTCGTCAATTATGCCTGGTAAAGTAAATCCTACTCAATCGGAAGCTATGACAATGGTTGTGGCACAAGTAATGGGTAATGATGCAACTATAAATTTTGCTGGAACTCAAGGGAATTTTGAACTAAATGTATTCAAACCAGTTATGATTTATAATTTTTTGCAAAGCGTTAGATTATTAGCCGATACTTGTAATATGTTTGATGAACATTGTGCAAAAGGAATTGTTCCAATTAGAGAAAAAATTCAATATTATATGGAAAATTCACTAATGTTAGTAACTGCACTTAATCCACATATTGGATATGATAATGCAGCCAAAATTGCGAAAACCGCTCATAAATCTGGTGGTACTTTAAAGCAAGCTGCTATAGAATTGGGTATTCTGACAGGTGAAGAATTTGATAAATTAGTTAGACCAGAAGATATGTTAGGTCCAAAAATATAATCTTAATCAATTAAGCAAATTCAATAAAATTAATTAAATCAACTAAATTAATAAATTATAAATCAATAAGATGACCAAAAGAGAATTTATAAATAATTCATTATTAACGGGTATAAGTATATTTTCTCTCGGTTGTAGTAATTTATTAACTAACTCAAATAAGACCAATAATACGAATAACTTAAATGCTAATAATTTGAATAATAAAAGTAAAATAAAGCCCAAAGGACTGAATAAAGGTGATAAAGTTGGTATAATCGCACCTTCATCTAATGTAACTGACCCCGAAGATATCAGTAGAGCAATAAAGACTATTGAATACTTTGGATTAGTTCCTGTTTTAGGCGAATATATAAAAAATGGAACAGGTTATAAAACTCGACTTCCAAAGGAAAGAGTTGATGACTTGCATAATATGTTTGAAAATAATGAGATAAAAGGTATATTTGCAATTAGAGGCGGGTATGGTTCGCCACAAATATTAGACTTGATTGACTATGAATTGATACAAAAAAATCCTAAGGTTTTTTGTGGATATAGTGATGTTACAGCCTTAAATATTGCAATTACACAAAATACTGGGTTGGTAACTTTTCATGGACCTGTATTATTATCTAACTTTTCAAAATATACTGAAAAAAGCTTTGTAGATAATATATTTGTTAATGAAAATGATAATAAATTCCCATTAGAATATAAAAATCCAGACCAAAAAAAAGGTGTAGTTTCGATGTTTCCAACATTAATAATAAATGAAGGAATAGCCGAAGGAGAATTGACTGGAGGTAATTTGAGTTTGATTTCATCATTAATGGGAACAAAATTCGAAATAGATACAAAAGATAAAATATTCTTTTTAGAAGATGTCGGAGAGCGTCCTTTTAGAATTGATAGAATGCTTACTCAACTAAGATTAGCTGGTAAATTTGACAATGCAAAAGCAATAATAATAGGGAAGTGTGAAGATTGTACTCCTGAAGGAAGTGGGGCAAGTACGTGGGACAGAACAGTCAATGAAGTATATTTTGATATACTTGGCGACCTAAAAAAACCGATTATAGCAAATATGATGATAGGGCATTCAATTGATAGATTGACTTTGCCTCTTGGGATAAATGCCAAATTAGATACACTTAACGAAAGTATTACAATTTTAGAAAGCCCAATTTATTAAATAAGTTAAACAAGTTTCATAAGTTAAAAATATTTGAAAATAAAAAAACATTTTAGAAGTGAATCTAAAATGTTTTTTTTTGTAGTTAATTTCATTAATGATTATTAGTCAATTAATTAAGTTAAATTTATAATAATCCTAAGGTACTTCGATTGTATTTAGTATTTCGTTAATTATGTCCACAGAATTAATATTTTCTGCTTCTGCTTCATAAGAAACACCAATTCTATGTCTTAAAATATCATAACAAATTGCTCTAATATCTTCAGGAATAACGAAACCTCTTCGCTTAATAAAAGCATAAGCTTTTGCTGCTTTTGCCAAACTTATTGTGGCACGAGGAGAAGCTCCGAAAGCAATCATTCCATTCAATTTACTGAGATTATATTCTGCAGGAAATCTTGTTGCAAAAACTATATCTAAAATATAATTTTCTATTTTTTCATCCATATAAACTTCTGTAACAACATTTCTTGCCGTTATAATATCATCTGTATGGATAACTGTATTCACTTTTGGATAAGATTTGCCTAAATTCAATTGCAGAATTTCTCTTTCCTCATCTTTTTGAGGATAAGTAACAACTATTTTCATCATAAATCTATCAACTTGCGCTTCAGGCAAAGCATAAGTACCTTCTTGTTCGATAGGATTTTGAGTTGCCATTACCAAAAATGGGTCAGGTAGTTTATAAGTATTATCACCAATAGTTACTTGCTTTTCTTGCATTGCCTCTAATAACGCACTTTGCACTTTTGCAGGAGCACGATTTATCTCATCAGCTAAAATAAAGTTTGCAAAAATAGGACCTTTTTTCACCGCAAATTCTTGCTTCTGCTGGTTATAAATCATTGTACCAATTAAATCAGCAGGCAATAAATCTGGAGTAAATTGAATTCTTCTGAATTTTGCATCAATAGATTCGGCAAGTGTATTTATAGTAAGAGTTTTGGCTAAACCTGGAACACCTTCCAAAAGTATATGTCCGTTAGCAAGTAATCCAATCATTAGCTTTTCTACCATTGACTTTTGTCCAATTATGACTTTACCTATTTCAATTAATAATAAGTCAATAAAAGCACTTTCTTTTTGGATTTTTTCGTTTATTAAATTTATATCAACCATAATTTCTATTAAATTCGATTAATTAAAAAAATATTAGACGAATTTTTGAATAAATATTTGAGAATTGTTTAAAGAAAAGGAATTAATTAAATCTTCTTGGTAAATTTTAGTTTCGTGAATCAAAGAAAATAAATTTTCCCAATCTTAAATGATATCCTAATTTGAAATTGAAACCTAAAAATAATTTGTAAAATCTAATATTTTTTAATGAAATATAATTATAATACTTTAAAATAATATTTAAAAAATTATCTCATAATAATTAAATTTTGTTATGTTGATAAATTATTAATATAATGGATAATTATTTAAAATTATTTTATTATATTGTAAAAGTAAATTTTAAATATTAAAAAAAATAGTAAAGTCCTGTAATTACTCTAAAAACGGGGGAGTTTCCGAAAAGCCAAAAGAGTAGGATTATTTACAAATATAAAGGTATGTTTATGATAAACAAACTTAAAGTATTCTTGTCATTAGTTGCTATAACTGCAATTATTTCTAGTTGTTCTATCACTTTACCTGTAGCTGCAACAAGTAATCCTGTTGGTTCAAAAGTTGGTACTGCTACTGCAACGGGTTATTTGGGTATATTGTTCTTTGGAGCAGATGCATCAATCCAAACTGCAGCTAAAAAAGCTGGTATTACAAAAATATCAACTGTAGATATTAAACAAACTTCATTATTAAATATTATTGTTACTTACGAAACAATAGTAACTGGTGAATAATATTGAATAAATTTAGTATTATTTTATATAATTAGAAAATAATTATGTATTTCTATTTAGAATTGGGGATATTATTATCCCCTTCTTTTTTATAACTTAATTTTATTAACATAATCTAACATAATTGAATTTGATGAATTTATTGAATACTAAAATTTTTACTAATTTTACTGCTTTTGTATTTTTTATAATGTTTTTAAATTTAACATCTTGCAGTAATAATGAAAATAAAATATATTTAACTCAAGATAATTATTTTAATATTGATTCCAATGAAACTAATACTCAAATTGATACAAATATTAATAATAATTTTATAAAGTATAATTTAGACACAAATATTAACAAACCAATTTATAAAGTATTAAGAAACAATCAAGATGATTATTTTATATATTTAAGCTATTCTTTACAAACCAATTTTGAAAGTTTGAAAAACAATATAAATAAAGATAAAAATTCAAATATTTATTTTATAAAACAACAAGATTATTATTTGTTTAAAAAGTATAAAATAGAAAATGATTTTATTAATGAATTAACCTTAAAACTAAATAAAGATTTGATTAATATAATGATAGTTTCAAATGATTCTGTTTATTTAACTTCAAAATTTAATTTTCAAAACATTAAAAATAGAATATCTAACTAAAATCAATTATTTTTCGCAGATATTAACACATTTATAAATTCTAAACTTTAAAATAAAATATGAAACTAAATATCCTTAATTTATTTATAATTATTGTTTTCACATTTGGAGTAACTTCTTGTTCTAATGTTAAGTCATATAATGATTTATACACGTCGTTTTTTGTTGGAGAAGATGGGACACAATTTTTTATCAAACCTTTAGAGTTTTTTCATTTAGAAAACGATGCAAAGTTAGATTTAGATATTACATTTAGATATAAAGATACTATCAAGGATTCTGTTACAGTAAACTTGACATTATATTCTACAACATTTCTTAAAAATATTGATTTTGTGGAAATGATAGGCGAGAAGCAAAGAATTAAATCTAACAATATAAAATTAATTTATATTGACAAAAATACTGATTTATGTGAGAATAGATATTCTGTTAAATTTTTATTAAAAGATTATTTGAATATATTTCAAGAAAACAATTTTAGTATGAATGTAAATTATTTAAATTATGATAATATTTATTTACCAGATAATTCATCGAATAAGAAAATAAGAATATTAAATGAAAATTTAATTAATTTATTTAATTGATTTCAATTTATTTAACAATTATTCTTTATGAAAAATATTAGATATTTTGTTTTTGCATTAATATTTATTTTTGAAATAAATATTACACTTTGTAATAATCAACAAATTGATACTGTTAATCTGAATAATGATAAATTCCGTTTGGAAATTGGTGCTGGTGCTGCAATAGCTTCTATGTCTTTTAGTTACATTAATTATGATAAATTAGATTTAGGTATAACTTCAAAAGAAACTTTTTTGAAAAAGAACAACTATATTACTTATATTTACTCAAAAATGATTTTTTGCATTATAATGGTTATCCATATCAATTTAATATGAATGAAAATGACATAATAAGATTGGCTGGAGAAGAAGCAACAGATGTATTAATCAAAGAAGAAGATATTGAAATTTTAAAATAAAATAACTATTTGTTTTTGAAAACTAAAAGAGTTACTCCTGAGAAATCAGGATTAACTTTTTCTAAAATAATTTGTAATTGTCTTTGTTTTCTTTGTTGTCGATTTTTTCTACAGACTTTATTCCTTTTATTGTCAATAGTTTAGCGAATAATTTGTTTAATTCTTTCAAGTTCTTAATTTTCATCAAAATATTTGCTTCAAAAACATTCTCATAAGAATCAACACTAATTCTTTTCATACTATTAGAACCAACAGCAAGGGTTATTTGTCCCAACATGCCTTCTTTGTCTTCACCAATAATTTTAAGAATAACATCAAAATTTTCTTTAATATCATCTTCAATATCTTCAACAATTGGGTTGTTTTTGAAATATAAATATAATTGAACTACAGCCCTTTGAGAGACCACATATTGTATCATTTCTGGCTTAGGTTTGTTATTTTCGGTTGTAATGATTTCAATTTGGTCACCATTTTGTAATTTGTAAGAAATATCTTTAACTACCCCATTTACTTTCGCAGAAATACATCTAAAACCATCTTCAATAGATTTATTATATGCAAAGTCTAAAACCGAAGCACCTTTTGGCAATTTTATAGGATTTCCAAGTTTATTGTATACATTTAATTCACTATCAAATAAATTAATTTTAATAGATTCCCAGATGATTGGTGTTGCATTTTCTTCGTTATTTTCAATGACATCTTGCATCCAAGCACCCCAAAGTTCGATTTCTTCTTCGGATATACCTAAAGATCTTTTTCTACCTGTAGTCAAGTTGTATTGTGAAGCGAATCCCTCTTCGGAGATTTTTTCCATTTCGGCAGTTCGGATAATTATCTCAACTCTTTTTCCATCAGGACCTATAACTTCCGAGATTAATGTTTTGTACCAGTCCAATTTTGAATTTGAAATATAATCCAAAAAAGTAATAGAACTAAATGCGTTTACCAAAACCCCGTGAGCTCTATAACATTCAGAAATATCATCAGAATCAATTATTATCACAACAGAATAAAAATTATCAATATCATTTAGAAATTTACCATCTTGCATCATAATGAAAATTTCATACTCGTGTTTGTGTATTATTGAAAGAGTATGTTTTATATTATGAATATTTAAATTTTTTTCAATATGAGACATAAAATTCTGAATATAATGAATAAAATCTCTTCTTTTTTCATTCAATGCTTGTCTTATTGCTTCATAAACGGGCTTATCTGAAAAATAAAAGGATAAGTTCTCTAATTCCATTTTAATTTTATTTAGACCTAATCTATGAGCGAGGGGAGTATAAAAATTTAAAGTTTCAATTGCAATATCTTTTTGTCTATCTGGTCTTAAATAATGTAATGTTCTGATATTATGTAATCTATCAGCTAATTTAATTAAGACAACTCTTACATCTCTAATTAAAGCAAGAAATAATTTTCGGTATGTTGCAGTTTTACTAACAATTTTATTCATTTCCTCGTGTCTAATTTTCGTAACTGCATCGACAATAATTGCTACTTCTTTTCCAAATTCTTCTTCTATATGGTGTACTTTTATTCCTTCAACATCTTCAATTACATCGTGCAATAATGCTGCAGCAATTGTGGGCGAATCTATATTTGGAAATTCATTAAGTAAAATTAAAGAGACATTAAGAGGATGAGTATAATAGGGTACGCCAGATTTACGTAAAACACCATTATGATGTTTGTAACAATACCAAAAAGATTTTTCAATTAAATCTTTATCTAAGTTATGTATATTTTCTTTAGCAATTTGGATTAAATAATTCAAATCTTCTTCTGGATTTAAACCAAAAATGCTGTTTTCTTCATATTCAAAATCAAAAAAGGATTCCATATATCGAACTATTTTGTTTGTTTGTTGTTTATTATAATATAAATATAACAAAAATATTTTTTGTTATAATATAATATTTGCATAAATTGTGTTATTCATTATTTATAACTAAATTTGGAATTACAAAAATATAAAAATGATTTTTTGTTTTTATAGAAAACAACTTACAAATTAAGTAATAAATAATATTTTTTTCTAACATTTTCAATAAGAAAAAGTAATGCCAAAAGTAAATAATAAAAATAATAGTCTAAAATTAGAAGAAAAATTAATGAAAATCGAAACTATAATAGAAGAATTGGATAAAAACGATTTAGCTTTAGATGATTTGATTAATAATTATGAAGAAGGAATGAATTTAGCAAATTCAGTTCGCAGTGAACTCTCGGTTATGGAACAAAAAATTATTGAAATAAATAAGAACCTAAATTCTGAAATATAAATTCATTAATTTGTGACAAAAATTTATAATAATTTTAATTTTAAAGATATGAAAACATATTCCTCCATAAATTAATTATCAAACAAACATAAAATAACTTAAAGAGATAAAATCATTAAATGAAAGAAAATTTAGAGAATTTTCAAGAAAGTGAAGAAGCAACAGAACAAGTGGAAACAAAGGAACCCGAAATGGGGTTTTGGCAACATTTAGAAGAATTAAGAAATAGAATTATTTTTGGATTTATTGCTTTATTGGTTGGTTGCATAACCTCTGCGTATTATATTGAACCAATAATGAATTATATATTACTTATGCCAGCCCAAAAATCTGGCATAGAATTACAAAATCTAAAAGTATTTGGTAAACCGATGCTTTATTTCAAAGTCATTGTTCTTAGTGGATTTATTATATCAATGCCATTTTTGTTATATCAGATCTGGAAGTTTATTGAACCTGCATTATATATAAATGAAAAAAGTTGGGCTAGAAAAATAACTTTTTTCACTACATTTTGTTTCTTGTGTGGAATATCATTTGCATACTTTGTTATGATACCATCAATGTTAGCATTTTCAGCTTCATTTGGAGCAGGAGATAATATTAAAAACACCATTGACATTAATGAATATTGGAGTTTTTTGATGTTGATGATTATAACAGCGGGTATATTTTTTGAGATGCCAATGGTATCGTTTATATTATCAAGAATTGGGATTTTAACTCCTAAAATACTTAGAAAATATTGGCGACATTCAGCAATTGTAATACTTGTTTTGGCTGCTATATTGACGCCAAGTCCTGATCCATTTAATCAACTAATAGTTGCAGTACCGATTTACGTTTTGTATGAACTTAGTATTTTAGTTTCTAAATTTGCAACAAAAAAATATATAAATGATTAAGTAATTAGAATTTTTATATTTTAAGCACATACACTTTTTTATTATAATCAATGAATATAAACCAAATAATAATACCAATTGAAAAAGAGTTAGAAGAATTTAATAATTATTTCAAAAAAACAATGTCAACAAAGGTTTCATTGTTAGAGTTAATTATAAGATACTTAACTAAGAAAAAAGGTAAACAAGTCAGACCTGCTTTGGTATTACTAACAGCTAAAATGATTGGTGAAATTGATAAAAGAACATTTATTGGTGCATCAATGGTAGAACTACTCCATACAGCAACATTAATACACGATGATGTTGTTGATCAGGCAAGTGAAAGAAGAGGAATGGCTTCAATTAATGTAGCTTGGAATAATAAAATATCAGTTTTAGTTGGTGATTACTTGCTTTCTAAGGGGCTTCTTATCGCAGTTAGAGACAAGGAATATAGTTTTCTTGATACTACTGCAAATGCTGTACAAAGAATGAGTGAAGGTGAACTATTAGGAATCGAAAGAAGTAAAAAAATTGACATAACAGAAGAAATTTATTACCAAATAGTTTCTGGCAAAACGGCTTCATTAATGTCTTCTTGTTGTGAGATTGGTGCGTTGAGTGTTAGTCATAATCCTGATGATCATCTGAATATGAGAAATTATGGAGAAATGGTTGGAATTGCATTTCAAATAAAAGATGATGTATTGGATTATACTTCTAAAACAAGAACTTTAGGAAAACCAGCAGGTAATGATATTAGAGAGGGGAAAGTTACTCTACCGATGATATTTGCACTTAAAAACTCTAATAAATCAGAAGTTTCAAAAATTACTAAATTACTGAAAAACGAAAATAATACAAATAATGAAGTAAAATATGTAATTGATTTTGTAACTCAAAACGGTGGAATTAATTACGCAGAAATGGAAGCGAAAAAATACTCCGAATTAGCAATTCAAAATATTATCCATTACAAAGAATCTGAATCAAAAACATCACTGTTAAAATTTGCACAGTTTGTTGTAGACAGAGACAAGTAGATTTCGATTGTTAAAAAGAACTTAAATTTACTATTTGTTTCTTTTGGTAAATAAATTTGACAATTTGTCCAATTTTATTCCTTTTGCCTTTTCTAAAACTTCTTCTTTACTTAAACTAAATATATTTTCATCAACAGGAAATTTATCATTTGAAATGGAATCGAAAATGTCTGAACTTTCTAAATCTTCATTATAAAGTTTAGAAATGTTTTTCAGTTCTTCAATTGTTTCTATTTCATCAAAATTATTAAAATTTTCTAAATTCAGATTTTCATTATTATTTTTTACTGATTTTAGACTATTTAACAGATCTTTGTTAATTTTTAAATCATCAAATTTGTTTTCATTATCTTTATCATTACTCAATTCATCTAAGAAATCAAAACCATCTTCAATTTCTGGATTTTCTATAAAGTTAGCATCGGCAGGAAGATTCTTAATTTTATTCAATAAATTATGATTATTCAAATTTAATTGTCTTTCTTTTTCTATATCTTTAAAATCATTCATATTATTATCTATCAAATTCTCTTTTACTTCATTATCATTATTTTCATCATCTTTATTTATAAAATAATTCTCATCAATATAATCATCATTATAAATATCAAATTCATCTTTCGAAGAGTTAGATAAATTTTTAAGTTTATTCAACAGATAACTTTCTTCCTTAATATTGAAATTATCGAAATCATTAAGATTATCATTTTCTACTGAATCTTTTAAATCTTCTACTTTATTTTTTTTATCATTATAATTTTCAAAATTAACTGCTAAATCGTCAAAATCATTATTTTTTGAAGATTTGGACATTTTAGCAAATTTGGATAAAATATCATTTTCAGAAAAAGAAATTTCAAAATCATCTAAATCATTTTCACTATTAGATTTTGTTCTATTTAAAGAGTCACTATTGAAATCGTTAGAATAAACATTATCTTCATCATCAAAGTCATCTTTGCCAAAAGCTTTTGGTGTATAAAGCTTTTTACTCATTGAAATTATTTCGTCATCTGGTAAAGTTGACAAAATTTCATATTTTTCTAAGAGAATTTTGAATTCTGAATTTGATGTGCAAGCACAGTGGAAATATAATAATGCAAGTTCATAATTCGACAATTGTGCGTGTAATAATTCTAAATAAAATTTTGATTTTTCATCATCTTCTAAATTATCAACGAAATATAAAATATTATATAAATTTCTAAAATAGTGTCCTAAATCTGCCTGATATTCATCATAAAATTGTCTGTATGAATTATCTACAATTTTTTGAATAATTGAGATACTTAGTTCACCACTCATTAAAATTTCTAACTGAGTATTAAAAAATCTTTTATAAATATCATAATATTCAACAAATGATTTTCTACCAGTAATTTGTCTGATTTTATTTGTTCCAGTAACAAAATCCAAATCATTAATTTCTAGTATAATGGAAGTTATAATATCATTATGAAATTTTAATAATTGAAAATAGGTATTTTCGTATTGTTGTTTTGATTGTATATCATATTGCTTTCTAAATTCAACAGTTTGTTTTACGACCTCATCAATTTGTCTGACTAATAGATTTCTTTGTTCTTCAATATCTTTTTGTTGACTTGCCAAAGAAGCATAAAACAACAAAACCCCTGCCAAAGCCCATAAAGAACCAACAAACCCACCAATAAGTTCAGAATATTCATTTATACTACGCGTTTCATCATCAAAGAACTCACTAAAACTACTTGACAAAAAAACAATTATAATAGCCACAATACCTATTACAATAAATACAATAGCTAATAACTCAAATGGATCTACTCCACTATACCATTTTTTTATTTTATCAATAATGAACATTTTGAATTAAATTATTGTTGTTTGTTAAATTAAGTAGTAATCGAAAAAATATTTCTGAAATTTAAGATATTATCGGTAATTATTCATAATATTTTAATTTAAAATTTAAATTAATACAAAAAACTATGATTTAAAAATTATAATTAAAATTTGAATGAATAATTCAAAAAAATATAATTAATTTTGAACTTAATTTAAAAACAAAATAAATAAAAATAATGAAAGTTTTGAAATTTGGTGGAACTTCTGTTAAAAACTCGGAATCAATTCACAGAGTTTATGAAATAATTAAAAATCAAATTAATAATAATGAAGAACTTTTAATTGTCGTTTCAGCTATGTCAGGTATTACAGATTTGTTTTTAAAAGTTTCAGAAACTAATGATGAAAAAGAATTGTCAGAAAGTTTAAATGCTATTAAATTAATTCATTTGAATGAAGTTGAAAAATTAAATTTAGGTGAAGATGTAGTAAATTATATCAATAAAGAGTTTATTTCACTTGATTCATATTTTGAAAATAATTATAAGGATTTTAACAAAAAAGCTCATTATGATAGAATAGTAAGTCTTGGTGAAGTTCTTAATTCATTTATAATTAATGCTTATTTTAGCAAAATGGGACTTGACTCTATTCATTTGGATTCTAGAAAACTAATTATTACTGATAATGAATTTGGTGCAGCAAATGTGATTTTCGACATTACTGAAGATAAAATAACTAATGAAATTAATAATCATAAAAATAGAGCAAAAGACAAAAACAAATTACAAAATATATTTGTATGTGGAGGTTTCATCTCTTCTTCTATTGACAATAAATATACTACTTTAGGTAGAGGTGGGTCTGATTTTACTGGTGCAATATATGCATCAGTGTTAAATGCAAACTCTTTGGAAGTTTGGACTGATGTTGATGGTATTTTGACTTGTGACCCAAAATTAATTAAAAATGCGAAATTGATTAAACATTTATCTTATTTGGAGGCAGCAGAATTAGCATACTTTGGTGCAAAGGTATTACATCCCAAAACTATTTTGCCTGCAGTCAAAAAAAATATTCCAGTAATAGTTAAAAACACATTTAATCCGGATAATTATGGAACTGCTATATATGATAAAGAAAATAATCCTAAAAGAATAAAAGCAATTGCTTTTAGAAAAAATATAATACTAATTAATGTTATTTCAAATAGAATGTTAGGTGCTTATGGGTTTTTAAATAATGTTTTTGAAATTTTCAAAAAATATAAATCTTCAGTTGATTTGGTAGCAACTTCTGAGGTTAGTATATCTTTGACTATAGATAATTCAGAGAATTTAAATAATATAATTGATGAATTAAAAACATTTTCTGAAGTAACTTTTACCAAAGAGAATGCTATTGTTTCAATCATAGGCGAAGGAATTAAAAAAACATCAGGAATAGCAGCAAGATTTTTTGGTGTTTTAAGTGATATTAATATTTCAATGGTGAGTGTGGGAGCATCTGAGGTAAATTTAAGTATTGTACTAAATCAAGAGGATTTAGAAATTTGCGTAAAAAAATTACATAACGAGTTTTTTGAAAAAGAAGTATTGGATAATGAAGTTTTTTCAAATCTTTAAATATACAATGATATTAAGATTAGAATTTTAGGTATTAAATTAATAAATTAATAAATTAATAAATTAAATCAATTGAGAAATAAATGAATAAAATTGGCGAAGTAGATATAAAAGAATTGGCGGAAAATTATGGTACACCACTTTATGTGTATGATAAGAATAAAATTATAGAAAATTATAATAAATTAAAATCTGCTTTTATTACTAATTATGATAAAACAAAAATCCATTTTTCTGTCAAATCAAATAGTAATATTCATATACTTAGAATATTTAAAGAATTAGGGGCAGGAGCTGATTGCTCTTCACCTATAGAATATAAATTAGCAAGATTAGCTGGATTTGAAGATAAAAATATCTTATATACTGGTAATTATGAATTACCCGAAGATTTTAACGATGTTGCATTTTCTGATGATTCTAAAATAAATTTAGATGATATAACTTCTTTTGATAGACTGAAAAAAGTAAATATACCTAAAAGAATATCATTTAGAATTAATCCTGGTGTAGGTAGAGGTGGATTTGAAGGTATTACAACTGGAGGAACTGAAGCTAAATTTGGTATTCCATACGAGAAGGCATTAGATGCTTACAAACTTGCATTGGATAATGGAGTTGAAAGATTTGGTATTCACATGATGACTGGTTCAAATAATTTGGAACCTTACTTTTTTGCAGAAATAGTAGATAAATTAATGATGATTGCTGGGGATTTGTTTAATAAAATAGGTAAAATACCAGAATATGTTGATATAGGCGGAGGTTTTGGAATTCCATATTCTAATGATGAACAAGAGTTAAATATTGAACGCACAGGACAAATGGTAACTGAAGTATTTAAAGAAAAATGTGAAAAATATGGTTTTGGTACACCTGAGTTAGTTTTGGAACCAGGTAGATATTTGACAGCAAATGCTGGTTATTTAATATCAAAAGTAACAGCTATAAAACATAGTTATAAAACTTTTGTTGGTCTGGATTCTGGTATGAATACACTAATTAGACCTGCTTTATATGGAGCTATACATAGAGTAGAAGTTTATGATAAAGAAGAAAATACACAAGTTGTAAATTTATGTGGACAAATTTGTGAGAACTCTGATATATTTGCAAAAAACATACCTTTTCCAAATGTAGAAGAAGGAGATATTGCAATTTTTAGAGATGCTGGTGCTTATGGTTATGTTATGGCATCTAATTATAACAATAGATTTAGACCAGCCGAAATATTGATTGATAAAAATGAAGTAAAAGTAATTCGAAGAAGAGAAAATTTCGATGATTTTATGAATTTATATGAAAATTTGTAAAACTTTAAAAAAAATATAGAATATTATAAATAATCCTTGCTCTAATTATGTTTTAAAAATATTAATTTACAACAATTAAAACTTAATTTATAAAATATCGTCAATAGTCTTGAATTTGATAAATTCAAGACTATTTTTCTTTAAATTATTATAAAAAAAATCAAAACCTATGTTAAAATTTATAACAAAATTATTTGGTGGTTCAAAATCTGATAGAGATGTAAAATTATTATCACCATTAGTTGATGAAATTAACGAAAATTATGCAAAATTAAATAATCTTTCTGATGAACAATTAGCAAATAAAACAAATGAATTTAGAGAAATTATTAAGTTAAAGACAAATGATTACGAAAACGAAAAAACAGAAATTGAATTAAAACTTAAAGAAGCTGACTTAACTCCGACTGAATTATTAGGTCTACACGATAGAATAAAAGAGTTAGAAGATTTTATTTTTACTTCAACTGAAGAAATATTAGATGATATTTTAGCTGAAGCATTCGCAACAGTCAAAGAAGTAACTAGAAGATTAAAAGAAAGATCATTTACTTATGAATATGCTGGTAATAAATCTACTTGGGATATGGTACCTTATGATGTTCAATTAATTGGTGGTATTTCTATTCATCAGGGTAAAATTTCTGAGATGCATACTGGAGAAGGTAAGACTCTTTCAGCAATTTTGCCTATGTATCTTAATGCCCTTCCACAAAAAGGAATACATTTAATTACAGTAAATGACTATTTGGCGAAAAGAGATTGTGAGTGGATGAAACCAGTATTTGATTTTTTAGGAATTACAGTTGGTGCTATTCAAGCAAATCAAGATCCTGATATTAGAAAACAAATTTACGATTGTGATATATCTTATGGAACAAATAATGAATTTGGTTTTGATTATTTAAGAGATAATATGGTTAATGATGTGGAACAAATGGTTCAAAGGGGGCATTGGTTCGCAATAGTAGATGAAGTTGATTCTGTATTGATTGATGAAGCAAGAACACCATTAATTATATCTGGAGCAGTTGCGAAAACTGACCAGAGATTTGAACTAATGAATCCAAGAATAAAAAGATTAGTTGACATACAAACAAAATATGTAAATCAATTGGTAAATGATTTTGCTAATTTATATTCTTCATCTAAAAAAGAAGATAAAGAAGAAGCTGGTAAATTTGTTTTTACTGCCTTTAGAGGTATGCCAAAACATAAAAGATTAATGAAATACTTACAAGAGCCAGAAGTACAAAAATTAAAACATAATACTGAATTATTCTATTTGAGAGATCAAGGTAGAAATATGCACGAAATTGATGAGTTGTTATATTTTACTATTGATGAGAAAAACCATCAAATTGATATTACAGAAAAAGGTAGAGATTTACTTTCAACTGATCAAGAAGATCCAGATATGTTTTTGATTCCTGATATTGCGACTGAATTAAGTGCTATAGAAGGTAATTTAGAACTTACTCCTGAAGATAAACAAAGTAGTATAGATAAAGTTAATTTATTATATGCAGAAAGAAACGATAGAATACAAACTGCTTCTCAATTATTAAAAGCATATACTTTGTACGAAAAAGATATTGAGTATGTCGTACAAGAACAAAAAGTGATGATTGTAGATGAACATACTGGACGTATTTTAGATGGTAGACGTTATTCAGATGGATTACATCAAGCAATAGAAGCAAAAGAAAATGTAAAAGTTGAAAAAGATACTCAAACTTTAGCAACTATAACATTACAAAACTATTTTAGAATGTATAATAAATTAGCTGGAATGACTGGAACTGCAGCAACAGAGGCAGCAGAATTTGAAAAAATTTACTCATTAGATGTAGTTACAATTCCTACAAACAAACCAATTTCGAGAAGTGACCAGAATGATGTAATTTATAAGACAAAAAGAGAAAAATATAATGCTATTGTAAATGATGTTAGAGACTTATTAAATTCTAATAGGGCAGTTTTGGTTGGTACGGCAAGTGTAGAAGTTTCAGAAATATTGAGCAAAATGTTTCAAAGAGCAAATATAAAACACAATGTTTTAAATGCTAAACAACACGAAAGAGAGGCTGAAATTGTTGCAACAGCAGGAAGAAAAGGAGCAGTAACTATTGCTACAAATATGGCTGGTAGAGGAACAGATATTAAAATTGATAGTGAAGTCAAAAAAGCTGGTGGTCTTGCAATTATAGGTTCTGAACGACATGACTCAAGAAGGATTGACAGACAATTAAGAGGTCGTTCTGGAAGACAAGGTGATCCGGGTAGTAGTAAGTTTTATATTTCATTAGAAGATAATTTGATTAGATTGTTTGGAGCTGGTGGAGACAGAATTGCAAATGTTATGGATAAATTAAATATTCCAGAAGGTGAAGCAATTGAACATAGTTTGATTACCAAATCAGTAGAGAGTGCTCAGAAGAAAGTAGAAGAGAACAATTTTGCAATGAGAAAAAGATTATTAGATTATGATGATGTAATGAATCAACAAAGAGAAGTAATTTATACTCGTAGAAGACAAGCCCTAAAAGGCGAAAGAATGAAAGGACTAATATTTGAATATATAGAAGATTTGGCTGCCGATTGGTATGATGAATTCCATAGTTCAAGTAATGTGGCTGAAGTAATTGATATGGTAAGAAAAGTGATTTTATGTGATATCAAACTTACAAAAGAAGAATTTGACAAAATGGGTAGAGATAATTTTGTTAAATTAATAGAAGAAACAGCCCTTAAATTCTACGAAAGAAAAGAAGATATGGTTGGTACTGAATTAATGAAATATCTTGAAAAAGTAGCTGTATTACAAACTATTGACGAAGAATGGAGAGAACATCTTAGAATTATGGACGAACTTAAAGAAGGTATACATTTACGTTCTTATGCCCAAAAAGACCCATTATTAGAATATAAGCAAGAAGCTTTTATTGCATTTGTGAATTTGATTAAAAGTATTAATAAAGAATCAGTAAATTTTGCATTTAGATTTTTTCCACAATTATTAAATCAAAATCAACAAGTTTCAAAACCAAGAAATATTATCAATGAAAAAAACACTAATGTAACAAAAAATTTAAAATTTGAGCATTCTGATGTAACACCATCTTATGTTGTCGGGCAATCTGGAAACATTAATCCACCAAGTAATAAAGCAAAAGACACTACAACTGAGAATAGAACTTATAAAAGAATTGAAACGAAATACGGTAGAAATGATATAGTTAAAGTTAGATATCCTGACGGTTCTATAAAAGAGGCTAAATTCAAAAAAGTTGAAGAAGAAGTGGCTGCTGGTTCACTAACTATTATAGATTAATTTTATATATGAAAGAATTAATAAAAACATAATACAAAAAACTAACATAAAAATAGGGGAATTAATAATTTCCCTATTTTTATTTATTTATAATATAGAATATTAATCATTATCTTTGAGATTACAATCAAAATTGGCACTAACTGGGCAATGGTCAGAAATATTATTGCTTTGGTCTTTATCATAAACTATATTAAAATTATAACCTCTTTCACTACTTTTAATAAATCTATTCATAACAGAGTTTGATACGAAAATATGGTCTATTGAATATAAAGATTTATATTTACAACTTTTAAGTTCAGAAGTTAGAAATTCACCATTTTTATTATTTATTAGTGATAATAAAGATGGGTCTTTTTTTCTGATTGGTGAATCGTTAAAATCCCCAACTACAATTATGTCTTTTTCTTTGCCGTTGTTTAAAATGGAATCAACAAACAAACTCATTTTTTCAGCCTGCTCTGTTCTTATATTTACACTTCTTTCTTTTTTCTCTTTAGTATTATCAAATCGAGAAGTAGATTTAAAATGAACATTTGAAATTACAAAATCGAAATTATCTTTTTTGGCAACTAAAACTAATGCAGGTCTTGTTGAACGGTTTGCAAAATCAACTTTATCATAAATATAATTTTTAGTAATTTTTAATTTTGTGTTGTAAAGGTAAGCAATATTTTGAGCAGATTTATTGTCAGAGATAATAAATTTATATTTTTTCAAATATTTTAAAATTCTTTTGATTGCACCTGCATTTTCAATTTCTTGTAGCGCAACTATATCCGAATTTAATTCACTTATAACTTTTGCAATTAATTCGTAATCATTTTCAGTTCTATCTTTTCTGTCATTTATACCGTCTCCTAACCATTCAATATTAAATGTAGAAATCACTAATTCATCTTTAATAAATTGTGGATAGAATGCTTTATCACTTTTGCTATTAAGTTCTTTGTGTTTTAGATTTAGAGTTTCATCTAAATTAATATTATTATAGATTTCGAAACCTACATAAATTAATGCTATATAAAATATTATTTTTTTTATCATAAAATCTATTAGTTAATTTGGTTAGTAATTTAGTTACTCTTCTAAAGCAAATTTAACGGCATCTCTAATTTTATCAAAACTAAAAATATTAATCTTTGAATTTAAGAATTGAATTTTATTATTTTTTGGTATGATTGCATTTTGAAATCCTAATTTTGATGCTTCGTTTAATCTTTGTTCAATATTAGTTACTGACCTAATTTCACCAGTTAAACCAATTTCCCCAATAATAATCAAAGATTTTTTAATTGGTTTATCGGTTATCGAACTCATTAGTGAAATAATTATTGATAAATCTAATGCAGTATCGTTAAAGTATGCTCCACCAGCTATATTTACATAAACATCATTTTTGAAAAAAGGAGTATATAGTTTTTTTTCTAATACTGCAATTAGTAATAATAATCTTTTATGTTCAAAACCTGATATATTACGCTGTGGCAATGAAAAGTTAGTAGGTGTAACCAAAGCTTGAACTTCCAATAAAATTGGTCTGGTACCCTCAATTGTTGATGAAATGCTAATTCCTACTTCATCAATTGAATGAGATTCTAAAAACAAATTAGATGGGTTTGATATTTCACTTAATCCGTCATGTAACATTTCAAAAATACCTATTTCTGAAGTAGAACCGTATCTGTTTTTTAGAACTCTCAATATTCTGAAGTTACTACCTTTTTCACCTTCAAATTGTAAAACAGTATCAACTATGTGTTCTAATATTTTGGGTCCTGCAAGATTGCCTTCTTTGTTTATGTGTCCAATAATTAATATTGGGATATTAGTTTTTTTGGCTAATCCAGCTAAAATGGCAGTACATTCTCTAACTTGAAGAATTGACCCTGGGGTAGAGTCAATATTAACACTATAAATAGATTGGATTGAATCTATAATAATAAAATTAAAAGACTTAGATTTGATAATATCTAAGATGTTCTCTAATTTATTTTCAGCAACAACTCTTAAGTCAAATTGTATATCTTTAATTCTTTCAGCTCTTGACTTTATTTGGATTAAAGATTCTTCGCCAGTGATATAGATAGGATTATATTGACTTAAATTAGAACTCGTTTGTAATAACAAAGTAGATTTACCAATACCTGGGTCACCGCCTAATAACACGACGCTTCCAGGAACAATTCCACCACCCAAAACTCTATCAAATTCGTTGATATTTGTTACTAATCTATTTTCATCACTATATTCTATTTCAGAAATAGATTTAATAGAATAGTCTTTATTCGGTTTAGTAAGTATTTTACCTTTTCTATCAGTATCACTAATAACTTCAATAATTGTTTCCCATTCTCCACAAGTAGTACATTTACCTAACCATTTGGGGTAAATGGCACCACATTCTTTGCATACAAACTGAGATTTGGATTTCATTAATATTTGAAATGTTTTGAGCTATTAATTAAAACTTTATTTAATTAATAAAAATATGAAGATGTAATTTAATAATTAATTATTATTTATTTTAATACTTTGCCAATTAAAATTAATAATTCAGTTTCTATTAACTTTAAATTAAATTTAGAATCATTTAATTTTTGCATTGCTCTTAGATAATTTAGTTGAGTTTGTCTGGCATCTAAAGAATTTATTTTGCCTAAATTATAAAGGTCTAAATTCTTTTCATAATTTAATTTAGAAAGTTTAATTCCTTTTTGATCCAAAATTATCAATTCTTGATTTTTTTGGTAATTATAGTAAAGATTTTGAATTGTTGTTTCAATCTGCATTTTTAGATATTCAATATTAATATCTTGTATTGTAATATTGATTTCAGCATTTTCACTTTGAAGACTTGTTTTATTCCCATCAAATAAATTAATCTGTAATTGCAAACCAGCTTTAAGAATATTAGCTTCATTAAATAATTGAAATCCTTGATCTGCTGTTGTTCTTGAATAGTTATATCCACTATTAAAAATCAGTCTTGGTAAGTAGTTAGTAGCAATTAATTCTTTATCTAATTCAGCAATTTCTCTTACTTTAATAGCTTTATTTATTGAACTATTATTTTCAAAAGCATTTTCTAAAAGATTATCAACTTTATCAAAATATGTGATTGATAAATTGGTATCTAAATTATAATCTTTATTTGTTTTATTTCCAAGTATTAGATTTATATTTCTAATTGAATTTTTGAATTCAATTTCAGCTCTAATTAAATTAGAACTATCTGCATTAATATCAACTTCTGATGATAATAAATCTATACTGTTGTTTAATCCAAATGATGTTTTTGTTTTTGTTAATTCATATTTTTGATTTGATAAGTCTATTATTTTTTGAAATAAATTAATGTTTTGTTGTAATTTGACTGCATTAAAATAACTAATTGATAATTGTTTTATGTTATTTTCAATTGTAATTTGTATATCGATATCTGATTGAGATTTTTGGAGTTTAAATTTGTCATAATTTTTAAACATTGCAAATCCATCAAATAAAGTCCAATTTAATTCTACACCAGCATTAAGATTGTTATTATTAGCATTATCTGCAATGATTTTGTTTCCATTAAATAAATCAGTTTCAGAATTTGTCAATTGGTAATTATAACCAGAATTAGCATTGATACTTGGCAACATACCGGAGTTGCCAGCGGTTAAATTGTTACTTACAATTTCATTAGATTTTTTTATTAATTTAATATTATAATTATTTTCCAATAACAACTTTATTGCATCTTGGAATGTTAATAATTCTTGAGATTGCAAACTATTAATATTAAAAATTATTATAATTAGTAAAAATATGTAGGAATTTTTATAGGACATTATTTTTGAAATAAAGAATTAAATAAATTAAGTGTTAAATTTGGAATTTTTTTCTATTATTAAAATTGGTTCAACTTCTTCTCTTGTTGGCATATACCCATTTTTAATTTTGAATATCAATCGTTTAAAATCATTAGCCAAAATTACCAATGAAGGTAACATTAGCAATATAAAACCAGTTGCAAAAACTAACCCCGCAGAAAGTGATATAGCAATAGGTATTAAAAACTGTGCTTGAGGAGAAGTCTCTAATACTAATGGATATAAACCAGCAGCAGTAGTAATAGTAGTTAGAATTATAGGTCTAAATCTTGAAATTGCAGCTTCTTTGATTGAATCAGTGAATGGCATCTGTGATTTTAGATTAGAGTTAAATTGACTTAAGAAGACAATAGAATCATTAACAATTATACCACTTAAAGCCACAACTCCATAAAAAGACATTATATTAACCATCATTCCTTGCATCCAATGCCCCCAAATTGCACCTAAAACACCAAAAGGAATTAATAATACTACCAATAATGCTTGAAGAAATGAATTTAGAGATAAAGCAATCAAAATATAAATTATTATATAAGCAATAGGTAATAATACTATTCCTTGTTGTAATTTTGAAATTAATCTTTGTTGTCCAGAGACTACAGTCGAAACACTACTATATTTTTTTAAAATTGGGGCTAAAATCTCTTCTTTAATTTTACTATTTATTTTAGGAATTTCTGCCCTTGGGTCTTTTGTTTGAGCATCAACTGTTATTTCTCTTTTGCCATCTATGTGATTGATTTTAATTGACCCTCTTTCGATTTTATAAGTTATTAAATCAAGTAGGGGGATTTCTTGTCCAGATAAAGATTTTATTCTCATATTTTCAAAGTTAGAAATATTATTTCTATTTTCTAAATTATATCTCACCCAAACTCTAATTTCATCACCATTTCTTTGTAATCTTTGAATCTCATCACCAAAAAATCCTTGTCTAATTTGTTTAGTGATTTCTGCACTTGTAAATCCTAAAATATATGCTTTTGATTTGAGATTTATGTTTATTTCCTTAGTTCCTTGTGGGTCATTATCACCAACATCTCTCAGGTCGGGAATACTTGACATTGCAAATTTTAGTTCTTCTTTAGCTTTTCTTAATTCATTCAGATTTCTTGATACCAAAGATATTGATATAGGTTTACCAAAAAAAGAACTGCTGCCAAATTCTGATTTTTCTACTTCATACAAATCTCCAACTTTTTCTCTAATCTTTTCAGCAATTACTTGAGAATTCAATTTTCGGATATTCTCATCCATTAATATAATTTGCAAATTACCACTATTTCCTGATTGATCTCCAACTGCATTTAGTAAAGCTCTTCCTTGAGTAGAAGTTGCAATATTTTTGGTAATTTTTTCAATTACTTGTTTTTTGTCTTCTCTATCTTTTGTTAATTCTCCACTTACATCCCAGGCAGCTTTTTCAATTCTATTTAATATCTCCAATGTTTTTGTTTCTCTTGTACCAGATGGAAGTTCAATATTAATATTAAAAGTATTAGCGTCAATAATTGGAAAAAAAGTAAATTTAATTATACCACCTTCTATCGCACCAAAACTTATAATCACAAAAGCTATTGCTATAGCAAAAGGAAAAGATTTATGTTCTATAGTAAAGTCTAAAATTTTGGCATAAATATCATCTCTTAAGTAATTAAATACCTTATTGAATTTCTTTCTAATTTTGCTTTCTTTTAATTTACCAGACAAAGCTTTTGAATGTGCCAAATGTGATGGTAATATAAAATTAGCTTCTAATAGCGAGAAAATCAAAGCAAATATAACAACAAAAGCCATATCTGCAATTCTTGGTCCTGGTGTATCAATAAAGAAGAATGGCAAAAATGCGATAATAGTAGTTAAAATTGAGAATAAAATCGAAATACTAACGTGAGAAGTACCAACTGATGCAGCAATATAAGCAGGTGCCCCTTTTTCATATTCTTGATAAACTTGTTCAGCGATAACAATACCGTCATCAACAACAATACCTACAGCAATTATACAACCCAACAAAGAAATTACATTAATTGTATAATCAAATAAATAAGCAAATAAGAACATTCCAGAAAAACTAAATGGTATTGCCAAAGCAACCCAAAAAGAAATTCTCCAATTTAAAAATAATGTCAAACAAATTACAACTAAAATAATACCACTTACACCATTATTTATAAGTAATTGAATTCTTTGTTTTAATGAAATTGCACCGTCTTCTAATACTTCCGCTTTGATTACTTTATTTTGAGAATTAAAGGTTGTTATGTATTTTTCGATTTTTTCAGAGATTTTTAATATATCTTCGCCTAATAATTTATTTATAGTTATAATAACGGCGGGTTTACCATTCAAATAAGTTCTTACAGGAGATTCTGACCAAGTATTTTCAATTTTAGATATGTCTTTTAGTCTTACAATTGAGCCATCTACATTGGTTCTTACTATATAATCTAACAATTCATCGGCATAATATTTTTTATTCTCTAATCTAATCAACAAATCTTCGTTTGAAGTTTTGATAGTTCCAGCAGTTATATCTAAATTGTTTAATTTTAGTGAGTTAGAAACTATATCAAAAGTAAGATTGTATTCTTTTAATTTATCTTCATTTAAATTTATTACTATTTCTTCGCTTGGGAAACCAATATATTTTATTTGAGAAATTCCGCCAATATCTCTTAAATCATCTTCAATTTTTTTGGCAGCATTCTTTAAAGAAATTAAATCTACTTTGGAATTAGCAGAGGTCAGTGCAAAACTATAAACAAATTCCGAAACAGGTCTTACTGAAACCACAGCAGGTTCCATACTTGCAGGAAATGAATTAATTCTATCCACTGCATTTTTTACATCAATAAATACATCGTTAACGTCAAATTCTTGAAGCGTTTCGATAGTTAAAGAACCAGAATTTTCTTGTGAGTTAGATTGAAATCTCTCAATTCCTTGAATACCTTTTAGGTTATCCTCTATTTTTTGTATAACACTCGTTTCTATTTCTTCTGGAGAAGCACCTGGATATATAATAGATACATTTATATTTCTACTTGGTACTTCAGGGAAAAAAGAAGTTTGCATTTTGAAAACTGCTAATATACCTAATCCAAAAACCAAAAGTTTGAATGAAGTGGACCAAATAGGGAATTTAATGAATGATAAAATTAATTTTTGCATTATTTCAGATTTTGATTTTTTTCGAAAGTATTTAAGAAGTGATTTACAATATTTAATAATAATCAAATTACTCAATTACTCAATTACTTTGACTTTTGTACCTTCAATAATATTGACCATAGTTTCAGGTATAACAAGGGTACCTTCTTTCAAACCAGTTATATAAGCAAACTCGGAATCTAATTTAATTACATTAATTAATTTTTTATATAACCTTTCTTCATTAATAACATAAATATATTTATTATTAATTAATGCTTTGCGAGGGAATTTATAAACATCACTAATTTCATTACTCAATAAGTTAACTTTTAGATACATTCCATCTTTTAGCTTATTGTTGTTTAAATTCAAATAAGCTTTGACAGTTTGAGTAAGAGGGTCAATTACATCACTTATTCTATTTATTTTAGCTTCAAAATATAAATTCAAATCATCATTTGATATTTCTACATTAGTTCCAATTTTAATAAAATTTAGTTCGCTTAATGGAATTGAAATATCTAATTCATAGTTATTAGATGAGGCAAATTCACCTAATTTCATACCAGACCTAACTAAACTACCTTGGTCAACAAGACTTTGAATTACTTGTCCATCAAATGGTGCTTTGATAATATATTTGGAAAGTTTTTGTTCAGTTGACAAAATAGAATAATAAAGTTTATAAATCTGTTTATTAGAAATATAAAATTTTTCTTGATTATTATTTGGCTCAGGTAGGGAGTCTAATTTATTATTTATATCAAATCGCTCTAAGTAATTATTCCATTTGTTAAATGATTTTGGGTAATCTGTTTTAAAATCAGGTAAAATTTGTGTAATTAAATTTAATAATTCACTTTTTTGAGATAATAAATTATATTCCATTTCTTTGGAGTCAATTTTAAATAGAACTTCATTATTATTATAATTAATTCCATTTTTAAATGCTTTATTATTTTTTTCTAATAATCCAGTTACCTCTGAATATAACTCTATTTTAGAATAAGATTTTAATCTACCATAACTACTTATATTAACAATATGTTTTTTATAGTTAACTGTATCAACTTTTACATATTTTATTACTTCTTTGAACTTCTCAACTTTGGTTTCTTTTTGACTACTTTTGAATGCAAATCGGACAACAAATGCTAGTAAAATTATAGAAAGTGGAATGATAAAATAGTATTTTTTGTTCATAATATGAATATTTTTTATTTTTGTATATACAACAAAAATATAAACTTATAAATTGAAGATTTATTTTCGTATTTTATTATTTATTTAGAAATTTTTCAACTGCCATCAATTCAAAATCAAAGCCATTGAAAATTCCAATTTGTGGAGAATTGAACCATTCACCTAAATTAATATAAGTTCCGGATTGTTTCATAGATGAATTATTGTAGTTGTGTTTATGATATTCTTTTCTATGTTTATGTCCCATTATTACATAATCGTAACCTTCTTCGATTTTGTTAATTGCAAATTGTTTAAGTCCATCATCATCACTATAATTTTTTTTGTCTGTGAAATTCCTGCTTTTTTGGGAACTATTTGACGCCAAACTTATTCCAATGTCTGGATGTATAATTCTATATAGATAATTTGATATTTTACTTCTCAACACTTTTTTAAGTAATAAATATCCATAATCGTTTAATGCTTTTCCATCACCATGTGAGATATAAAATTTTTTATCGCCTAATTTAATAGACAAGTCATCTTTAATTATGTTTATACCTAATTCATCTTCAAAAAACTTATAATGTCCAAAATCGTGATTTCCAATTAAATAGTTTATTTTTATATTTTTAGATTTAAGATTATATATTTCAGCAAGAGTTCTATAAAAATACTTTGGAATTACTGTATTATAATCAAACCAAAAATCAAAAATATCCCCAACCAAAAATATCTCTTGTGCATCAATAGAGATTTTTTTTAATAGGTCTAAAAAAACATCTTCTCTTGATTTATCTTCTTCTCTTTTAAGAAATCCAAGATGTAAATCTGAAATAAAATAATACATTATTTTTTTTAGTTTTAAATTAAAATGAAACATTTATTGATATTTAAAGTACTATCTATGTGTAATTTAAGTAATAATTATTAAAATTTAATAAATCGCATTAATACTTATTTTCCATAATATAATTAACAAAATTATAAAATAAATTTATTTAATTTGAATATTTTATATAGATTTGTGTATAACTTAATATTAATCTATATAATTTATAAATAATTTTATTTTAAAAAGAACGTTTACAAACAAAATTATTAATTTGAGAGCAAAAATGTTGTTAAAATCTTTATCTTTTTCTAAGTTTTTAAAAGTAATTTTTTTACTTTTAGTTTGTATTTCATATAACACTTATTCAATTACTACTGAAAAAATGATGCAAGTAGGAGAGTATTTGGAGTATGAAGTTTCATTTTTAGGTGTCAATTTAGGTGTTATTAAAACATATATAGAAGCATCAACGGATATTAATGGAATACCTGTTTACAAAACTAAAGCAACAATGAAATCTAATAATGGGATACCATTTTTAGATTTAGATGCTTCTTTTGAAAGTTGGATGGATAAAAGTCTTGGTTTTAGTCATAAATTTACTTCTAATGTTAAGAAAGATGAAAAAGTATGGGATTTCCAACAATTAGAATTTAATTATCCTGAAAAGTATTATGATTTTACAAAATGGACAAATAACAAACAAGTAGAAGTAAAAAGAATAAATACAAATAAGAAGTGGAATGACGGCTCTTCATTATTCTTTCTATCAAGAAAATTTATAGATATCAAAAAATCAATAAAAGTACCAACAATTATAGACGCTGATACTGCTTTGACTACTTTAAATTATTACTACAAAAGAGAAAATATTGAAATAGATGCAGTAAAGTATCCAATTAAAACAATATATTTTGATGGAAAAGCTGATTGGGAAGGTGTTTATGGACTTAAAGGCACTTTTGAAGGTTGGTTCAGTGACGATGAAGCAAGTGTTCCAATTTTAGCTAAAATGAATGTTTATGTAGGTAAAGTAAATATAAAATTGATTAACTGGAAAAGAGAGGGGTGGCAACCACCTAAAGGTAACTAAATTTAGTTGATATATTTAAGTTAATATAATACAAACTAAGCGTCTTAAAATTATATACATCATATAGTTCCAGTAACAAAAATAGTAAAAATAGTAAAAAGTATTGCAAATTAGTAAAGATTAGTAAAGATTTGTATAACTTTAATTTTATAATTCAAATCTAATACAATTGGAAAATAATTCTAAATTAAATTTTTATGATTTCATCAAACAATCTTTAAAATTTTTAAAACCTTTTAAGTTTTTATTTATTTTAACTATTCTACTCAATACCCTTTTTTCTATTTTAAGTGCATTATCTATTGCACTTATAAAACCTATTATTTCATATATTTTTGATATAAATAATAAAAACGAGTCAAATTCTGATTATCAAAATTCTGTATCAAATAATTTAAATACAGATTTACTTTCTAATCTAAAAGATAAATTTTATAAATTCATTAATGACTTAGTTTATAATCAAGATATTGAAACTACTTTATACAATTTAGCATATTTGATAGTTGGTGTTTTTGTTGTCAAAAATATTGTTAAATATATTAGTTCATTTACTAATGTGAAGTTAGAAGAAGGAATAATTAAATATATCAGAGATGAGTTATTTAATAAACTTGTTTCACTTCCGATGGAATATTATAACAAGTCTAAACAGGGTTATATTTTATCTATTGTTAATAATGATGTTGGTACTTTAAATTCAACAACTATTTCGGTTATAACAAATATATTAAGAGACTTAATACAAATAATAATATTTCTATTTCTGCTTCTTTCAATTTCACCAAAATTAACTTTAATTGCTTTTAGTACGAGTATAGTAAGCTTAATAATAATGAAATATTCTATTTCCTTTTTAAGAAAATATTCAAGCAGAATGCAAAAAGCAATGTCAGATTATACGACTATTTTGCAAGAAACTATATCAGGCATTCGAGTAATTAAAGCATTTAATTCAGAAAGGATAGTTTTAAATAAATTTGAAGATCAAACTAAATCTTATGTAAAATCAGCTGTTAAATTAAATAAAATCAATGCATTAGTGCCAGCAGTTAATGAAATAATGGCTATTAGTGCATTATCAATTGTATTAGTTGTGGGTGGTTTGGGAGTTGTTGTTTATAAAAATATTCAACCTGATGACTTAATGACTTTTCTTTTTTCACTTTTTGCAATTATGACACCAATTACATTAGTTGTTAATAATATTAATAATTTTCAAAGAGGTATTGTTTCGGGTGAGAGAATTTTTGAGATTTTGAATACTGATGAAAAAATAATTTCTGGTAAATTGTTGAAAGGTAAATTTGAACAAGGTATAAAATTTCAAAATATAAATTTTGCTTACAATGTAGTCAATATTTTAAAGAACATTAATTTTGAAATATTTAAAGGTCAGAGGATAGCTTTAGTTGGGTCTAGTGGAAGTGGTAAATCAACAATTTTAGATTTGCTTATTAGATTTTATGATACATCAAGTGGTGAGTTAATAGTTGATGGCGTAAATATCAAAGAATATGATTTAGTATCTTACAGAAATTTATTTGGAATTGTATCACAAGAAAATTTATTATTTAATGACACTATAGAAAATAATATTAAATTTGGTAATAATGATTTATCAAATGAAGAGATGATAAATGTTTGTAAATTGGCAAATTGTTACAATTTTATTAACAAATTAGACAATAAATTTGAAACAATCGTTGGAGATAAAGGTGTAAACTTATCTGGTGGAGAAAGGCAAAGAATTGCTATTGCTCGGGCTTTAGCCAAAAATCCTGAAATAATAGTTTTTGATGAGGCAACATCAGCTTTGGATGCAGAATCAGAAAAATTAGTACAAGAAGCAATGAACCATATTTTGGATACAAGAACTTCGATTGTAGTAGCACATAGATTATCAACTATTATAAATTCCGATGTGATTTTTGTTTTTGAAAACGGAGAAATTGTTGAATTTGGTTCACATTTAGAATTAATTAAAAATAATGGAGTTTATAAAAAGCTCTATGAAATACAAAACATTAATCCCAATTAATGAAATAATGATTTTAAATATTATAAAAATATAAATTATTACAATTATAAATATTAACTAAGAAAGGCATATATGAGTTTGAATATAATGGAATTGATGAACCAAGCTAAAAAAATGCAAGAAGAAATTCAAAAGACAAAAGATAGTTTACAAAATCAAATTGTACAATCCGAAGTTGGAGCAGGTATGGTAAAAGTTTCAATGAATGGTCAATACAAAGTTCAGTCAATTGAAATTGCTGACGAATTATTTGCAAATAATGACAAAAAAATGCTTGAAGATTTGATTATTGGTGCAATTAATAAAGCAAGTGAGCAAGTGAATGATTTGATGTCGAACGAAATGAGCAAATATTCTCAAATGTTGCCCAATATTCCTGGGTTTAGCCTTTAATACAGTATAAAACACTTAAAATTTAGAATGAAAAATCAAACAGAAGCTATTGAAAATGTAATTAATTTATTTGCATCTTTGCCATCAATTGGAAGGAAAACTGCACAAAGACTTACTTTTCATTTATTAAAACAAAGTGATGATTTTATACATAAATTTGCACATAATTTAGTTGATTTAAAGATAAAAGTTAAATTTTGTTCAAGTTGTTTTAATTATACCGAGATAGACCCTTGTTCTTATTGTAGCTCTAAAAAAAGAGATAATAAAATAATATTAGTTGTTGAACAACCTAATGATGTTTCAGCAATCGAAAAAACAAATGAATATAATGGGTTATATCACGTTTTACACGGAGTATTAAATCCGTTAGAGAATATCAGCCCAGTTGATTTGAAAATAAAAGAATTAGTGTCAAGACTTGTTGAAGTAGAAGAAGTAATATTGGCATTAAATCCAAGTTTGGAAGGTGAAATAACCTCACAATATTTATTAAAAATATTAAATACTTTACAAGTTAAAGTAACAAAAATTGCAAGTGGAATACCAATGGGTGCATCTTTAGAATTTTCTGATGAAGCAACATTGTCCAAAGCGATTGAAGGAAGAGTAAATATGAATTGATAATTTATACGATTTTTTTTAATAATATCCCAAAATAAACTATAATATTCAACAATATTTAATAATTTATATTTATATTCAATAAATATTAATATAATACATCTAATTATAAATTGAAATATTATAATTAAAATAATAAATAAATGAAAAGCTTAAAAAATATATTATTTTTAGTATTTATATTAATACTTTCAGAATATAACTTGTATGCTAATGTAAATTCACCATATAATTTTTTGAGAATTATAGGGAGCGCTAGGTCTGCTGGTTTATCGGGAGCTATGCTTACAGTTGAAGATGACCCAAGTTCATTGTTTTTCAATCCTGCAACATTGCAAACTGTATCAGATAATGCACTTTCTGCAACATTTCTCAAAAATGTACTAGATATTAATTCAGGTAATATTATTTATAATTTTGGTGATTCATTTGAAGATGGTAAGTTAGCAGCTTCAATAAACTTTACAAACTACGGCTCTTTTGAATATTCAGATTTATTTAGTAGATCGGGTTCATTTAGTGGAAATGATATAACTGCTGGAGTAACTTACTCAAATATGATAGACTCAAACATTTATTATGGTATTACTCCTAAACTTGTCTTTTTTTCATTAGAAAACTCAAATTCATTGGCTTTTGCTTTAGATTTTGGGATTTTATATAAATTAAAAGACGATAGAACAAATATTGGTTTTTCGATTTTACATACTGGAACACAAATTACGAGATTAGGCAATAATACAGAAAATTTACCTACTGATGTTAGAATTGGATTTAACCATAGATTAAAAGGTTTACCTATTTTAATAAATTTATCATTAATTAGATTGGCTGACCAAACAGATAATTTTGGTCAAAAGTTTAGAAATATTGTTGCAGGTGTAGAATTGAATTTAAGTAAATATTTGGATTTGAGATTTGGATTGGATAATCAAATTAGGTCAAACATAGCACAAAGTAATGATAAAGGTATTTCTGGATTTAGTTTAGGTTTTGGTCTAAAATTAGAAGATTTTAATATAGACTACGGTTACGGACAATATACACCAGTAACGGCATTACATAGATTTACCTTTACAACAAATTTTAAAAAGATGCTATAATTAAAGTTACTTATAAATTACAAATTTAATTTTTACACAAAATATGAATACCTTAAAATCAAAAATATTAATTATTTTTATAATTAGTTTGTTTTACATTAACATTAACTTAAATGCACAAGTTAATGATAGTAAATTATCGAAAAAGGACAAAAATGAAACTACTTCAACGCTTCAAAATAAACAAAATCAACCAAATGTAGAACAAAATAATCAAGTAATTTCTCCTAATTTTATTTCTGGAGATATTGTTTTTATTTTTAATTCTTTTAATACAATTGAGCTAAAAGCAACCGAAGTTGATTCTTTTTTAAGTTCTTTAGAAAAACTAAAGATTATTATTGAAAATCCTAATTTTCAAAAACTTACATCAGATGTACCTGTAAAAGTTGATATTGAAATTCAAGCAGCAGAAAATATATTAGTTTTTTGCAATAGAATTACAATGAATGGAGCTAATGTGATTAGATATAAAAGATTTGTGAATGCAATTTATGATGCTGCAAAAATCCAACAATAATTTTCAATTATAATTTTATGATGTATATAGTAAAAATATACATGTTTATATTATGAAATATATTAAAATATACTTACTGTTTTTAATCTTTTTATTAGCCAATCACTCCACGTTTAGCCAAATTAATACTGAAGCACTTCGAAAAATTAAGCCATTTAATGGGATTTATCATAATGTTAATCTTGAATTTGGATTAAATAAAGGTAATACTGATTTATTCAGGGTTAGGACAAGTTACAGAGTAGATGTAATTGATTCGAATTATAGGACTTATGGAATAATAAATTATGAAAATTCAAGAAATAATCAAAAAGATGTTTTAAACAGAGGTTTTTTGCATTTAAGAATTATGAACAATTTTAATAGTTTAATAGAAAATGAGTATTTTTATCAAAAAGAATTTAATGATTTTACTCGATTGTTAGATAGAAATGTATTGGGCTCTAATTTAAGGTTTAATATTTTAAATTATTCAGATAGTTTATTAGAATTAAGATTTTCAGTTGCAAATGGGCTAATGTTTGAAAATGAAGTTATAAACCAGAGTTACATTTGGAAAACATATTTATTAAAATCAAATAATTATTTGAGTCTTAATTTAAATTATGATAAAAAAATAAATTTTAATACTATTTTGTATATCCAAATGGCATTTGTTCGGATATTAGATAGAAGAATATTGAATAATACTAATGTTTCTTTTGTTATAAGCAAAAATCTCAGTTTCAATTTGAGATTATCTATGTTTTATGATAAAGAACCACCGCCAAATATTAAAAATCTTGATTATGAAATTGTAAATGGACTAAATATTAATTTTTAATATATACCAATTAATATGGAAGCATTTTATCTAAAGGTGTCTCATCAATTTTTATTAAAGAGTTAGATTCAGTACAAGTAAACATTAAACTTCCATCATAATTAACACTTGGCTCAAGGTTAAAGTCCGGTAATTTTCCAGCCGAGATTACATTTGTTAAAATTCCTTTTTGTATATCCATATAAAAAATACCAACAGTATTTTGATTTGATACAGTAAAGCAAATTTCATTCTTACTAACTAATACCGGATAGGGAATAGAATAGTCAAAATATAGGTGCCAATTTTCATCTCCATTATTATCAAAACAAAATACACCATTAGATATATTACTCAAACCAGATTTATAAGTTACAACAAATAACTGCTGACTTTGTGAATTAATCGATAAATGTTTTAACATTAAGTTAAATTTTTTTTTAAAGATTAATTTGAAATTCAAATCGAAACAATATAAGTTTGATAATTCATCGTTCTCATTATTTATATTTGTCATAAAATAAATACGATTATTTGAAATAACAGGATATTTAACAATTCCGCCATTTTCTACAGGTATATTTCGAACAAATTCACCATTTTTGTTTAATACAAATATGGTATCTTTTAGTAAATTTGATTTTTTTGCCTGAACTACATATAAATTGGAATTATTATCTGTAATTAGGGTTTTATAAATATTAGAATTGAATTGTTTTGTCCAATTTAAATCACCCTTAAAATTATAACTTTGAATTAATCCATCAGTATTTGAAATAATTATTTGAGGATTTTTTGTATTTAAGATTAATGGTTCATTTATTAAAGCAAACTTTGATAAATTGATTTTGCTTTTCCAAAGTAATTTAAAATTAAGGTTATAACTTTTAAAAGTACCATCTATAAAACTTAATAAAATATTATGACTATTTTTACTTTTATTATCAATATTTATATTATTAATATAGATAATAGGTTTGTTGCTTAATATTTCATCTTCATTTAATTGGAGTTCTTTATTTAATCTTCTACCTTTGATATAAATAATCTTGTTATCTTTGCTACACAAGATATATTCGTCAATATCAAGAAAAACGACAGGAAAAATATAACCAGCATTATCTTTTATATCTAAAATTTCAGAATTGAAATATTGATTTTTAAATCTTGTGATATGTTCATAAAAATTAGTTTTGCCAGAATTTTTTATATTTACTTTTTCTTCAGAGCAAGAAATTAAGAAAATTAGTGATAATAGCAATAAGTATAGATAGGTTTTTAATTTAATCATTTTAAGTCATGTGGTTTTATTAATAAATTAATATAACTTTGATATCTTTCCGAATCTATTAATTCGTTTTCTAGAGCTTCTTTCACTGCACAACTTGGTTCATGATTGTGGGTACAACCATAATACTTACAATTTTGAGCAAATTCATCAAATTCGTGAAAATATAATCTAATTTCATTTGTGTCAAATTGCCATAATCCAAATTCTCTAATTCCAGGCGAATCTATAATACCAGAATTATTTTCAAATAAAAAGAGTTTTGAAGAAGAAGTAGTATGAATACCTTTTTGATGGAAATCACTAATTTCATTAGTATCTTGAAGTTCATCTTCTAGAATGTAATTAATGAAAGATGATTTACCAACTCCTGAAGGACCAGTAATAACTGTATAATCAACAAAATCATTGGTAATTTTAGTTTTGAGTCGTTCTATTATATTTTTATATTTTTTGTTTTTTAGTGAAATATAATATAAATCGTAACCTAATTTTTTATAGATGTCAAAATCAAATTCAAATAATTTTTTTGGAAATAAATCTACTTTGTTAATCACAATAATAACATTTAGTAGATTTTGCTCGGCAACTATTAAATATCTATCTAATAATCTTTTATTATATGGGGGAGAATCGGCAGACATAAAAACTATAACGTTAGAAATATTAGAAGCCAAAATTTGCTCTTTACTACCTTTCCCAGCTGCTTTTCGTGATAAAAACTTTTTTCTTAAAAGTATCTCTTTTATTACACCTTCAAAAGTTTCAATATCATTTTTACTTGGCATACGTTCAAATAGGACTTTATCTCCAACAACAACTAAGTTAGAATCAGATTTTGAATTGGTATTATGAGTTACAACTGCGCCTGTTATTTTACAGAAAAATATTGTGTTCCTTTTGATTGTAAAATCTTCATTCATTAACATAACTTCGAAGTTATTACCAACATTAGAAATGATTATTCCACTATAAACAAGTTCTTTGTTGTCATTAATTTCTGAGTTGTTTTTTTTAGTTAATACTTTAGTATCGTATCCTTTTACAATTTTACTTTTTTGTTTTTTATCTGCCCAAAAGTTATTTTTTTTATTTTTGTTTTTTCCTTCATTCATAAAATTAAATTACGATTTATATTTAATTAATAAAACTAAATATTATAAAAAAATCAATAAATATTGTAACTTTTTTTATTAATTTGTATTATTAATAAAAATACAAATTTAAATTAAATCAAATATTATGGAAAGAAGAAAATTACTTGAACAAATAATATCAAATTCACCTAATAAAAGTAATAAATATAGTGAAATTGATAATGTTAATGCAAAAATATTAATCCCTTCTTCATTAAAGAAATATGAAGGTGTTTGGAATAATAAGACTGCTGGACATTTATTGAGAAGAACAACTATGGGTTTTACTTATAATATGTTGGATGAAGCCAAAAATATTGGTATGAAAGAAACAATTAAAAAACTTTTTGAAAAAAAATTGCCCATTACTCTTCCAATCAATTATAATAATCCATCCGACACGGCACCACTTGGTACAACTTGGGTAAATGAAAAAAATAGAGTAACTAATGAATTTTATCGTTTTCATAGTTTGTCTGGTTGGTGGTTTGGCGAAATGTTAAATAGTGGCACAAATATAAATATGAAAATGTCGTTATTTTTATTAAATAATTTTGTAACTGAATATTCTATTGTTCAAGATGCAAGATTATATTATATTTATACGAGATTATTAATTGATAATTCACTTGGTAATTTTAGAGATATTATAGAAAAAATTACTATTGATCCTTCTATGTTATTTTATTTGAATGGTGAAAAGAATACACGTATTGCACCGAATGAAAACTTTGCAAGAGAATTATTTGAACTATTTACAATAGGAAAGGGACCATTAATAAATAGTGGTGATTATACTTATTATACAGAAGATGATATCAAAGAAGCAGCAAAAGTTTTGACTGGATGGCAAATAGATAGACTTAACAATAAAAATATTTTTAGAAGCAATAGACACGATAAAAATGATAAAAAGTTCTCATATATTTTTAATAATAAAGTAATTAAAAATAATGATGACAAAGAATATATTGATTTAATTGATATGATTTTTGAGCATCCTCAGACTGCCATTAATTATTGTAAAAAATTATATCGTTGGTTTGTGAATTATGAAATTTCTACAGAAGTTGAGACAAATATAATAATTCCAATGGCAAATTTATTGAGAGAAAATAATTATAATATTATGCCTGTTCTACAAGTATTATTGACTTCAGAGCATTTTTATGACTACCAAACAATTGGCTGTCAGCTCAAAAATCCTTTAGAATTTATAATAAATGTATATAATAATACAAATCAAAAGCAATATATGCCCGATTACATAAAACAATATGCATTAATGTATACTTGGGGAGTTGCTATTGGTGCATCACAAGAAATGACTTTGGGTGATCCTCCAAGTGTTGCAGGTTGGGCAGCATATTATCAAACTCCAAATTATTATCAGATTTGGGTAAACTCCGTTACATTGTCGGCTCGTAATGGAATAACAGATATAATGTTGAATGGAATAGGAATTAAAAGAAATGGAGTTGAAATTAAAATTGACCCCAAAATTGTAATTGAACAATTCAAAGATGCAAGCGACCCAAATATATTGATTAATGAACTCAATGATTTATTTTTTGCAATAGAATTGACAAGTAATCAAAAAGCTTATTTAAAGTTATTTTTAGTTTCTGAAGGTATACCTGATTATGTTTGGAGTTCGGCTTGGGAACAATACTTAGTAGAGCCAAATAATAAAGAAAATACAAATATAGTAGATCTAAAGTTGAGATTATTATTTGCAACTATTTTTGCAATGTCTGAATACCAACTTAACTAATATTATAAACACAAAATAAAATAAATTTAATTAAAAGAAAACATCATTAAATTACTTTTTCGGATTTAATGAGGAGAAAAATTTATGAAAAGAAGAGAATTTTTAAATAAGACAGCTTTAGCATCTACTATTCCACTTGTATTAGGTGGTTTTAATATCTCAAAATCTTCTCCAATTTTTGAATATTTAGCGAATGCTTCACAAGATGAAGACAAAATATTAGTAATTATTCAACTAAATGGAGGGAATGATGGTTTGAATACAGTAATTCCACTTGAATATTACTCTCAATTATTTAAAGCAAGACAAAATATCATTGTACCTGAAAATTCAGTTTTAAAATATAATGAAAAAGTGGGTTTACATCCATCGTTGAAAGAAATAGACAATCTTAGTAAAGAAGGTAAATTATTAACTATTCAGAATGTTGGTTATCCAGAACCTAATTTTTCACACTTTCGTTCTACTGACGTCTGGACTTCCGGCTCGGCATCTGATAAATATGTTCAGAGTGGTTGGATAGGGAGACTTTTAGACAAAAAATATCCAGAATATCCTAAGAATTATCCAAATAATAATATGCCAGACCCGCTTTCAATAACTATTGGTGGTACATTATCAATGACTTGTCAAGGTCCAATTTATAATATGGGTTTAGTTGTTAAAAATACTACGAACTTTTATGAGATGAGGACTAATGGAGAAGATATTGCTCCAAATACAAATGCTGGTCAACAATTAGAATTTTTGAGAACAATAGCATCTAAAACAAAGGTTTATACTCAAACTATTAAAACTGCATCAGAAAAAGGTAAGAATTTAAGTACATTATATCCTGCAGCAAATTCAAATAAATTAGCTGATCAGTTAAAAATTATTGCTCAATTAATTAATGGTGGTCTTAAAACACGCGTTTATGTTGCAAGTATTAATGGTTTCGATACACACGCAGGTCAGGTGGAAGAGAAGGGCAATACTGACGGTGTTCACAGTTATTTACTAAAATCAATTTCAGTGGCAGTGAACGCTTTCCAAGATGACTTGAAATTGATGAAGAAAGAAGATAAAGTTGTGGGAATGACTTTTTCTGAATTTGGTAGAAGAATTATAGCAAATGATTCGTTTGGTACTGATCACGGTGCCGCTGCTCCACTTTTCTTTTTTGGTACAGAAATTCAAAGTGGATTTTTGGGAGATAATCCAATTATACCTGAAAATGCAGTAGTGGATACAAATGTGCCAATGCAATTTGACTTTAGAGATATTTATATGAATATCTTAGTTGATTGGTTTAATTTATCTATTGCAGAGGCAGAAAGTCTTATGTTTAAGGAATTTAGATATTTGCCTATATTCAAACAAACTAACACTTCTATAAATAATCAGGGTAGTAATTCAGATATTTCAATAGGTTATAATTTCCCTAATCCTTTTGATTATTCTACTTCATTCAAGTATAAGGTAAATGAAGGTAGGGTTAAGTTATCTTTATATGATTATAGAGGTTATGAGTTGTATTTGATATTAGATGACTACAAAACAAAAGGCGAATACGAACAAACGATTTATTCTAATAATTTGAATAGTGGTGTATATTATCTGAAATTGGAGAACAATCATCAGTCTAAAATGAATCTAATTACTGTAATGAAATAGAAATATAAATTTTTGATTATATATTAATTATACTATTTATTGTAAAAAGAAGAAGGATTGAATATTATTCAACCCTTTTTTCTTTTTCAAACTAATTTAAGCTAATTTTAGAATTAGTTAATTCCTAATCTTTCAAAAATATAATCTACACTTTTGAACACATTATCATAATTAAAACAAGAGTTAATTTCTTCTTTTGTAATTACTTCCAATAATTCATTATCATTAATTAAATTATCATAAAAAGGAGTTTGTTCGTCCCAAGTTTTCATAGCATTTCTCTGCACCAAAACATAAGCTTCTTGTCTTTTCATTCCTTTTTTGGCTAACAACAATAATATTTTTTGAGAGTGGATTAATCCCAATGTTAGGTTTAGGTTTTCTTCCATCCTTTCAGGGTAAACTACTAAATTATCAATGACTTTAATCATTCTTCTCAAAGAATAATTGAGTGATATTGTAGAGTCTGGGAAGATTACTCTTTCGACACTACTGTGTGATATATCTCTTTCGTGCCAAAGTGCATTATTTTCAAAGGCAGCGACTGCGTTTCCTCTAATAATTCTCGCTTGACCGGATATATTTTCAGATGCAATTGGATTTCTTTTATGTGGCATCGCCGAACTTCCTTTTTGACCTTTCGAAAAATACTCTTCTGCTTCTCTAACTTCCGTGCGTTGTAAATGTCTTATTTCAATAGCAATTTTCTCTAATGAAGATGCAATTATTGCCAAAACTGATATAAAGTAAGAGTGGTTATCTCTTTGAATTACTTGGGTAGTAACGTTTGCGTAACCCAAGCCTAATTTATCACATACATACTCTTCTACTTTTGGTGAAAGATGCTCAAATGTACCCACTGCACCTGAAATCATACCAACGCTAATATCTTTTATAGCAGCTTCTAATCTAACTATATTTCGGCAACACTCATCAAACCAAAGGGCAAGTTTTAGCCCAAAAGTTGTGGTTTCGGCGTGGATACCGTGAGAACGCCCTACACAAACAGTATGCTTGAATTCATTGGCTCTTCTTGCTAAAATCAACTTTAAATCATTCAAATCCTTTAAAATTATTTCGCCAGCTTGTTTGGATTGCACAGCCAAAGCAGTATCTAAAACGTCAGATGAGGTCATACCCAAGTGCAGAAAACGAGAATTTTGCCCAACATACTCTTCGACATTAGTCAGGAATGCAATTACATCGTGTTTCGTTGTTTCTTCTATTTCATTTATTCTCTGTATGTCAAACTTTGCTTTTGACCTGATATCATCAATAACTGATTGGTCCAAAAGTCCAGTCTCTATCTGAGCTTCTGCTGCTAAAATTTCAATTTCTAACCATATTTTGAACTTATTTTCTTCGCTCCAAATATGTCCCATTTCAGGCAAAGTATATCTTTCAACCATAATTTTATTCTTTTAATTAAACAATTTTTATTTTACAAAATTACATCAAATTTAACAAATTATTTATATTGTGTAAAATTATAGTTAGATAATAAATTAAAGATAATAACTGTCGTGAAAGTCAGAATATAGAATTTGGTAATTATTAGGGTATTAAATTAATTATAAATCGTTATATTTGTGGGGATAAGAATTGAAAAATTAGGGAAAGGTATGGCATGAGTTTAACACAAGAACAAAAAGATTGGTTTTTTAAACTACATGAACTTACCGAAGAAGAAATTAAGATTGTGGAGGGGGCGTGAAGGAATCAGAACATATAATTGCATTTATAGATATTTTAGGATATACAAATGAGATTGAACAATATATTGAAAATAATAACCAAGCATTTTTGAAGAAAATTTATATTACAATTAAAAATTTTGAAAGAAAAATTAAAGATCTTATTATCAAATTTAAATTAATAAATAATGTTTTCAAAATTCATTATAAAATATTTTCAGATACAATTATTGTATATACTAATTTAGACATCTTATTAGAATTTAAGTATTTTGAAATAGCTTTGTTTTTTCATATGATAAGCGAAATTAACTTTATTTTTCTTGAAGCAAAAATTTTAATTAGAGGAGGTGTTGCTAAAGGCAGAGGATTTATAACAAAAAATATAATGTTCTCTAGTGCTTTAACCAAGGCAATTGAAATTGAAAAAAATCAAAGTATTTATCCTAGAATTGTAGTAGAAAATGAAATAATTGATGAAATAAAAAACATGTATAATGTAATTCTTAAGGAAAAAAGAAATGGTAGTGGTAAGTATATTATGGTAGACGTTGATTATTGTGAAACTTTATTTGATGACTTATTTGTATTAGATTGGGATTATAGTTATTTTATTAATCCATTTTATCAATTCATATTTAATATTCAATTTTATATGAGATATTTGGATACTAAATATGGAGATAGTATTGAAAGTAAAAATTGTATTGATAAAAATAATAGCGTAATAAATGAACTTGAAATACTCATTGCATCAAATATGGAGCAAAAGCATCATATTAAATTAAAATATATATGGTTGTTAAATTTTATAGATTGGCTAAGATTTAAAAATAGCAAAATTAAGTTTGACTTATTAAGATTTCATACAGATGAAGAAGCACATAAAATAGAAGATAAGAGTAATTCAGTTGCAAATGATCCAAATTATAGTTAAATAAATTAGTATAAACTTAATTTAATAAGTAAATAATATATATTATAGCCGTCTGTATTTATGTAGAATATGCATATTATATTTGTTGTTTGTTAGAAGAGTGAAGAGAACCCCACGCTTAATCCCGTAAATTTTAAGATTTGGCAGGAAATTTAAGAGTAGGAAGACGACCCGCCGGTCGTCTCTACAAAATAGAAAAAGCGAAAAAGAGTGTAATTGAGTGCAATGTTGCAGGTGAAAAACTGAAAAAAGAGTGTAATTGAATGCAGAATTTGGAGAGAACCCCACGCTTAATCCCGCAAATTTTAAGATTTGGCAGGAAATTTAGGAGTAGGAAGACAACCCGCCGGTCGTCTCTACAAAATAGAAAAAAGCGAAAAAAGGGTGTAATTGAGTGCAATGTTGTGGGTGAAAAACTGAAAAAAGGGTGTAATTGAGTGCAAAATTCGGAGAGAACTCCGCCCTTAATCCCTCCCCAAATCTTAGATTTAGGGAGGGGATAAGAAAAAATAAGAGACTACTCCGTCAGACTGCGTCTGACACCCCTTCAAAAAGGGGAATTTAGGAAAAAGATCATATATATATATATATTAGTCGTACTTTTCAAATAAGATTTCTCTTTTTTCATAGCCCATTTCAATGAGTGATTTTCTGGCTTCTTTAATCATTTCGTCCCAGCCACAAAGATAAAATAATGCTGGGTGTTTGTCCTTATAGATTTCATTGTAAACTTTGTGAACATAACCTTTGTCGCCATCCCAATTATCAGTTTCACGAGAAAGGACTGGATAATATTTAAAATTTGGGTGTTTATCTTGTAGAGCATAAATTTCGTTAGGGTAGCATAAATCTTCTTTGTATCTTGTACCAAAAATCAAATTAACTCCTTTGTTGTCTTTGTTTTTATTCAAAATATCAAGATACATAGACCTAAATGGTGCTAATCCAACACCAGTACAAATAAAACAGATTTCTTTTGTGATTACTTCAGGTATTAAAAATCGACCTAAAGCTTTTGAAATTTGTAAATCTGTGCCTATTTTGGCATCTTCAAAAAGGTATTTCGTGCCTTTCCCGTACTCAGCTTTTACTATCAAAAGCTCGATTTTATTGTCTCCAATTGGCTCGGAAGCTATTGAATACTGTCTATAAGTTTTTTTGTCCTCAATAGGCAACTCAATTTTTATATATTGACCAGCTTTAAATTCATATTTTTCCATTTCAGGAAATTCAATTTGAAACCTTTTAATAGTTTTAGTTTCATCAATAATATTATATACTTTTGCTTTAAAATATTCAGAACCAGCCATTTTATTATAATTATAATTAGTGAAAAAATATTTACAAATTTAACAATAAACAATTTAAATGATTAATTAATTCAAGTAATATTATTATTTATTCAAAAAATAAAGAATTAACAAACTATGAAAAATTTATAATAAAATAATTAATAAATCGTAACTACTAATGTATGAAAATAATATCAAAAATATTAGTGCCAATTTTAATTTCAACATTATTACTGATTAATGTTGGGTTTAATGTGATATATCATACTTGTAATTCGACTGGAGAAATTAATATCTCTCTATTTATTGAGCAAATGTGCCAAAATGATGATTGTTCGGTAGCTAAAATTATCGGAGATAATGAGAATAAAGAAAATAATTGCTGTGATAGTGAAAAGTCAGGCACTGATTTACATAAAGATAATCAAATTAAAAGCAACAAAAGTATAAATAATAGTATAGACTATCAAAAATACGCTTCAAATTCTATCAAAGATAATAATTACACTTCTATTTTAGATGAATGTTGTAGTTCAGAAACTGACTTTATTCAAACAAAATTAGACTTTACCATTAATTATGTTGATTTTAATTTTAAATCAGACTTAGTTATTGGCGAAACTCTAAAATTAAAAATTAATGATCTGAACAAAGATTATAAAGTTATTTTGGATAATATCGACTCCAAAATCAAGAAAATCCCATCAAAATCCTTATCTTACCTTATTAGGTATATATACTCAACCAATTCAAACAAAGAAAGTTATATTTATTAATTTTTTTAATTCTGTAAATTAAAAAAATATTAGATTCAATTCAATTATAATTTAATTGGAAAAGATTAATCAATATTTTGATTTTAACATTTTAAAAATTAATATTTATGAAAATATCAATAAATAAAACGAATAATTATTTTTATATATTTCTGTTCTTTTTTACGTTCATACTTTTAAATTATTCAGTGAATGCACAAAATTTAAAAGGAAAAATAATAGGTCAAATAAATAAAGAAAACACGGCACCAATCCAATCAGCAAAAATAAGATGGTTGGGGGGCAGTGGAGGTGCATTGAGTGATAAAAATGGTGAATTTGAATTAAGAATACCACCAACAACTTTAAAGTTTGAAGTAAGTGCTTTTGGCTTCAAAACTGACACCATAAGAATCGAAGCAAATCAATTTACTGTTGAGGTGATTTTAAAACAAGATTTAAAACTTAAAGATGTATTAGTAACTTCTGAATTACCTTCAAAAATTATTGATAAAACAAATGTAATTAGTTCAGAGTATATTACTCAAAAAGGACTTAGAAAAGCAGCTTGTTGTAATCTTTCCGAGAGTTTTGAGACAAATGCATCGGTTGATGTAAATTATACCGATGCTATTACAGGTGCTAAAAAAATAATGTTACTCGGTTTATCGGGAGAATACTCTCAAATATTATCTGAAAAAGTTCAAAACTTTAATGGGTTAGTAACTGCTTTTGGTTTGGGATATGTTCCTGGTACTTGGATTAATTCTATCCAAATATCAAAAGGCTCATCTTCAGTAACTACTGGCTATCAATCTATGGTTGGTCAAATTAATATAGAGTTTAAAAAGCCAGAAGAATTAGAAAAACCGTTATTAAATCTTTATGCAAATAGTGTGGGAAGATTAGAATTAAATTATGATTTTTCAAATAAAATTAGTGATGATATTTTTGTTGGTAATTTCATTCATTTGAGTACACTTCAAAATAATATTGATGCAAATAAAGATGGATTTTTAGATTTTAATAAGGGTTACCAATTTAACTATTTAAATAAATGGAAAATCCAGAAAAATGATTATGAAATTCAAATTGGTGCTAAAATAATCTTTGATGAGAAAAATGGCGGACAATTTCAGGAACAGCAAAATCAGAGATTATTTGAAACATTCAATAATACTAAAAGAGTGGAATTATGGTCTAAAACAGGTATATTTTTATCTGAAAAATACAACTCAAGTTTTGGTATAATTAACTTAATTTCGCATCACAAACAAAATGTGATTTTGGGCAATAGAAATTGGAATGCGGAGCAAAATACATTTAATTTGAATTTTCTTTATGATACTGATGTTATAGATGAAAACCAAAAAATTACGAGTGGTTTTTCATTTTTGTATGATAATTTTATTGAAGATTTTAGTTCAATTAATCAAATTGATACATTGATGAAAAGGACTGAATTAGTACCTGGTGCTTATTTGGAATACACCAATAAGCTGATCACAAATATGGTAATTATTGGAGGGATTAGAAATGATTTTCATAATTTATATGGAAATTTATTCACTCCAAGATTACACTTTAATTATAAGTTTAGCGAAGATACTTATTTAAAAGGCTCAATTGGTAAGGGATTTAGAGTACCAAATGTTATCGCAGATAATTTGGGTATGATTGCAAACAATAGAATGATTTCTTTTGATGAAATTAAAATAGAAGAAAGTGTTAATTTTGGACTTAATTTTTTGACAGAATTTGAAATATTTAATAAACCAATAAATTTAAATATAGACTTTTTTAGAACTGAATTTAATAATAAACTTATTGTAGATATGGATGCCAACACTAATTTAATCAAATTTTATAATCTAAATGGACAAGCTTATTCTAATTCATTACAATTTGAATTAACATTTGAACTATTTAAAAGATTTAACTTAAATACAGCGTATAGAATTAATGATGTCAAAAGTACAATAAATGGAGTATTGGATTTGGTACCTATGGTAAATAGAAGTAAAACATTTGTTAATGTTGAATATACAACTGAATTAAATGATTGGAACTTTGACTACACATTAAATATTAATGGAGGTGGTAGATTACCTCATACTCATTCTAATCCTGTAGAGTTTCAAAAGCCAGAGAATTTCTCTTCATTTATTATAATGAATGCCCAAATTGGTTATAATATATATGATTGGGGAATTGACACTTACTTAGGAGTAGAAAATATAACAAATTTTACACAAACAAATCCAATAATTGACCCTAATAATCCATTTAAGCCTGATGGACATTTTGATGCTGCAATAGTGTTTGCTCCAATTTATGGAAGAATAATATATTTTGGAATTCGATATAATTTATAACAAATTATAACATCTTAAAACTTAAAAAAATAAATAATAAATTATAAATAAAAATTTACAAACTGAAGGATAAAAATGAAAAATTCTAATAAAATTACTTATAAATATTTCTCTACAAGCATATTTTCTTTGTTTTTGGCACTATTTTTTATTAATGTTAATGTTACATTTAGTCAAGAAACTAATAATATAGATATTTCTGATACAACTCAACAAGAGTTTAAATTAATTGACTCAACATTAGTACATAATCTAAATAATGGTTTTTCAATTGCAAAAATAAAAACTTCTGCAGAATGTGATACCTGCAAAGAAGCTATTGAAAAAGCCGTAAATAGATTAGATGGAGTAAAAGAATCAAATTTAGAAGTGAGTTCAAAAATTTTCACAGTTAAATTTGAAAATGATGAGATTGACATTAAAAAAATTAAATTTATTATAAATAGAGAAGGTTATGATGCTGATAATACAAAAGCAAACCCTAAAGCTTATAATAGACTGCCTGAATGTTGCAAGGTAAATGGAATGGAAAAGAAATAATTATAAATTATTAAACAAATATGGATAATTCTCAGAATAAAGAAAATTTTAATTTAGATAAACCCAAAAAGAAAAATAAAAAGTACTTTTTTCTATTTCTTTTGTCTTTTTTAATAATATCGTTTTTATCTTATTTTATAATTAAAAGAATGAATTATGAAGAAGATAATTTAGAAGTAAATTTTGAAAATAAAATAGATAACGAACTGATTATTCAAAATGAAAAAGAAAAAGCTGATTCTATCAAAAATATAATAAAAAATGATAGAAATCATACAAGAACAAAAGATAGTTTGGATTTTATTGGTTTTGATGAGAATACTGCTTTTGCTTCTAATAACACCTATAAAGGCAGAAGAATAAATATTGCAATTACTGGAGTAGATTCAAGGTTAGGTAGTAACTTTAAACATGCCGATGCAAACCATATACTATCAATTTTACTTGATAGTGGTAAAATTGAAATAATATCAGTGCCAAGAGATACTTATGTTGAATGTGGCTATGAAGATTCAACTGGACTTAATAAACTTACAGTTGCAAGAGCTGCACTTAGCCAAAGAGGGTATTTAAGAGAATTCGCTAAAATAGCTGAAGTAGGTAAAATAGATTATTATATTGAGTTCGGTTTTTCACAAGCTATTGGAATTATTGATTGGTTGGGGTACAAAGATAAAACTGCTACACTACAAGTTTTACGTTCAAGAACAGGTTTGGGTGGTGATGATTATCAGAGATGTTATAATCAAGCACAATTTATAGGACAAAATATAGTAAAGAATTTTGACAAACTAAATGGGATGTTAGGTACTTTTTTAGTTCCTTCATTGTTATTGATTGTAGATAGCGATTTAACTTCTGAAGTTTCATTTAGTATAATGGATAAATTAAAAGCAAAAGGATTTGGGGATTTAGATGACATTTCTGTCAAAATAAAGCCAAATATGTATAATAAATTTAAGGTGTATGACTTTACTGATGAAACTACTTTGGATAATTTAAAGAAAAAAATCGAATCATATAATAAAAGTAAAATTCCAGATACAAATAAATCAAATAATGAAACTATCCAAAATAGATTAAACAATAGATTATATAATTTAATTCAAAGTTCAACAAAAGATACAGCTAAAAATCCAACAAAAGTAATTCAAAATTTAAATGTAATTTTTAATCAAAAAGCTTGGATGCAAGTAATTGATTCTAATAAACGTATTAGTTACAGGAATAAAATTGCTGAATTATTAATAGTATCTTATAAAAAGAAAAATAGTTTAGTAGAAGTCGAAAAAATTAAAAATTATATTGAATTAGAAGATAAGTTAAACAATAATAAAGTAAAATAAAAAGTAATTAAATAAAAATGACAAGTTTATGAAAAAAATAACCTTAATTAGGCACGCCAAATCTGATTGGAATAATAATTTCAGTGATTTTGACAGACCACTTAATAATAGAGGATTAAGAGATGCTCCATTTATGTCAACAATGTTAAATGAAAAAATGGACAAAGTTGATTTGATTATTTCTTCTCCAGCTAATAGAGCCAAAACTACGTGTTTAGAGTTTGCCAAAGAATACAATTATGATACGACTAAAATAGTTTATGATATTGGAATTTATGAAGATGGGCAAAAAACTATATTAAATTTGATTTCTAATTTAAATGATGAGATAAATTCTGTTGTTTTATTTGGTCATAACCCTGATATTACTTCTACAATTTCCTATCTTTCAGGTCAAAGATTTGATAATTTGCCTACTTGCGGTATAGTTTCAATTAATTTTGAAGTAAATAATTGGAAAGAAATAATTAAGAAAAATGGAAAAATCGATTTTTTTCTTTTTCCAAAATTATATTTTAAAGATATAGATTTTGATTAATAATACAACTTATGAATGAAAACAATGATTTTGATTATGCTATAATTGGAGGGGGACTTGCTGGTTCCGTTTTATATAATTCGTTTAAAAAACTGAATGTTAGTGTTCTGTTAATAGATAATTCACCAGAGATTAGTTCATCATTAGTAGCAGCTGGAATTTATAACCCAATTGTATTTAAAAGGTTAACTAAAAGTTGGAATATTGATTATTTATTAGAAGATTTAAATGATTTTTATGGTAATTTTGAAAATCAAAATCAAATTAAAATACATTTTAAATCCAATATATTTAAGATTATAGCTAATAATGAAGAAAAGGACTTTTGGATAAAAAAATCAAAAGAACAAGATTTGTCAATATATTTAAATTCAAACATTATTTATAAATTCGATGAAATATTACATTTAAATTCTGGATTAGGACAAATTTATAATTCTGGTTATGTTGATGTATATAATTTTATTCAACAATCAAAAATAAATGCTATACTAAATAATGAATATTATAATGATTATTTTGAATTCAAATCTCTTGTAATTCAAGATGACAATAAATTCACCTACAAAAATTATTCTTTCAAAAATATTATATTCTCAGAAGGGTACCAAGCACAAAACAATCCATATTTCGACAAAATAAAGTTCAAATTAACGAAAGGCGAATTATTAATTATTGATATAATTGATTTTGATGATATTGAGAAAATAAACGAAATTAAGAATTATATTTTAAATAAGAATTTATTTTTATTACCTTTTTTTGATTCAACTTTAAATAAGATTTTATTCAAAGTAGGGGCAACTTATGAGTGGGAAGATTTGGAAGAAACTATTACAGAAAAAGGAAAGAAAGAAATTTTAGATAAATTAGAAAAAATATATAAGTTCAAATACAAAGTTATTGACCATAAAGTGGGGATAAGGCCCACTGTCATAGATAGAAGACCAGTAATTGGTAATCATAACAAACACAACAACATGTTTGTATTTAATGGATTGGGTACTAAAGGAGTTATGATAGCTCCATTCTTAGCTAATCTATTTATTAATACTTATTTGATGAACTCTGAAAATACGGATTTATCTGAAAAGTATAAATTTTTAAATGAAATTAATTACAATAGGTTCTTGAAATAAATAATCTGCAATAATCTAATCTAATTTTAAATATCTAACTGCTAACATAATTTTTGTACCTAAGCCTTCTTGACTTTCTATGTAGAACTTTCCATCATGGATTTCGACAAATCTTTTAGCAATAATAAGCCCTAAACCAACTCCTTGTTGTTCATACATTGTTCTTTCAAACTGAACATAAGCACCAATATTATTTATTTGTTCTTTGGACATACCTCTACCTTTATCTTCTATAGTAATATAAAGGTATTCTTCTTCTAACCAAGAATTAATAACGATTTTTGTTCCAGGTTCTGAGAATTTAATTGCATTATCAATTAATTCATCAACAACTTTATGGAAAGTTTCGGTTGACATTTTGATAGTAATTTGATCAATCAAGTTTTTGATATCTAAATCTTCGACACGCCCTAAATTATATGCAGATGTGTTGGCAATATCATAAAGAGTTGCACAAGGTTCGTCGGTTCTATTATTAAGTAATTGACGCTTTTTCTCAAGACTTGAAACTATTGATTCAATTCTGACATAAATTAGAAAATTCTCAGTTATTTTTAACAATCTTTGTGCAGAAGAAATAATATCGTTTGACAATTCAACTATTTCTGCTGGTTGAATATTATCTGGATTTGCTAACAAAAATCTAGCAGACCCAACTACTTGATTTAGAACAGTTCTAAATTCGTGGGGAAGTGCATAAGTAACATTTTTACCTACTACATCAACTTTTTCTTGTACTTGTTTTTCAATATTTGAGTGTTTTTTCCACTGAGCCTCGATTGCAGCAATTAATTCATCTCTGCTATATGGTTTGACAAGAAAATCATCAGCATCTTTTTCCATACCTAAACGCATATTAGACTTTTCAGTAAATGCAGTTAAAAATATAAAAGGAGTCGTCAAAGTTTTTTCGTGTTTTCTTAACTCTTCAACTACACCATAACCATCAAGATTAGGCATAGAAATATCGCATAATATTAAATCTGGGCTGTGTTGAAATGCCATTTTTAGACCCTCAACGCCATCACAAGCAGTAACTACCTCGTATCCTTCGAAACCAAGTAAAACAGCGGTCGAGTCTAATATGAATTCAGCATCATCAATTACTAATATCTTTTTCATTCTTATAATATTAATTAATTAAAACAAAGTATTCATAATTATTTTATCAAATTATTACTTTATTTAATGTAAATATAATTAAAAACTTTTTGCTTTCAATAAAAAAGTTTTAAAATAAATATTTTTAAATTTAAAATTAATTATTTAATTATAAATTGCCAACAAAAAATATTGAAATATAAATTCAAATGTTATCAAGTCCTTTTAAATTTTAAATCTAATGATTTTAGACTGATATCCAAAATTACGGGTCTTCCGTGAGGGCAGACATAAGGGATTTGGCATTTAAACAAATCAATAATTATTGCTTTTATTTGATCAATACTAACACTATAACCAGTCTTAACAGCAGATTTACAAGCTATTGTAGCGGCTATATTATCTCTTTTATCAGTATGTCTAATTTGTTGAAATTCTTCATATTTAGACAAAATTTCATTAATACTAAAATTACTTTCTCCAGAAGATAAGTCACTTGGCACTGCATAAATTGTTAAAGTATTATTATCTAATTTTAATGAATATCCCAAAAATTGTAATTCTTCAAAAACTTCATCTAATATTTTTAATTCATTTATATCTAATACAATTTCTTCTGGAAATAATAATTGCTGAGAAGTAAGAGCATTTTGATTAAATTTTTCTATTACATTTTCATAAATTATTCTTTCGTGAGCATTGTGCATATCCACAACTAAAAGACCATATCTTGTTTCTAAAAGTATATACTTTTTGTGTATCAAAATAAAATGTAAGTTGTTAAAATCAATATAATTACTAAATTTACCTTCTAAATTTTCTATATTAAATACTTTTTCATTGTGATTAGAATCTACAAATGAAAATAGATCTAAGGAATTAAATATATCTAAGTTTTCTTTTTGATTTATATTATCAGTTGGAATAGAATTATTTTTATCATAAATTAAATCAAATGCAGATTGAAAGTTATTATTACCGTCTTTATTAAATGTATTATTTCCTAAGTATCTGCTATTTCTTTCATTAGTAAATTTATTACCATTGAATTGTTTGTTTTGATTAAAATTACTAAAATCATTTTCAATAACTTCACCAGTAAATCTATTGATTATTACTTTTTCGTTCTGAGAGTCTATAACTTCAAAAGGTGCCTGCATTAAATTTTGATTAATATTTAACTCAAATGTTAAATTATTTGAATTTAATGTTTGCTGGATAGCATCTCTGATAAAATTATAAATTTTTCTTTCATCTTCAAACTTTACTTCATGTTTTTGTGGATGTACATTCACATCTACTTTTTTGTAATCTAATTCAATGAAAATTGAAAAGAATGGGTGTGCAGACTTATCTAACAAATGTTCAAAACTTGAATAAATAGAATGATTTATAGACTTAGAAATAATATTCCGTCCATTCAAAAAAATAAATTGATTACCACGCGTATTTTTAGCAATATTAGGCTTACCAATATAACCATAGACTTTTAAAGAATCCGTCTCTATTACATGATTTATTTCCATTAATTGACTAATCTGAATATTTCCTATCAAATTAATAATTCTAGTAATTAGATTACTCGGTTTTAAATCAAAAATCAAAGTATCATCATCATAAAATGTAAATCTTACTTTAGGATTTGAAATTGCAAATTTTATCACTGTTTCTGAAATATGTCTAAATTCAGTTAAATTTGATTTTAAAAATTTTTTTCTAGCGGGTACATTATAAAATAAGTTTTTGACAAATATTTGAGTACCATCATTCAAATTATATGGTTCAATCTCAATATTTTTGTTTGGTATTGAAGAAAGTTTATAACCTATTTTTTCACCAATTAATTTAGAAATTATATCAATTTCGGCAACTGCGGCAATTGAAGCTAATGCCTCACCTCTAAAACCGAAAGTTTTTATAGTCTCCAAATCTTCTTGAGTAATTATCTTGCTTGTAGCGTGTCTCTTTATTGATAATTCGAGGTCTTCTTTAGACATTCCATTACCATTATCAATAATATGAATTAACTGTTTACCTGCACTTTTGATAAAAATACCAACAGATGTAGAACCTGAATCCAAAGAATTTTCTATTAATTCTTTTACTATTGATTCTGGTCTTTGTACTACTTCTCCGGCTGCAATTTGATTTGCAATAAAGTCTGGTAATATATGTATTAGATTATTAATATTTCTAATTTTATTTAATTAAAGTAAATGATATTTATTAATTTTCTATTAATTCATTTAAAACAAAGGGCAATTTATTAATTTTTGAATTTATAAAATAATAGACTAACAAATTTGTTTATAATTATTGAAGTTCTTAACATATTGGAAATAAACCATAAATATTATAAATTATTTTTAATATTTATTTCCAAGAGCTAATAAAATGTTAAAATAAATAAATATAATTATATATATTATGGATTTAAAGAGATTTGCAGATTACTTCTTATTTAGATTTGGTGGTCAAGAAGATAATTATACTGATAAGCCAGAAATTACTTTTGGTGCGATTGTTTGGGGAGTATTATTTAGGTCAAGTTTGATAATTGTCCTTACTTTTTTATTAATAAATAGATTTGATTTATATGGAAAATGGCTAATAGTAGGTGGTACAATATGGTTTTTTGCTTTATTCCCTGGCTATAAACAATATCAGAATTTCCAAGAAAGAATTACAGAACTCGATGAGGGCACATTATGTGGAAGTTGTAAACATTATAATAGAAATAGTCAATTATGTTTGCTCTACGATAGTCACGTTAGTAATAATCACATACCTTGTGGAGGCGTAAGTTGGGAACCAAAATTTGTTGATGTAAACGATTTGTAAATATTAAAACTATATTAATGCTAATCTAAAATTATTATGCAACTACTCAAAACATAATAATTGAGGAATAATTTTTATTTTATAAATTTATATAATATTTTTGCAATCAAAATAAATATGTTAAAATTAATTACTTTAAATCTGATTTAATAATTAATCTAAAATTAGTAAATTTTAAATTATTCACTTAATAATAAAAATATGAAAATTAATATACAGAATAATTCTAATGGCAGCTTTTTTAGTCATTTTAATAAAATTCAATTTAACAAAAGAATTTATTATTTTATTGTTTACATAACTTTAATTTCTTTAAATATTTCCTGTGGGAACAAGGATAAGGTGGATATGAGTCAAGATAAAGAATTTCGTACTTTTCTAAATGAAATCGAATCAAAATTAAAAATTGCTTATAATAATTATTCAGAGGCTTACTTTGAAGCCACTATTAGTGGCAAACAAGAAGATTATACTAAATACTCTAATTTAGAACAAAATTTAAACGAATTATACTCTAATAAAGAAGACTTCAAAAAATTGAAAAAATTTAAAGATGATAATCTTCTTTCTAATGACACTTTAAAAAGAGCTTTAATTGTATTATATAATTCTTATGCTGGTAAACAAGTTGATACTAACTTCTTGAATAAAATTAGTTCATTGAGTAGTAGTATTGAAAATAAATTTGCTACATTTAGAGCTAAATATGAGGGTACAAAACTTTCTGATAATGAAATTGAAAATATATTAAAAACAGAGACAGACTCTAAGAAATTAGAGAATGTTTGGTTAGCACACAAAGAAATTGGTAATGTTGTTTCTAAAGATATTCTGCAATTAGTCAAATTGAGAAATGAATCTGCAAAACAATTAGGATACAAAAATTATCATCAAATGAACTTGATTTTGAGCGAACAAGATCCAGATGAACTGGAAGTATTTTTTGATGAGTTAGATAATCTAACAAGAAACTCATTTGCAAAATTAAAAGATGAAATTGATGTATTTCTTGCTCAAAAATACAATATTGATAAATCTGAGCTGAGACCTTGGCATTACAACAACAGATATTTTCAAGAAGCTCCAAAAATTTATGATTTAGATTTAGATAAATATTTTGAAAAAGTAAATATTGAAAAAACTACCATCAACTTTTTTAATGGTATAGGTACACCTATTGACGATATGGTCAAAAAAAGTGATTTGTACGAAAAAGATGGTAAATATCAACACGCATATTGTATAGATATTGATAGAGACAAAAGAGACATAAGGGTAGTTTGCAATATTGTAAATAATCATAGTTGGATGGGGACTATGCTCCACGAATATGGGCACGCTGTATATCAAAAATACGTTGGAGAAAACTTACCTTGGTCTCTAAAAGTACCAACTCATACATTTGCTACAGAAGGTATTGCAATGCTTTATGGACGATTTGCAACTAAGTCTGAGTGGCTGTATGATATGAATATTATTGATAATGAAGAAGCTAATAAAATATCAGAGAAATGTCGTAAAATATTAAAATTAGATCAGTTAGTATTTAGTAGATGGGTGCAAGTTGTCTATCGTTTCGAAAAAGAAATGTACGAAAATCCTGACCAAGATTTGAATAAACTTTGGTGGGAGTTAGTAGAAAAGTATCAAATGATTAACAAACCTGATAACCGTAATTCTCCAGATTGGGCTACCAAAATTCACATTGCACTATATCCTTGTTATTACCATAATTATTTATTAGGCGAAATTTTCGCTTCTCAATTTTATGCACATATAAATAATAAAGTGTTGGGAAATAAAGATAATAGTTTTAGTAGTTTTGTTGGAAAAGAAAAATCAGCAAAATTCTTAGTTGAAAATGTTTACGTTCCAGCTAATTTATATCATTGGAAAGAACTTATAAAAAATGCGACTGGTGAGGAATTTACTCCTAAATATTATGCAAAAGAGTTTGGCATAAAATAGATTATTTAAAAGAATATATTCTAAAATTACTAAAAAATATACCCAAATATTATATAATAAATAAAGTAAATATAGTAAAATTAAAACGAAGTATCAAAAGATATTTCGTTTTTTTTTGCATATTCCTGTAACTTATTTTTAATACAAAGCGTTTAGTTACTTAGAAAAGAACATTTTAATTTATTGTAATTTATTTTATTTTATTTCATTAGGAGTCTTATGAAAAAGTATTTTTACTTATTAGTAATAGTATTGACAATAAATATAGTCAATACATCAAATAGCCAAACTTTCCCAGATATTAATAATGACACAACTTACTTGTATAAAGTTCCTGTAAAAGAAGGTCAAAGAACTGATGTACCTCTTTATATGGATACGACAGGTTTGAATGGGTTAGAAGAATATATGCTTTTTGACGTTAGGTATTACAATAGATTTTATTCAAAATATGGCATAAAGTTACGCTTCACTTCAAAATATTTTATTAACAATAAACCAGATGTTGAGTTATCTAACTATAATACTCAAAATATTGAAGTTGTGGAGTTATTAAATAATTTAAAAGATAAATATGGAAAATTTTATTTAAAAGATTTTTATGACAGCGTAAATACTACTGGCAGTGATTTTTATTTTAGTTTTGATAGTATAGTTAATGTTTTATCGGTGTATGATTACTTAATACAAAATAAGCAAATAGTAAATTCTATTACTCAAGTAATATTTCCACACGAGATTTTTAATATCAAAAATAGTGATTCAGATACAATTCTCATCATTCCAAATCCATCATCAGACTATATTTCTTTAGATTTAGGTGGATTAGAGGTGGCAGATTTGAGTATTTATGATATGATTGGTAATAAGATTATGACAATCCCCAATTATTCAAACAAGACAGAAATAGATGTGAGCAATTTATCAATTGGAACTTATTTTTTAAATTTTAATTTTCAATCATATAAATTTATCAAGGAATAAATTTTAGGAAAGAAATTTTAAGGAATAAACTTATGAAAATATTTATTTTACTATTTTTTGCTATTTTAAATAATAGCTTTGCAAGTGATTGGAAAGTAGCTGCAACATTCGACGAAGGTTCTGTTTTTGATATTATTTGTTATGATAGTATTAACTGTTATGCTCTACATAAAAAGCCATTAGGACCAGAAATACATAAAACAACTGATGCTGGTAAAAGTTGGAATATGATTTATACTTCAAATTTTCTTGAAGAAGGACCACCTTTTGATGTAATTAATGCTGATAGACTATACATAGCTGACTCTAATAATTTATATATTACATATACTGAAAATGTAGCAGTTTTTAAACAAAGTACAGATGGTGGTAAAACATTTAAAAAAACTAAAATATCTGATATGACTTTTTTAAGTTGGTTGACTAACTTTTGTATGTTAGATAATAATGTTGGAATAGCTATTAATGATACTAATGCATATTTTACTCATGATAATTGGAAAACAGTAGAGTATAAAACAGATTTAATTTTTAGAGCTTCTATTCCAAAATATCAAAATTATGACAAAGATAATATCATATTTTTAACACGAATTGGAAATGGTGATGAAATTATAAAATATAATTTAAAAACTCATCAGAAAGAATTAATTTTTAAATTTCAATCAAGAAGTATAGATCCTTCCTATAAATCCGGATTTAAATATATTAATGATACTTTGGCTATTATTGTTGGTAGTCAGGGGAATGGGGTAGGAGATCAAAGTAAGGATATAATATTTAAAACCAATGGAAGTTTAAAAGATTGGATAAAAGTAATTGATAAAGAAGTATCGCCAATTTTTGGTTTAGAAGGAGTGGACTTTTATGATACTAAAAATGGAGTTGCAACTGGACAATCTGGAAAAATACTCACTACTAAAGATGGTGGCAATACATGGAATTATGAAATACCAAAAGAAATTTATGTTGGAGGGGATAAACTTTATGGTCCTTTTACGATGCGTGTAGAATGGGCAGGCAAAACTCCTTTATTTGGTACATTTGGTGGAAGCATATATCGTTATGAGGGAGATTTTTTTGATTTTTCAGAACCCAAATTAGTATTGGACAAGCCAACAATAATGAATGAAAATTGTAATCAGTTTGTAATTAGAGAGTTTAAATTACAATCTTGGCAAGTTGATTTAAATTGGAATGCCGTAAAAAGTGCGAAAAAATATGAAATTGAAATAAGCGAAGATAATAATTTTAAAATCAAATATTTTAGTTTAAATACAATTTCATCAAATTCTGTTGTAATACCAAATATAATAGATTTTGACCAAGATAAAATTTACTATTGGAAAGTTAGGGCAATTAATGACAATATTTACTCTGATTGGTCAGATTTTTGTCAATTCACAACAACAATAGATTATACAAAACCACTTGAGCCAATTTGTGGAGATTCGGTAATTACAAATAACGTGGTTATAAGATGGAATAAAGTTTCTAATGCAACTAAATATATGATAGAAATATCAAATAATGAAGATTTCATTGAAATTATAAAGCAAGATAGTTCAAATACATCAGAATATAACTTCAATATTCCAAAAGATACTACTTATTACTGGCGTATCAAAACAGTCGGCGAAAATTCAGTAAGTAATTGGTCAAATTTATTTGATAATTGTTATTTTATTAAATCAACTCCAAGTTCAATAGAAAATGATTTTTCTATATCTAATAATATAATTTTCCCAAATCCAGTTAAAGACGAATTAACTTTAGACATAAAAAATATCGAAATTAGAGATTTTAGTTGTGAGATTTTAGACATAACTGGTCAACAAGTATATACAGGTAAATTAAACAATACATTTAGTATTGATGTGAGCAATTTACCAACAGGAACTTATTTTTTAAATTTTAATTTTCAATCATATAAATTTATCAAGGAATAAATATGAAAAAGTATTTTTACTTATTAGTAATAGTATTGACAATAAATATAGTCAATACATCAAATAGCCAAACTTTCCCAGATATTAATAATGACACAACTTACTTGTATAAAGTTCCTGTAAAAGAA